>Ga0209169_10000005_pt1 | contig 112911 bp, 98 predicted proteins | sample HubBroMetageWRM4_FD_188346 | JGI IMG/M metagenome (GOLD analysis project Ga0209169, IMG submission 188346) | Warmed soil microbial communities from the Hubbard Brook experimental Forest, New Hampshire - Hubbard Brook CCASE Soil Metagenome WRM 4... | ecosystem: Environmental > Terrestrial >...
GTGGGACAGCTTTGAGGCGTACGCAATCGTCAAGCTGCGCTAGCCCGCAGTCATGCGCATGCACGGATACCACGTCCGTGTGAGAAATGTCCGACGGCGGGCTCATGGGAAATCCGTTATGCTTTCCTCATGTCACAAACAGTCAAAGCTGCCGTCTTCCCCGTTGCCGGACGCGGCACGAGATTTCTACCCGTCACCAAGGCAAGTCCCAAGGAAATGCTGCCGATCGTGGACAAGCCGCTCATTCAATATGCGGTCGATGAAGCGCTTTCCGCAGGTGCCGACACGCTGATATTCATTACCGGCAGCTCGAAGCGCGCGATCGAGGATCATTTCGATTCAAATCCCGAACTCGAGGCGGTATTGCAGGCGCAGGGCAAACAGGACTTGCTCGATACCTTGCGCGGAATTCTGCCCAGCTGGGCATCGTGCGTATACATCCGGCAGCCGGCCCCGTTGGGGCTGGGTCATGCGGTGTTGTGCGCGCGCCCGGTCGTCGGCAACGCGCCATTCATGGTGCATCTTGCAGACGACCTGATCGATGCGAAGACTCCCTGCCTCAAGCAAATGGCCGAGGTCTTCGACAAATACCAAGGCAGTGTGCTTGGCGTGCAGAATGTCCCCAAGCAAGACACGGACAAATATGGAATCGTGACGCTGGAGAAGTCGGTTGCCCCGCGTGTGGGCAAGATGTCGCACATCGTTGAGAAACCGAAGCCGGACAAAGCGCCTTCAACCTTGGCCGTAGTGGGCCGCTACTTGCTCACGGGCGCGATCTTCGAGGACCTCGCGAAAATCGGCAAGGGCGCCGGCGGTGAGATCCAGCTCACCGACGGCATTGCGCGCCTCATGCAACGCGAAGCAATTTATTCTTTCGAATTCGAAGGCAAGCGTTACGACTGCGGCAGCAAACTCGGCTACCTGCAGGCGACCGTGGAATACGGCCTCAAGCATCCGAGCTTGGGTTCCGAGTTCGCGAATTATCTGCGCACCCTGGTGCCCAAGCTGTAGCTTGGCACCGTGAATTTGACCGGACCCGCCCGGATGGACTACGAGGGTGGGAGGCTTCCAGGACCGAAGACGCAGGACCTGGAAGCCCCCATCCTCGTAGGCCTTTCAGGCCGCGACGGTCAAGCTCACGGTCCCGGAGCGACGACCGCGGATCCTACCGGAACCGACCACGCTGCGGCTGGCCGAAGCTCCTGGTTCCGGTGGCCGATCCTGTGCCTGAATTTGACCGCGCGCCCGAAGACTGCGGACGGCGCGAATCGCGGCGTTCAGAGTTTCCTTCGCGGCGCCCGCCGCCGTGGTGGGCTTGACCACCGTGACGATGTTGCGCGTGCTGCGGACGGCCTTCGCGCGACGGCGGTGGCGAGGCGGATTCGACGATCTTGAATACCGGAGTCGGCAGCGTCGGAATGCTGCGGCGTAGAACCCGCTCGATGTCGCGCAACAGTCCGGACTCGTCCGAGGAAACCAGCGAAATCGCCTCTCCCGCGGAGCCGGCGCGCCCGGTGCGGCCGATGCGATGCACGTAGTCTTCGGGCACATTCGGCAATTCGTAGTTGACGACTTGCGGCAGTTCCTTGATGTCGAGCCCGCGCGCCGCAACTTCGGTGGCGACCAAGCAGGTAACCAGACCGCGCTTGAACATGTCGAGCGCTTTTACGCGCGCGGCCTGGCTCTTGTTGCCATGGATCGCGGCGGCCTGGATACCAGCGCCTTCCAACTGTTGGGCGAGACGATTGGCGCCATGCTTGGTGCGCGTGAAGATCAAAACCTGGCGCCACTGGCCTTCCTGGATGAGATGCACCAGCAGATGGCGTTTCTGTTCCTTCTGCACGCGATACGCGCGCTGCTCGACCAGCTCGATCGGGGCGTTGCGCGGCGCGACTTGCACCGACAGCGGGTTGTGCAGCAGCCGTTCGGCCAAGGCGCGGATATCGTCCGAATAGGTCGCGGAGAACAACAAGTTCTGGCGCTTTTGCGGCAGCAATTTGATGATGCGGCGAATGTCGTGGATGAAACCCATGTCGAGCATCCGGTCCGCCTCATCCAGGACCAGCACTTGAACTTTGGAAAGATCCAGCGCGCGTTGCTGAGCAAGATCGAGCAACCGGCCGGGGGTGGCGACCAGGATATCGCAGCCGTTGCGCAAGGCGCTGATCTGCGGATTGATGCTGACGCCGCCGAACACCTGGTAGGTGCGCAGCGGCATATGCTTGCCGTAGTCGCGTGCGCTTTGCGCTACTTGCGCGGCGAGTTCGCGCGTGGGGGTGAGTACCAGGGCGCGCGGCGCGCGGCTGGCGGCATTCGCCGCATCCGCCGCGAGACGCTGCAAAATGGGCAGCACAAAGCCGGCCGTCTTACCGGTGCCGGTTTGCGCGCCCGCGAGCACATCGCGGCCCGCGAGTACCGCGGGGATCGCTTGAATTTGAATGGGCGAGGGCGTGTCGTAGCCTTTATCGGCGACAGCACGCAGCAATTCGGGCAATAGCCCGAGATCTGAAAATGACATTATTAAACCTTATGAAAATGGACTCGCACGACGGGCGACTAAGCGTCCGCAGCGGTCAGCAGCGAGGAGGGTGAAAAAACGAAGTGCGTCGAAGACGGACCGCGAGCCGAAGGCGGCACTGACCGAGTACCAGCCCTATAAAGCTGCGCGCAGTATACACACTCTCGCGGCGCCCGTCGAATGCGCTGCAGCACGCCATGCCGGACAGCGCCGCATGCCCGCGGGCTCCTTAAGTCGTACTCACGATGCTCTGAACCTTTGGAGCCAGCCAGTTCGCGAGAAATTGAGCGCCCGCGCCGGTGGGGTGTCCCGCCAGGACGATGCTCTTCAAATTCGAATTAGTCCCCGCTTGCGGATCGGCTACCGTGCCCAGCCCGTTGATGATCTTAGGCTGGCCGACGCCGGCCGCGTAGGTGTCTACAAAGGGCACTTTCCCATTAATCATCGGCAGGAGCGCCGCTCCGGCGGCGATTGCGGCATTGCGCGACACATCGGTAGCACCGATCAAGTTTGAGCTCGCATTGCAATCACCCAGCACGCCGACAAAGATGGGTTTGGCAGTGGGGAATCGGGCGACAATCTGCTGCGCAACGTAGATCGCCGCCGCCTGCACTTGGGCATCAGTAGACGTCTCGTCGTTTCCGGATCCACACACCAATAGGTAAAACGGCACCGCGCCGCCCGAGTCGGTAGGTACGTTTTCTGCCACGTCTCCTAGGTAGGTGCCCAGAATGCTAATGCTGCCGCCGGTCAGTTGGCTGCTGTCGACACTTAAGCTCGCACCCACTATTCCGTGACCGACGAGTATCAGCGGCGTCCCGAGATCGCCGCGCGCCGCGTTGAACGATCCACCGGCCGAGACGACATTGGTGAGAGCATTCAGCGCGGTTTGGATGTCCGTTTGAGCCGCACTAAAGGCGAGCGGGGCAGTGGTGCTGGTAACACCATTGTAAAGAACGCTGAGGGTAAAAGTGCCCCCCGTGGCGGTAAGCGATACGCGCCAAGCTTCCGCGGGCGGCGCAATCCGATCCTGAAAATTCAAACGCGCCGGGACGGTGCTGATAAAACCAGTGCCACCGTCACCGAGATTCATCGTCTGCCAACCGAGTGCAGCGGCAAAAGTATCGACCAGATTCGGTGCGTTATTCGGGGCGGCATCTCCCTCCCAAAAGCTGTCGCCGATTGCCATGAATGGCGTTGTCGCGAGAAGCGGCGCCGCCGCGATCGGTCCATCCGCGCTGACACCGGCAAAGATGCCCTGCTCAATGGTGATTTTGCGTTGGCCGGAAACATTCCATCTCAAATGCAGGTACTTGACCAGACCGGTGGCGCCATCGAGCACAAAAGGCTGTGCGCCTTCTTGTATGACGTATTGCGTGGTGCTGTCGGGCGGGGTGGTCCAGGCGGAATCAACGGTGGCGATGAACGTGGTGCCGTCATACGCGGTGATTTGCTTTGCCTCGTTGAGCAGGCCGGTCCCGCCCGCAATTCGCACGTAGTACTGGTTGTAGTAGCCAGAGGTGGTCGAGGAGGACGCTGCCAAGGTGATGGTGCTTGCAGCACCGGCTTGTGCGGTTCCCGAGACCAGCGCGAGGCCGTAACGTGCGACGAAAGTGTCGTTGACGTACACCATCACGTTGTCGCTGAATCCGTATTGCATGACATCGAGCATTGTGCCGGTGTGGTAGAAAGTCGCGAACACCGTGCCGTCCGCATAGGTGTCGGCGTTCGCAGTGTCCGTGCTGACCATGTTGAGGCGCGGTACTGTCGAACCAAATTGCGTGATCCCCGATGGCGCGGCACCGCTCAAAGTAAATGCGGGATTGACGGCCGAGGAGCCGGTCAAATAGGCGTAGCTCGTCGTTAAGCCGGATGTTGCGTTGGCGTCGAAAGTAACCGTCGGCGTGATGTCCAGCGGCGGCGGCGACGGAGGTGTTGGCGGCGTCGGGGGTGCCGGCGCTGACGGAGCCGAGGCAGCAGCACCGCCGCCGCCGCCACCGCCGCATCCCAGCAGCGGCGCCGTCATGCCTATGCCTAACGCGATTAAAATTTCGCGCCGGGTCGATTTCAAGGACGCCTGGGTGGGCTCAGTCTTGGTCGATAGATCTTTCGCGCTCATTGATTGGGCATCCTTGGATTAATCTTTCTCGTCAAATAGTTCTTCTGTAGAAGATTTTTTCGTCGAGCGGATTTTATCGAAGAGTCGAAATCTTTTTCGCTACGCTCGGTGACGGATTTTTCCTACGGCGCGCTGCATTTTTTACAATCAGTAGCGAGAGCGTGCGCAGCTGCGTGCGCGTGCGTGTGCGCACATGCAAGGTGCGAGTGCACACAAGTTCCCACTGGTGCACTCGTGCAGCACCACGAGGCGACATAACGTCGCCGCGGGGCTAGGGCAGATCCTGCAGGGCGCCGAACGTGCCCGGCGTCGTCGTGCTTTGTAGCAGCACCCCAGGGTGCGTGGTCGCGACGCCGCCTTGCATCGGAAACGTGACGCCATTGCTGACCACGATGTCGAGCTTGCCGTCACCGTTGATGTCGGCGATCGCGATTTCGTTGGCACCGGCCGCCGGATAAATGTTCGCCGGCAGGAATTTGCCGGGATTCGCAGGATCGTGCAGCAGGACGGTGACAAAGTTCTGTCCGCCGATGACGATGTCGAGCTTGCCGGTTCCTTGCAGATCGCGCAGTTGAATGGACTGCGGCCGATCCTGGGTCGCAATGGCGTAACCGACCGGCGTGAGGAACGTACCGTGGGCCGCCGGATTCTGAATCAGTACATTGACAGTAGTAGACATGCCGCCCGTCGGACCCGGATCGGTAATCACGAGGTCATTGAGGCCGTCGCCATCGACATCGCCGATCGCGATGACGTTGCCGCCGACCACGTTGGCATTGAGGGTTTGCGTAAAGACCGACACGGGTGCCGCAAAAGTCGTGCTGGAAGCCGCGCCGCTGTGCATGAGGACTTTGACCCCGACGCTATCGGTGAGCGCCACATCCGCAGCTCCGTCGCCATTGAGATCTCCCAATGCAACCCAGTTGGCACCGCCGGGATAGAGACCAATCGGTGCGGCGAAAGTCCCCGGCGATGTCTGCACGAACAGCGATACATTGAAATCAGCGGAGACCAAATCCGGTACGCCGTCGCCATTCATATCGGCGATCGCCAGCTGCGAGGCGCCCGGAGAGTTCAAGATCAGCGCCGGGTTGAAGCTGCCGGGGCTGGTCTTATTGTTGAAAAACACGTCCAGCGCGCCATCGGCAACGCTCGCCGTCACGACATCCATCAGGCCGTCGCCGTTGAGATCGGCGCTGGCGATATACAGTGGGTTGAATCCGTCGGGAGTTGCGACGGGTGCGGCAAATACGCCTGCCGCCGTGGATAGGTAGGCCTTGATATTCGAGGCGGTCGGCGATACCGGCGGTTGCACCGTGCTCAGCGCAACCACATCGGCGAAGCCATCCCCGTTGAAATCGGCGCTGACAACTCCGTTGGAAAATTCCGTGGGTGTGATATTTCCACAGCCGTAGCAGCCGCGATAACCATCGTCGCAGCTGGCGAGCACGGCGCACAAACCGAGCAGCGGCAAAGAAAGCGAGGTAACGCGAATATATTGGTGTAACATGCTGATATTTCACCCCTTTAGATCATTAGAAGAGCATGTCGGCGGCCACAGGAAACGGCTTAAAACCATCAGGCGGCGGCGTATCCTTGCAACTTAAGACCCGTCATACCGTGTCCAAGTTCAACGTTTGACCCAGAGTTCCGATGACAACGCCGAGGCTTGAAATGTCGAAATGAGTCCCTCTCTCCCGACATGGTTGGTCGGAGCGCAAATGCTCCCAAAAACGCAACGGAGACAAGATGAACTACATGATGCTGATCCACCACGATGATGCGGCTCTGGCCAAGGCGAACCAAAAGGAGCTGTGGACTGACTACGCGGCCTTCAATGAAGCGCTCGCGAAGGCCGGGGGTCGTTCTGGCGTGCGGCTCCAGCCCGCTTCGGCGGCAACCAGCGTTCGCGTACGCGAGGGCAAGACTGAAATCATTGACGGCCCCTATGCAGACACCAAAGAGAAGCTGGCCGGCTATTTTATGATTGAGACTGATAGTGTCGATGATGCGGTGGCTTGGGCTCAGCGCTGCCCCAGCGCCCGCTACGGCACCATCGAGGTGCGTCCGATCCATGAGCAGAAATGAAGCGCACCGGATAGTCGAGCGGATCGCGCGCGAGAGCTACGGGCGCCTGGTGGCGCTCCTCGCGGTGAGGACGCGCGACGTGGCCACTGCGGAAGACCTCCTGGCAGAGGCCTTCGCTGCCGCGCTCGAGCAATGGCCGACGCAAGGCGTACCCAGCAATCCTGACGGCTGGCTGGTAACCGTAGCCAAGCGGCGTCATTTGGACGCGTTGCGTCGAGGGCAGGTGCGGGTAAATGGCGAGCCTCATCTGCAGATGCTGGCTTCTGAGATCGAAGAGGCCTCGCATTTGTCAGAGGAGCTGCCTGACCGGCGCCTTGCACTGATGTTCGCGTGTGCACATCCCTTGATCGAGAGGGGCGCAAGGGCGCCCCTCATCCTGCAAACAGTTCTTGGCATAACCGCGAAGGCTATCGCCTCGGCCTTTTTGGTTTCGCCGGCCAGCATGGGCCAACGATTGGTCAGGGCCAAATTGCATATCAAGGCGTCCGGCATTCCCTTCAGCGTGCCGGATCGACACGAAATGCCGGAGCGACTGAATGCAATACTTGAAGCGCTGTACGCCGCTTATTCCACCGGCTGGGATGAATCCGAGGGCGCGTCGGAACTCGCGCCCGAGGCCATCTGGTTGAGTCGCCTGATCGCCACGCTGCTGCCTGAGGAGCCGGAAGCCAAGGCGCTCCTGGCGATGATGCTGTATACGGAAGCGCGGCGCGGCGCGCGTCGCGATGCCCAGGGATGCTACGTCCCGATTGACTCCCAGGACGTTGAGCTGTGGGACAGATCCTTGATCGGCGAGGCCGAGAACCTGCTCCACGCCTGCAATCGATCGGGACCGACCGGACGCTACCAGTTGGAAGCGGCGATTCAGTCGGCGCACGTCGCGCGCCGGCTCACCGGCGCAAATTGTTGGCCGGCGATCGTCTCGCTCTATGACCATTTGGTTGCCTTGACGAACTCTCCCGTCGCCGTCCTCAACCGGGCCGCCGCCGTGGCTGAGATTGCCGGGCCGGATGCAGCTTTGGCAGAATTGCGCGCAATTGCCACCGACAAGCGCATCCTTGGCTACCAACCGTATTGGGCCACAGTCGGCCATTTGAACCTTCGCGCCGGCAATATCGAGACAGGGTGCGAGGCGCTGCGAGTCGCGATTGGTTTGTCGACCGACAATGCGGTACGCCAACACTTACGGCAGCTGCTGCCCTCGTGATCGCTCGGCGCCAATTCTCGCGAGACGCGGATTGCCGAGGTTATACTGTGATATCCGCAATAAGAGCTGCCAATCATGGGGCCGATGACAAATTATTTCCGATCCGCGTTTCTCGCCTGCGCCGCGTTGCTCTCGAGCTCCGCTCATGCCGCGGCGCGCTTCGACATCAGCGAAATAACGATTGCCGAAACGCAACGCGCGATTGTCCAGCATCGAATCAGCTGTCACCAGGTTATCGAGCAGTACCTGGCCCGCATTCGCGCCTACGATCAAAGCACGCGCTTGAATTCCCTGGTTCTGGTCAATCCCAATGCATTGGCTGAGGCGGATCGTTTCGACGCCGAGTTCAAGCTCACGCAAAAAATTCACGGCCTTCAATGTATCGGCGTCATCGTCAAGGACAATTACGACACCAAGGACCTGCAGACCACCGGCGGCTCGCTGGCGATGAAATGGTTCGTCCCCGGCACCGATGCTTTTATGGTGCAGCGGATCCGCGAGGCCGGCGCCATCATCCTGGCAAAATCGAATATGGCGGAGTGGGCCTTCAGTCCGTATGAAACAGTGAGCTCCATCGCCGGCATCACGCGCAATCCCTACAACCTCGATTACGTGCCCGCCGGATCGAGCGGCGGAACCGCGGCGGCGGTGGCGGCCAATTTTGGCGCCGTGGGCTTGGGCACGGATACGGGCAATTCAATCCGCGGGCCTTCATCGCATAACGCTCTGGTGGGAATTCGGCCGACCATCGGTCTCACCAGCCGCGACGGCATCATTCCCTTATTTCTCGGCGCCGATGTCGGCGGACCCATTGTGCGCACCGTGGAGGACGCGGCGGCGCTTCTCGACGTGGTGGCCGGATACGACCCGCAGGATCCGGTCACCCGGAATTCCGAGGGCCATATCCCCAAGTCTTACCGGACGTTTCTCGATCGGCAGGGGCTGCGCGGCGCACGCATCGGCGTGTTTCGCGCCTACCTGGATGCGCCGACCGGCGATCCTCAGATCAAGGAACTCACCGAGAAGGCCATTCAAGACTTGAAGGCGCAAGGCGCGAAAATCGTGGATCCGTTCGAAATCCCGAACTTCGAAGCGCTGACCAAGAATATTTTTTGCGGGGACTTTCAATCTGACTTAAATGGCTATCTGGAGAAACACGGGCAGGGCGCACCCTACAAGACTCTCGCGGAAATCATCGATTCAGGACTCTACCTTCCCTACATCGAGGGCCGTTTGAAGAGCACCGCAGGCGCGAAACCGGGCAGCGAAGCCGATCGCACCGTCTGTCCCGATGTGTACCATAACGAGAAGAAAATCGCGTTTCGCGCGGCGCTCCGCGCCGCGATGGCCGCCAGTAAGGTGCAGGCCATCATCTATCCGACCTGGAGCAATGCGCCTCGCAAAGTGGGTGATGACAAGAGTCCGGCGGGGGACAACAGCCAGGTGCTATCGCCCCAGAGCGGGTTTCCGGCGCTGACCGTGCCGATGGGCTACACCCACGAAGAACTCCCGGCAGGTTTGACGTTTCTCGGCGATGCCTTCGATGAAGGTACGCTGATAAAATTCGCTTATGCGTACGAACAGGCTACCAAGCATCGGCACGCGCCACCGAAGTTTCCGCCGTTAGAGTAGCGACCGCCACGTTGCGCATCGCTTTAGGGTATTTTTTCAGCGTTGCCTTACTGGGCGCGGCTTCCGCCAAGGCGGCGCAAATTGCAGGATTTCCCGACTGGGCCTATCCACCCTGCGTCAGAGCGACCGCTGAACCCGATAACAGCCGACCGTTGAGCGTCGCGGGATCACAGGTGCACTTTACCGCAGCGCAGCTGGCGCGCGCGTCGATCACCTCGGACTGGTTTCCGCTGGAACACGCCAAATTGCCGTTGGTCGTGGCTGAAAATCGCTCCGAGAAAAAGATCGCCTGCGGTTATTGTCATTTGCCGGACGGCAGCGGCCGACCCGAGAACGCCAAGATTGCCGGTCTCCCCGCCGGCTACATCACGGCTCAGGTTTGGAGCATTCACACCCAAGAACGGCAGCCGGCGAAGCCGGGGTGGACTCCGAGCACGCTGATGAAGGATGCGATCGCCGATCTGTCGGACCGAGAGATTGCCGAGGCGGCCGACTACTTTTCGCACCAATCGGCAAAATCCTATGAAAGGGTGTTGGAGCGCGACTCCGTCCCGCGGCATGGCGTCTCGTGCGGAATATTCATCCCCGCCGACGGGCGTCTCACGCCCTTGCGTGAGGCCATTCTGGAGATGCCGGTCGATGTCGAACGGTTCGAGCGGCGTGATCCCCACACCCGTTACATTGCGTACGTCCCGAAGGGCAGTATCGAGCGCGGGCGGACACTGGCCGGCGCCGGAGACAATGGCCGCACACAGCCGTGCGCCGGCTGTCATGGCGCGGACCTGCGAAGCGGCCCGGAACTCGAGGGACCACCCTTGGCCGGCCGGTTCGCCAGCTATTTGTTTCGTCAGCTCTACGGGTTCAAATCCGGTGCGCGGGCCGGCGATGCCGCGCAACCCATGCAGTCCGTGGTTGCAAAACTGACGCAAGCGGACATGATCGATCTGGCGGCCTACGCCGCTTCTCTCAATCCCTAGATACCCTCCCGGAGATTTTGAAATGCCGCACCGAAACTTGATAGTTGCAATCGCCGCGAAGCGGCACGCCACGAGCTGGGTCGCAACGCTGTTGATCGGTGCGGCGATTGCACTGCCCGCGCACTCGCAGTCCGCCCCACAACAGGATGCCGCGCATCCGATCGTTCTGCACGCGGCACGTCTGCTCGAAATCGATACAGGCCATGTGCTGTCGCCCGGCGAGATTCTGGTGGAGGGCGAGCGTATTACTGCCGTGGGTTCGGTAGTCTCTCATCCAACAGGCGCGCAGCTCATCGACCTCGGCGATAGCACGTTGATGCCGGGTCTCATCGATGCGCACGTGCATCTGTTTCTGCATCCGGGTGCTGAGGACTTGCAGACGGTCGAGGAGTCCGTGCCGCAGCGGACCATCCTGGCGATTCTGGCAGCCAAGGATGACCTGATGGCAGGTTTTACCGCCGAACGGGACATGGGCACGGAAGGTGCAGGTTCCGCCGACAGCGCGGTGCGCGACGCGATCAACAAAGGCCTGATCCAGGGTCCCAGGCTGCGCATCTCGGGAAATGCGATCGATATCCTGGGCGGCCATGAAGACGCCAATCACTTCAATCCGGCACAGCAAGTGTTGTCGAACGCAACGTACGCCAACAGCGCGGATGAAATCGTTGCCGCGATCAGGCAACAGCATAAGGAAGGATCAGACTTCGTCAAAATGTATGAGACCGGCCCTGACTCGATGCAGAACGGCGCGCTGCATACTCCTTATCAATATACCGCCGCGCAACTCAAGGCGGCGATCGATGAGGCCGCGCGTTTCGGCGGTACCGTCGCGGTCCACGCAACCGGCGAGCCGGGCACTTTGTACGCGGCCCAGGCGGGCGTGGCCTCAATCGATCATGCCACCCAATTGAGCGATGAAACCATGCGAATCATGAGGGCGAAAGGCATACCCGCGGTACCGACATTTACGATCTTCGAGTACTTCATGAACGAGTCAGAAGCGCGCGCCAAGCGCGAACGCCCGATGTTCGAGTACAAAGTGAAGGAATTCAAAAAACAGATTGCCGATGGAATTCCTTTCGCGGTGGGCTCGGATGTGGGCCCATTTCCGCATGGCACGCAAGCACGGGAACTCGAACTGATGGTGAAGTACGGAATGAAACCGCTGGCGGTGCTGCAAGCCGACCTGATCAATGGCGCAAAACTGCTCGGTTGGGGTGGGCAAATCGGCGAACTGAAGCCGGGTTACTTCGCAGACATTGTGGCCGTGCCCGGCTCGCCGCTCGCGGACATCACGGTGGTGGAACACGTTTCCTTCGTGATGAAAGGCGGCGCCGTCGTGAGAATGCCCACGGCCGCCCGATAGGCGCTGCATGAGCGCGGACGCCGTAAAGGCGTTGTTCTTCGACGTCTTCGGCACGCTGGTCGATTGGCGATCGGGTGTCGCCTCCGCCGCGGAAGCCGTCCTCAGGCCCCAAGGGATCGTGCTGGACTGGAGCGCCTTTGCCGACGCTTGGCGCGATCAATATCAACCGGCCATGGAAGCGGTGCGATCCGGCAGCATCGCCTACACCAAGCTGGACGTGCTGCATCGGCGCACGCTGCAAAAGATCCTGCCGCAATTTGGTCTTGAGGGCCTCGAGGCCGGTGATTTGGACCGCCTCACGTTGGCCTGGCACCAGCTCGACGCATGGCCGGACGTGCCGGCCGGTCTTTCAAGACTTCGCCGGCGATACTTGATTGCTCCGGTCTCCAACGGCAACACTTCTTTGATCTGCGATCTCGCAAGGCGCAATGACCTGCGTTGGGATGCAATTCTGGGGGCGGATCATGCGCGTACCTTCAAGCCGAAGAACGAGGTCTATCTGGCGGCGGCCGACGCCTTCAATCTAGTCCCGGGGCAGTGCCTGATGTGCGCGGCGCACAGCAGCGATTTGAAAGCCGCCGCGGCCAATGGTTTGCGCACGGCATACATTGCGCGGCCGCTGGAGCGCCCCGGCTCCAGCGAACGTGCCCCGGCGTACTCGGTCGATGTGTCGGCCGCTTCCGTCCTGGATCTTGCGGCCCAATTGGGCGCTTAGCGAGATTTATGAGGCACCAGGCGCCTGCGCCTTTCGCTCGATTCTGCGTGCCGTGAGTATGCCTTCAGTATAGCCGTTGGGCTGCTCACGCCCTTTGAAAATCAAATCGCACGCCGCCTGGAATGCGATATTGCGATCGGGATCATCCCCGAGTCGATGGTAGCCGGGGTCGCCGGCGTTTTGTTGATCGACCACGCGAGCCATGTTCTTCAGCGCTGTCATGACTTGTTCGGCAGGACACACGCCATGCAGCAGCCAATTCGCCACATGCTGGCTCGAGATGCGCAAGGTCGCCCGATCCTCCATGAGCGCAACATCGTAGTAGTCCGGGACTTTGGAGCAGCCGACGCCTGAGTCGATCCAGCGAACGACATACCCCAGGATGCTCTGCGCATTGTTGTTGATCTCCTCCTCGATGTCCGACTTGCTCCACTGCGGTTTGGCCACCAGCGGCGGCGTGAGGATTTCATCGAGAGACGCGCGCGGGCGCTTCGCGAGGCGCGTTTGTACCTCGGCAACATTCACCGCATGATAGTGCAAGGCGTGCAACGTGGCGGCCGTCGGGGAGGGCACCCAGGCCGTATTTGCACCGGCCAGCGGGTGAGCAACTTTGCTCTTGAGCATGTCGGCCATGAGATCCGGCATGGCCCACATGCCCTTGCCGATTTGCGCATGTCCCCGAAGTCCGCAGGCCAGGCCGATATCAACGTTTTGCCGCTCGTAGGCGTCGAGCCACAGCGCTTTTTTCAGCTCGCTCTTGCGGGGCACCGTGCCCGCTTCCATGGAAGTATGAATCTCGTCGCCGGTGCGATCCAGGAAACCGGTATTGATAAATGCCACCCGCCGACTTGCCGCACGAATGCATTCCGTGAGGTTGACGCTGGTTCGGCGCTCTTCGTCCATGATGCCGATCTTCACGGTGTTTCTCGGAAGTGCCAAGAGGTCTTCCACCGCGCCGAAAAGTTGGTCGGCGAAAATGACCTCGTCGGGGCCATGCATTTTGGGTTTGACGACATATACCGAGCCGGTGCGCGAATTGCGGCGTGCGTCTTGCCCGCGCAGATCATGCATGGCGATGAGGACCGTGATTGCCGCATCGATAAAGGCTTCCGGGATCGGTGCCTCGCTCAGGGTCACAATGCCGCTTTGCATGTGATGGCCGACATTGCGAATCAGCATGAGGCTGCGCCCTGACAGCACAATCTCTTTGCCGGCGGGCGTGAGATAGCGCCGATCCGCATTGAGGCGGCGAATCATGGAGTTCGAGCCCTTCTCGACCCGCGCCTGTAAACTGCCCTTCATCAATCCCAGCCAGTTGCGATAGACGTGAATCTTGTCCCCGGCGTCCACTGCCGCGACCGAATCCTCGCAATCCTGAATCGTGGTGATCGCAGACTCCAGCACGACATCGCTGATTCCCGCCGCATCATCGCGTCCAATGTAATGCGCGCGATCGATGTGTAGTTCGACGTGCAAGCCGTGATGTTGCAGCAGCAGCACACTGGGGGAAGCTCGCTCGCCCTGAAATCCCGTGAATGCCGCCGAATGTTGCAGGCCGGCGGTGCGGCCATCTTTGAGGACGACCTCGAGGCCGCCGTCTGCGACTTGGTAGCTCACCGCGTCGCGATGCGAGCCGTTGGCAAGCGCGAAGTTTTGATCCAAGAAGTTGCGCGCAAAGGCGATGACCAGCGCACCGCGTTGCGGATTGTACTTGGCCCCGCGTGCTGCGCCGGCCTCCGGAATTGCGTCGGTCCCGTAGAGCGCGTCGTACAAGCTGCCCCAACGAGCATTGGCCGCGTTCAGGGCATAGCGGGCATTGCTGACCGGCACTACCAGCTGCGGACCGGCTATGTGGGCGATTTCCGCATCGACATCCGCGGTGCTGACGGCAAAGGGCGCTCCCTCTGCCACGAGGTAGCCTATCTCGCGCAAAAACGCCTTGTATTTTGCGTGATCGAACGCCGCACCGGGATTCTGGCGATGCCAGAAGTCGATCTGCGCCTGTAGTTCGTCCCGTTTGCGCAGCAGCGCGGCATTGCGCGGTGCCAGGGTACGAACCAACGACGCAAAGCCTTTCCAAAATGTTTGAGCTTGAACGCCCGTGTCTGGAATGGCCTCATTATTGATGAAGTCGTATAAGCCTTGGTCGACTTTGAGTTCATCTACGCTAATTGTGGCTCGCATCGCGCTCATCCTTAGGCGGGGTAAAGCTCAATGCTGCGGGCTTTGCGGCACCAAATCAATGCCAATATGGCGGTTACCCGGACTGCGGTATCCTTGCACCGATGAGCATCAGAAAGGGATCATCAATGCGCTATGGAATTGTTCTCGCGGCATGCGTGCTTGCACCGCTGGCGGCGCTGAGCGCACGCGCCGATAACTGGGTGATCGAACACGTTACGCTGATCGACGGTATCCACGAGCCGCAAGCGGACATGACGGTGGCGATTGAAGGCGATCGGATTACCGCGGTCGCCCCCAGCGCGGTTGCGCGCGGACTCAAGGGTCGCCGCATTGCCGGCAATGGCAAATACCTAATTCCCGGACTAATTGATGTGCACATTCATCTGCGCGGCGGCTTCGATGTCAGTGGCAAAGTCGACGCGCCGCTGGGTCCGGCCAATCGCGAGGAAGGGGTGGCCGCGCTGGCGAGTTTCCTATATTCAGGCGTCACGACCGTATTCGACGCCGGCAACCGCGCCGACCACATTCTGCCGCTGCGGGCGGATGAGCGCGCCGGCAAGATTCTCTCGCCCCGGATCTTTGCGACCGGAAATCTGATCACATACCCGGGTAGTCACGGTGACAGAATTGCCGTGCGGATAAGCGACTTCGAGAAAGACAAAGCGTTACTCGACCAGCATATCGCAGAACAGCAACCGGATATCCTAAAACTCACGCTGGAGGAGGAAGGCTGGGGCTCGAGGCCGATGATCCCGTTGATGCCGGTTCAGCTGCTGGAGCAGATTACCCGCTATTACAATCAACACGGAATTCGCACGACCGTGCACGTTTCAAGTGAACTGCGTTCTCTCGAGGCCATCTTTGCCGGTGTCGACACGCTCGCGCATCCCGTGATTCAGGGACCGGTGAGCGACTCGTTCGTCAAATTGATGGGCGCGAAGAAAATACCCTTCGCCAGTACGCTGACAATCGGCGAGAACTACAGCCGCTTGGCTGAGCATCCGGAATATCTCGACCAGCCGTTGTACGCGGCCTCCCTCAGCGCCGCAGAGCGCGAGCAGCTCAAGACCAAGGTCAGAGCGGAGTGGCAGGCACGGCCCTGGACATGGTGGATGAAAATCATGACGCCGATCGCGGAGGAGAATGTGCGGAAGATTCACGCGGCCGGCGGCGTTGTGGCCTGCGGCACGGACCAAAGCAGCGGGCCGGCCACGCAGCGCGAACTGGAGTTACTGGTTGCCGCAGGCATTTCGCCGCTCGATACTTTGCGAATTGCCACCTATAACGGCGCGCTATTTCTCGGTAAGGCAGACCAACTTGGCTCCGTGGATAAGGGCAAGCTCGCCGATCTGGTGATGTTGAGCAAGGATCCTGCGGCGGATATCAACAATGCCAAGTCCATTGTGTTCGTCATGAAGGGCGGCCGGATCATCGACGAAAGCCAGCTTCCATTGGCGGGCGGCAAACAAAAGCAGCGTTTCGCCGGTACATGAGGCCTGCTGCGTGAAGAGGTGCCATAAATGGATATGAGCGATTCAAAGCCGTTCGATCCTGCGGACATTGATGAAACACTGACGCGCGTCGTCGCGCACGGAGGCAAGACGCATTTGCTGTTTCCGTTCGTCAATGGGATCGGGAGCGAGCCGAAGTACAGCTCGATTGGCGTCGTGATCGCGGGATTTGCCGCGACCGTTCAGGATTTTCACCTATTGACGTCGATGGCGCGAAAAGCGGCTGAGGGCGCGGTGTGGCGCATCGTCTTCAATACACCATGGCTGGTTCGACCGACCGAGGATGGCGAGGGTGCAGAGCGTAAGCGGCGCGGCTGATGGCCTAAAGGAGCAGACCTTTCACGCGACTGGCGAGCGCCTCCATGGCGAAGGGCTTGGTGAGTACCGACATGCCGGCCTCGATATGACCGTGACTGAGTACTGCTTTCTCGGCAAATCCCGTGATGAACAGTACCTTGACCTTCGGGCGCAGTTTGCGCGCTGCCTCGGCAACCTGCCCGCCATCCATTCCACCGGGCAGCCCGATATCCGTGATCAGCAGGTCGATACGCACCGCCGAGCGAAGTATTTTCATGCCTTGTGAGCCGTCTACCGCTTCGATCGCCGCGTAACCCAGCTCCCTGAGCACGTCGGTCACCAGCATCCGCACGAGCGGTTCATCGTCGATGACCAATACGGTCTCGCCCTGAGTCGCATGGGCCATATCCGATAGGTCGGGCGGCGCGTCGGTGGTCTCGGCCGCGCCGATATGTCGTGGCAGATACAGGCATACGGTTGCGCCTCGACCGACCTCCGAATAGATGCGAACTTGGCCGCCCGATTGACGCGCGAAACCATAGGTCATCGAGAGCCCGAGTCCCGTCCCTGCGCCTAACGGCTTGGTGGTGAAAAAGGGATCAAAGGCGCGCGCGATCACCGCAGGTGTCATGCCGATGCCGGTGTCCGTGACGGACAGCGTCACGTACTGTCCGGCCGGCACGTCGCGCTCGCGCGCGGCACGCTCGTCGAGCCACTGGTTGTTGGTTTCGATCATCAACGACCCGCCGTCGGGCATGGCATCGCGAGCGTTGATGCATAAGTTCAGCAGTGCGTTTTCCAGCTGATTCGGATCGACTTCCGAAGTCCACAGGTCGATAGCGCCGACCACTTCCATTTTTATCGACGGTCCGACGGTGCGGCGAATCATCTCCGCCATCTCGGCCACCAGACGGTTGATATCGGTCGGCTTCGGATCCAATGACTGACGGCGGGCGAAGGCCAGCAACCGATGCGTGAGTGCGGCGGCTCGTTTGGTGGCACTCTGCGCGGTCACAATGTAGCGCTCCGCCTCCTTGTGGCGGCCCTGCATGAGGCGATTGCTCAGCAGCTCTAGACTCCCGGAGATCGCCATCAGCAGATTGTTGAAATCATGTGCAATGCCGCCCGTGAGTTGTCCGACCGCCTCCATTTTTTGCGATTGCCGCAGATCGTCGAGTGCCGCGGATAGCTCGGTCTGAACGTCCCGCTCTTGCGTGATGTCGCGTCCGCTGCAATAAAATTTGCCCGCTTCGGGCACCGCAGCCCACGACAGCCAGCGATATTCGCCGTCGGCTCGACGATAGCGATTCTCGAAATGCAGCACTGATTTGCTTCCCGCCACTTCTTGAAGACTGATACGAGTTTTGTCCACATCGTCCGGATGGATCAAATCGAAGATCGAGGTGTTGAGAATCGTCTCGGATGTCCAGCCAAGCGCGAGCTCCCAAGCCGGATTGGTCACCTCGAAATAGCCCTCGGCGTTGAGAATACCGAGTAAGTCGCTACTCACTTCCCAGAGCCGACCGCGATCGATGGATTGATTGCGCATCAATGAATGAAAGGCGATATTTGATCTGGTCACGCGCAGCCTCCGTTGAATGACTGCGATTTAGATCGGACTTGGCACCGAAAGTCAGGCCAAGGCGTTTTTAGGAAGCGGTTGTGATGTCGAGTGGACGGCCTATAGTAAATGTTACAGCGTAAACGTCTGTGCGTTAGCGTACACACCCGGGGGCAAGCCTGATGGCGCCTGCAAGGGCCGAATCCTTGGATTACGGATGGTTCCGAAGTATCTGGGGCATGAAGCGCGCGTAGGTTTTCAGTGCGGTTTCATAGCAGCTGCAGGATTCCGATTCGAGCGCATTGCGATCGACGATGGTCAGCACGCCGCGCGCATATCGGATCATGCCCTTACGCTGGAATGCTCCGGCCGCCTTCGCGATCCCAACCCGGCGCACACCCATCAGGTGAGCGATCAGTGCCTGAGTCACGCTGAATGAATCGGCGTGTGTACGATCGTGAGTCATCAGCAGCCAGCGCGCCAGGCGCTGGCTTATTTGGTGAAAGCGCACGCATCGCGCCTCGGAGGTGAGCTGCAAGAGCGTTACCTGCAGATAAGAATTGAGGCTCCGCTGAAGCGCGCGGCTGCCGGCCAGTTCACGGTTAAATGGTTCGGTGGCGACGCGCCAAGCCGTGCCGGTGCCCCGTACACTCGCCTGCAGAGGCACGCTGCCCACGGCCAGGACTACCTGCAGGCCCAACATGCCTTCACTTCCCACCATGCCGACCTCCAGCACCGGAGAATCCTTGCTGGATGTCAGTAACGATAGGACGCTGCCGGTTGGAAAATAGACATGGCGGGTGAGCGAGTCGCTTCCCGACACGAGGTGGCCGGAGACCAGATCCACCGGCTCGCAAATCGCAAGCAAACGGCTCTTCGCGGCACGCGGCAGCGTATCGATCAAGGTGTTCGCGACCGAGGGCAATGGCAACTCTCCCTCTTTAGGTACCGAGAGCCTAGGGCAAGGAGTGGTCGGCCCACCGTCTGCCAGCGCACAGAGGAGCTAAGCCGCAATTCCCCCCGGCAGCAACCGATCGTACTCGCGCTTGACGACCGCGTAACATTCGCAAGTGCGCTGTTCCAGTCCCGGCCGATCCAATACCGTGATGTGGCCGCGCGCATACTTGATCAGGCCCAACTTCTGCAAGCCAAGAGCACCTTCCGTGACGCCTTCGCGCCTCACCCCGAGCATGTTGGCGATCAGTTCTTGCGTCATCACCAGTTCATCGCCTTCCAGGCGATCGAGGCTCAGCAACAGCCATCGGCACAGCTGTTGATCGAGGGAGTGATGGCGGTTGCACACCGCTGTCTGCGACATTTGGGTAATCAAGGCTTGGGTATATCGCAACAGCAAATGCAGCACCGGTCCAGCCCTGTTGAATTCGTCCTTCATGATCTGCGCCTTCAGCCGACAGCCTGAACCTGCGCTCTGCACCACCGCGCGGCTTGGGGTCGATTCGCCGCCCATAAACAGAGAAATTCCCACGATCCCCTCATTGCCGACCACGGCAATTTCGGCCGACGCCCCGTTTTCCATCACGTACAGGAGCGATACGATCGAGGTGAGCGGGAAATAGACGTAATTCAGCGCAACCCCCGGCTCGTAGAGCACCTGTCCGAGCGGCATCTCAACAGTTTCCAGGGAGGCCGACCAACGCTTCCATTCCGTTGCCGGTAAGGATGCGAGGAGTCGGTTCTTCTTGAATTGAGCGGTGAGAGGCATGCTGTGAGCTGGCAGTGACGTACGAATTGCAGAGGGAGATCGGGAGTTCTCGGCTTGATCGACAGGTTAACGAATCGACAGGTTAACGAAACGTGCGATCGTCGTATGTTCGCTAGCGCACATTCTACCACCGTGTAGCAGGCTGCAGTGTTTTTCTGCGCGCGCCACTACGCGCATCCGATCCGAGAGTCGCGCCGCCGTCCTACGGGCGATCGGTCTCGCGGCCTACGTCCAAAATCTCGGCTGCGCCCACACTGGCTGCGCTAGGCGGCCTCCGATTACGTTTCTAGCCTCCTTTCACTTCGGTATCGGAACAGCAAGGGCACCCACGCACCTTATTCAGGCTTGGGGACCGCCACACCTCACTTGAGAATGGGATGCGACTCACGCACCGTTTTGTTGCCCGCGCCAGCGCGAGCGGCAAACCGCCGCGACACGGCCGCAATCAATCAGCCAGATCACAAAAGGTATCTTGAGCATGCACACACGATATTTGAAATTATGCGGAGCGGCGATGGTCCTGAGCGGCATCGCAACGGCAGCCTATGCCAGCAATCCCGTCCCCGATGAAACCATTGCGGTCGCGAAAGCGGCTGTGCAGCGGGCGGAGCAATCCGGCGCGCCGCAGGCGGCGCCGGTGGAACTTGCCTCAGCGCGCGACAAACTCGCGCGGGCCGAAAAAGCGAATGCGGATCACCACGCGAAACCCGCGATTGCACTGGCGGATCAAGCCATGATCGACGCGCAGGTGGCAGAGGCGATGGCTCAGAAGGAGCGCGCGGCGAAGGCCGCGGCTGAATTTGATGCCAGCATGGCAACGCTGCGGCAGGAATCAAACCGCAATTCAACGGGCAACCAGTAAGGAAATATATGAATACCAAATTTTTAACCGGATTGGGAATTGCACTGGCCATGTCCGGCTGCGCATCCACCCCCAAGTCTAACCCCGACCTCGAGAGCGCGCGCAGCATCGTCCAGGCGGCGCAAGCCGACCCCAACGCGGCAAAGTATGCGCAATTGGATTTGCAGACGGCCAAGTCCGATCTGGCCATCGCCGATGCCGCGTTCCTCCGGCACGATGAGCCGAGTATCGCGCAGCCCGCTTACATGGCGGCGCAGAATGCGCGGCTCGCCCAGTTGCGGGGAGCGGCAAAAGCCGACGATGCACGAGTCGCCGCCGGACAGGCGGAGCGCGACAGCATCCTTCTTGCGGCACGAACCAACCAGGTGGACAGCGCCAATCGCGCCACCAACGCCGCGAATCGCGCGACCGATGATGCAAAGATCGCCCGCGATCAAGCGAACGAAAATTCTGCGCGCCTGCAGTCAGAGCTGGATGCTCTCAAGGCGAAACCCACCGATCGCGGTTTGGTTTTGACTCTCGGCGACGTGTTGTTCGAGACCGGCAGTTCCACATTGAGCCCGGGAGCCGGACGCAACATGGATCGCCTGGTGCAGTTCCTGACCGATCATCCGGAGCGCATGGTGCAGATCGATGGCTTTACCGATAGCGTCGGTACCGACTCATTCAATCTGGACCTGTCTCAGCACCGCGCTGATGCGGTGAGATATGAACTCGTCTCGCGGGGCATCAGTTCGACGCGCATTGCGAGCCAGGGATACGGCAAGGCCTATCCTGTTGCCAGCAACTCAGAGTCGAGCGGCCGACAGTTGAATCGGCGGGTTGAAGTGGTTATCGGCTCGGATAACGGCACAGCCATTGCGGCGCGCCGCAGCTAAAGTGAGAGGTACGGCGGCAGGGTACTCACAGGATTGCCCTGACCGCTTGCTCGACGGGTCTACGATTGGCTCTAAAATGACTTTGCCACGGTGAATCGGCCTGAAATTCCCTCCAGCGGATGGACATGCACGTCGGGAACGCCGGCGGCCGGCTCGCCCGCCAGTCGGTCTATGTACCAAAACTCGGCCGCATCGGCTTTCTTATTGAGAATGTTGTAAACCCCTAAGCCCACGCTCCAACCTGCGCCGATCACATAGTGCGCATCGCCGCTCCAAATCCCGTAGCCATGTCCCTGAACTGAGTCGTCGGATGACAGGGGATAGGAGCTCAAGTACCGATACCCGAGACTACCGCTCCAGGAACCTAAATTCTTGACGTAGACGTTGAAGGATCCGGTAGCGAAGGGTGCGTTGGGCAGGTATTCGCCTACATGCCCGGTGCCATCATCATAAGGAATCACATAGCGCGCGCGGTCGCCGGAGTAGCTGCCGTAGAACTCCAGCCATTGCAAGGCTTGATAGGTGAGATTGACCTCATAGCCGCGGCGCCGACTGCCGGGACCCGCCGTGTCGACTCCGGCGTCTGGGTCATACGTGGTCTCGGACTGCGCGCTCAATTCGTAAAACGACAGCGTCATGGTGAAGGCCGGAGTGATTTGCTGGCGAATGCCGATTTCCTCGCCGCTTTGCCGGGCGATGAGCGGCGCGCCGGGGACGTGGGCATCTTGCGCTGCCGTGACGCCGCGCAGATCATCGCTGTGAAAGCCGCGACCTGCGCTCACGTAGAGTTCCGTCATCTCGACGGGCCTGAATATCAGACTGCCCTTGGGCGCGAGCAAGTGATCGCTCGCGGTGCCTGAATTCGTGCCCCGGTCGGATCCATACTGGGTGTCATAGCGATAGCCCAAAACGGAACGAAACCAATCGGTCCAACGCGTGCTGGCTTGTGCATAGGCGGAAAAACTGCTCAAGCGGACCGTATCGGCTTCGCTGAAATTCAAGGGATCGGCGGCCGCGGCAATGACGATGCGATCCTCGGTCGGCAAGCGCGATACATTGTTGAAGTCGTTGCGCGTGGCGAGGCCGGCCGTGACATCGTTCCGCAGCCCAAAAATCGGTGCGGCAAGTTGATAGTTGATGTGAGCGCCAACAACGGTACGGTCTTCGTGTTGCTCCTCCTGATCGCCATGCACCGGATCAACGAGGAAGTGGGTGAAATCGTTCCACAGCGTCAACCGATTGCCGAACACGTAGGCGCTGAGGTTGAGTTCTCCGGCGGCGATGGGTTTGAAGAACTGCGCGGTCAAACTGGCTCGTTGTGCCATGCCGCCGTCGCTCGGATCCAAGGAGCCGTAGCGGCTGATCAATCCTTCCTGGATGGCGCGTTCCGGTTGGTCTGTGGTTGCATTCCACAGACCGTGGTAGTACATCGCGGTCAGGCTGTAACCGTCGGTTCTGTCGCCGCCGCTGTAGCGCAGCACCGCGTTGATCTTGTGCAGCTCGTCTGGATTGACCCACGGTCCGTTGTAGTGTTGCCATTCCAGAGCGCCCAATAGCTCGCCCGGGCCAAGGCCGATTGAGCCGCCGCCAAAAAAGCGCTCATAGCCAAGGGTACCCTCGGTATAGGAAACCTGCGGTGTGAGCGCGTCGAGGTAATTGATGTGCACCGATCCGACCGACGCGAAATCCCCCTCCGGCGCGTAGTAAGGTCCCTTGGTATACGTGACGTTGGTGGCCAGCTCCGGAATCAGGAAATTGAGGTCGGTATAGCCCTGGCCGTGCGCGTGGGTGGGTTCGTTGACCGGCATGCCATCCACGAAAGTAGCCAAGTCGGTGCCATGGTCGAGATTGTACCCGCGCAGTAGGTACTGATTAGCCTTGCCCTCGCCGCTGTGGCTCGTGACCTGCAATCCCGGCACTGTTTCCAGCAACTGGCCTACCCGAAACGCCGGCGTCAGAGCCAGTTCGTCGTTGACGACGATGCCTTCGCTGGCGGTGGTGGCGCTGCCCATGAGCCCCAGCCGTTCGGCGGTCACGCGAATCTCCTCAAGTTGATCGGGCGCGGCCGTTGTCTCCGCCCTCGCGGTGAACATGACGGCGGCCGACAACAGCATTACCCCCATTGCACTGCGCGTCTTTCTCCACCGTCTCAGCATCCACAGAGTCTGTCGTGGCAAGGAACGGGGTTCAGGTAATTTACTGTTCTCAGTAACGTTAATAGACGTTAAATGCTCAAAATCGGCCTCCGGAATGGATACTAAAGTTTAATAGCCCTTGCAGACCGGACCGGCGCATGATTCCGGCCAGCAAGTTCCATCAATTCGATCATGGGGGTGGCAGTGATGAGGAACAGAAGCAGGCTGACCATTGCGTGTATTGCTGCGGCGCTTGCCGTCTTGAGCACCGGCGCCGCGTTATCCGCGCAGGACAAGTACGAGTTGAAGGTACCGAATGGGCTGGCGTTCTCCGAGTTCAGGGGATACGAAGGCTGGCAGGTCATTGCCGTCAGTCTCAATGGAGGGTTGCTTGCAGTAATCGTCGGGAACCCGACGATGATCGATGCGTTCAAGGCGGGAGTGCCCGGCAACGGCAAGCCTTTCCCCGACGGCGCCAAAATGGCAAAGATCCACTGGAACCCCATAAAGAAAGAAGCCGAACCCGGTCAGCCGCTGGTGCCCAATTCCCTCCATGACATTGATTTCATGGTCAAGGACAGCAAGAAATTTGCGGACAGCGGCGGATGGGGATATGCCGAGTTTGAGTATGACGCCGCTTCCGATGTGTTCAAGCCCGGCACGGAGGCCGATAAGCCGCCGCAGGGCAATGATGCCAAGTGCGGGTTCGCATGCCACACCGTGGTGAAGAAACAAGACTTTGTTTTTACGGAATACCCGAAAAGATGAGGTCGGCCGCTATGCGGTAAGTCGTTTTCCATCGCACGGTGTGCGCGTCGTGCGCCGTATTATGTTGCACGCTTTCGCGCAACGCTCCCTCCGCGTTCGGGCATTTGACGCCGGTACAGGTGGCGAATACTCTGAATCACAAAGTAGAAGATTTCAGGGGGCCCATGATTCGAGCTGTCACGCCGTGACATGGTCCAATTCGGACGGCCCGAGTGTGTCCGGCTTGGCGACGGGCCAGATTTTCGCACAGCGATTTCGGCTGATCCGCGAATTGGGCGAGGGCGGCATGGGCCAGGTGTGGCTGGCGCAGCAAATCGCGCCGGTGCTGCGGCCGGTGGCGCTGAAGCTGATCAGGGCCGGCATGTACGATGAGACGGTTGTGCAGCGCTTCCAATCCGAGCGCCAATCGCTCGCCATCATGGATCACCCGGCCATCGCCAAGGTGTTCGATGCCGGCACCACGACGCAAGGACAACCCTACTTCGTCATGGAGTACGTGCCCGGTCTGCCGATCACGGACTATTGCGACCAGCGGAAACTGACGGTCCGACAGCGCGTGGAGCTTTTCATCCAGGCGTGTGACGGTGTGCAGCACGCGCATCAAAAAGCGATCATCCATCGTGATTTGAAACCGGCCAATATTTTGGTGTTGGAGGTGGACGGCAAGCCGGTCCCGCGCATCATCGACTTCGGTCTGGCCAAGACTACGGCGTCGAAGAACGATCAGCCCCTGCACACGCGTTACGGCCAGTTCATGGGAACGCCGGGCTATATGAGCCCGGAGCGCGTCGATCCGAAAATAGAAGACGTCGATACGCGAACCGACGTTTACTCGCTCGGCGTCATTCTGTACGAATTGCTGACCGGGCTGCAGCCTTTCGAAATCAGAAAACGACAGCGACCTTCGCTCGAGGAATGGCTGCGCCAGCTGCGCCAAGACGAGGCACCGCGGCCGAGCGCCAAGGTAACCGCGGATAAGGAGACCTCCGCGGCGACGGCGGCCGCGCGCGCCACTGAGCCTAAACCGCTGGTCAAGGCGCTGCGTGGCGATCTGGATTGGATCACTTTGAAGGCGCTGGAACGCGATCGCGAGCGGCGCTACGGAACGCCGGCGGAACTCGCCGCCGAGCTGCGGCGCTACCTGAACGATGAGCCGGTCGTCGTCCGCGCGCAAAATTCCGCGTATCAGCTCGGCAAATTCATCCGCCGACATCGGGTTGCCGCGGTGGTCGCGGGCATGGTGAGTGCGCTTGCGCTTGCGGCCTCGGGGGCTGGGCTCATTGCAGTGCGTAAGCAGCATGAGGCGGAATATCAAACGGCGCAGACTCTCCAGGCGCAGTCGCGGCTGCTCACTCAAGCGGCCGCGCAGCGCCTCAAAGACTCGGACCTCGCCGGTGCCCAGGGCATCATTCTGGAAGTGTTGAGAAATCCCGCCTTTGCGCAAGCACGCCCGCCGGCGGCCATCAGCGTCTTTCAAGATATGCGTGCGGCGGATGCGCAGCTCGCCGTGCTGTCGGGTCATGGGGGACGCGTTGAATACGCCGCATATTCGCCGGATGGCACGCGCATTGTCACCGCGGCCACGGACAACACCGCACGAATCTGGGATGCGCGGACGGGCGCGCAGCTCTCAGTGCTGGCGGGTCACCTCAACTATGTCAGGACCGCGGTCTATTCCACGGACGGATCGAAAATTCTCACTACCTCAATGGACAAGAGCATGCGCCTGTGGGACGCGCACACAGGCGAGGTGCTCGCGACCTTTTCGGGTCATGGCGCAAAGCCGATTTCCGCCGCCCTTTCGCCCGATGGCACTCGTCTGGTTGTTGCCTCCCTGGACAGCACGGCGCGCGTTTGGGATGCGCGTACGGGCGATGAACTCGCCGTGCTTCGGGGCCATGGCGATGCCCTGCAATTCGCCGCGTACTCGGCCGATGGCACACGCATCGTCACCGCCTCTCGCGACAAGACGGCGCGCATCTGGGAGGCGCGCACGGGTGCACCGCTCGCCGTTCTCTCCGGACATGGCGGCATTGTCTTGTCGGCGAGCTTTTCCCCCAACGGCAATCAAGTGGTGACCGCTTCCACTGACAAGACCGCGCGCAGCTGGGATGCGAGCACCGGCGCGCCGCTCATCGTGTTCACGGGACATAACGATCGTCTCTATGCGGCGCGTTATTCCCCGGACGGCACGCGCATCGTGACCGCCTCGGACGACAAGACTGTGCGCATCTGGGACGCAGCAAATGGCACGCCGCTTGCAGTGCTATCGGGACACGGTGCTTTTGTGAGAGCCGCCGAGTATTCACCTGACGGCACGCGCATCGTGACGGCCTCGGACGACGGCACCGCGCGTATTTGGCGGGCGCGTGAAGATACCGAGATCGCAGTGCTGCGCGGCCACGAGGATGGGGTTGCGTTCGCCAACTATTCGCCGGATGGCACGCGCATCGTCACGGCGTCCATAGACAAGACCTTGAGGATTTGGGATGCCCGCAGCGATGCGCTGCTCGATGTGTTTAGCGGCAATCGCGAGTATTTCATTGCCGCCACGTACTCGCCCGATGGCCTGCAACTGGCCACGGGCGGGTCGATGGATAACTCGGCGCGCGTGTGGAATGCGCGCACAGGGGAGCCGCTTCGCGCGCTGACGGGGCATGGGGGCCTGGTGGAGTCGGTCGCCTATTCGCCCGATGGCTCGCATATCGCGACCGCGTCGATGGACAAGACCGCGCGTATTTGGAATGCGCGCAGCGGCGAGCAGCTGACTGTTCTCTCGGGACACGGTGATCGGGTGCTGTTCGCGGCCTACTCACCCGATGGTAAACGGCTCGCGACTGCGTCCTTTGACAAGACCGCACGTATTTGGGACGCAAACAGCGGTGCGCAACTCCTCGTGCTCACCGGGCACACCCAAGTCGTCAGCGCGGCGGCGTACTCCCCCGATGGGGAGCATCTGGTGACGGCGTCATTCGACAAGACGGCGCGTGTTTGGGATACGCGCAGCGGTACGACTCTGTTCGTGCTTTCGGGACATACCGGTGCGCTTCAGTCCGTCGGCTATTCGAGCGACGGCAGCCGCATAGTCACGGCATCATCGGACAAGACCGCGCGTATCTGGGACGCGCACAGCGGCGCGCAGCTTGCGGTGCTCTCGGGGCACGAGGATTCGCTGCAATCCGCGGCGTTTTCCCCGGACGGCTTGCAGATTGTTACCGGCTCATTGGATAAGACCGCGCGCGTCTGGGAAGCGCGAGTTCCGGCTTCCCTCGCTGCACAGATCCTCTTTGAAGCCGCCGCGGTGAGCGATCCGCTCGCTGATGCTGACCGGTTAGATTTAGGGGTGCCGCCCGATGCACGCGTGCGTACCTGGCCTAAGAAGGAATCGGGCTGCGATCAAGCGGCCGCCGCAGTCTATGATCCGGACCGTGTGACGCCCGGGGTTCTTGCGGGGAGCATCACCGTCGATATCGCCGGCCCCGCCTGCTCGGCCGAGATCGGCAAACCGCAGCACGGCGCGCGATCGGATTTCGAGATGGGCCGCGCGCTGGCTGCGAAGGCGGACGCCGCGGCTGCCAAACAGCAATTCGAAACCGCACTGGCCAAGGGCTATCGAGCCGCGGGCGTGGATCTTGCCGACCTGCTTGCGTCCGACCGGTCCATCCCCCTATATAAGAATGCCTGGCAAGCGGGGGTGACCATCGCCGCCGTCAGGCTGGGACACCTCTACGAGACCGGCGTAGCGGGCGTCAAGCCATCCGAGAACGATGCATGGCTGTGGTATCGGCGCGGCGCGGAGGCGGGCGAGCCGAATGCACTGGCGCGTTTCGCGCAACGCGAGGAGATTGCCGCGCTGGCGGCGAGCGATTCGTCCAAAAGGAATGCGCAATTGTTGCAAGCCTTCAGGCTCTATGCGGCCGCCGCGATACGGGCGTACGAAGAGACATGGCCGGACGACGCCTGGCGGCACTGGCGTTATCGCCGAGCTTCCCTTGCGCGGGTGCTCGCCCACGAAGGCATGATGCAGCAGGTGGCCGACACGTACGCTGCCGTGCTCGCGGCAGGCAGGGAGGGTGAGGAGACTCAAAGTCGCAAAGCGGAAGGACCTTGAGTCTCCTCACCCTCCCTGACGAGTGCTTGAGCCGGTCAAACTCACCGTGCCGAGGTCTAGGTCAAACTCACTTTGAGCGCGGCCGCCGCCGCTGCAAGTTTGGCTTGTGCATCTTTAGCAGCGCTCACCGCATCGGTTGGATTACCCGATTTGAAAGCCTCCTTTGCCTTGTCCCACGCCGAGCTGGCATCTGCGAGTCCGGACTTTCCCGCACCGAGATCAACATCTTTCGGAACATGCTTGGTTTTTGACAAGGCGTCGATCCGACTTTGCACCGCGCTGATCGATTGGGGAACGGAAGCGGCCAGGGATCGCCACTCGTTTCCCAACGCCTTAACCATCTCGTCTTTCTTCGCTGAAGCGGCATCGGCCAACCCGTTGACTTCGGTCAAGACGGCGGGCGCGCCCGCGACCACCGCCGCGTAGTCTTTCTTTTCGAAGGATGCAGTTAATGCGGCAACCTTACTCTGGGCTTGGGCGAATTGCTCGGGCACATACTTTTGTGCATCCGCTGACACGGAATTTAATATGCTATTGATGTTATCGAGCGCATTCTTGGCCGGCTCCATCTGATTGACGCAGGCCACGAAGAGGATTGCAACAGAACACAACGTCAGAAATCCTGTAACTCTTTGATTTGTCTTCATACTATGGATCTCCTTGCCGAAGACCACACGCTACGCCATGTGTCGAAAGGATTGCAAGCGCTACCGCACCGACCACAGTTGAGGAGGTGCCAAACGCGCCGCTCGTTCCTACTTGTCAGCTCGGCGTCAGTTGCCCTGATCCTCCTCGGCAATCTCAGCGTCGCCTCCGACGTCGTCGCCAACGCGACGAGCGATCCCTTCGCCTATTGCTCGGCCATCGGCAGCATTGACCGGCCCGCCGGCGGAGGCTCGCCGGTCCCACTGGCGCTCAAGTCGTATCTGTCGCGAGCGCTTGGATTGTCGGCCGGTGCCGAATTCAGGCCGGAACGTTATTACTGGCGCTGCATGAACCGGATGGTATTTGTCTGTGCGATCGGCGCCAACATTCCGTGTTCCGCCAAAGCCGATCTGGCAAAGCGAAATGTCGGCGCCGACAAATACTGTCAAGACTATCCTGAGGCTACGTTCGTGCCGGCGTACGCGACGGGTCACGAGACCCTGTTTGCTTGGAGTTGCTCCCTTGGCCGCGCCGTGCCCGGGAAACGCATCGCCAAGCTCGACCCTCGCGGCTACCGCATCGACATTTGGTACAAGGTCGCGCCGGGCGTCAATTCGCCTTGACGCCCTCGACCTGGATGCGCAGCAAGACATCCTGTTTGAAGCCGTATTGCTGACCGTAGTTCACGCCGAAGTCAGCGCGGTTGAAAGTGCCGCTGGCATCCGCGCCGCAGACCTGCTTCTTCAGCATGGGATGCTCGATACATTTGAAGGAATTGATGGTGAGCGTCACAGGCTTGCTGACGCCGTGAAGGGTCAAGACCCCGGACACGGTTTTCGGCGCGCCGTTGGCGAATTCAAGCAATCTTCCTTTGTATTCCGCGGTCGGGTATTTCGCCACGTCGAGTATTTCGGGGCTCGATACATGTTCGTTGAGCTTGTCGTGGGCGAAATCGATCGTTGCGGTGTCGATGACCACATCGACCGTTCCTGTCTTGGCCTCGGTATCGATCGTGACGGTACCGCTGGATTTCTTGAAGGTACCGCGCCAAGTCGACAGCCCGCCGAAATGGTCCACTTCGAAACTCGGGTGGGTGTGGTCCGGATCGACGTTATACGTAGTCGAGGCGGCAGTTGCAGATGTGACCGCCAATGCCAAGAGCAGCAGCGCGTAATTGTATTTCATGGTGATCCCTTACAAGAGTGATACGTGGTGTTGAGTGCTTAGTGTTGAGTGCTAGCGCAGCAATCCGGCGCTCACGAGCTGATTGCCGATGCGTTGAATCTGCGACTCACCCGCAGCGAGAGCGGCATGGGTGGTGTGAACCGAATAGTGACCGAGCACCAGGTCGTGCGGATGTTTTACCGCAGAGCCGAGCACAAACCTCGAAGCCCGGTCTGCCTGAATGATTATGGCCTCGCGAGACTCCTCGAACACAATTAATTCGCCCGCGACCACCGGCTCGGGTGCACGCAGGCTGCCTTCGGAGACCGCGAGCCAGGCTACGTCATGATCCAACGGTGGCTCATAGGTCCATCGTTCGCCCGCCGCGAGTTGCACGTCCAGGTAGTTAATGCCCGGGGGAGAAAGAATTGGGCTCTTGGCGTGACCATAGGATCCCAAGATGACCCGCGCGGGCTTTTCCTCGGGCACGTGGTCGGCGGACAGGTAATGGCTTTGGCTGGGGGAGTTCTCGAGTTCCTGCGGCAAGGCGATCCACAGTTGAAAGCCCTTCGCTTGTTCCAAAGCGGCTCCCGTATGCCAGACGCCGCCGCCGGCGCGCATGAATTCGATCCCATTCGCGGGCAGAATCCCCTTTACGCCGGTGGTTTCTTGATACTCAATTGCGCCTGCATGAAGCACCGTGATAGTCGCGATGCCAGAATGCGGATGCCAGCCGAAGTTGGGCGCCGCCGCCGCGGAAATATCAAAAAAATCCAGGAACACGAACGGCTTGATGAACTCGCCGAGATCCGACGGGCTCACCAGGCGGGTGATCGCTCCGTGCCGTTGTCCTCGGGTCCGAAGCGCAATGCCGCGCGGCGCGTCGCGCGATTTCAATACCGCGCTCATGCTGCCAGCGCCGCGATGTTGGCGCGCGCCTTCAACATGGCCGCTTCTTTGGCTTCGGGACCAAAGGCCAGCCCCTCGGCTCGGACGATGGTGACATCCGTCAGCCCAATAAAGGAGAGCACGCCGGTGAGGTAGCTCTCGTGATGCTCGAAAGCGGCTGCGGGCGAACCCGGTGTATAGACGTTGCCGCGAGAGGACGCGATGAACACTTTCTTGTTCTTTACCAGTCCTTCAGCGCCATTCGCGCCGTAGCGAAAGGTCTTTCCCGCCACGACCACGCGGTCGATCCACGCTTTGAGTTGGCTTGGAATCGAAAAGTTGTACATCGGGGCGCCGATCACAACGATGTCGGATGCGAGCAGTTCCTCTAAATAAGCGCCACCCTTCGCCAGGTCCGCACCGAGAAGCGCGTCCTCAATCGGGCCGCCTTGCCAAGCCGCCAAGTGCGCCGAAGATAAATGGAGCGCAGCGTCACTGGCCAAGTCCCGGTGCACCACGTTTATCCCGGGGTGCAGCGCAACCTGCCGTGCGACGATTTCGGTCGACAGCGCGCGGCTCGCTGAGTTGGGGCCCAAAACGCTGGAATCGATATGAAGTAGCTGCATGATGTTCATGGCCTCGTTTGGCTTAAGACTGGACTGGGGTGTATCCTGCGCCGGCGGCTATCCCATGAATAGCCGGTATGTTGCGATACTATCCATCCGGATAGCTGATACATAGGGTCTAAATCATGCTGGACGGCGTCTCCTTGGATCAATTGAGGGCCTTCATCGCCGCGGTCGATGCAGGCAGCTTTTCGGCGGGAGCGCGCAAGTTGCATCGCGCCCAATCGGCGGTCAGCGAACTCGTCAGCAACCTCGAAGCACAACTCGGCGTCGTGCTTTTCGATCGTTCCGAGCGCTACCCCAAACTCACCGCCGCGGGTGTTCAATTGATTGCCGACGCCCGCAGTGTCGTGGCCAACGTCGATTTGCTCAAAGCACGCGCGAAGGGAATTTCCCGTGGTCTCGAATCGGAACTCTCCGCGGTGGTGGACGTGCTGTTTCCGATTGAAGCGATTGCCGAATCCGCGAAGGAGTTCAGAGACCGATTTCCGCGCACGCCCCTGCGGCTATACGTTGAGGCGCTGGGCGGCGCATACCAACCCGTGCTCGATGGTCGCTGCAGCTTGGGCGTCGTCGGATCCCTGCCAACAGCGCCGGACTCCATAACTCTTGAGCGATTGCTGGGACTCCCCATGATCATGGTCGCCGCGCGCGAGCATCCGCTCGCGCTGATCGATGGCGTAATTCCAAAAACAGAGCTCGCCAAACACATCCAACTCGTGTTGACCGACCGATCCGAACTCACGGTGGGGCGCGAATTCGGTGTCATGTCGCCGCTCACCTGGCGATTGGGCGATCTTTTTGCCAAGCACGCGTTTCTTCTCAAGGGATTGGGCTGGGGCGGCATGCCGTTGCACGCAGTCAAGCAGGACCTCGTGGAAGGCCGACTCGTCAAGCTGTCGATCGAAGATATGGTCGAACAGAGCCTGGTATTGCCGATGTCGGCCGCCTATCTCACGGCCAACCCGCCCGGACCGGCGGGCCGCTGGCTCATCGACCGACTGAAGCAGTGTTCCGGTCAACGCTCAGCGGCCGCGCACGGCGTGCAAGCGTATCCGCCAGAAACACTAGAGCTTCATTAAAAAGTCGCCAAGTGCCGATGGGCGATCGAGCAACGGGTCATTGAGAGATTGCGGAGCGGCGACAGTACTCTGCGCGATCGAGTTGAAAGCTGCCACCAGCGCGGCCAACCGTGTGGGGTGTGTCTTGGCCCATCCCCAATCCCGGTGGATAACCCGGTGCATAACCGGTTCCTTGTCATGCAAACGTCACTCCCAATCAAGCGCTTGCCTCGAGATGCTTAATTTTTGACCATTCTATTCAACCCGTGCAAACTCGGCCGCAAGCTAGAACACTAACAATCGCTTCTCCAACGGTGTCAAGGGTGTTATCGGATTTCACGCGAGCGACGAAAGCGGTGCCGCCGCGCAACCCAGGATGTGTCCCCTGAAGATCAAGAAGCTCCCGCCGTGGGGACTGTGCCTGATGCTTGCGACAGTCCTCGCCGGAGCATGCGGAGCACCCGTGGCACCCGCCGCGGCCGCCGGCGACGACGTGGTGATCGGCGACATCGATGACTTGACCGGTGTGTATTCGGACAATGGCGGAGTCGGGTCCATTGAAGCCGTCAAGATGGCAATCGCCGATTTCGGCGGCAGCGTCCTCAACCGTAAAATTGTGTTGCTGACCGCAGACCACCAGAACAAGGCAGACATCGGCGCCTCGAAGGCGCGAGAGTGGACCGACCAGCGCGGCCTCAACATGCTGATGGCGGGAGCAAACACCGGCGTCGCGATTGCGATGTCAAAAGTCATCACCGCCAAGAAGGTGCCGTATTTCGTCCTCGGGTCGGGTGGCGCCTCACTGGTGAATGAGGACTGCACCGCCTTCACCGTTCAGTACGTTTACAACACAATCGCGCTCGCCAATGGTACCGCCGCCACGATCGTGAAGAGCGGGGGCAGGACCTGGTTCTACTTGACCGCCGACTACACCTTCGGCAGCCAGTTGCAGGCCGCGGCGTCAACGGTCGTCGAGGCGAACGGCGGCAAAAACGTGGGCAGCGTGCGCGTGCCCCTATCGACGGCGGATTTTTCGTCGTTTCTGCTGCAGGCCCAAGCCTCCGGTGCACAGGTGCTGGGGCTGGCGAATGCGGGCGATGACTTCATCAATTCGTTGAAGTCCGCCAATGAATTCGGCCTCACCCGGACTATGAAACCGGCTGGTTTGCTGGTGTTCGTCAATAACATCGACAGCTTGGGCTTAAGGACCGCGCAAGGACTCTATCTCACCACCCCATGGTATTGGGATCTCAATCCGGATGCCCGGGCCTTCGGTAAACGCTACTTCGACAAGATGAAAAAATACCCGTCGATGATCCAATCGGGGTCTTACTCGGCGACGATGACCTACTTGAATGCCGTCAAGGCCGCCGGCACGACTGACGCCGACAAGGTCATGTCGGAACTCAAGAAATCGAAGATCAACGATATGTTCGCCAAGGGCGGGTACATCCGCGCCGACGGCGTGATGATCCACGACATGTACGTGATGCAGGTAAAGTCCCCTCAGGAGTCCAAGTACCCTTGGGACTACTACAAGGTCGTCAAAGTCATGAGCGGAGAGGAGGCTTTCGGCCCGATCACGGGCCGTTGTCCACTCGCGACGAAGTGACCGGTACAGGCTCGGGGACGAGGCGCGAGCGATGAGGCGCGAGCAATGAGCATCCTCAAGAAACCGTCCGCGTGGGATATCGTGTATTCGATCGCCATGGCGCTGGCATGCTTGGTCTCCTACGCAGTGATGACAGAGCTGCTGAACGCCGCGGTGGAAGGACACGATGATCTGATCGGCGGGATGTGGGCGGCGGTGTCGACGGCGTTTGTATTTCGTGATTCGCGGCAGCATAGTTTATCGGCCGGAGCAGGGCGTCTCATCGCAACATCCGTCAGCTTCGCGCTATGTCTACCCTACCTGTGGCTCCTCCCGCCGACCGTCGCGGGAATGGCCATACTTTTGACGGTGGGAACGCTGGTCATGGTGCTGCTGGATCGACGCGAAGACATTATTACCACTGCGGTCACCACCATCGTCGTCATGGTGGTCGCTTTGAAAAGTCCCGTCGATGCGTGGGTGCAGCCGCTACTTCGCCTTTTCGATACAGCGGTGGGTGTCGCGATCGGGGTCGGGGCGAAGTGGATTGCCTCATTTGCATTCTATAAAGCGAGAGGCGAACCGGTTAAGTGATAACTGCGCTACGCCGACACGCCAGTCTCGCGCAGGCGCGCGATCTCCGAGCGCGGCGGCGCGCCGAATAGGCGGCGGTATTCGCGGCTGAACTGCGAAGCGCTTTCATAGCCCACTCGGTGTCCGGCGGTAGCCGATTCGATGCCGTCGGCGAACATCAGCCGTCGTGCCTCGTGCAGCCTCAACTGCTTTTGGTATTGCAGCGGCGACATGGCGGTAACCGCCTTGAAGCGGTGGTGGAGTGCCGACGGGCTCATGTGGACGGCGCCCGCCAGTTCCTCGATGCGCAGGGACGCCGCATAATGCTGCTTGAGCCATTCGATGGCGCGAACGATGCGATGATTGCCACCTGCGCTTTGCGCCAGATCGACCAGGCGGGAACCGAGCTCGCCGCGCAAGACGCGATAATAGACCTCGCGCTGTATCACCGGCGCGAGTATGCCGATATCCTCCGGCGTGTCGAGCAGCTTCACCATGCGCAACACCGCGTCCAGCAGCGGCTCGTCCAGGCGCGCGACGTAGAGCCCGCGATCGGCGGTGGCCGGCGAGGATGCGCGATCGCCCAATTCCAGCACCAAGCGCGCGATTTCTTCCAGGTCGAGGTTCAGGCGCAGGGACAGGTACGGATGCTCGGGAGTGGCATCGAGCACTTGGCCCATCCCGGGTAATGTCACCGACACCACCAGGTAGTTCAGCGCGTCGTAGTGGAATACTTCGTCGTTCAATACGGCACGCTTGCGACCCTGTACGACGATGCCCAAACACGGCTGATAGACCGTCGGCATGCGTAGCGTGGGCACGCTGCTACGCGTCAGCGCGAGCGACGGTAGCGCCGATTGATGCGTGCCGTCGAAAGGAGCCAATCGGGCAACCCGCGCCGTCAATTCCTGCTGCCGCGTAAGGTTGCCGGCCGTCTCGCGAAGACTCTGTAAGTTGCTGTCAAACATGGCTCTTTCTCAATTCTCGGGCGATGTGTTCATGGTAGTCGCTCGCGATGCGGCGCGTAACCCAAGGATCACGCTGTTTGCAGGATTAGGCAAGAACCCGGCAGTAATGATCTAGCGTCCCGATGGCGCGATGCTAGCATAAACGCTACACCCCGCCTCGGAGAAGCCATGATCATTCCACGTCGCAAACTGGGGCCCCACGGCCTCGAAGTCTCGTCCATTGGCCTCGGCTGCATGGGTATGTCCGAGTACTACGGACCGTCCGATGAAGCCACGAATCTGCGCGTGCTCAATGCCGCGCTCGATATCGGCATCAATTTCCTCGATACAGCCGATGGTTATGGCATCGGCGCCAACGAACGCCTGTTGGCCAAAGTCTTGAAAACGCGCCGCGAGGAAATTGTGCTCGCCACCAAGTTTGGCTACGTGCGCGCTCCCGATGGCGCGTTGCTTGGAATCAACGGAACACCGGAGTATGTGCACGCGGCTTGCGATGCCAGTCTGAAGCGGCTCGGTGTCGATCATATCGACTTGTACTATCAGCACCGCGTCGACCCAAGGGTCGCGATTGAGGAAACGGTCGGTGCCATGGCGGAGTTGGTGAAGGCGGGAAAGGTGCTCCACCTGGGCTTGTCCGAAGCCTCGGCGGGCACCATTCGGCGCGCCGCGCAGGTACATCCCATCACCGCCTTGCAGAGCGAATACTCCTTGTGGTCGCGCGACCTGGAGGCGACGATCCTGCCCGCATGCGAGGAATTCGATATCGGCGTCGTCGCCTATAGTCCACTCGGCCGCGGTTTCCTGACCGGCGCCTTCCAGAAGCCGGAGGACTTCGGCGCCGGCGACTATCGGCGCAGCAGTCCGCGATTCTCGAGTGAGAATTTTTCCGGCAATCTACGGCTGGTCGAAGTCGTCGCGCAGATTGCCCGCGAGGAAGGCTACACGCCGGCACAGGTCGCACTCGCTTGGCTGCTCGATTGCGCACCGTACATTGTGCCGATTCCGGGTACGCGCAACATCCAGCGCCTCAAGGAAAATGCGCTGTCCGTGATGGTGCGCCTCGGCGATGCGCAACTCGAACGGCTGTACGGAATCCTGCACGAACGGCCGGTGACCGGTGCGCGTTATCCCGCCTCATCGATGAATGCGATCGACGCCTAAGCGATGTGCGGAATTGATGGGCTTCGCCAGCAGATAGCGGTCCCCCAACCACTCGAGAGCTCGGGCAAGCGCCGATCGATAATTCGCCACGGGCAGCGGCTTAAGCGGGTAATTTATTTTTTCGGTCATGGAATCCTCCGGAACAATACTTGAGCATCTAGCGCGCGGCTAAGCGGCCGATGAATTCATCATCGGCGGGACATTGGCCGGGCCGGCTTGCGCCGGCGCCCTCCCGGTTTGGCTCATCACGCGCGCCGCTTCGTGATGTGCTCCACAGTCGACCCTCTTGGGCGCACTGGTAACCGAATTGGAACAGCGAGCGCATGATCGGCGTACTGAAGTCGAATGAATTGCTGCGCGGGTAGGCAACGGGAATGGCGGCGAACTGAAACCGCGCGCCTTCGAGTTCCGCATCGGTGGCGGTCAGTTCAATGGTCGTCCTCAACATGTGATTGAGGCCCGCGGAAACGCTGCGCGATAGAATCGATCGGGTTCGCAAGCGCAGCGGTGCCGATTGCTCGCTCAGCCGCCCATCGACGATGACATACACATTCGCGCCGTGCGAAAGATCACCGGCGCTTCGGGCCGGATCGACAAAGGCGAGCGGCACGAAAAACGGCACAGCAACCGTACCGTCAACGTGAACCTCTTCGTATAGCGCGTGTTGCTCTTGCACGCGGATGACCACGGGGGGAAACAGTCCCGGCACGCTGGCGGAGGCCACCAAGACATCCCGAAACAGCGCTCTTGCGTTGGCGCCGCCATTCATCGCGATCGATCCCAAGTCCCATATCACCGGCTCTCCGGTGCTCACATCCGTCGTGGCCACGAGCAGCAGCCGTCCGGTCGCGGCCTCGCGCGCGACCGCCTGGATCAAGGCATCGGTGGCATACCGGTCAACCAGCTGCTTGAGCGGCGCGCCGCTATAGAGGCTGGAACCGAAGAGCGCCGCCAGCCCACGGGAATGCAGCAAGTGTTCCGCACGACCGGAGGTGTAGACTTCCACGAGCTCCTCGTCCCAATCGGGACCCAAGAAAGCGTAGGGAGCGATCAAAGCGCCCGTGCTGACGCCGGTGACCACCGAAAATTCCGGCCGCAACGCGGATCGCGTCAGGCCGACCAGCGCACCGGCGCCAAAGGCGCCGTCGGCGCCGCCCCCCGAGAGTGCAAGGATGTTGACCGGCTGGCCCGCGCGCTGCGCACGAACGCTACGTGCGACACTTTCCGCGGGTAGGGTGGAGAAGCGCTGATCGGCTCCGAGCGTGCGGATGGCGTTCGGCGTGTCGTCTTGGGATGATGCGGGTTCGCGTATGGCAGTGTGCGCGCACGCCTGTAGAGTCAGCAGACTGACGCTTAGCAGGATGGCGATGGGGAGTTTAAGTTGCATGGTTCTTTCCTTATTGCACATCGCCGCTCACAGCTGTCTCACCGGAACGCCAATGCGCACTCGATCACTCAGGGAATTCTGGCCACCTTTATCGGGATCGTGTCGGTCAGCGGCTGGCCGACGCCGCCGAGAGCCTTATAGATCGCGACCACGGAAACATTGACGGCCGTTTCCGCTTGTGCGACGGAGTCCTCGGCATCGAGCTGGGTGCGCTGCGCATCCAGCAATACCAAAAAGTCCGCGACGCCCTCCCGATACTGCGTATCGGCGAGTTCCGCGGCGCGGCGCGAGGCCTGTGCCTGCTCGGTGAGACTCTTCAGCTGCGTCTGCTGCGTGCTGTACGCGACGAAACTGTTTTCCGTATCCTCGAGCGCGGTGAGCACGGCTTTCTCGTAGTTGGCCGCTGCAGCGTCGGACTGCGCTTCGCTGGCGCGCAACCGCGCTCGCACCGAGCCCATATCGAATGCCGCCCAACTCACCGTGGGGGTGACGGACCATGCCCGAGCATTGTTATCGGCGCCGGTGCCGAACAGTCGGCCCACGTCCCCGGAGAGAAATCCGACGAAACCCGCGACATTGACGCGCGGGAACAAGTCGGCCGTTGCCACGCCGACGCGCGCGGTCGCAGCGGCAAGCTGGCGTTCCGCCGCACGCACGTCGGGCCGCCGCCGCAGCAGTTCCGTGGTGTCGCCGATGGGCAATGCCTTGGCGTAGGTCGGGACGGCGGCGGGTTGCAGCTCCTGATCGAGCGCGCCCGGCCGCTCGCCTATAAGAACTGCCAATCGGTAAGCTGCCTGTTTCTCGGCCGCCTCGAGCGGTGGAATGGTCGCCTCGGTGGCCTTCAGACGCGCACGGCTGCGCTGGACATCGAGTTCCGAACCGCGGCCGGTCTCGTCAAGCAGGAGTGTGAGATCGAGCGTTTGATGCTCGGTGCCCAAGTTCTCCCGCGCCACGATGAGACGCTTCTGTGCGCCACGCAGCTCGAAGTAATTGCGCGCCACCTCGGCGGCGACAGTCACCTGCGCGTCCTGATAATTGGCCTGCTCTGCGCCCAAGTCAGCGCGCGCGGCCTCGACCGAGCGGCGCACATGGCCAAACAGATCGATTTCCCACGTGGCGTCAAATCCCAAAGTGTCGCTTTGTGCATTGAATCGGGAAGGTCCGAATCCAGGCTCCTGCTCATCAAAGTGCGTATAACTGCCCTGCAGCTGCACGTGCGGTGCGTAGTCAAATTTTCTCTCAACGAAGACCGCGCGTGCGGCCCGAACCCGATCGTAGGCGGAACGCAGGTCCAGATTCGCGGCGAGTGCTCGATGTACCAAGCCGTCGAGTTCGGTGTCCCCAAACTCCTGCCACCAAAGCGCCTCGGGGGATTGCGCGACGAATTGAGCGGACTGGGCGTTCTGCACGGCGGCCGGAGCAACCGGCGGCGCGCGGTAGTTGGGCCCGACTGCGCAGCCGGTCAAAAGCACGGTTGCCAAAAAAATCGCAAATGAGTTGTTCATATTTGGGTTGTTCATTACAGGGGTTTCAATTCCTTGGGAGTCATCAACCGGTTTCATCGCTCAAATGTGGCTGCTCGATGAGCGTGGGAGTCATGCCGGTGCTCTTGGCGCGTGTGCGCGCCGAAAGCTTGCGCACCAACACGTAGAACAGCGGCGTCAGGATGAGCCCGAAGCCCGTCACTCCCAGCATCCCGGAGAACACGGCGATCCCCATGGCGTGGCGCATCTCCGCGCCCGCACCGGTCGAGGTGACCAGCGGCACGACGCCCATGATGAAGGCAATGGAGGTCATCAAGATCGGGCGCAATCTCAAGCGTGCGGCATTCAGCGCCGCTTGCAGCGGCGGCACGCCCTCGAGTTCCTGGTCCCGCGCGAACTCCACGATGAGGATGGCGTTTTTACTGGCGAGCCCCACGAGCACGATCAAGGCGATTTGCGTGAAAATGTTGCTGTCGCCATGCGTCAGCTGAACGCCGGTGATGGCTGAGAGCAGCACCATCGGCATGATCAGGATGACCGCGAGCGGCAAACTCAGGCTCTCGTATTGAGCGGCGAGCACCAGAAACACGAGCAGCACCACGAGGGGAAAAATGAGCACCGCGGTATTGCCGGCAATGATCTGTTGGTACGTCAGCTCCGTCCATTCGAAGCTCATGCCATTGGGGAGTTCTTGCCGGGCCAGTTGCTCCATGGCGGCCTGCGCCTGACCGGTGCTGAAGCCCACGGCCGGGCCGCCGTTGATTTCGGCGGTCGGGTAGGAGTTGTAGTGCATGACACGGTCGGGACCCGAGGAGTGCTTGACGGTCACGAAGGATCCCAAGGGGATCATGTCGCCCGCGGCATTGCGGGTCTTGAGCCTGACGACATCTTCGGCCTGTAATCGGAAACCCGGTTCGGCCTGGGCATTCACCGGATAGGTGCGGCCGAACGCATTGAAGTCATTGACATAGAGCGAGCCCAAATACACCTGCATGGTGTCAAACAGCTCCTGCACCGACACGCCTTGCGATTTCGCCTTTTCACGATCCACCTCCGCATCGATCTGCGGAACGTTGACCTGGTAGCCGGAGAAAAGACCCTGCAGCGCGGGATTCTGATTTCCCTTCGCCAGTAAGTTCTGCGTCTGTTTGTAGAGTTCCTCGAACCCCAGGCCGCCCCGATCCTCGATTTGCATGCGAAATCCACCGATGGTGCCCAAGCCGTTGACAGGCGGAGGCGGGAACACCGCGATAAAGGCTTCTTGGATGGCGCCGTATTGCTGATTGAGAGCCGCAGTGATGGCCGCCGCGGACAGCGCTTTGGACTTGCGTTCCTCGAAGGGCTTCAAGGTCACGAACACGATGCCGGCGTTGGGACTGTTGGTGAACCCGTTGATGCTCAGGCCGGGAAAAGATACCGCGTGATCAACGCCCGGCTGCTTCATGGCGATCTCACCCATGCGGCGTATCACGTCCTCGGTGCGATCGAGAGTCGCCGCATCGGGGAGTTGCGCGAAACTCACCAGGTATTGCTTGTCCTGGGAGGGAATGAAACCCGTCGGCGTGCGCGCGAAGCCCAGGTAAGTCAGCGCGATCAATCCACCATATATAAAGAGCGCGACGCCCCCGGCGCGCACGACATGGCCCACGCCGCTGACGTAGCGAGTGGAGAAGCGCGTAAAGAACCGGTTGAACGGCCGAAAGAAGCCGCCGAGCAAACCATTGAGGATACGGGTCAGGCGATCGGGCGGTGCCCCATGTTCCTTGAGGAGCAGGGCGGACAGTGCCGGCGAAAGCGTGAGGGAGTTGAACGCGGAGATCACCGTGCTGATGGCGATGGTCAAGGCGAACTGTTTGTAGAACTGGCCGGTGAGCCCGCTGATGAACGCGGTGGGCACGAACACGGCGCACAGCACCAGCGCCGTCGCGATAATGGGGCCGGTCACCTCGCGCATCGCCTGGCGCGTCGCCTCCATGGGCTTCAAGCCGTTGGTAATGTTGCGCTCGACGTTCTCGACGACCACGATGGCATCGTCGACCACGATGCCGATGGCGAGCACCAGGCCGAAAAGCGACAGCGCGTTCAGGCTAAAGCCAAAGAGATGCATGACCGCGAAGGTGCCTACGAGCGACACCGGAACGGCGATCAGGGGAATGACGGAGGCACGCCAGGTCTGCAAAAAGACGATGACGACCAACACCACCAGCAGAATGGCCTCGAGCAGTGTGTGCACGACCGCGTGGATGGAACCGCGCACGAAAACGGTCGGGTCATAGACAATCTGGTACTCGACGCCTTGCGGGAAGTCGCGCTTCAATTCCTGCATTTTCGCGCGCACCAGTTCCGAGATCGCAATCGCATTGCTGCCGGGCCGCTGAAAAATTGGGATGGCCGCGGCCGCCTTGTTATCGAGCAGCGCACGCAGCGCATAGGTGTCGGCGCCGAGCTCGACGCGCGCCACATCCTTCAGGCGAGTGACTTGACCCTCGGCGCCGGTCTTGATGATGATGCCGCGAAAATCCTCCTCGGTGGTCAGGCGGCCCTTGGCATTGATCGCCACCTGGAATTCCGTGGCGCTCGGCAGCGGCGGCGCGCCCAGCTGACCCGCGGCGACCTGGATATTCTGTTCGCGAATGGCCCTGACGACATCATCGGCCGTGAGCCCGCGACTTGCGACCTTGTCGGGATCGAGCCAAATGCGCATCGAGAACTGGCCCGCGCCGAACACCTGCACATCGCCGACGCCATCGAGGCGAGCAAGTTCGTCCTTGACGCGCAGCAGGGCGTAGTTCGACAAGTACAGCGTGTCATAGCGATTGTCGGGCGAGACCAGGTGCACCACCATGGTCAGGTCCGGCGAGGCTTTGTTGGTGACCACGCCGAGACGCTGCACGACGTCCGGGAGTTTCGGCAGGGCCTGCGACACGCGGTTCTGTACTTGCACCTGCGCCTTGTCGACATCGGTGTTCAAGGTGAATGTGATGGTGAGGGTCATCACGCCATCCGCGGTTGCCTGTGAGGACTGGTAGAGCATGCCCTCCACGCCATTGATCGCCTGCTCGAGCGGACTCGCGACGGTCTCCGCGATGACCTTGGGGTTCGCGCCGGGATAGTTGGCCTTCACGATCACCGTGGGCGGGACGACTTCCGGATACTCGCTGATCGGAAGCTGCGGCAATGCGATCAGACCCGCGAGGAAGATCAGGGCCGACAGTACGCCGGCGAAGATCGGACGACTGATAAAGAATTGCGAGAGTTTCATAAGCTTAACGCACTATGTGAAGAGCCACGGTGGCCTGGGCAACACGGGATACCGCATCGGCCGGAGTTGCAGCCGGCGTTGCCGCGGGAGTCGCGGCTGGTGCTGCGCTTGCCGGTGCTGCAATCGGTTGCGCCGCCACTTGGGTGAGCCCCCCTGCGGCATCGCTCATGGCAACGCGCGTGGCGGCGACACTCTGCCCGGGGCGGACATGTTGCATACCGTTCACGACGATGAACTCATTCGGCGCGAGCCCCTTCGTCACGACGCGCAGGCCGTTGATCTCAGGACCGAGTTCCACGAGGCGATACTCGATGCGGTTGTCCTTGGTGAGGGTCAGCACGAATTTTTTGGAAAGATCGGTCCCCACGGCGCGATCCTCGATGAGGACGCTGTCGTGATCTTCTCCGCCGATGAGTCGCACACGCGCGAACAGGCCCGGGGTGTAGCGGCCGTCGGGATTGGCCAGCGCGGCCCGTGCCCGAATCGTGCCGGTGGCGGGATCGACCTGGTTGTCGATGAAGTCAAGCTGGCCGGGGTGGGGATAGCCGCCCTCGTCGACGAGCCCGATATAGATGTCGGAGACACCGGCGTCGGCGAGAGCATGGTCACGCTTCGCCTTCGCATAGCGCAAATAGGTCTGCTCATCGGCGTCGAAGTAAACGTAGACCGGATCGTCGGAGACCAGCGTGGTCAACAGGCTGGCGCTGGTCACGAGGTTTCCCGCGGTAATGATGGCGCGCGAAACGTGTCCGTCGATCGGCGCGCGCACCTCGGTGAATTCTCGATTCAAGCGCGCTTCCTGCAACGAGGCATCGACAGAACCCAAGGCTCCCTGCGCGGAGGCTTCGGCCGCGACCTGGCGCTCGTATTCCTCACGCGAGATGGCGTGTGCGCTGATCAAGCGCTCGGCGCGCGCACGGTTCGCCTTGGCGAGTTCCAGGTCAGAGACGCTGCGCGTGCGCTCAGCGACCAGCCGCTCGACCTCCGCTTGGAAGGGACGCGGATCGATCTGGAACAACAGCTGGCCTTTCTTCACGCGCGCGCCATCCGTGAAGGCAACGCGGTCGACATAGCCGCTGACTCGCGGACGCACGTCCACGGTGTTCACGGCTTGCAGACGACCGCTGAATTCCTGCCATTCGCGCAGCGGCCGGTGGATCACTTCAGCCACCTGCACTTCAGGCAGCGCGGGCTGCGCCGCAGCCTGCGGTTTGGCGCGAGAATGAGCGCTGGAATAGAGCACAAAGAAGCCGATCGCGGCGAGGCCGAGCAAAACGGGTAAAGAGCTTTTCTGATAAATGCGGCTGAGGGGCACGTGCTGACTCCGATCCAGTATTTGAACCAACCCCGGATAAAGCGGGGTCACCTGCGGGACCAACCTGGTCCGCCAAGCCCTCCGGACGGAGAACTTGACTTACGGCCGAAACACACCGATGCTATGTCACGTGTGTTACCGGTCAGTAACTACATGTGATACGTTAATGACCGGTCAGTCACATGTCAAGTGGAGTCCTTTATGAATCGAGCTAAGACGACGCAAGTGGCTGTAGAGGAAGAGATTATTTCTTCCGCGCCGAAGTCCCGGGTGCGCGATCGCATCATGAAAACGGCCAGCGATCTGTTCTATCGCTACGGAATTCACGCCGTGGGCGTCGATACCATTGCCGGCGAGGCCGGTACCAACAAGATGAGTTTCTACCGCAACTTCGCCTCCAAGGACGAACTCGTCGCCGAGTATTTGCGCAGCGAGGAGCGTGAGGGCTTGCTCTGGTGGGATGAAGTCCTGGCCGCGCACGCCGGCAATCCGCGTTTGCAAGTTGAGTCTTTGTTCGATGTGTTGGTGGAGAACAATTGCGAAGAAGATTCGCGCGGTTGCGCGCTCGCCAATGCCGCGGTGGAAATTACCGAAGCAGACCATCCGGCGCGGCCCGTGATCGAGAAGTATAAGGCCGACATGCGCCGACGCTTTCGCCAGCTCGCGAGCGATATGGGCGCCCGCGAACCCAACGCGCTCGGCGACTCGCTGATGCTGTTATGGGAAGGCGCCTATGTGGCGCGCGTCACCATGGGGGCGGATGGCCCGGTGCAAGGCGCGGCGAAAGCGGCGAGGGCGTTGATCGCCGCGTACACGGACTGAATTCGTTGGCGGATCAGATTCCCGAAGCAGGAGCTTCGCTACGGGCATTGCGCCGGATGAGCTGAGGGGGCTGACCGAAGGTCCGTAAAAATGCTTCGCGCATCCGGCGACGGTCGACGAAGCCGGTTTCCCGCGCGACGACATCGATCGGGTGATGGCTTTGCTCGATCATCAGCCGTGCGGCTTCCAGACGTAGCTTCTCGACCGCCTTGGCTGGAGTTTGTCCCGTTTCCGCATGAAAGGCTCGGCTGAACTGCCGCGGGCTGAGACTGGCCGCTTCGGCCAGTTTGTCCACCGTCAGTGCAGAGCCAAGATTTTTTTCGGCGTAGAGCAGCGCGTTTTGAATCCGGTCCGACTTGGGTGACAAGGCCAGCAATTCAGAATGTTGCGACTGACCGCCTGCGCGTCGATGATGCATGACCAACTTTTTTGCCACCGATCGGGCGACTTCCGTACCCAAATCCTTTTCGACCATTGCCAAGGCCAGATCGAGACCCGCTGTCGCGCCCGCGGATGTCCAAATTGAGCCATCGATGATGAAGATGCGATCTTCCTCAACCTTGACCTCGGGAAAACGCCTTTGTAGTTCGCGAGCGTAGTGCCAATGCGTGGTGGCACGTCGACCCCGCAGCAATCCGGCTTCGGCCAAAATAAACGCGCCCGTGCAAATGGATGCCACGCGCCGTGATTGTTTCAATCCGCGTCGAATGAAATTGAGCAGTCCAGGCGTCGTGGTCGCCGGCGCATCCTCGTTTCCGATGATGATGAGCGTGTCAAAGGCGCGTCTGCTGAAGCGATCTGTCTGCAGCGCGACGCCCAAAGAGGAACGGACGGTCCCGCCCTTTTCGGAAAGCATGCGTACCTCGTAGACATTCTTTCCGGCAACGCGGTTCGAAAATTCAAACACGGCTTGCGCAGCAAGTCCGATGATCTGAAAACCTTCCGGGATGACAAAACCGATCCGTTGCACCGCGTCCTCCGCAAAAAAACTCGTGGCCTGAAAACGTACTATATACGTCATTTCGGCCATTCTCCAGCCGAGTTACCGTGTGTCCATTCCGCCGCTAGTGGCGGCACACCCAACGAATAGGAGACAGAACATGACTACTCAGGGCAAAGGCACAGCACTTATCACCGGCGCATCGTCCGGCATTGGCGCCGTCTATGCCGACCGCCTGGCGCGCCGCGGTTACGACTTGATCATCGTTGCGCGCAACCGCGGCAAACTCGACGCGTTGGCAACCCGGCTGACGAACGAGACCAAGCGTTCTGTCGAGGTTCTGCCCGCTGATCTCAACGACAAACGGGATTTGGCGCGAGTCGAGGAGGCGCTCAAAAAGGACGCGACCATTACTTTATTGGTGAACAACGCAGGCATCGGCACTTTCGCACCGCTGTTGAATAGCGATGTCAATAAAATGGATGAGATGATCGCGCTCAATATCAGCGCACTGACCCGTCTGACTTATGCGGCAGTTCCGGGATTTGTGGCGCGCGGCACCGGCACCATCGTCAACATTTCTTCGATCGTTGCAGTCGCGCCGGAAACGCTCAACGGTGTTTACGGGGGCAGCAAGGCATACGTGCTCGCTTTCACGCACTCGTTGCAGCACGAACTCGCTTCAAAAGGTATTCGCGTACAGGCCGTCCTTCCCGGGGCCACCTCGACGGACTTCTGGGACACCGGTGGCTTGCCTGTCCACAATTTGCCATCTGCGATTGTGATGACCGCCGAGAATCTTGTCGATGCGGCTTTGTCCGGGCTCGATCAGGGTGAATTGGTAACTATTCCGGCACTCCCTGACAGGGAGGAATGGGATCGGTTCGAAGGCGCTCGACGCGACATGGCAACTCGACTCTCGCGCTCAGTCCCGGCTGCGCGCTATGGCGTCAAGCCGAGCCCGACATCGATCTGATCTTTTCGGCATCGGCGGGCGTGGCCGGATTGTAGACCACCATGTTGAGATCCGGCCGACCATCGACCGCGAAAGCGGAATATTCGAAGGCGATCGGGCCGAGTAGCGGATGCTTGATGCGCTTGACGGCCTCGGCGTGACCTTGAAGATCGTTGTTAAGCCAGAGTGCCTTGAACTCGGGGCTGAGCCGGCAGAGTTCTTCGACCAGAGGTTCGACCTCCGCCGCCGCACCTGCGCGTGCGGCGTCGACGCGAAACGCGCTCACCACATAGCGTGCCACGCTGTCCCAGTCGTATTGCGCAGCACGCACGGCAGGATCCAGGAAAATGAAGCGCAGGACATTGCGTTGATTCGCTGGCAGCGCTCCATAGTCGGTCAGCATCACGGTCGCCGCCCGATTCCATGCGACCACGTCCCACGTGGCGGTCCTGATGAGCGCGGGGCTGGGCTCCAATGCATCCAGCACGCGCTGCAGCCGAGGCGTGACAACTTCGTCCTTGCGGTAGCGCACTTCGGGCGGGCGGCCGAGGCCGAGCAGAAAAAGATGCTCACGCTCGACATCGGTCAGCATCAGCGCCCGCGCAATTCGGTCGAGCACCACGGCCGAAGGTGCTCCACCGCGGCCCTGTTCGAGCCACGTGTACCAAGTCGGGCTGATGTTGGCGCGCTGCGCGACTTCTTCGCGGCGCAGTCCGGGTGTGCGCCGGCGTCGCGGGGCAAAGCCAAATGCCGCCGGATCGAGCTTCGCGCGGCGATGCTTGAGAAAGTCTCCCAGCAGGGTCTCGGTCGCCATGTTTTGGCCCAGCCTGTTACGAGCTATACCACGATAAGGTCACTACTTTACCAGAATAACGCAAGCGCAGACACTGGCTCCCTCGCAAGAACTTGGAGATTTTGCCATGCGTATTTTCGTTACTGGCGCAACCGGTTGGGTCGGCTCGGCCATTGTTACAGACCTGATCACTGCGGGTTATCAGGTACTGGGCCTGGCCCGCTCGGACAAAGGAGCCAAGGCGCTCAGTGCAGCGGGCGCTAAAGCGCATCGCGGCTCACTTGCGGATTTGGCCAGCCTGAAGAGCGGTGCCGAGCAGTCTGACGCCGTGATTCATACTGCTTTCAACCATGACTTCTCGACATTCGTGGAGAACTGCGCGGAGGATCGGCGCGCCATTGAGGCAATCGGCGCCGCGCTGGAAGGCTCGGACCGTCCGCTGCTAGTGACCTCCGGCGTAGCGCTCCTTGCCCCGGGCCGTACAGCGACCGAGGAGGATGTTCCACCCTTCAACTCCCCGACCTACCCACGCAAATCAGAGGCGGCGACCGCGGCGCTGGTGGAACGCGGAGTTCGAGCTGCAACCGTGCGGCTCGCCCCCTCGGTCCATGGTCATGGCGATCACGGCTTCGTTCCCCGACTGATCCAACTCGCGCGCGAGAAGGGCGTGTCCGCCTATGTTGGCGAAGGGCGCAATCGCTGGCCCGCCGTGCACCGGCTCGACGCCGCCCGCGTCTATCGGCTCGCACTCGAGCATGGCGCGGAAGCTCAGCACTTCCACGCCATCGCCGAGGAGGGCGTATCACTCAAGGCGATCGCCGAAGTCATTGGCCGCCGCCTGAATGTTCCCGTGGTCTCGAAGTCGCCCGACGAGGCGGCCGAGCACTTCGGTTGGTTCGCGATGTTCGCAAGCGTAGACGCACCGACATCGAGCTCGCGCACTCAGTCACTGCTCGGCTGGCGACCCGAGCAGCCAGGACTCATCGCGGATTTCGATCACGCGGCGTATTTTGCCTGAGCGTACAACGACGTCGCTCGACGGCGATGGCTAGCGCGCCAGCGCGACGTCCGGCGCCGCCGCCACCGTCGGATCGGCCAATCGGGCCCGCGCAAGGGCATCGGCGTGCCACCCGCCGCCCAGCGCCTTGACCAACAGCACGCTGGCATCCATGCGTCGATTCAAGATGTTGACGCGCGATTGTTGCGCCTGCAGCGCGATGGTCTCGGTCGTCGCCACCTCGAGATAAGTGACCAGTCCTGCCTTGTATCGATAGCGTGCTTGCTCGAGCGCCTTGCCGGTGGCCGTGACGGCAGCGGCCTCGCTCAGGCTTTCTTGCGCGAGGCGACGCAACGCCGCCAAGTTATCCTCGACCTCCCGGAAAGCGATGAGCACGGTCGCGCGGTAATCGGCGACTTGTTCATCGAACTCCGCGTGCGCCTGCGCAGATTGCGCGCGGTGCCGCCCCGCATCGAAAACGGTGAGCAGACCCGCGGGACCTGCCGACCAGAGCCGGCTCGGCGCATTCAACAGGTTTGAGGTCTGGGTGCTATTGAAGCCGGTGGCCGCAGCCAGCCTGAACACGGGAAAATAGGCCGCTCGCGCTACGCCGATCTGTGCATTCGCGGCCGCGATTCGTCGCTCCGCCGCCGCCACGTCGGGTCGGCGCTCGAGCAAGGTCGACGGCAACCCAGGATCGATCGGGGGCGGCGCCGTATCTTGGAGCAGAGGACTCGCAGCGAGGTGAAACCGCGAGGGATTCTCGCCGACCAGCACGGCGATCGCATGTTCGGTCTGCGCGCGCTGCAAGGCTACATCGGCAGCTTGGGTGCGGGCACCTTCGAGTTGGGCTCGCGCCTGGTCCACGTCGGCCACCGCGGCCGCACCGCCTTGGTAGAGATGTTCGGTCAGTTCGAGCGACCTCGCATAATCATCGACCGTGTTGTCGAGCAACACTTGTTCGGCGTCCTCGCTCCTGAGAGTGAAGTAGTCTGTGGCCAGTTCAGCATGTTGTTCCAGGTCCAGCGCCGCGAGATCGGCCGCGCTCGCTTGCTGATTCGCCTTCGCCGCATTCACCGTATTGCGCACTCGTCCCCACAAATCCACCTCATAGGACAGATCAGCCTCGATATCAAAATTGTTGAAGGTCGGACTGCGGCCGAGCACGTAAGTCGGCGAGGTCTGCGAGATGCGCTCTCGTGTCGCAGACGATCCGATATTCAAAGTCGGAAACAGGTCGGCGCGTGCGATGCGCGTTGCCGCACGCGCCTCCTGCAGTCGCGCAAAGGCGGCTTTAATGTCTTGATTGGACTCGGCAACTTTGGCTTCGAGTGCATCAAGCTGCGGGTCTTGAAAGAGCGTCCACCACGCGCCGCCAGCTTGGTTGTCCTTAGGCTCTGCCACATGCCAATCACCGGCCTCCGCGTACGCCTCTGCGGGTGGCGGGCTGCTCGGGATCCGGTAAGTCGGCGCGAGAGAACATCCACCGAGGATGCCGAGGAACACAAAGGCCGCTGCCCGCACTGTCGCTTGCATATCGGATCTCTCAGGTTGATTTTGCCGGACTCGCCGGCGCCGGTTTAGGCGGCGGCGCAGCGACGCGCACCGTCACACCGTCGATGATGGAGTCCGGCGGGTTCACCACGACCGCATCGTCGGCACGCAGACCCGATAGCACCTCGATGCTGCCGCCAAAGTCCCGGCCCTGGACAATGCTTTTCAGCTGAATCTTGTGCTGCGCATCGACGGTGGCAACCTGCGGTCCGGGTGCGCGAAACAAAACCGTGTTGGCCGGGAGGCGCACGGACGCGGCGTTTCCGGCCAGTTTGAAATGAACTTCGGCGTAGGCGCCGGGAAACAGTTCGCGCTGGGTGTTGTCGAGTTCCAATTCGACTTGCAGAGTGCGCAAGATCGGATCCAGCGCATTCGCCGTGCGCACGGTGGTTGCCTGGTATCCCTTGCCGGCCTGCTCGCTGAATCGAAGCTCGGCTTCGACGCCGGGCTTCGCAGCCGCCGCATAGGGTTCGGGCACTTGGACATAGATGCGCAGCTTGTGGGTGTCCGCGAGCCGGAACAATTCTGAGCCCGTACTTTCGCCGGCATTGATCAGGGCGCCGATGTCGGTATTGCGCGCCGTAATGACGCCGTCAAACGGTGCAACCACATGCTTGAAGGATTCCAATTGCCGTAGCCTCGACACGTTGGCCGCGGCCGACTCCGTGGTCGCCTTTTTCGCGGCCGCATCGCCATCCTTTTCATCCGCGTCCTGCTTCGATACCGATTCGGTTCTGAGAAGCTCCTTCCAGCGCGTGTTGGTCGTATTGGAGAGGGCCTCATTGGCGCGCGCCGTGGCCAGATCCGCGATCGCCTGGGCGAGTTGCTGATCGACTTCGGGCGTATCGATTTCGGCGAGTAGCTGCCCCTTCTTGACGATGCTTCCGATGTCCGCGGACCACGACTTAAGATAGCCATTGGTGCGCGCATAGATGCGCGCTTCGCTGAAAGCCTGCACGGTACCCGGCAGCACGAGCTCCTCGCCCGCGGCGGAGCGGACCGGCGCCACGGTCTCAACGATCAGCGTCGTCTCGTTGGCGGTCCTGTCGCGCAGCGCACCGCGCGCCATCACTCGATGGACCTCGCCCCAGGTCGCTAGAATGAGGACGACAGCCAGCACCGCCCAAAGATGACGATATCCCTTGCGCGGCGCGGGTGGCTGCGGCGTACTCGCTAATGACTTAGCCATGTGAAACCTCAAGTGGATGTGCGGGGTGCAATGATCTGCGGCCGTGGATCAGGGAGAAGACTGTCGGTACAAAAAACAGCGTCGCCACAGTCGCGAAGATCAACCCTCCGATCACGGCGCGCCCGAGGGGCGCGTTCTGCTCGCCGCCTTCACCCAGACTCAAGGCCATCGGAATCATGCCGATGATCATCGCGGTCGCCGTCATCACGACGGGTCGCAGACGCGCGAAGCCGGCCTGCAGGGCAGCCTGGAACGCGGTTTCGCCCGCGTCCATGCGCTCGCGTGCGAAGCTGATGACGAGCACGCTGTTCGCGGTGGCGACACCCATGCACATGATCGCACCCATCAGCGCCGGCACGCTGACGGTGGTGTCCGTGAGAAACAGCATCCACACAATGCCGGCGAGCGCGGCGGGCAAGGCGGTAATAATGATGAATGGATCGAGCCACGACTGAAAATTGATGACGATCAACAGGTAGACGAGCACGATCGCCCCGACGAGCCCGATGAGCAAACCGTTGAAGGACGCCTTCATGGTTTGCACCTGACCGCGTACGACAATGTTGGAGCCGCGGGGCAGGTCCTTTCTGGCCTGCGCCACGACCTTGTCGATCTGAGCGGACACGAACCCCAAGTCCGCACCCTGCACCGAACCGTAGATATCGATCGAGGGGGTGGCGTTGTAATGGGTGACGACCGCCGGCGCGACGCTGCGGTGGATGCTGATGAGGTTGGACAGGATCTGCGATGAATTGCGGGCGCCGTTCAGCGGCGTGTTGCCCAGATCATTGAGATTCTGCAATTGATATTGGGGCGTCTGCGCAACGACTTGGTACTGCGTACCGCCTTTGGGGTCAACCCAAAAGGAGGGGGATGTTTGAAAGCTCCCCGACAAGGACACGAGCACGTTGCTCGCGACCGCCTGCTCCGTAACTCCCACCAGCTCCGCCTTGCTGCGATCGACGTCCACATTGAACTGCGGGTAGTCGCCGGCTTGATGAATATGCAGATCCACGGCGCCGGGCACGCTGCGCAATTTTTGCAGCAACTGGTTCGCGAGTTCGCGATTGGCCTGGGTGTTGAACCCGACGATTTGCACATCAATCGGGGAGGGGAGCCCGAAATTCAGGATTTGACCGATCATATCCGCGGGCAAGAACGCAAAGGTTGCGGACGGGTAGGTGGCGGCCAATTTGGTGCGCAACGCCTGTACGTAGTCGGCGGTCGGCTTGTGGCGCGGCGTCAGGTTGACATAGATGTCAGCGTCCGCCGGGCCGGTGGGCGCGGAAGTGCTGTACGCAAGATTGATGCCGCTGTACGGCAGCCCGATATTATCGACGATGTTGACGATCTCGGCTGCCGGAATCAGCTCGCGGATGGTCGCCTCCACCGCGTCGCATTGCGCCGCCGTTTCCTCGATCCTCGTGCCCGTGCGCGCACGCATATGCAGCTTGATCTGGCCGCCATCGACGCTCGGAAAGAAATCCTGTCCGAGTCCCGGTAAGGGACCTACCGGGAATGCGAGCAGCGCGGTCGCTGCCATGCAGGCCAAGAAAGCCACGGCGAAGCCTGATCCGCTTTTCAACGCGCCTTCAAGCAGCCTCTTGTAGCGATCCCGGGCCGCCTCGAACTGCCGTTCGAAAGCGCTCTGCCAGCGCGACAAGAAGTTGCCCGGGCGTTTGCGGACTTCCTTGTCGTGCGCCTTGAGCCAAAACTTGGCGAGCGTGGGCACCAAGGTGCGCGACAGCAGATAGGAGGCGAGCATCGCGAATACCACGGCTTCGGCGAGCGGTATGAATAGGAACTTTGCGATGCCGGCGAGCAAAAACATCGGAATGAACACGATGCAGATGCACAGCGTCGACACCAGCGCCGGAAGGGCGATTTGCTGCGCCCCATCGAGAATGGCGGTTTCCACATCCTTGCCGTTCTCGAGATGGTAGTTGATGTTCTCGATCGTCACGGTTGCATCGTCCACCAGAATGCCGACGGCAAGCGCCAATCCTCCCAGCGTCATGATGTTGATCGTTTGACCGATTGCGGACAAACACGCGATGGAGGCGAGAATCGACAGCGGAATCGAGATCGTGATGATCAAGGTGCTGCGCCAGCTGCCCAAAAACAACAAAATGAGCAACCCGGTTAATGCGGCGGCGATCACGGCTTCGCGGATGACGCCGCTGATGGCTGCACGGACGAAGACGGACTGGTCGCTGGTCGCGGCAATCTTGAGTTCCGGCGGCAAGGAGGTGCGAACCTGCGGCAGCTTCTGTTTGATGCCATCGATGATGTCGATGGTCGACGCATTGCCGGTCTTCAGCACGTTCATCAAGACGGAACGCCGGCCGTCGACCCTCACCATGTTGGTTTGCGGGGCATAGCCATCGCGTACATGAGCAACGTCGCGCACGTACGTAACGGTCGCGCTCTGCGCGCGCACGGGCAGATTGTTGAGCTCCTCAATTTGCGTCGGACTCGCGTTGAGTTTGATGAAATACTCGAGCGAGTCGATTTTTTGGGTTCCCGCGGGCAAAATCAGGTTTTGCTCGCCAATGGCCTTGACCACGTCGTTTCCCGACAGACCATTCGCGCGCAGTTGCTGCGGATCAAGATCCACCTGGACCTGACGCTGCTTGCCGCCGTAGGGAAACGGGATCGATGCACCCGCGATCGTTGCCAGTTGCGTGCGAAGGATGGTGTTGCCGAGATCGTAGAGCTTGGCTTCCGGCAAGCTGTCGCTCGACAAGGCGAGCTGAAGAATCGGTACGCTCGAGGCGTTGTAGGCCAGCACGAACGGCGGTGCCGTACCGGGCGGGGAGTAAAACAGCTGAGTCTGAGAGACCGCGGTAATCTGCGCGAAGGACAGGTCCGGATCGACGTCGGGTTGGAAGAAATATTTCACCACCGCCGTGCTGTTGACGGACTGGGACTCGGTGTGTTCGACATCGTTGACCGTGGTTTGCGCGATGCGTTCCGAGAACAGCACAATGCGATTGGCCATCTCTTCGGGCAGCAGGCCGGTGTAGCGCCATATGACAGCAGCCACCGGAATCTTGATGTTGGGAAATATGTCAGTCGGGGTCTTGGCAATCGCGTAGCCACCCAGCAAGACGATGCTGATCGCGAGCACTATGAAGGTATAGGATCGCTGCAGCGCTATTTTTACAATCCACATGACCCGTCCTCAGTGAATTAGATCTGTGCTCTGCCGCCATCGACGAAGAGTTCGATGCCGGTGACAAAGCTCGAGTCATCCGAGGCGAGAAACAGCGCAGCTTTGGCGATTTCATCGGATGTACCCATACGCCCCATCGGGATCGTCGACACGATCCGCGCGATGGCCTCCGCTGGCGCGCCGTTCGCCAGCGGCGTATCGGTCGGGCCCGGGCTCAAGACGTTCGATCGTATTCGTCGGTCCTTCAATTCCACGCTCCAGGCGCGCACAAAATTGCGGATCGCGGCCTTGGTTGCGCCGTAGACCCAGAAGCCCGGGGTACCTTTGACGCTGCCCACGGAACCGGTGAGGATGATCGAGGCACCGTCATTCAACAGCGGCAGCGCTTTCTGCACCGTGAAGAGAGTTCCCTTGACGTTGGTGTCGAATAGCTTGTCGAAATGATCCTCCGTGATGTTTCCCAAGGACAGGAACTCACCGATGCCGGCATTCGCGAAGACCACGTCAATTCGCCGGCCGCCGGCCTGAACCGTTTCGTAAAGACGATCGAGATCCGACAGGTTGGCGACATCGCCTTGAACACCCGTTACATTGTTGCCGATGGCCCTCACCGCTTGATCAAGAACGGTTTGGCGTCGACCGGTGATGAAGACGTGTGCGCCTTCCTTGACGAACAGATGTGCCGTGGCCAATCCGATTCCCGTGGTGCCGCCGGTGATGACGGCCACTTTGCCGTGCAACTTACCCATACGCGTTGCTCATGTCGCCGCTCCGTGATGACTCAGTTTCAAAATTGTGCGTGTGTTCATGTGCGAACAATCGTGCGTCTCATCGGTGGTCCCGATCAAGCGCCGAATCGCGCACAATCATTCGGTGTTGCCGATTGATTGCTACCGCTGAGGTGCGCGCGGCGATGCGCGCAACGGCACCGCTCGCTCGGCTTCGATGGCTTATAGCAAACGCTAATTTGCTTAGACCCGATGGCTATCGACGTTGCACCAGACGAGGGCCGCGCGTACGCTCCTCTTTAATCGGGTCAACCGATCGATGAGGCTCGGAGAACATAGCGTGGATCTGCGGCAAATCGATTGTTTTCTGGCGGTCGCCACCGAGTTACATTTCGGTAAGGCGGCTGAGAGACTTCAGCTTGCACAGTCCTCCGTGTCCGAAGCGATTCGCTCCCTGGAGCAGGAGATCGGCGGCAGGCTGTTCGTCCGGACCAGCAGGCGGGTTCAGCTGACGGATCTGGGTGCGAAACTGCGCCTCGGTGTGGAACCCGCGGCCCTGGTGCTTCGGGCCACGCTCGATGACTGCAGGAAAACTGCGCTGGGCAAATCGAACCGCCTGAAGATTGGATTCATCGGTGGCGGCCTTTACGAGTTGACGCTGCCCTTTGTGCGGCAACTCAAGAGCAAGTTCAATCTCGATGTGGATTGGGTCGAACTCACGCCGGTGGAGCAATTCGAGGCGGTGGCATCGGGCAAGGTCGATGCGGCATTTTGCCGGCTGCCGCTTTCGCACGATGGTCTGGTGCAAAGCGTCATCCTGTTTGAGGACTGTCGGAAACTGGTCGTGCCGGTCGGTCACCGATTGGCGGGCGAGACCTTGATCGATCCGGAGGAGCTGGCGCACGAAGCCATCCCGAGACTGCCCGACGAACATCAAATAGGCGCCTGGGCCGCGGTCCATTTTCCCGACCATACGCCGGCGGGTGTTCCGATCGCGCAAGGGCCTGTGGTGACGACCCCGCGCGAATGCCTCGCCGTCGTCGAGTCGGGCGAGGCCGTTGTCATCTTTCCGGAACGCATGGAGCGGTACTTTTCGAATCCGGGGATCAGATGGATTGACATCAACCTTCCCCCCGTGGCCACCGCTCTGGTGAGACGCCGCGCCGATCGGCGCCGCGTAATCGGGGATCTCGAGAAATGTTCGCGCGACGTCGCAGCGGGGTTGCTCGATCCGCAGGTCTCTCGGGCACCGCGGCGATGCGATGTGAGAGTCGAGACCGTCGCCTGAGTTCACACCTCTAGCGAGAGGCGAACGCAGCCCATTCCTCGCGACAACCGCGCGCCGAGCGAACGCGCCAAGCCGCGCATTGCCTTATTGTCCTCGAGAATATCGCCACAGAGGCGGCGCACGCCGCTAAGCCGCGCGCGCTGCGCCAAGAGTTTCGTCAGCATCGTTCCGAGCCCAACTCTGCGCCAACTGTCGGCGACCGCGAGGGCGAACTCGGCGGATTTTGCATCGGCGCCGCGAATGAAGCGAGCTTCTGCCACCAGCTTCGCGGGCTGTTCCACGTCGCTGTCGGAGAGTTCGGCGACAAATGCGACGTGAGCATGAGGGTTGACGGTCGTGAGATCATGCAAAAGACGCTCCGGGAGCTCGTTGATGGGGCTGTGAAATCGCAGCCGAAGGGTCGCGCGTGACAGCGCAGCAAAAAACGCCCTCAGTGCAGCGAAATCTGACGGCCGGATCGGGCGAATCGTCACGATTCGCGCGTCGCTAAGTAGTACGCGCATGGCCTGGATACGCTCAATTGCCGGCAGTGCGCTATTGCTTAACATTGGCCTTCGCGCCTCGTTCGATTGCGAGCAGTAACTCAGCGGACGGGAATTGCTCCTTCATCGCCTTGACCAGATCATCCGGCGTCTTGGCTCGCTTGAGCTCTTGCTCGAATAGCAACAGATATTTTTCGGTGAAGTCGACGGCTGAGGTTGCGTCAATTCGCGCCCCCACCTTGCTATGTCCAGGAATAACGGCAGCGGGTTTCAATTCCCTGATTCTCTTCAGGGTGTCCAACCAGCGTTGTCTTGCCGCGATGTCCGTCTCCGCGGTGTAAACATGGAGGTCGTTGAAGACCACGTCGCCGGCGATGAGGGCTTTCTGTTCGGGCAGCCAAAGCATCGTATTTTCATCGGTGTCGCCTTGAACCTTCTTCAGGATCTCTATTTTGGAATCTTCAAAGTCGATGAAGCGGGCGTCGTACTTGCTGATGGCAACGACGCGCGAGCTGGCATCGGAGCCCAAGATGCCCCTCCATTTATCTATTTTCTCTTGATAGACCTTGTTGATTCGATCGACAACGTCGGAATTCGCGAGTATGCGCGCCCCCGGATAGGCTTCCTGAAACACCTCCAGACCCAGAAAATGGTCGGCGTGCTCGTGAGTGATGTAGATGATCGATAGCGGTTTGTGGGTCGCTCTGACCGCCTCCAACACCTTTGCGGCATTGGTTTTTGTCAACTGCGCGTCGACCAACATCACTTCGTGGGCGCCTTCAACGATGATGGAGTTGGCCCAAAACTGATCCCCGGCGGGAGTAACGACCTTGATGGCAAATACCTGCTTCCCTTTCGCGACAGATGCGTTGACTGCCATCGCTGCACAACTCGACAAGAGCAAAAGCTTTAACGAGTGCCGGGCGATGAGGTGAATTCTGGAGCTCATGCTGATTCTCCGTTGGCGAAATTGCGTGGTCTCTAGCGCTCGGCCCAGAGATCGGTGAATATCACGGGCGCCCAAACGTAGCCATTGGCTTCCTCGCGCAGACGCCCGATGCCGGGGAAGGGCATGTGCGGCCCCGCGATCAGAGCGCCCCCACGCGCAAGCGTAGGCAACAAATCATTCCGAGTCGCTGCGGCGGCAGCATGATCGATGTCAAAGACCACAGTAATGTCGGGATGACTCAGCTGGACCAGCTGCTCATGAATGGTGTCGCCCCAAAACAGGATTTTCTGGCCGCGTGACGCGAATTCATAACCGGTGTGTCCCGGGGTGTGACCATGCAGGGAAATGAGCTGCATCCCGTCCACCAACGCCTCGGAGCCGCTGAACGTGTGCCATTTGCCGGCCTTGAGGTACGGCGCGGCGATGGCTTGCGCGCTGCGGAAGAATTGTTGCGCATCTTGCGGCGCTTTGGCGGCGCTTGCCGGTGACAGCCAAAAGTCACTCTCAGCCTTTGAAACGAAGACTTCGGCGTTGGGAAAGACGCGTCTTCCGTCCTGAGAAGTCAGACCCCCGATGTGATCGGAGTGCAGGTGCGTCACAAAAACTCGGTCAACTTGTTCCGGCGTGTAGCCTGCGCCCCGCAGGCTGTCGACCAAACGGCCCAGAGTTCCCCCGCCGAACCATGTGCCGGCACCCGCATCAATGAGGATCAATTGCCTGCCGGTGTTGACCAGGAAGCCGATGTCGCTCGTGTCCAGCAGGTGAGGGTCCTGCCGCAAGGCTGCTTCGACACGATCCATCGTTGCCGTTTCCCCCGTCAGCCAATGCGGATCGAATTGCGCGGAGCCATCGAGGAGGGCGGTCACTTCGAGATCGCCGACCTTCATGCGGTAAAAGCCTGGCGTCTGGTCATGATGTTGGGGTGCGGCAGCGTGCGCCTGATTCGGCTGCGCGGCAAAACTGACTAACCCCACGAGCAGAGCCACGGCGAAGAGCTTCGAATTTCTGTCAAACACGTGTCGACTCCTCCATTGACGCGGCCGGTCGGAATAGTGGCGACCGCAATGATTAATTTGTGCTATAATGGCGACCGCAATCTTTGATGTCAAATTTATTTTTACGGGATACCCGCAAATGAAAGTCACCAAGGAAAAGGCCACTGAGAATCGCGCGGCGCTGGTGCGGGCGGCCGGGCGCCTGTTCCGGGAGCGCGGCATCGACGGTGTCGGCGTCGCGGAAATCAGCAAGACCGCGGGATTGACGCATGGCGCGCTTTACGCCCAGTTCCCTTCCAAGGAGGCGCTGGCAGCAGAAGCCTTCGCATCCGCGCTCAAACCAGGCTTGGTGAAGATGACGGTCGCCCGGGATGACCGGCCCGCGACCCTGACTGATTTTGTCGACGAGTACTTGTCCGTCGCTCATCGCGACAACTTGGCGGCGGGCTGCCCGATGTCGGCATCTGCCAGCGAGATAGGGCGGCAGAACGAAATTGTCAGCGAGCGCTTCACGGAGGGGTATGGACAATTCGTCGCTCTGATCGAACGTGGCCTAGGCGCCTCTTCGGTCAAGGCAGATACACATCAGCGTGCCCTGGCGATCATGGCCGCGATGATCGGTGGCGTCGCTGCGGCGCGCGCGGTTGCGAAGGCGGACCCCAAGCTATCGAATCAGATCCTGCGCGCAGTCCGGCAGGTCGTTGCCGAGGTCGCGGGAGAAGCGATGCCGGCAGCTGGAGCGCGGGGCAGTCCGCGGGCCGCGAGAAAGCGCACGAGTTGATCGTGCGGCAGCGCGCCTAGTCGACCAGTGAGGTTTCAATGATGGTCTTTACGGACGTCATGAGCTTGTACACCGGGCATTTCGACGCAACGGAGAGCAATTCCCGACGTTGCGCAGCGGTTAATTTCCCGCCAAGTTTCAATTTGGTGTCGAGGCGGTAAATGCCGGTCTTTTCCTTCGACTGATCACGTTCAACCGTTACTTCGATGGATTCGACCGGAATTCCCTTGCGCTTAGCGTACCAAAGCACCGTAAGCGATTCGCAAGCACCGAGGGCGGCGTCATACAGGTCGTGGGGATTGGGCCCGAGTCCTTCGCCGCCGTCAGCGATACTGGCGTCGGCGGCAAGAATGTGCGGACCGATGCGCACTTCGTGCCGCATCAGCGCCGCTTGATCGCGCGCGATCGTTATTGCCATTGTGTGAGCTCCTTACCGGTCCCGGGGCGCGGAGCCAACCTCCGCGCCCGAAGAGCATCAGTTAATCGTCATGCCGCCGTCAACATTGAGGATATGGCCGGTGATGAATGAGGCTTCGTCCGAGGCGATGAAGACAATCGCGTTTGCCTGCTCCTCTGAAAGGCCGAGTCGAGCCATCGGCACCTGAGTCACCAGGTTCGCCTTGTTCTCCGGCGTATGCGTAAAGCGGGTCAACATGCCGGTGTCCACGGGACCGGGCGCCACCGCGTTCACTCGAATGCCGGACTTGACGATCTCGAGCGCCACCGACTTGGTGATTCCTTCGACGGCATGCTTGCTACCCACATAGACGGACGCGAATGGCGCTCCCTCGTGGCCGTAAGTCGAGGAGATATTGACGATGTTTCCGCTGCCCTGTTTTTGCATGACTCGCACTTCGTGCTTCATGCACAGGAGCACACCAAGCACATTCGTATCAAACGTTGCAGCGTAGCTTTCCGCAGTCTGGTCCGTAATCGGGCCCACCTGGCCTTCGGTGGCGGCATTGTTCACGGCGACATCAAGACGTCCAAACCGTGTAATCGTCTCGTCGACCGCGTTGCGGATATCCTCCTCTTTGCGAACATCGGCATTGATGAATTCGGCCTCCGAGCCCAAAGAGCGAAGCTCTTTGACGAGCGCCTTGCCGGCCTCGTCGCGCCGCCCGGCGACGACCACCTTAGCGCCCTTCTTGGCAAACGCGAGCGCGGCGGCGCGCCCGATGCCGGTGAGACCACCGGTGATCAAGACAACCTGAGTACTCATTCTACAATCTCCTGTTCTGTGCCGCCGCAAAGCGGGCGGCGATTTGTTCAAACAAACTTCACATAGCGGGACGATCGGGAAGGGGGATCGCCTGGCAGTGCGCGAATATGTACGTACGTACGCTTTGTGTCAAGAACAATGTGTACGTGCGTAGTGGTGATATCATGAATGCGCGAAGAGATGTGTCGTGTAGGTCATAGCTGAGGTATCGATGAGCGCTCTGTTCTCAGAAGGTCAACTGGGTGGCCTGAAGCTGGCGAATCGGATTGCCGTATCACCGATGTGCCAATACATGGCACGGCAGGGCGCGGCCAATTCCTGGCATACCGTGCATTTAGGATCGCTCGCGCTGTCGGGAGCCGCGGCACTGTTCATTGAGGCCACCGCAGTGGAGGCGGTCGGGCGGATCACGCCGAGCGACCTCGGACTATGGGACGATGACACCGAGTCGGCACTGCGCCGGACCCTTTCCGCTGTTCGCGACGTCTCGGCGACGCCATTGGTATTGCAACTTGCGCACGCCGGGCGCAAGGGCTCGAGTCAAGTGCCTTGGGAGGGCGGACAGTGGATTCCCGCTTCTTCTCCGCAAGGATGGGTAACTGAAGCGCCGTCGGCCGTTCCGCAAAAGGACGGAGAGGCGCCACCGCTTGCAATGGATGCGGCCGCATTGTTGCGGGTACGAGGCGCGTTCGTTGCAGCGGCGCAGCGCGCCGCGCGTCTCGGCATCGACGCGCTGGAACTTCACGCGGCGCACGGCTATCTCTTGCATCAGTTCCTATCGCCTTTGTCGAATCGTCGGACCGACGCCTATGGCGGCAAGCTAGAGAATCGACTGCGATATCCGCTCGAAGTGTTTGACGCGGTGCGCGACGCGTTTCCGAGCGAACGGCCGATTGGCATCAAGATCTCCGCGACGGACTGGGTGGAGAGTGGCTGGGATCTTGGGCAATCGCTGGTCTTTGCCGAGGCGTTGAAGGCGCGCGGCATCGACTGGATCAGCGTTTCGTCCGGGGGCATTTCACCCTTGCAGAAGATACAGCTCGCCCCGGGTTACCAGGTGCCGTTCGCCGAAGCCGTTCGAAAAGCCACCGGCTTGAAAACCATCGCCGTGGGACTCATCGATGATGCACAGCAGGCGGAGACGATCATCGCGGCGGGTCAAGCTGATTTCGTGGCGCTGGCGCGCGGCATGCTATACGACCCTCGCTGGCCATGGCACGCCGCGGCTCAACTAGGCGTGCCCATAGCGGCGCCGCCGCCGTACTGGCGTGCCCCGCCGCGTAAGCACGCGGCATTGTTCCAAGGTGCCAAGTTCGGCACTCGCTGAGCTGCGATGAGCCTGTATTTGCGGGTTTTGACGCTCGAGCATGGGTCACGCGGCGCACACAGCCGGGGCGCAGATTTCTGCGGCTTGACACCCCACTATGTACGAACGTAGTATCCTAAAATGAGCAGAATTTCCAACAAAGACAAAATATTGGCCAACGGCCTTCAAGTCGTACTGGAGCGGGGCTACGTGGGTGCCAGTGTGCGCGACATCGTTGAGGCGGCCGGCGTGCCGCAGGGGTCTTTCACCAATCATTTTGCCTCCAAAGAGGCGTTTTCCCTGGAGATTCTCGATCGTTACTTCGCGAATAGCCGCGCCGTGATGGCCGAGACATTGCGCAATGAGGCTCTACCGCCGTTGAAACGGCTGCGAGCCTATATTGATGCCAGTATCGGCGCCATCAGAAACCATGGCACTAAAAATGGTTGTTTGGTGGGCAATTTCGCGGCGGAAGCCTCCGATCACAGTGAAATCATCCGCAAGCGGGTCTCCGTAATCTACAGCGAAGTGCGGGCGGCCATGACGGACTGCTTGCGGGCGGCCGTGAAGGACGGCGAGCTGCCCAAGAATTTTAAAACCGGCGAAGTGGCCACTTTCATAGTCACGGGACTACAAGGTGCCTGGCTGGTTTCCAAGGTGGAGCGCGATCTGGCCTTTGCGGAAAACTTCAAGAAAACCTTGTTCTCCACGGTCTTGTCCTCCAGCAATTGACGAGAGCTGGGGCCGGTCGATATCACTGCGGCGGCGCTTCAGGGTTGTGCGTCTTCGGACCTTGAAGCCTGCCATCCGGGTTGGTCAAACTCAAAGTGCCGGGGTACTCTGATTTGCGGCGTAGCAATACGCACGTACACAGTATTCTTGACAGAGTAGGGATGGACGTACATAGTCTAAGCGGCATGAACCCGATCGCATTCAAACCACAGGATGGCGCCGGCATTGTCGACGCCGCGGACACGCAGCCCCCGGCGCGAGACGGCTTCGCGGCCGACGTGATCGCGGGCTTGTCGGCGCGCCACAAACAGCTCCCGCCGAAGTATTTCTACGACGCCGCAGGCTCGAGCCTGTTCGAGGATATTTGCCGCACCGATGAGTACTACGTCACTCGCTCGGAAACGGCCCTGCTGCGCAACGTGGCAGCCGAGGTCGCCAAGGGCATCCCCAGTGGAGCGGTGCTCGTCGAATTCGGCAGCGGAGCGAGCGCCAAGACCCGGCTGCTGCTCGATGCAGCACCGCAGCTTTCCAGCTACGTGCCGATCGACATCAGCGCAGATGCCCTTTACGAGGCTTCGGGCCGACTGGCACGAGATTACCCACGACTGACTGTCGCTCCAGTGGTCGCTGACTTTACCGGACCTTTCCGCCTGCCGGCGCGTGCGGACGGGCGTCCCAGAGTCGGGTTTTTTCCGGGATCGACCATAGGCAACTTCGACAGGGATGCCGCGGTGCGTTTTCTGCGTGCGACGCGCCAGGTGTTGGGGATTCATGCAACCCTGTTGGTGGGGGTGGACTTGATCAAGGACCTGGCAACCGTGGCCGCGGCCTACGACGATTCGCGCGGCGTGACCGCGCGATTCAACAAGAATATTTTAGTGCGGATCAATCGCGAACTGGGCGGTGATTTCGATCCGGATGCCTTTGATCACTTGGCGTTGTGGAATGCGGCGCACAGCCGCATAGAAATGCACCTGGTCAGCCGCAAGGACCAAATCGTCAACGCGGCGGGCTGCACGTTCGCGTTCAGAAGGGGAGAGCGCCTGCACACCGAGAACTCGCACAAGTTCAGCGTCGCCATGTTTTCCGGGCTCGCCGCGGAAGCGGACTGGGCCGCGAACAAAATCTGGATCAGCGATGCACCGCACGTCGCCATGTTGCGCCTGGAGCCTGCCCGGGGCGCGATGGCGGTACCACCGTCTGAGATCTCGTCGTGAGCAAGCGCAAACGGGCTCCCGCTGATTTTCTCAGAGAACTTCAGGCTGGGAGATCCGACGTCTTTCTTAAGATATTGTCAGGAGTTGACAGCGATGAGCAGCAAGCCAATCAGAATTCCCGGACCCGATCATCCGATCACCATCACCCCGACCAGAGGCCGAGTCACGGTCGTCGTGAACGGTAAGCGCGTCGCCGATACTCGCGAGGCGTTAACCTTGAAGGAAGCGGCCTATCCGGCCGTGCAATACATTCCGCGCAAGGACGTCGACCCGGCGGAACTGCAACGGACATCGCATCAAACGTATTGTCCCTACAAGGGCGATTGTGCCTATTACAGCATTTCTTCCGGCGGCGAACGCTCGGTCAACGCGGTCTGGACTTACGAGGCTCCTTACCCCGCCGTAGCGTCGATCCGCGAATACCTCGCGTTTTACCCGGACCGAGTCGACGCCATCGAAGTCGGCGTGGAAGATTGAGGTGGCAGCCGTGATGAAAACGCTGCCCGGAAAAATCGCCCTGGTCACGGGCGCCTCGCGCGGCATCGGACGAGCCTGCGCCCTGGCGCTCGGCAGGGCGGGTGCACGGGTTCTGGTCCACTACGCACGTGCGGAAGAGGAAGCCAACGCAGTGGTGGCGGAAATTCGCCTGTTGGGCGGAAGCGCGGAAAAACTAGCCGCCGATTTGGCTTTGAAGGACGGAGCTCACCAATTGGCTCGGCAGGTTCGGGGCATGGTCGGCGAGCGGCTGGATATTCTGGTGGCGAATGCAGGGATTTCGAAGGCGTCTCCGCTCGAGCAAACGACCGTCGATGACTTCGACCGGCTCTATGCGGTCAATGTGCGCGCCCCTTATTTTTTGGTGCAACAACTGCTGCCCATGTTGGGCCAGGACAGCAGCATTACAATGATCTCGTCGCTCGCCGCGCGCGCGGCGGTGGGCAATCTCTCGGCCTACGCCGCGACGAAAGGTGCTGTCGCCACGTTGGTGACGCATTTTGCGGCGGCGCTCGGCCGGAGGGGTATTCGCGTCAACGCCGTTGCGCCGGGCGTCGTCGACACGGAGATGTCCAACTTTACGAAAACCGAGGCGGGACGCGAAACGGTGCTTAGCATGCAAGCCCTGAAGCGAATCGCAAATCCGGACGACATCGGTGGGGTCGTGGTATTTCTCGCCTCGGAGGCGGCGAGGTGGGTGACCGGCGATATAATCCATGTCGATGGCGGCTCGAAACTCTGAGCCCAAAAGCGCGTGAGTTTCCCTGCCGCTTCGCGCCGCGGCGCATATCGGTGTCGTCGATAACTGTAAGCGAAAGATATAGGATTCCGCTGTAAAGGCGGCTCTTCTAATCTCGGTGATGCAATCACACGAAATATTGGAGGAGTCATGTCAGAGTCAATTGTTCGAGACAGTCTATTTCGCAGGCTTCCTCGGCGGGTTCGCCCGCTAGTCAATCGCTTCACCAAGTATGCCGCTGCGAGTTCTGTTCTGGCGGCGGTGGGCGCGTTGATGCTGCCGAGCGCCCCGGCGAGCGCTCAGGAACAGCCGGGCGCGCAATCGGTCGAGATCTTTGGCGGCGAGCTATACGGCGACAAATTGACCGACGTGCCGGTGTCATCGCGCAACCCTCGCTTGAACGACGATGCGCTGGCCGGCATTCGTTACAACTACGACTTTACGCAAATGTGGGGCGTCCAGTTATCGAGCGGCTACAGTTGGAGCCGCGCCTCACGGGTGCCGATTGGCGAGAACAAGCTCGGACTCACGACCGTCGATCTCGATGCGGTGTGGAACATCACGCCGCAATTCCCCTTCGTTGCCTACGCGCTTGCCGGCGCCGGTTATGCGTGGGCCAATTTGGATGCGCCCATCACCGGAGTGATCAACGGACGCGTGGTCGCTCTCAGCGATAGCAACGGCTTCACCGCCAATGCGGGAATCGGCGTTAAATACTATGTGACCGGCAATCTTTATGTGGACGCACTGGCACGCTATCGCTACCTCGATCGGCTCGTCAGCGACTCGAATCAACACATGAATACCGCGGAGACAACCCTGGCTATCGGTTGGCGGTTTTAAGCGGAAACCGGCCGGCGCTGCCGATGGCAATCGCTAAGGCGCGCCGCGTCGATCGCGGTTCTCAATCGCCCCGCCGCACTCGCTGACCGGGTAGAGCCGCGGGCGATCGCGCGATGTTCCCGTTGCGCGCGGCGAAACGGCAGTCCGACCCGCGATCGGGAGTACGCCATTTGAGTCGAACGGAACGGCAGCGTTGGCGTTGCCGCGGGGCGCCGCTTCCTCTTTGAGGCGATCGATAAACCAGCGCCCCGCTGGACCCAAGGGGCTGTCAGTCAAATAGACAGCAGACATGTCCACGCCATGTCCTTCGGGCGGATCGTCCTCAACCTTGATCTCAACGAGCTCGCCGCTTGCGAGGTCCGCCTCCACCATGTGCAGTGGCATGATGCCAAACCCAAAACCGGCGCGCAAAAAATGGTGCTTCGCGGCGAGATCGCACAGGCGCCATATTCTCGGCGACAGCAAGCCGAATCGGCCCGCGCGCCAGACATTGGCGTGGTCCGCGTGCACCAGCTGAATATGCTCGCAAAGAACGCTCATAGGGATCAGCGCGCGGTGGGCTGCCAGTGGATGCCGGGGGGAAACCACCTTGATTGCTCTGACGGTAAGCAGCCGCTCGCGGCTGAACTGGGGCGGCGCGGGCGGCAAGGATCCCATCAGGCCGATCGCACAGCGCCCGTCGAGCACGGGGTCCGCCACGGCCTCCCACATCTCGACGTGCAGTCTCAGTGGAATCGCCGGGAATTTCCCTTGGAAAGCGGCCGCGGCACACGCCAACACCGTGACGGGAAACATCGCGTCAACGACCAGGCTAAGTTCCGTCTCAAGACCGCTCGCCAGGCCCTTCGCTCTCGCCTTGAAAAGGTCAACTTCGGTGGCCACTGCGCGGGCGCGGGCGAGAAGCGCGCGCCCTTCATCGGTCAATGTCGGAACCCGACCGCCGCGATCGAATAGCTTTACTCCAATCTGCCCTTCAAGATTCGCCAACGTCTGGCTCACCACGGATTGAGCGCGTCTTAAGCGCCGGCCTGCTGCTGAGAAGTTGCCTTCCTCTGCCGCGGCGATGAAGGTCCGTAACTGATCCAGCGAAACGCCGTCAAGCATGATTTTTCCCCGCAGCCGCGCTTCGCCGCGGCCTTCAGATCTCCGCTCCGTCGAGCCCGTGAGCGGATAATATTACTACGTCCGTACATAGTGTTGTCAATCTACTTCGCACCTGCATCTGCCGCCGCGATACATCGCATCGAGTTTTAAGGGCTACCGGGCGCGCAGCCGCGGCGCTAGTCTCCGGCAACGCAATTTCAACGCGGCCGAACCGCTTATGGGCAACGCACACACTCAGGCTCGCGTGCGTTTGGCTAAGGAGTAACGTCATGGCTAGTTTAATTCCTCACGGCGCCCGCTCAACTGCAAATCAGGTTCTTGCGGGCGTAGATCTGACTAGAAAATGGATTTTGGTGACCGGATGCGATGAGGAGATCGGCTTCGAGACGATGAATGCATTGGCCGCGAACGGCGCCCACGTTATCGGACTCGCGAGTTCATTGGCCGGCGCCAAAAAAGCCTGCGATGCGGTCGGACCACGCGCAACGCCGGTCGTGTGCGATCTCACCGATCTGGATTCGGTCGCCGCCGCGGCCGAGATGGTCAGGGGCTTGCATGTGTCGCTGGATGCCATCATCGCCAACGCTGAGGTCGCAATGCCATCGACGCTGCGCACCAGATATGGCGTCGAACTTCAGTTCTTCGGCAATCATATCGGCCACTTCGCCCTGGTGAACCGGCTGTTGGATCTCGTGCGCAACGGCAGCGGGCGCATCGTCATTGTCAGCAGCAGTGCAAGCGTCCTACAGGCGCCGCCGAATGGAATCATGTTCGACAATCTCGACGGCCGTCGATTTTACGATCCGACGACCTTTTATGGGCAATCGAAGTTGGCGCTGGCGCTGTACGCGAAGGAACTGTCGCGTCGACTGCGTCGACGCGCGATTGCGGTCAACTCGCTGCACCCCGGAACCTCGAAGGTTTCCGGCGTGCGCCACGATCTGCTGCTTCCCTTGCGGATGGTGCGTTCAACGGTGCAACTATTCATGAAATCGGTGGGGCAGCGAGCGGCAACTGTAGCGTTGCTCGCGGCAAGTCCCCGAGTCAATGGGATTACCGGCGAGTATTGGTCGGACTGTCAAGTGGCCGAGGGCAACTCATTATTGAATGACAGCGACCTTGCAAAGCGTCTCTGGGAAGTCTCGATACAGATCATCGAGCGAATAACCAATGCAACTCGAACCAACGCCGGCGTGACGCGGCATGAGGCCATCGAACTTTGATCTATTAAAGCGATAATCTTTATCGAAATATATAGGCTACCGAGCTAGAGGATCCGACACTACCCTTCACTCATACAAGCGAACGCTCCCTGATTTTCCGCTGCCGATTCAGCGCATCGAAAGGGAATGCACGGTAAATGAGGAGAACGGAGTGACTGGCTCATGGATTTCATTGCGGAGGGGAAAGACTCTTCTCGGCGGCCTGCTCATTGTTGTGCAATGCGCTGGATGCGCGCAAAAGACACCGCCGCCAGGGGCCGCCCCGCAGGTGCAGGTCGCAGCGGTACTCCAAAAAGATATCAGCGTCTACGGCGAGTGGGTGGCGACGCTCGACGGCTATGTCAACGCGCAAATTCAACCGCAGGTCAGCGGCTACTTGATCAAGCAGGATTACCGGGAAGGCTCCTTCGTCCATCAGGACGATGTGCTCTTTGAGATCGATCCTCGGCCCTTTCAGGCCGTGCTGGACCAAGCAAAAGCGCAGCTCGCACAGGCAGAAGCGCAGCTCGGCAATGCGACCCTCAACGTCAATCGGGACATCCCGGAAGCCGAGGCGAATGCCATCGCGCGCAGCCAGCTCGAGGGAGACACGCAGGCGCAATTGGCAGCGAAGGCGACCGTGGCTGCCGGACGTGCCGCGGTGGAGCAGGCAGCTCTGAATCTGAGTTTCACGAAAGTGCGCTCCCTCATCAGCGGGATCGCCGGCATCGCACAGGTTCAAGTCGGCAACCTCGTGACGCCGTCGACGGTGCTCACCGGCGTATCCCAGGTCGATCCCATCAAAACATATTTTCCGATCAGCGCCGAAGAATACTTGCGGATCGCCGACAAGATTCACCCCGCGACCGTGAACCTGCTGTCGAGCGCCGCACCCATCCCGCTGCAGTTGATGCTCTCGAACGGCAGCACGTATGCCCGCAGCGGAACCATTCTTTTCGCCGATCGGCAGGTGGATCAACAAACCGGAACGATCAGAATCGCCGGGGCATTCGCCAACCCCGGCAATATTCTACGCCCGGGCCAATACGCGAAGGTGCGCGCGGTAACGCAGATTCTCAAGGGCGCGTTGTTGGTCCCGCAGCGCGCCGTTTCGCAATTGCAAGGATCCGCGCAGGTCGCCGTGGTGGGAGCGGATAACAAGATCAGCATTCGAGCGGTGCAAACGGGTGAGCGCGTCGACTCCATGTGGGAGATTCGAAGCGGTTTGGCCGCGGGCGATCGGGTTGTCGCGGAAGGCACGCAAAAAGTCAAAGACGGCAGCAGTGTCACGCCCACCCCGTTCACGACAGGCGGTAACTGAAAAATGTCCAAGTTCTTCATCCATCGACCGATCGTCGCCATGGTGATTGCGATCCTGACGGTCATCGTCGGCGCCATCACGATTCTCGGGCTGCCGATCTCGCAATTTCCCAATATCGTTCCCCCGGAAACGAAACTGCAGGCCACTTTCGTCGGCGCGGATGCGGAGACCCTCGCGCAGTCCGTTGCCACGCCCATTGAGGAACAGATGAGCGGCGTGGACAACATGAACTACATGTATTCGGTGAACGCGACGGCCAACGGCCAGACAACCATGATTGTAGATTTTGGCGTGCAGACGGATCCGAATACGGACCTCATTCTGACCCAGATACGCGAGACTCAGGCAGCCTCCCAACTACCGTCCAGCGTAACGCAGTATGGAGTGACCATCCAGAAGGCGACGACCGCGCCGCTGATGATCGTGGCGCTGTACTCTCCGCACGGTTCGTACGACGCGAAATTCCTCGCCAACTATGAATACATCAACATCAACGATCCGGTCACCCGGGTTCCGGGTATTGCCAGCGTGCAGGTGTTCGGCGCCGGACAATACGCCATGCGGATCTGGCTCAAACCGGATGCGCTCACCACACTCGGTATTACCGCATCCGATGTCGTCAACGCGGTGCAAGCGCAAAATACCGTCAATCCGGCCGGCCAAATGGGCGGAGAACCGGCGCCCAAAGGACAGGAGTTCACCTACTCGGTGCGGGCCCAGGGCCGTCTCACCACGCCGGAACAATTCGGCGACATCATCGTGCGGGAGAATCCTGATGGCGGGGCCGTTCGGGTAAGGGACGTGGCGCGCATCGAACTCGGCGCCCAGAGTTACACCCTGATGGGCCGTTTGAACGGGAAGCCGGCGGCCGCCCTGGCGATTTACCAGTTGCCCGGTTCGAATGCCGTCAATGACTCCAAGGCGGTCCAGGCGCTCATGGCGCAATTGAAAAAGAGCTTTCCACCGGACATGGACTATGCGGTCGCTCTGGACCAGACGAAAGCCGTCACCGAAGGGATCCGCGAAATCGTACTGACGCTCGGCATCGCTCTGGTGCTCGTGATCATCGTCGTCTATCTTTTTCTCCAGGGCTGGCGCGCCACGCTGATACCGCTGCTTGCCGTTCCGGTCTCGCTGGTCGGGACATTCGCGTTCTTCCCGCTATTCGGATTTTCCATCAATACGCTGTCGATGTTCGGCATGGTGCTGGCCATCGGCCTGGTCGTTGACGACGCGATTGTGGTGGTCGAGGCCGTGGAGCGGCACATCGAGGAAGGCATGGCGCCGAAAGATGCCGCGCTGAAGGCGATGCAGGAGATCTCCGGACCGGTCATCGGCATTGCTCTGGTGCTTTCCGCCGTATTCATTCCCACGGCCTTTATACCGGGAATAACCGGAAGGCTGTACCAACAGTTTGCCGTCACCATCGCGATTTCCGTGATCATTTCCGCATTCAACGCACTCAGTTTGAGCCCCGCGCTCGCGGCGCTATTGCTTCGGCCCAAGAAACCGAGCGCGGGAGCGCTGCGAAAGTTTTTCGACTGGTTCAACCGCCTGTTTGGACGCGCCACGAACGGTTACGTGAGCTTCAGCCGCACGCTGATTCGAAAAAGCGGACTGGCGGTCGCCGCCTTGCTGCTGTTCGGAGTGGTCGCCATCTTTTTTGGCGCCAGGTTGCCGTCCGGCTTCTTGCCTGATGAAGATCAGGGCTATGTCTATGTGAATCTTCAGCTTCCAAATTCCGCCTCGCTGGAGCGTACCGATCAAGCCGCGCGAGAAATAGAAGCCATCCTCGCCAAGATGCCCGGCGTCCAATACACGACGAGCGTGATTGGTTTTAGCCTGCTCAGCTACATTCAGACCAGCTATAACGCATTCTTTTTTGTCACGCTGAAACCCTGGGCGGAGCGCACCGACCGAAACCAGGAACTGCAAGCCATCAAGCAACGCCTGAATCAACAGTTGACCCGCCTGCCGCAGGGCGCCGCGATCAGTTTTTCGCCGCCGGCCATTCCCGGCGTCGGCACTTCCGGTGGGTTCACATTTGTGCTCGAGGATCGGGGCGGTAACGATATTCCCTATTTGGCGGCGAACGTCGACAAGTTCTTGGCGGCCGCACGCAAACGCCCCGAGATTGCCGGAATTAATACCTCCTTCCTGCCGAGCGTTCCGCAGCAGTTTGCCGAGGTGGATCGCGACAAAGCGCTCAAGCAAGGGGTGGCGATCTCGGATGTCTACACCAGCTTGCAAGCGTTCATGGGCGGCATCTTCGTCAACTACTTCAATCGCTTCGGCCGGCAGTGGCAGGTCTATGTGCAGGCCGACGACACCTATCGCGGTTCAGTTCAAGACACCGAGCAGTTCTACGTGCGCAACCACAGCGGCGCAATGGTTCCGCTCTCCGCGTTGACGAAGTTCGAGCCGCGTTTCGGCCCTGAGTACGTCATGCACTACAACGAGTACCCGTCGGCCCAGATCAACGGCAACGCCGCGCCCGGCTATAGCTCCGATCAAGCCATGGCGGCTCTCGAACAGGTGTTCGCGCAGACCATGCCCCAGGACATGGGGTATGACTACTTGGGCATGTCGTTTCAGCAGAAGCTGGCAGAGCGAGGCGTTTCATCCACGACGATTTTTGGAATCTCCCTGCTGTTCGTTTTCTTGATTCTCGCGGCCCTGTATGAGAGTTGGGCGCTGCCTTTCAGTGTGTTATTAAGCACGCCCGTGGCCGTTTTTGGCGCCTTTGGCGTGCTGCTGTTGCGACGCCTGTTTATCCAAGCCTTTTATCCGGCGTACATGGTCGACATGGAAAACGACGTGTACTCGCAAATCGGCCTGGTGATGTTGATTGGTCTGGCGGCAAAAAATGCGATTCTGATCGTGGAGTTCGCCAAGGACGAATACGAGAAGGGCAGGCCGCTGGTGGATGCCGCGCTCGCCGGCGCGAGGTTGCGGCTGCGTCCCATCTTGATGACCTCTTTCGCGTTCGTGTTCGGCTGCGTGCCGCTCTGGTTTGCGTCGGGCGCCGGGTCCGTCGCCCGTCGCATCATGGGCACGACGGTTATCGGCGGCATGCTGGCAGCGAGTGCGATCGGCATCTTCTTCATACCGGCGATATTTTACGTAGTCGAAACTCTCTCCGGCGCAAAGCGCAAGGATGCGGTTGCCACGGGAACCGCGGATTCGACGGAGACCACCTGACATGAGGGCCTTGGCACCCCTGCTATTCGGACTGCTGCTTGCCGGGTGCATGCTCGGGCCGGATTACCGTCGACCGGCGGTCAATGCACCCGGCGTCTATCGCGGCGACAGCCAAGCAGGGGTTGCTTCAGCGCAATCGCTGGGCGCTGAAAAATGGTGGGAAGTATTCCAAGATCCTGTTTTGCAGCAGCTGATTCGAACCGCACTCGAGCAAAACTACGACCTGCGAATTGCGGCAAGCCGAGTTCTGCAGGCGCAGGCGCAACTGGGTATTACGCGCGCCAACCAATTCCCGACCGTGAGCGCCGGCGCGGAGGCCTTCAGCCAGCGAAATCCGAAGATATCGAGCTCGTTTCCATCCTATGAGGCAAATGCCGGAGCGGTGGACCTGGCCGTCGTTTGGAATCTGGATTTCTGGGGAAAATACCGGCGACAAACTGAGGCCGCACGGGCCAGCTTGCTCGCCTCGCAATGGGGTCACAACGCGGTTCTCGCCGGCGTGGTTTCGAGTGTGGCGACAGCCTATTTCACCTTGCGCGAACTCGATTTGGCGCTGGACGTGTCAAAAAGGACTCTGGCCGCGCGCCAGGACTCGTTGCGACTCACCAGCGTGCTGGCGAAGCACGGCTCGGCATCGGTGCTCGATGTGCGGCAATCCGAGCAACTGGTATACACGGCAGCGGAGACGATTCCGGATCTCGAGCGCCAGATTGCGCTGCAGGAGAACTCGCTCAGCATTCTGCTCGGTCGTAATCCGGGTCCTATTCCGCGCGGCCGCCGGCTCACCGAGCAGCCGAATCCGCCTGCGATTCCTGTCGGTCTGCCGTCGGAGCTGCTCGAGCGCCGTCCCGACATCCGCGCAGCCGAGGCAACGCTGGTTGCGGCAAACGCCGAGATTGGCGTCGCGAAGGCCGCGTTTTTTCCCAGCATTTCGCTGACCGGTACGGCTGGCTACGAAAGCTTCGCGTTGAATAACCTGTTCACCCACTCGCAGAGAATGTGGAACGGCGCCGCCTCGCTCACCCAGCCCGTGTTCGCGGGCGGAGCCCTGCGCGCCGGAAAGCGCCTTGCCGAGGCGCAGGAGCAAGAAATGCTGCTTACCTATCAGCAAACCATCATCAACGCCTTCCAGGAAGTCTCCAACTCCCTCACCGCATATCAGAAGGGCCGTGAGTTTCGCGAGCAACAGGAGCTATTGACCGCGGCAGCAAATGATGCCGACCGCCTCTCGAAGATCCTGTATGAGCACGGCGGAGCGAGTTACCTGCAGGTGCTGATAAGCGAGAACAACGACTTATCCGCCGAGCTCAATCTTGCGCAGGCAGAACTCAACGAGCGCCTCGCGCTCATTCAGCTCTACAACGCTCTCGGCGGCGGTTGGCAATGAGAGGGCGTTATGCCGAACGCTCTTCCAACTGCCGGTAATCCCTCTTTGCGGGCCCGGTGTACAGCTGGCGCGGACGGCCGATTCTCATCTGCGGATCGGAGACCATTTCCTGCCAGTGCGCAACCCAACCGGCGGTGCGCGCGATTGCGAACATAACGGTGAACATGGAGCGTGGAATTCCGAGGGCGCTGTAGATGATGCCCGAATAGAAATCAACGTTGGGGTACAGCCGACGCGATACGAAGTAGTCATCCTTGAGAGCGATTTCCTCGAGCTTCAGCGCGAGTTCGAACAGCGGATCATTGCCTTTGCCCATCTTTTCGAGCACCCGGTAACACATGCTGCGGATGATCTTGGCTCGAGGGTCGACATTTTTATAGACACGGTGACCGAAGCCCATCAAACGCACACCGCCCGACTTATCTTTGACTCGCGCCAAGAATTGGCCGATGTTGGCCGCTGAACCGATGCCGTGCAACATGTCGATTACCGCCTCATTGGCGCCGCCGTGGGCGGGACCCCAGAGCGCAGACACGCCCGCGGAAATCGCCGCGTACGGATTTACGCCGGTGCTTCCCGCGAGTCGCACGGTGGAGGTGCTGGCGTTCTGCTCATGGTCGGCATGAAGAATGAACAACAGATCCAGGGCTTCCACGGCCACGAGATCGATGGAGTAAGGCTCGCAGGGAACCGCAAAAAACATGTTGAGTATATTGGCGCAATAAGACAGGTCGTTGCGCGGATAGACGAACGGCTGACCGAGGGAATGCTTATAGGCCGCGGCGGCGATGGTCGGCAGTTTGGCGATGATGCGATGCGCGAATATTTCCCGGTGCCGAGGGTCATGGATATCGGTGGTGTCGTAGTAGAAAGCGGCCATCGAGGCGACTACGGCAGAGAGCATGGCCATGGGATGCGCGTCGTGATGGAAGCCCTGGAAGAGGCGCAGCAAGCGTTCGTTGACCATCGTGTGCCGGGTGATTGAATCGCGAAATGCCTTGTACTTGGCTTTGGTTGGCAACGCGCCGCTGATCAGCAGGTCGGCGACTTCCAAATAACTCGAGCGCTCGGCGAGTTGCTCGACCGGATAGCCGCGGTACAAGAGTTCTCCCGCGTCGCCGTCGATGTAGGTGATTTTGCTCTCGGTGCTGGCCGTGGACATGAAGCCCGGGTCATAGGTAAATACCCCCAAGTCTCTGGTGAGATGCGAGATATCGAGCACGTCGGGCCCGAGTGTGCCGGCCATGACATTCAGTTCGGCGGCCTTGTGCGTGACGGGATTCTTGAGTTCGTATTTCGCTGCGGCGCCAACTGACATGGGACCTCCGGAGGTTGCAATGAACCGATGGCCTCAAGGCTAGAGGGTCGCCATCCGGGTTAGAAGCCTCTATCTCTCGATGACAGCTATCGTTAATGTCGATACATGGCATCGAGAAATAAAGGCTACAAAGATTGAGCGCGCAGGCCTAGGCTGACCTCATGCAAACTCTATCCGCGGTGATTCCGGCCGCCCATTCTCCCCCGGCCGCGGCAAGCCCCATGCTCAGCGACCTGAGACTTGTGCGGTATGCCCAGTCTGGGGGAGATTGGGCCTTCGATCAGTTGATGCTCAAGTACCGCCCCCGAATGGTCGAGCTGGCAATGCGCTATACGCACAATGTCGCCGATGCGGAAGATGCCACTCAGGAAACCTTTATCAAAGCGTACCGCGGGCTGCGCCATTTTCGCGGCGACTGCGCGTTCTATACCTGGCTCTATCGCATCGCCAGCAATTGCGCCAAGAATTTCTTGAAAGCGCGGCGCCGCGACTTCCTGAGCAACACGGTCGACTTTGCAGAGTTTCGCAACGCCGTCCGCCTTCCAACGCGTCTGCGGGAATTGGCAACGCCGGAGGAGCTGGCGCTCACCGCGGACATCCACGGCACGGTCAATTCCGCCCTGGACGGTCTCTCCGAAGAGTACCGCAAGGTAATCACCTTGCGCGAGATCGATGGGTTGAGCTACCAGCAGATCGCGTCCGCAATGTCCATTCCAGTCGGCACCGTACGCTCACGCGTCTTCAGGGCGCGCGACTTCATCGATCATAAGCTGCGCCGCGTTCATGACGGCGGTCTGGGTCGCGACGCGTCGCAACGCTCGGCTTAGGTCTGCGCCCGCTCACGGTCGGCGGCTCGTGCGCCGAGTCGCGCCAACTGCAACTCGCGCATGACCCGCTCCCTTCTACGCTCGGTCGCTCTCAGCTCACGTAGAAGCACGTACTCGCTTCTGAAGCAGGCGGCCGCCAATCCGATGCCGCATAGAATCAGGCCGAACAAGACGTCGTCGAAGTTCATAGTTGCGCTCATGTGAGGCAAACTCACCGGCTACAAGACTATTACGCGGGCAGCAGACGTCGATAGCCTATTTTTCTCGATAGGATGTATCGAGCGGCCGCATACATCCCTCTCAATCGCGGCGCGCAATATTGACGTGGCCGAAGAGCCCTCGGCGCTTGATGGCGATGGCAATGGGCTCCGGGACCATGTCTTCCCACAGAAGGTCATGATCTCTAATTTTCTTCAGAGCATCGCGCGAAAATATGCCGAGGATGTTTCTGTCGAACCCGACGATGCTGTCGATGCAATGATTTTCGAGCAGGTGGGCGTAAAGACTCGTGAGTCGATCGGCGATCCTGACGTTCTTCGCGGTGATCAGGACGTTAGGCGCCGCCGATTGTGCCGGCGCGCCCGTATGGCGCGACTCGACGATGTATCTGGCGTAGGCCTCGCCGCTCATGGGATAGACATAGAGTTTGACCGCATTCCTGAAAAGACGTCCGAAGGACTCCAGGATGCCGCCCTCGAGATTGTCGTAGTACTTCTCGTTGAATATCTCCAGCAGATTATTGATACCGACGGCGACGCCGATCATTTCCTTGGAGTAGCGCCGGAAATAAGACGTCAGCCGGTAATATTCCGAATAGTTCGAGATGAGAACGGTGAAGCCAATATCCGCCAGCAGATCGACTCGCGACAGAAAATCACGCGCATCGAGCCCTCCCTCAGAAAGCAGATTGTTCATGGTGATTTCCATGAGGACAACCACGTCCTTGCCCTTGACCGCCGGTTCCTGGACAAATTGCGCCGTGGCACAGGCGATCATATCTACGTTGACATGGGTGACGGGCCGGAAGCTGCCTCTTTCCACCAGGATCGCCTTCTTGTGCAATATCTCGGAGGGCTGGAGGACTTCGCCCTGCGGTCCAAACATCACCGCGTTGCTCAGCTTGCATTGGACCAGATGAAGCGCCATGAGACGGTTGTCGATGGCCTCGAAACAGTGCCCCGAAAAGCGCAGCATGTCGATCTCTATTCTGTCCGTGCCAAGATTGTCCTGCAGCGACTCAATCAATTGCCGCGGGTCGGAGCGAAGATAGAGGGCACCGTAAATGAGGTTGACCCCGACGATGCCAAGGGCCTGCTGTTGCAAGACGGCGTCGTTGTCCCACATGCGAACATGCAGGACGATTTCGCTCGGTTCGCCCCTGGGCGCAGCCTGGAAGCGAATTCCCAACCAGCCGTGGGCCTCGTTGGTCCCCTGGCGGTTGCCGGTCGCAACCGTGTCTGCGAAAACGAAGAAATTCGTGCGCTCGCCGCGGGTTGCGGATAATCGCTCGACCAGAAGCCTGTATTCGTGATCCAGCATGAGGGCGAGACGCTCGCGCGACACATAACGTGGGGATTTTCCGTAGATCGCGTCGCTGAAGACCATGTCGTAGGCGGAGATCGACTTGGCGATCGTTCCCGACGCACCGCCGGCGTGAAAGAACTCGCGCGCGACCTCCTGGCCGGCGCCGATTTCCGCAAATGTTCCGTAGATAGGCGCGTCGAAATTGATTCGACGCGCCTTCTGGGTCGTGAGCAGTTCTTTGTTCTCTTGCATATTCATCTCATTCGCGGCGCAGCTCAGAGGCGAAATTCGGCGCGCTTCTCCTCGGCCATGGCCCTTTCCACCGCTTCGATTTCACTTTGGACCCGTACCAGATCATCTCCGTTGAGCTGATTGATTGCGGCAGCCTGAATGCCCTCGACAAGGGCGCGGCGCCGACGGATAAGCTTGTCACGTAGTGCCGCTAGCTTTTGACTCTCGGTCATTGGCGTCTCCTGAAGTAGCTTCGTGTAAAGCTTAGTACGCGTCGGATTGGTTCGGAAGCCGATATTTCTCGATGGTTTCCATCGTCGGGAGCGATCTTGATATATCGATGGAATCGATAGTACCCATCGAAATATATGGGCTTCCGCGTTAAATGCGGACGACTTACATTCTGCTGGATGAACGTAGTCTATTCGACCACGGTGTCCAGCGTGGGAGGCCGCGACGGGACGATCCGCAGCGATGACGGCATGCTCGATCTGAAGGTCGCATTGCCGCATAGCTTGGGAGGCATAGGGGGCGCTACTAATCCTGAGCAACTGTTTGCGGCCGGCTATGCGGCATGTTTCGCGAATGCGGTCATGCATGCGACTCGCAACCAGCCTCATGAATTGGCCGAACAAGATATCGAAGTCATTGCAGAAGTGGACCTGGAGGCGAGTTCCAATGGCAGCTTCGGATTGGCGCTGTCCTTGATTGTCATGATTGCCGGCGTCGGTCAAAAGGCGGCCGAGAAAATCGTCCATGCCGCCCACGCGATTTGCCCCTATTCCAATGCGGTGCGCGGAAATATCGATGTCGCCATATCCGTGGTTACGCGATGACCGTGCGCCGACCCGGCAACGCTGGTGCCCAGTCATCCAACTTGCTAGCCTATGGACTTCGCCTAAAGTTATCGACAGGGTAGATATATGTTGGACGGCGTATCGCTGGATCAATTGCGCACTTTCATTGCAGCCGCGGATGAGGGTAGCTTCTCGGCGGCCGGCCGCCGCTTGCGTCGCGCCCAGTCGGTGGTGAGCCAGACCCTGGCGAATCTTGAAGGCCAACTCCGTGTGAAGCTCTTCGACCGAAGCGGACATCTTCCGGTGTTGACGGATCAGGGCCGCGCGCTTCTCGCCGATGCGCGCGCGGTGGCCGGCGACGTCGACCTTCTCAAAGCGCGCGCGAAAAGTCTGGCGGGCGGTCTTGAACCTGAACTGAGTGTGGCCGTCGACGTCATGTTTCCGGAAGCGACTTTCACCGATGCCGTGGCTGCATTCCAGAAAGAGTTTCCGGCGACGCTGCTCAGATTTGACATTGAGTCGAGTGCGGTGATCGAGCCCGTGCTCGAAGGGCGGTGCGCTATCGGCGTGGTCGGATCCTGGGCGTTGGCACCCCCGCAGCTCAGTCACGAAACACTGCTGACAGTGAGGGTACCCATGGTCGTTGCGCCACATCATCCCCTTGCGACTCACCGCGGGCGTGTTCCATTGGCGGTGCTCGGCCAACACATCCAGATCTCGCATATCGACCGTTGCGATCTCTCGCGGGGTTTTGGCGCCCGCGCGAGTTTCCCAAAAATGTGGCGCCTTTCCCATTTCGGCGCCAAGCTCGCCTTCCTGCGCGCCGGCTTCGGATTTGGCGGTATGCCCCTGCATGCCGTCCAGGCCGACTTAGTCAGCGGCAAACTCGTTGAAATCACGCCCGAAGATGCGCCCCCCGGGGGGCACGTGGTGGAGATGGAGGCGGTGTACAGGACCGACAGTCCACCAGGACCGGCGGGCCGTTGGTTCATCGATCGTCTCAAACACGCACAAGTGCCGCCGCTGAATCGCGAGATCTCTCGACCGCAGCCGCTTGCCGTCGGCGCCCAGCCGGCTCGCCGGCGGCCGTCGAGTCGTTTGCTGGCATCGAAACGCAAGCGAATCCGTTGACGGTAACCCTCGCGGTCGATGCGACGTGGTCGCGTGGCCTTAGCGCGTGGCGAAGTATCCGTTGACCGGATTATCCGCGGGGCACGGGATCGTTTCCGTCCGCGCCGGCTGGTGCGAAGTCTCATGACCATCGTCAGCACGCGGGAGCACGGTCCAGAATCTGCCCGATTCGGCACATTGATATGCATAGTGGAACAAAGGGCGCCGGATGCCGGCGCTGAAATCAAAGGCATCCGGGAGAGGATAGTCGGAAGGTAAAGAGGAATATTGCAAGTCCGCACCTTCCAGTTGAGCGGTCGCGGCCGTCAGTTGCAGGGTCGTCAACAACAAATGGTCCAATCCCACGCGAATGCTTCTCGTGAGAATTGCGCGCGCCGTCAAGCGAGTCGTTTGTGCTCCTCCGCTCAAGGACCCGTCGATAATGACGAAGACCGCGGCACGACCGGTTCGCGGAATGCCGCGCGCTGTTTGCAGAAGCGCCGGGGGCACGAAGAATGGCATCGTGGCAGCTCCATCAACGTGCGCCTGATCATCGTTCATACCATCTTCCGCAACCCGAATGATGACCGGGGGAAACATGCCGGGTACGCTTGCCGACGCCAGCAACACGTCGCGAATCAGTGTTCTCGCAAAGGAGCCGCCGTTTTTCGCGATCGAGCCCAGATCCCAAACTACTGACTCTCCGCTCGCCACATCCGTCGTCGCCACCAGCAGCAGGCGTCCCTTCGCCGCTTCGCGCGCGATCGCCCGAATCATTTCATCCGTGACGTAGGCGTCGATCAGTTGCCGTAACGGTTTGCCGCTGTAGATGCTTGAACCGAAAATCATGCCCAGCGCCCGGGATTGCAGCAAATTGTCCCCGGCGATCCCCGTAAAGGCATCGAGGAGTTGCGCATCCCAGGAGGGCCCAAGAAAAGCATAGGGAGCGACCAGCGCGCCCGCGCTGACGCCGGTGACGACGTCGAATTCCGGTCGCATACCGGTGCGGGTGAGACCCGCGACCGCACCGGCGCCGAACGCGCCGCCGGCGCCGCCGCCGGAAAGTGCAAGAATGCTGAGAGGTTTTCCCGCGCGTGTGGCGCGGAGTTGTTCGGCGGCAGTCACCGAGGATAACTCGGAGAATTGTTGGTCTGAACCCAGCGTGCGAAAGGCCATGGGCCGCTCCGCAGGCTGCCGTCCATCGACCGATGGTTTCGCTTCGCTGAGCGCGAGTCCGGCGCATCCTTGGAGCATGAGAAAACAAAACCAGACGAGAACAATCGTCGCTGAGAGATTGTGTGAGTCAACTCGGCTGACGCGGATGCGGCAAGTTCCGTGCGGCGCCGGCAAACCGGCCGCCGTTCTTGAGAGCGAAAGTATGTCGATGAGGCGCACGCTGCAAGCGTAGGAGTCCGGACTCTAACTTGCTAGCCAATATCTTTCGATACGATGTATCGCCTTCCGAGATGAGCCGCGAGGGGCGATGTGACTTAGAAGCGCGACGAAGCCGGGCGGGCCGGAGTGTCTTTATCGCCTTGGACGATAGACTCCATCGAAAGAGATAGGCTACCTAGCTGGAGTGGGGCGCATTAATCTTGCCGACATGTGGAACCCGCAACTGCTGAGAGGCCTTCGGCAATGTGGCTTGTGATCGTATGTCTGTTGAGCCTTGGTTTAGCTGTCTTGGCACTGATCGGACTTCTGGTCGTGGCCCAAGAGTTATTTTGCGACTGCTCCCTCGATGCTAACCTCTCGCGCGGGCGACGCTACGGAATGATGCGATGAGCGGGGAGGGTTCTGCGGGTGATGGCCCACAGCCGGCCGCGCCCAAGCGCAAGACGCGGCTTCAGAAACTTCGGCGGCCGCTGATGCTGCTGGCCGTCATCGTTGTCATTGCCGGGGCGGGCTATTTATATGTCACCGGCGGCCGCTACCAGAACACCGATGACGCGTACGCCCAGGCTGCCACGGTATCGATCAGCTCCAACGTCGCCGGGCGCGTCAGCGAGATCGAAGTGCGCGACAACGAATTCGTGCGCCGCGGCGCGACGTTGTTCAAATTGGACGACGCGCCGTACCGCATTGTCGTCAGCGACGCGGCGGCGCACCTGGCCGACACACGGTTGCAGATCGAGTCGCTCAAATCGACCTATCGGCAGCGACAGGTCGAGCTGCATGCGGCGCGAGATACTCAAGCCTATGCGCAGCAGCAATACGATCGCCAGACCCGGCTCCTGAAGACCGGCATCGCCTCGCAGGCGCAGTTCGATCAGGCCGCGCATGCGCTCGATGCCGCGCGGCAACAAGTTGCCAACGTCCAGCAGCAAATCGGCGTGGCGCTCGCCAATTTAGGAGGCGATCCCAACATTCCTCCGGAACGGCATCCCTTGGTGGCGCAGGCCCAAGCGGCACTCGATCGCGCCCAGCTCAACTTATCCTATACGGTGATCAGCGCCCCGACGGATGGCGTCGTAGCCAAGGTGGAGCAGCTGCAAGTGGGTGACACCATCGCAGCGTCCGCGGCGGTATTCGCGTTGGTGTCGACGGGCGATGTCTGGATCGAGGCGAACTTCAAGGAGGTTCAGCTTGCCCGCATGCGTCCGGGTCAGACCGCGACCGTCAAGATCGATCGATATCCGGGCAGAACATTTCAGGCCAAGGTCAGCAGTGTCAGCCCCAGTACCGGTTCGCAGTTTTCTCTGCTGCCGCCGGAGAACGCAACCGGCAATTGGGTCAAGGTCGTGCAGCGCGTTCCGGTTCGTCTCCAGCTGACGCAATTCGATGCAGAGTTTCCTCTGCAGGCCGGCTTGAGTGCCGACGTGACAGTCGATACGCGCACCACGAGTTCGAAGCTGGCGGACGCGAAGACAGCCACTTCCGTGGGTACGGTGTCCCGTTGAGCAGCAGCGCTGAGCAAACCGCCGAGATCGAGGGACCACGGCGCGCGCTGATCACGGTCTCGGTCATGCTGGCGTCGATCATGTCCTCGCTCGATACCACCATCGCCAACGTCGCATTACCTCGAATCCAAGGTTCGGTCTCTGCTACGCAAGATCAGATGGCCTGGGTGCTGACCTCGTATATTGTCGCCGCAGCGATCATGACTCCGTTGAGCGGCTGGCTGAGCGGCCAAATCGGCCGCAATCGGGTGTTCCTCTATTCGATCGCAGGGTTCACCGTCGCTTCCATGCTTTGCGGCGTCGCCCAGTCGCTGCCGCAGATCGTCTTGGCGAGGCTGTTGCAAGGGCTGTGCGGTGCCGCGCTGGTCCCGCTGTCGCAGGCGGTGCTGCTGGATATCAATCCGCCGGCACGTCATGCGCGCGCGATGGCCGTTTGGGTCATGGGTGTGACCTTGGGCCCGATTATCGGTCCCGCGCTCGGCGGCTGGTTGACCGAGAACTACAATTGGCGCTGGGTTTTTTATATCAACGTGCCGTTCGGCATTCTGGCCTTCCTCGGTATCTTGAGTTTTCTTCCGCAGGCGGCGATTCGCAAGTCGCGCTTCGATTTCTTTGGTTTTTGTACCTTGAGTGTGGCGATCGCTGCCTTTCAAATTATGCTCGATCGCGGTCAATTGAAGGACTGGTTCAGTTCCACAGAAATCTGGATCGAGGCCATTGTGGCGGCGGTGGCTTTCTATTGGTTCGTGATTCACATGCTGACCACGACCGAGCGGCGCTTCGTGAGTCCCGCCCTCTTCAAGGACCGAAATTTCCTCACCGGCAATGTTTTCATTTTCATCGTCGGGGCGGTTCTGTTCGCCACCCTGGCCCTGCTGCCGCCGTTGCTGCAGGATCTGCTCAACTACCCGGTCGTAACGACGGGTCTGGTGACGGCGCCGCGCGGTGCGGGAACCCTCGCTGCCATGTTCATCGTCGGGCGCCTGATGGGCAAGGTCGATGTCCGCCTGATTATCGCGACGGGTTTTACGTTGGCTGCCGTGTCCTCATGGCAAATGAGTGGCTTCGACGCGCTGATGGACTCCAGTACGGTCGTATGGACCGGCCTGATACAAGGACTGGGAACCGGCTTCGTGTATGTACCGCTCGCAGCCGCCACTTTCGCAACGCTGTCGCCGGCTCTGCGCAACGAAGGCACGGCAATCTTTAGCCTGACCCGCAATCTCGGCAGCAGTATCGGCATTTCGGTCGTGAACACGCTCTTGACACGCAATACGCAGATCATGCACGCGACGCTCGGTGAGCATGTGAGCCGCTACAGTTCGGTGCTGCGCGCGCAGATGCCGGGGGGGACGGCGAGCTTGCACAGCATGGCGGGATTGAACGCAACTGTGACGGAGCAGGCGGCCATGATCGCCTACAACAATGATTTCAAATTGATGATGCTGTTGAGCACGGCGGCGATCCCCTTGGTCTTTCTGTTGCGCAAGACCCGGGGCAGTGTTGCGCCGGTCAACATTGAGTAACCGTCATGCAGGGCGCCGCCTCAAACGTGGAGTCTTTTCGCCGGCCACGCGCAGCGATAACGCCGGCGATCCTGCTGGCATGTGCCATGGGAATGGGCGGGTGTGCCGTGGGCCCCGACTTCGTGCGACCGACTGCGCCTCCGGCAACGCGGTATACGCGCGATACTCTGCACGCGGAGGATGCCTCCGAGGGCGACACGCAACACATCGCCCTCGGGCACGAGATCGAGGGAAATTGGTGGACTCTGTTCCAGTCCAATGCCATCGAACTGGTCGTCAAGCAAGCGCTGGAGAGCAACCGCAGCCTGGTGGCGTCCATGGCTACGCTCGCGCAGGCCCAGGAATTTGCATTGGCGCGAGCCGGCTCGCAGTACCCGCAAGTGGACCTCAGCGCCGCGGCCGGCCGGCAGCAATATGGGAAAGAGTTTCTCGGCCCAATTGGAATACCCCCCTTTACCTACTTCGCTGTCGGACCCACTGTCAGCTACACGCTCGACTATACCGGCGGCGTCGCGCGCGGCGTCGAACAACAGTACGCACTGGCCGAAGTGGAACAGCATCAGCGCGATGCAGCGTACCTGACGGTCACCGGCCAGGCAGTCATGCAGACGCTCGTGATCGCCTCGGTACGCGCGCAGATCGACACGGTTGAAATCATCCTGCTCCAGGATCGCGACAATCTGCAACTCGTGCAGAGCGCATTCGACAATGGATCAGTGGCGCGCGAAGATGTGGTGAGTGCGCAGAGTCAGATTGCCAACGACATGACGTTGTTGCCGCCGTTGCGGCAAGATCTTGCCAAGGCGCGTCACGCACTCTCGGTGGTACTCGGGCGCGCACCAGCCAGTGAGTTGCCCGACGATGTGGGCCTCGGGCAGATCACGCTGCCCTTACAGCTGCCGGTGAGTCTGCCCTCGGAACTTGCGCATCGCCGGCCGGACATTTTGGCAGCCGAGGCGCGCTTGCACGCGGCGACCAGCGCGGTGGGGGTTGCGCAATCCAACTTGTATCCGAAGATACAGCTGAGCGCGTCCGCGGGACAGCAGTCACTCAAAGCGGACCAGTTATTCGACCGGGCCGGCAATGCTTGGAGCATCGTTTCGGGTTTGACGGCGCCGATTTTCGATGGCGGAACGCTGCGTGCCGAGAAGCGTGCCGCGGTGGACGCGATGCGCGCGAGCGCGGCCACTTACGAGCAGACGGTTTTAGAGGCCTTCGCGCAAGTAGCCGACTTGCTCGAAGGATTGGACCACGACGCCGAGCAGCTGGACGCCCAAGATCATGCGCAACAAGCCGCGCAGAGCAGTCTCGAACTGGCGCGCATCAGCTATAAGGAAGGGAATGCGGGTGTGCTGCGGGTATTGGACGCGGAGCGCTCGTATCAGCAAGCCCGGCTGGGATATGTCAGGGCGGTGGCACAGCGCTATCTCGATACGGTGCAGCTCTTCCTGGCGCTGGGGGGTACGAGCCCGACTTCGCAGCCGCACAGCGAGCCCACGCATGTTCTTTGAATTTGCGCGCGAAGATTCTCTGCGTAGGGCCGATGAGTCCCCTCATGCGTTTGACCTTGACGAGCGCTTCGAAAAGGCGCTGCGCAACGCCGCGATGGCATGGCAGCAGTCGGTGGACCGTCATCTTCGTCGTTTAGGTGTGGATCGGATGAGTTGGATGACCATCGCCGCCGCGACGCAAGCCCGCTCGCCTTTGTCGCAGTCGGCGCTGGCGGATATGCTCGCGGTTTCGGGTGCATCGATGGTGCATACGATCGATCGGTTGGTGAAGGACGGACTCGTGAAGCGCGAATCGTCGGCTTCCGACCGAAGACTCAAGCGGATCGTGGTCACCGAGGCGGGCGCTCATCTTTACTCTATCCTAAAAGATGAAGTGGCCGCGGTTCGACGCCAAATGTTGGGCATTGTTGAGCTCGAAAAACTGGTTCATTTGACGGAATTGCTCGAGAAATTGCGCATTCATTGGCAGCGTTTGAGGGATGGCTGTCATTGACAACGCCGCGTACGGCGATTCTTTTACCGTTCATCGAAGGCGAATAATATGATGCATCTGTCCCGCCGCGGCGGGGCCGGCGGAGCGTTATCCAAGGGGGATGCAGATGAACGCCAAACCAATGAATGTGTGGATTGCCGGGCTGGCGATGATACTGGGTGCCAAAGTCGTTCCAAGACGCCGTTTCCCACGGGAGATGTCAGCGCGCTGCCACCGATCACCTTTGGCGCAAAAGTCTGCCCGCCCGGAGGGGGCAAGGAGTAGAAGCGGAGTACAGTGTCCCTCTGGGCTTCCGAGGGTCGCTGCTTGAAAGAATCCAGCTGGGCATATGTTGAGGCAACCTCTGGCAGGAGCGTTCAAGCTGGGGACTGTGTGATCGGCGGCTTCAGTGAGCGTGCTGTAGAACCGGTTCATCGTCTTGAACTTCCGGTCGCGGGAGCCGTCATCGTACTGTGCTGTGGCGAGCCGGTGACGCTGCAGCCCGCGTTGCACGCGGGCGATGCGACACGCTCGAGCGCCTTTTTGGCAGGACTCCAGGTGCCGGCACAACGCGTGTCGCACGCAGGAATCAACGACTGCGTTGAGATTCGGGTCTCGCCGCTGGGCGCTTATGCTCTGTTCGGCGGCGCGATTGCCGAGTCAAATCGCGAGCCTGTCAGTCTATTGGACGTCGCCCGGCGGCCAATCGGCATGCTTCTCGACCAATTGCGCGCGACCGGCTCGTGGGAACAGCGCTTTGCCGCGGTGGATCAATTTCTGGCACGAGGCTTCGCCGAGCCGAAGCGGCGCATTCCCCCGGAACTAACATGGGCGTGGAAAATGCTCGAGCGGTCTCACGGCCAAGTCTCCATCCGAGCGCTGGCGCGGGCCATCGGCTGGAGCGAGCGGCATCTGATCAAGCAATTCCAAGTCTTTCTCGGCGTGCGGCCCAAGGCGACGGCACGGCGACTTCGCTTCTTTCACGCGTTCGACCTGCTGTCAACGCGTCAGGCCGGCAGCCTCAGCACGATCGCCGCAACGGCAGGATTTAGCGACCAGAGCCATATGACCCGGGAGTTCAAGACTTTCTCCGGAGTCAGCCCCGGCGTGCTCGGGGCGGCGAGATTCGAGCATCTTCCCGGCATCCCCGCTGCGGTGCTTAAGAATCCTGAGGGGTCAGTTTTCTTCTAGACCCGACAGGGTCGTGTGCAAGATGATCCGCCCTCTAGCCAACGGAGGTTGTATGCACGGCGATGTTTCCTTTATTGAGCTTGGCACCTCCGATACGGAGCGCTCGCGCCCATTTTTCCAGCGAGTCTTCGGCTGGACCTTCACTCCAATGGCCCAAGGCGGGGGCTGGTTTCAAGCTCCCTCGATGAAAGTTGGCCTTCATGGCGATGACACCCCGCAGATGTATGTCTTTTTCGAGGTGCCGGATTTGGAGCAGGCAATGCTACTGGTTCGGGAGGCGGGCGGTGAAGCCGATCCGCCGGCGCCGGAGGAACCCGGATTCGGTCGCATGGCCTTTTGCCGCGACCCGCAAGGCCTGCACTTTGGGCTTCACCAGCCCTAAACGGGCCGCCGCCTGCCCGGTTCAGGGGCGCAAGTTTCATTCGTAACGTGGCGGCCGATCGACGCAATGACCGGGAAATGATCCGCGCTCAGCCTGAAGTCGTAGCACAAACAATCGCAAACAGCGATCGACTGAAAGGAGATTAAAATGAGTGGACTCAAACCGATTTACACCCTGGCATTGGCCTCGGCACTGGCAGGCATTCTCGCCGGTTGTGCAGATTTCCGGCCCAGCGCGAGTCAAAATGTTACCCCCGACGCGAAGATCACGGCGGATGCGGAGGCACGCTTGAATCTCATGGCCGACTTAGGACCTCCGGGAACGATCAGAGTGCAAACGTTTGACAATGTCGTGTATCTGAACGGCGTGGTCGATGGCGGTCTGGCAAAGCGGAACGCCGAAGCGACCGTCCGTGAAGTGCCCGGCGTTCAGCAAGTCGTGGACGACATTGACGTTGCGCACAAGTAACCGGCAGTCTCAATTGATAGCACGGGGCGGCGCGCCTTACGACGGCCAATGCGGGTCGCGAGGTTGCGCCGACCCGAACCAATGAGGCGCATGTCGCAGTGGGAATGTACCGAGCGCCGCGCCCGCCGAAATATCACTTGCCATGAAAGACATCCTGATTTATGAGGAAGACTACCTGACCCGCGCGCTGCTCCAGGAGTGGCTGAGGGAGGCTGGCTATGGCGCTTACCCGTGCACACTACGCGACGCGAGCTGCAAACAGGCACCGGATCTTGTGATCGTGAGTGTTTACATGCCTAAACATGCGGGAGCGCAATGCATAGGTGACATCAAGCGAGCGCATCCGGGCGCACCGCTCATCGCGATCTCCGGCCAGTTCCGTGCCGGACTATCGGCTGAGGGGGCGGCCGCGCAGAGTCTTGGGGTGCAGCAGGTCATTGCGAAACCCCTGATCCATCGCGACTTGCTCGAGGCAGTGCAGGGAATCATCGGCATGCCAAATTAGCGGCGGTACAGCGAATGCCCTCAGCCAGCGGCGATACTGCGCCAGATGCCGGCTCGATCCGTGTCAAGCGGCTTCGGCTTGGCGTGGTCGTGTTTGGCGTTCTCGTCATTCTGGCTTTCGCCGCCTCATCGGCGTATGACGCCAGGAGTTCGTATCGCTATGCTCGTGCAGCCACCGAGCGTGAGATCAGCAACACGGCCAATGCGCTCGCCGAACAAACCGCATGGATATTGCGCGCCGTCGATCTGCTATTGCTCGACACCGCGCGCTGGTATAGCGGCGAGACCAACGGGATGTCGACCGAGCAACTCGATGCCGCGCTCGCGATCCGCACAGCGGCGGTGCAACAGGTGCGCCAGCTCAGGATCGTTGACGCGCGCGGCAATCCGCTTTACGAGTCGCATAAATTCTCCGCGCCGAGTCCCAATGTGGCCGATCGCTCGTACTTCACTGCGCAACAGGACGGCACGGCCCAGGGAATGTTCATGAGTGGACCGCTGGTGACTCGTACCGAAGGCCGCGCCGGTGTGACTTTTTCGCGCCGGCTCGACGACCAGAACGGCCGTTTCGCCGGCGTGGTTACGGCACTCGTTGATCTTGAGGACCTCAATCAATTCTATCGAGCCGTGAATGTCGGCATGGGCGGCGCGATTCAGTTGATACGCGATGATGGGACATTGCTGGTACGCAATCCGCGCACGCCGGACGCACTGGGCAAGGCATTTCCGGCGCTTGCGGCCGGTGGTGCAGTTCCGCAAGCCACGCTGGTCAATCCGATCGATGGCCAGAGCGACTTTATCGCGGTCGCCCTCGTGGCGAATACCCGCTTGAGAATTGCAGTGACGCGCGAATCCGCCGCCGCACTTCAGCCGTGGCGCAGCGAGACGATCCGCGTAGCGGCGCGGACCTTGGTGCTCACACTGCTCGGCGCGCTGACGATCGTGGCGCTGTTGAGTCAATTGCGCCGGGTAGCGGCCGGCGAGCGGGCATTGCGCGAAAGCGAGGCTCAACTGCGGCAATCGCAGAAGATGGAGGCAATCGGCACACTCGCCGGCGGGATTGCTCACGACTTCAATAACATCCTTGGGGCAATTTTGGGGTACGGCGAGCTCGCGCTTCAGCATTGCACTGAGAAGAGCGAGTTGCGCCGCTACTTGGACAACATCATGCATGCGACCGAGCGCGCCAAGCTCTTGGTCGAACGCATTCTAGGATTCAGCCGCAGCGGCCTCGGCGATCGGGTGCCGGTGAATGTCGAGTCGGTCGTTGTGGAGACCCTCGAACTCCTGCAGGCGTCGCTTCCTTCGAACATCCGCCTACAGACGAAGATCGACGCCGCCAATGCGGCGGTGATCGGGGATGCAACTTATCTGCATCAGGTAGCGATGAATCTTTGCACAAACGCTGTGCAGGCAATGGAATCCGGCGGTTTGCTCAGCGTGGTTCTCGATCGCGCCGAGGTCAGAGATCCGCGGACGCTGTTCCGCGGTTCGATTGCGCGCGGATCCTACGTGCGGCTCATGGTCAGCGATACCGGCAGCGGAATTGCCCCGGCCGTTCTCGACCGCATGTTCGATCCTTTTTTCACGACCAAGGAGGTCGGTGAAGGCACGGGCCTCGGGCTGTCCCTCGTGCATGGCATTGTCACGGACCTCGGCGGCGCCATTGACGTCGCGACAAGCGTGGGCGCCGGAACGCGCTTCGAGATCTGGCTGCCTGTCACGGGTGAAAGCGTCACGGCCCCGGTCGAGGACTCAGGATCGCTGCCTCGGGGACACGGCGAAACCGTCATGATCGTGGATGACGAGCGTCCGCTGGTAGATCTTGCCGAGGAGATCATCGCCAATCTGGGCTACGAGCCTGTCGGATTCGCCTCGAGCGGCGCGGCGCTGGAGGCATTTCGAGCGGCGCCGGAGCGTTTCGATGTCGTCCTGACGGACGAATCCATGCCGGAGCTGATTGGCACCGAGCTCGCGCAGGCCATTCGGCGGCTACGCCCCGGCATTCCGATAATCCTAATGACCGGATACGGCGGCACGCAGCTCGCCAACCGTGCGGCGGACATTGGTCTGAGCGACGTGCTGCGCAAACCGTTGCACCGCCGTGACTTGGCCGACTCGCTTGCGCGCGTTTTTGAAGCCGTTGATTGATCGGAGGCCCTTCTTATGTCGGAGACTATAAAGCCGCACATCTTGGTCATCGACGATGACCCGCAGATCCGCGCGCTCTTGCAGGAGTATCTGGTGGAGAACGGGCTGCGGGTCAGCGTCGCGTCGAGCGGCGAAGAGATGTCCAAGGTACTCGCGCAGGAGGCGGTCGATCTCGTCGTCCTGGATTTACGATTGGCCGGCGAGGACGGATTGGCCATCGCCCGCTCGCTGCGCGATGAATCGTCGATTCCCATCGTCATGCTCACCGGCGTGCGCGACGAAGCCGATCGGGTAATGGGGCTGGAACTTGGCGCCGATGACTACATCACCAAGCCGTTCAGTCCGCGCGAACTGTTGGCGCGCATTCGTACCGTGTTACGCCGGACGAAGAGCGCGATCCCGGCATCGGCGCGGCAACGCGAAATTCGCGCGTACCGGTTCGGCGCATTCGAGCTCAATCTACGCACTCGGCGGCTCAAACAGCCGTCTGGCGGCCACATTGAGTTGACCAACGGCGAATTCAATCTCCTCGCGGCTTTGCTGTCGGCGCCGGAGCGAATCCTCACTCGGGATCAGCTATTGGAGGCGAGCCGTGTGTATGACAATGAAGTCTACGACCGTGCGATCGATATCCAAGTGCTGCGATTGCGCCGAAAAATCGAGCCGGACCCTTCGCAACCCAAGTTCATCGTCACTGAGCGCGGCGCGGGCTACATGTTCTGCGCGGCGGTCGAGGTGGTGTACTGATTCGCTTCTGTTTCACACGTAACCGAGGCGTCGGATTCTGCAATACACGCTACATCGACGCCATCCATAGTCTCCCCATGGTTCCCACAGGAGGCTCAGTCCATGTCAGCAACTCAGCTTCAGTCACCGGTCGATGGCGAATTCGTACGGATTCTCAGGACCCAGCTTAAGGTGTCGCGGGTCGCCCTCGGCACCTGGGCGATGGGCGGTTGGATGTGGGGTGGTAGCGACCAGCGCGAAGCGATCGCTACCATTCATGCGGCGCTGAATCAAGGCATCAATCTGATCGATACGGCGCCGGTCTACGGCTTCGGCGCGTCTGAGGAAATCGTCGGCGCCGCCCTCAACGGCATGCGCGCTCGGACCGTCATCGCGACCAAGACCGGGCTGGAGTGGCGCGACGGCAAGATCTATCGGAATGCGACTGGCGCCCGCATCATGCAAGAAATCGATGATTCGCTGCGCCGCCTGCGCACCGATTACATCGACATCTATCAAGTTCATTGGCCCGACCCGCTGGTGCCGGTGGAGGAAACCGCCGAGGCGATGCGATCGCTGTATGAGCAGGGCAAAATCCGCGCCATCGGCGTCAGCAATTTTTCGGTCGCCCAGATCCAGCGCTTCCGGAAAGTGGCCCCGCTGCATGTCCTGCAGCCGCCGTACAATCTGTTCGAACGCGGCATTGAAGCGGAAATCCTGCCCTATTGTCGCGCCAACGGTATTGCGACACTGGGCTATGGTGCGCTCTGTCGCGGCTTGTTGAGCGGGCGCATGCGCCCGGACACCCTGTTCCAGGGCGACGATCTGCGGCGCGTCGATCCAAAGTTTCAAGCGCCGCGCTTTGCGCGGTATCTCGATGCAGTGAAGCAGCTTGATGAACTTGCGCAGCGCCGTTTCCATCGTCGCGTAATCCAACTGGCGGTGCGCTGGATGCTGGACAAGGGCATCAGCGTTGCACTCTGGGGCGGCCGGCACCCGAATCAACTCGAGGCGGCGCTCGAGGTCGCGGGTTGGTCGCTCAATGCCGCTGACCGTGCGCTGATTGAGCGCATCGTGAACACGGCGATCGCCGATCCCATCGGCCCCGAATTCATGGCGCCTCTGCAGCGCGATTCGACCAATTGACAAGGAGCGGCCTATGAAAATCGGATTTATCGGCCTCGGACACATGGGAACGGCGATGGCGGCCAACCTTCTCAAGGCCGGACACGACGTGACTGTTTTCAATCGCAGCCCCGGCAAGAGTGCCGCCCTCATCGAACTCGGTGCGCATGCGGCAGCCAATCTTGCCGAAGCCTGCGATGGAGAAGCGGTAATTACCATGCTTGCGAATGACGACGCTGCGCTCGAGGTCACCTTGGGTGCAGAAGGCATCATTGCTCATCTGCGCGGCGGTGCAATCCATCTCTCCATGAGCACCATCAGCGTCGCACTTTCCAGGCGCCTGGCCGAGGCGCATGCGCAAGCAGGACAGCGCTACGTGGCCGCACCCGTGTTCGGGCGTCCGGACATGGCGGCGGCCGCCAAGCTATTCATTGTCGCCGCCGGCGATCCGGCGGCCGTCGAGGCTTGCAAACCGCTGTTTGAAGCACTGGGACAAAAGACATCGACGATTGGCATGGAACCGTCCGCGGCGAATCTGGTCAAACTTACAGCCAACTTTCTGCAGGCTTCTGTCATCGAGGCGTTGGGCGAGGCTATCGCACTCATCGGCAAGGCCGGCATCGATCGGATTGCATACGTGAACCTACTGACATCGACGATTTTTACGTCGCCGGCTTATACCATTTTTGGCCCCCTCATCGCCGCCGGCACGTTTGGGCCCGCAGCCTTCGCCGCGCCGCTCGGATTTAAAGACATCCGCCTGGCGTTGGCCGAAGCCGAAGCGCTGCGCGTACCGATGCCGCTTGCCAGTCTGCTGCATGATCGATTTCTGCGGCTCTTTGCTCAGGGCGGCGAGAAGCTGGATTGGTCTGCCATCGGTGGTTTGGCGACACAGGATGCCGCCGCTCATCCGGCCACCACGTCATCGCTGATGTCGACCGTAGTTTAAACCGCTTCTGTTTCAGGTAACCACATGCTCGCCCTAGTCCGAATTGCACTCAACAGGCCCTATACATTCATTGTCGCGGCATTGCTGATTTTCCTCATCGGCGCGCTCGCCGCAATACGCATGCCGGTCGATATATTTCCGAGCATCAATATTCCGATCATCGGCGTGGCCTTTCAATATACGGGCTTGCCGCCCGACCAGATGGCGGGGCGCGTCATCACGCCATTCGAGCGCGCGCTCACAACGACGGTCAATGACATCGAGCACTTGGAGGCGAACTCCTATACGACCTTCGGCATCGTGAAAATTTTCTTCCACCCCGGCGCCAACATTGCCACCGCCAACGCGCAGGTGACCGCGATTGCGCAGACCTTGCTCAAGCAGATGCCGCCCGGCACGACGCCGCCACTCATCATCAATTACAGCGCCTCGTCGGTGCCCGTCATTCAACTGGCGCTGTCGGGTAAGGGCTTGACCGAACAAAATCTCGCCGATCTGGGCTTGAACTTCGTCCGTACCCGCTTGGTTACGGTGCAAGGTGCGGGCATCCCCTATCCTTTCGGCGGCAAAACTCCGCAGGTGATGTTCGACCTCGACACTGCCGCGTTGCAGTCGCGCGGCTTGACGGGCCTCGACGTCGCCAATTCGCTCGCCGCCCAGAATCTCATCACGCCGGTGGGGACGGAAAAAATCGGCGACTATGAATACACCGTCAATCTCAATAGCGCGCCCTCGAAAATCTCTGAACTTGGCGACCTGCCGATCAAGAACGTCGGGGGCGCGATGGTCTATATGCACGATGTCTCCCAAGTGCACAACGGCAGTGCCGTGCAGACCAATATCGTGCACGTTGACGGCAGCCGGTCGGTACTCCTCAGCGTCTTCAAGAACGGCACGACCTCGACGCTCGACATCGTCAGCGGCATCAAACACATGCTGCAAGTCATCAAGCCTTCGCTGCCGGACGAACTCGAGATCAAGGCGATCGGTGATCAGTCATTTTTCGTGCGGGCCTCGATTCAGGGCGTGATCCGCGAAGGCGTGATCGCCGCAGCGCTCACCAGCTTGATGATCCTGCTGTTTCTCGGCAGCTGGCGCTCGACGCTGATCGTGACGACCTCGATTCCCCTGTCTGTTTTAGGGGCGATCGGCACACTTTACGCGATCGGTGAAACGCTCAATATCATGACCTTGGGGGGACTCGCGCTTGCCGTGGGCATCCTGGTCGACGAGGCGACGGTGACAATCGAGAGCATCAACTACCACCTCGAACAGGGAAAGGATGTGGAGACCGCCATCCTCGACGGCGCTTCGCAGATCGTCATCCCGGCGTTCGTGTCGCTGCTGTGCATTTGCATCGTGTTCATTCCGATGTTCTTTTTGAGCGGCGTGGCGCGGTTCCTGTTCGTGCCGATGGCGGAAAGCGTGGTATTTGCCATGATCTTTTCGTTCTTGCTGTCGCGAACGCTGGTGCCGACGATGGCGAAATATCTGCTGCGTATGCATGTGGAGCGCGTCGCCGGCGCCGACGGCAAACTGCCGAAACCTGTGAATCCGCTGGTGCGCTTCCAACACGGCTTCGAAGAGCGCTTTACCCGGATGCGCGCCGGCTATCACGATCTGTTGGGCCTTGCCATCCAGCATCGGCGGCTGTTCGTGGCCGGTTTTGTGGGTTTCATTGCCGTCTCGTTCCTGCTCGCGCCATTTCTCGGTCGAAATTTCTTCCCGCAGGTCGACGGCGGGCAAATCCTGCTGCATGTGCGGACGCCGGTCGGCATGCGGGTTGAGGAAACTGCCGGGCGTTTCGCGCAGGTGGAAAAAGCGATCCGCGAGGTGATTCCGGCTGCCGAGGTGGGTGCGGTCGCGGACAATATCGGCACTTATCTTTCGTCGATCAATACGATCTATAACAACACCGGTACCATCGGCGAGTCGGACGGAGACATCCAGATCTCGCTCAACGAAGGGCATGCCCCGACCGCGGATTACGTCAGTCGTTTGCGTCAGGAGCTGCCGCGCCGTTTTCCCGGCATGAGCTTCTCGTTCTTGCCCGCCGACATCGTCAGCCAGATCCTCAATTTCGGCGCACCGGCGCCGATTGATTTGCAAGTGCGCGGCAACGATCTTGGCGCGGACTATGCCTATGCCAATAAGCTCCTGGCGCAAATCCGCCACATCCCCGGCATCGCCGATGCGCGGATCCAGCAGTCAGCCAGCGTGCCGACAATCAATGTCAATATCGACCGCACGCGGGCCCAATACACCGGCGTGACCGCGGCAGACGTGACCAACAGCCTGGTGGTGAACCTGGCGAGCTCCAGTCAGGTGGCGCCCACTTACTGGCTCAACGAGAAAAACGGCGTCACCTATCCGATCGCCTTGCAGACGCCGCAATACCAGATCGATTCGCTCCCGGCGCTGCAGAATCTGCCGATCAATGCGACCGGCGCGCCGACCACCGTGCTGGGCGGCATCGCCGATATCCGCCGCACCATGAGTTCCGCGGTGGTGTCGCAGTACGACATCTCCCCGATGGTGGAGATCTATGCGACCACCCAGGGACGAGATCTCGGTGCGGTCTCCGCCGATATCCAGAAGATCGTGGCACAGAATGACAAGGACAAGCCGAAAGGCTCGATCATAGCCCTCGTCGGCCAGACGGCGACCATGAACAGCGCCTACTCCGGACTGCTGTTCGGCCTGCTCGGCGCCATCGTGCTGGTTTATTTTGTGGTGGTGATCAACTTCCAGTCGTGGAGCGACCCCTTCGTCATCATCACCGCGCTCCCCGCGGCGGTCGCCGGTATTGTTTGGATGCTGTTTGCGACGCATACCACGCTGTCGGTGCCGGCGCTCACCGGCGCGATCATGTGCATGGGTGTGGCAACCGCAAACAGCGTGCTGGTGATCAGTTTCGCCCGCGAGAAGCTCAACGAGATTGGCGATGCGACCCAGGCCGCGCTCGAGGCCGGATTCGTGCGGCTGCGTCCGGTTTTGATGACGGCACTCGCGATGGTCATCGGCATGCTGCCCATGGCGCTCGGCTTCGGTGAGGGTGGAGAGCAGAATGCGCCGCTCGGCCGCGCCGTGATCGGCGGCCTGATCTTCGCCACGGTCTCCACACTCTTTTTCGTCCCCGTGATGTTCAGCATCATTCACCGGCGCCGTGGCCCACAGCCGGCGCCGCAAGCCAACCTCGGAGCATCGCATGTCCCAGCCTGATCGAAATTCCAGCCGCTCTGATCGGCGCAAGTTTGTCCTGGTCGGCGGGGGCTTCGCGCTTCTGGCCGTGGCCGTGGTCGCCTACGGCCTCGGCACGCGGCAGGCGCAAAACGCGCGCTTGCGCGATGCGACCGAAGCGCAGGCCGCGCCGGTGGTTGCCCTGGTTACGCCCACCAGCGTCAGCAACGATGCGGCCCTGGACTTGCCCGGACGACTGGAGGCCTACATCCAAGCGCCCATCTACGCGCGCGTCCCGGGCTATTTGAAGAGTTGGAAGCACGACATCGGCGCCAAGGTGAAGGCCGGCGAGGTGCTGGCCGAGATCGACACACCCGATCTGGACCAACAGCTCGCGCAGGCGCGCGCCGACCTGGGCGTCGCGCAGGCCAATGCCAAGCTCGCGCAAATCGGCGCAGAGCGCTGGCAGTCGCTGGCCAGCACCGACGCGGTCGCCAAGCAAGATGTCGACCAGCGCACTTTCACCTGGAACGCCAATATCGCCCAGGTCAAGGCTGCGCAGGCGAACGTCGACCGGCTGGTCGCCATGGAAGGCTTCAAGCGCCTGAGCGCACCGTTCGACGGCATCGTCACCGCGCGCGCAACCGACATCGGCGCGCTGATCAATGTGGGCGCGGCCGGCGGTGCGCAGCTGTTCGTCGTGTCTGAAACGGGCAAGCTGCGCGTCTATGTCAACGTGCCGCAGAATTATGTGCCGAGCGTGCCGCCCGGCACCAAGGCCACGATCAGCGTGCCGGAACATCCCGGCAAAACCTACACGGGAATGGTCGAGGCCTCCGCACAGGCCGTCAACGCCAGCACCGGCACGACCCTGATGCAACTTATCGTCGACAACGCCGCGGGCGAGATGATGCCGGGCGATTACGCCAGCATCCATCTGCAAATGGCCGCTGCCGGCCACGTCCTCAGCGTGCCGTCGAGCGCGCTGATTTTTGATGCCAAGGGTCTTTCCGTTGCCACGGTCGAGGCGGGCAACCACGTGCTGATGAAGCCGGTGTCGATTGCACGTGACTTGGGCTCGGTGGTGGAGCTCGCCTCCGGCGTCTCTGCCAGCGATCGCGTGGTCGAAAATCCGCCCGATGGAATTACGAATGGCGTGCTCGTGCGCCTCGCCGGCACGGCGCCTGGCGACAAGCCCACCGGCAAGGGGAAGAACAAAAATGAAACAGGCTAAAGGCATTCTATGGTTGGGCGCGGCGCTGATTCTGACGCTCAGCGCCTGTTCGCTTGCGCCGCCGCTAAAAACCCCGGTCATCCCGGCCGCTGATGCTTATAAGGAAATCGGGCCGTGGACCCAGGCTGAGCCGGCGGACCGTCTGCCGCGCGACAGCTGGTGGGCGCTCTATGGCAACGCCGAGCTCGACGATCTCGAGAAAAGATTGATCGCCGGTAATCCCACGCTCGCGGCCGCATTCGCGAACTACGCACAGGCACGGGCGCTCGCCGATCAGGCGCGCGCCGGGCTGTTCCCCACGCTGGGGTTGAATGCCAGCGCCCAGCGCAACCGCGAATCGGTCAACGCGCCGCTTCGCGGGCCGACGACGCCGACGTACTTCAATTCCAACACGCTGGGCGGCAGCGTGAGCTACGAACTCGACTTGTGGGGGCAGATTCGCAACGAGGTCGCGGCGGGCGAGGCCAACGCAGCCGCGTCGGCCGCGGACTTGGAGAACGCGCGCTTGTCGCTGATCGCGCAACTGGTGCAAGACTACATTCAACTGCGTAGCCTCGATCGCGACAGCGCAATTCTCGATGAGACCGTGAAAGCCTACGCGCGTGCGCTCAGCCTCACCGAACAGCGCCACGATGCCGGCATCGCGCCGGGCTTGGATGTCGCGCAGGCGCAGACTCAGCTCAACGCCGCACTGTCCCAGGCGGCGCAAACCCTCGCGCAGCGCGCCCTGATGGAGCACGCCATTGCGGCGCTTCTGGGAGTATCAGCCTCCACCTTCTCGATCAACCCGGAGATCGTCGCCATCCAGCTGCCGCAAATTCCCAGCGGCGTCCCCAGCACCTTGCTGGAACGCCGTCCGGATATCGCGGGCGCGCAGCGGCGCATGATTGCGGCCAATGCGAACATCGGCGTCGCACGCGCGGCTTACTTTCCCACGCTGACGCTGGGCGGGCAGGGCGGCTTCCAGAGCACCGCCGCCTCGAACTGGCTGAGCGCGCCGAGTTCGTTCTGGGCGATTGGACCGAATGCCCTGCTGAGTGTGTTTGACGGCGGCCTGCGTCGCGCGCAAGTGGCCCAAGCGCGCGCCGAGTTCGACGCATCGGCGGCGAATTACCGCGGCACCGTGGTCGGCGCGTTTCAGCAAGTCGAAGACAGCCTCGCCTCACTGAATCATTTTCACGACGCGTCGATTGATGAGAAGGCGGCGGTCGATGCGGCGCAGCGCACGCTCGACTTCTCCCTCGCGCTCTATAAGCAAGGTGCTGCCGATTACCTCACCGTGGTTACCTCACAGACCGCGCTCCTGCAAAATCAGCTGGAGGCGCTCACCCTCGATACCCTGCAGCTCACCGCGAGCGTGAATCTCATCCTCGCGCTCGGCGGCGGCTGGCAGGACCCCGCCGCGGCGAAGAACGCTCGAACCGGACTCGTGACCGACCCGCAGCCGGCGCTCGCTAATTCCGCTGCGCGCTGATCAAGTGCGTCGTCTTGGGTCCTTCGCCGATCTGAAAACGACGTACGGCCTGCTCCGAAATCCGATCGGCCTTGGTCACGCGCCGATGCAGCCGCAAATGTTCGAGCCAGGAATCCGTGAGAAAGGTTTCAATGAAGCGGCCGTCGTCGGCCGGGTCCTCGAATATGCCCCAGTCGTAGGCGCCGTCGCGGCGGCGCTCACGCGAGTTCTGACCGAGCGCATGCAGAAACGCCGTTCGGTTCTTGGGATCAATGCGGTATTCCACCGTGACCAGAACGGGGCCTCGGTCCGCTTCGATGGTGTGAGTCGTGACGGGGTCGGGCCACTGCATGGACGGCGAGAAATCAACATTCGCCCCGGTCTGTAACTTCCACCGCCAGGTGAGGGGAATGGCGATTGCCGCGCCGGCCGCGGCGACGAGCAGCGCGGTCGGTAAACTGGTGAGCGCCGCGAGCTGACCCCAAATCGCACTGCCTAGGGTCAATGCACCAAACATCACGGTCACATACATGGCAAGACCACGGCCGCGCACCCATTCAGGTAGCGCAACCTGCGCCGAGACGTTGAGGCTGGACACGGCAGCGATCCAGGAGGCGCCTGCGACGAAGCTGCCCACAATCGCGGTTGCCGGGTGGTGAGCGAAAGCAAACAGCGCGGTCGCGAGCGCGGTGCCGAGACTGGCCGCTGCGACGAGGAAATCGGCTCCCAATTTTTCCCGAAGCCGGCGCAAGAGAAACGCACCGCCGACGGCCGCGGCGCCAATGGCGCCCAGCAGCACCCCGTACAAGGCGGGACCACCCGCGATCTGCGTGCGCGCGACCAGTGGTAGAAGCGCCCAGTACGCGCTGCCGAATACGAAGAATGCGGCCGTGCGAATCAGGGTTGCGCGAAGATAGGTGTTGTACCGCGCATAACGCAGCCCGGTGCGGATGGCGCTTCCAAAAGGTTCGGGCGGCAGCGCTGAAGCGCTTTTCGCGGGTTCGCGCCACCAGATGAGAGCTGCGATCACCCCAATATTGCTGAAAGCATCGAGCCAGAAGGGCGCGGCGATGCCAAGTGTTCCGATGATGACCCCGCCGAGTGCGGGGCCGATTGCACGACTTACATTGACGCCCACGCTGTTGACCGCAACGGCCGACGGCAGATCGGGTTTTGGGACCAGTTTGACGACCACAGCCTGCCAGGCCGGGGCGGTCATGGCGGAGCCCACGGTGACGACGAAACTGAATAGCAGCAAGCTGGCGGGTGTGATCAGATGCAGCCACACCAGCGCGGCAAACGCCGCGGAGACCAGCGTGATGCTCGACTCGCCGACGATCAGGAAGCGGCGCTGATTTACGATATCCGCGAGCGCGCCCGCCGGAATGGCAAACAGAAACATGGGCAGACTGTTGGCGACCTGCACCATCGCGACGATGAATGCGTTGCTGTCGAGGCTCGTCATCAGCCAACCGGAGGCGACACTGTACATCCAGCCGCCGACGTTCGAGACGACCGTCGCAATCCAAATGACGGTGAATGCCCGGTAACGAAACGGATTTCCGGCCGGGGCGACTGACTGCGGATTCGAGGTAGTCACTCGAAGGTTCGCCTCCAATTTAGTTCGGTTTTTTTAGCCCGAAAAAGTAGCTCCCAAATACATAGCCCCAAGGGACGGCTACGATCGGCAGGAATACCCACAAGAATGCCGAGGTGGTGCCTTCAGCCGAGGAACCCGCCAAGGTGCCCGCCGACCAGAGCGGGTAGGCGACCACGATGAGCCATAGCACCTTGTAGAATATTTCCAGCAACAGGATCGGGAGCATTCTCAAGGGGCGGAAAATTCCCAAGCCGGCCAGCGTCGCGAATGCGGCCCAGACACACCAGGCCATCGCATCCCGCGGATCCCAAGAACCTCGGTGGCTAAAAATGTGCGTCCACGCGTCCTTGCCGAGCACGAAAAACATCAGGACGAACACCAATCGCAGGAGGTAGATATGAATGTTGCGGACACCCTCATAGCGATCGTCCCGATGAAAAATGGCCAACGGATTGAAGCTCACGGCAATTGTCCTGCGGCCGCGCGCTCATTCCATTTGGCAACATTGACTCCTTTGACCAACAGCCAAAGACAAAATGACGATTCTCCGATCAACGGCGGCAGCAAAACAGCCGGCGTTATCAGGTTTGCCAGAGCAGGGGCGAAAAGCGCCGCAAAGCAGGCCGTCAAATAACTCACCCCGGCAACTTGCATCAATATTCCAATGAGCTTGGGTAAGTAGCCCGATTTAAAGATCAGGTAGCCGTTCACGAGGCAGGTGAAACCGAAAAATATCAGGGCGATATTGAAGGCAACGTCATGCGAGCTGAGCGCGAGATTGGCGAGAGTCTGCAATTGATGCGCATCAAATGCCTTGAGGTAATCGGCGCTTTGCAGCGTCGGCAACACGACGAGAAGAAACAGCTTGCTGATGGCCTCGACAGCAAGGGACACCAGATTGAACAACACGGCAAGCACAACCAGCTGCCTGCTCACCGGCCGCAGCAACAAATATTCGATCCAGAGCAGCGGCACGGCACATAGCACGACAACGAGGTTGCCGGCGACGCTGAGGCGCCACAATTCGGACGAGGCCAGAATGTTGGCAGCCGTCGTTGCAGCATCGCCCGATACGATCAATTTGTTGGCTACAAAACCTTCCGCAAAACCGCCGAGAACGATGATGGCCAGGTACAGGGCGCCACCCAGTCGCGCATAGCGCTGCGGGAAATGATCGATCGATCGATTCGCCATGAAGGGCTCTCAGTATTCAGGCAAGGTCTCGTTCTTCTTCGCAGCAAGGCCAACCCGCGTGCAATCTACGCTCATTTAACAGCTCGTGCAGCAAAGCCTATTTTCGCGCGAATAGCCGGCGCGGCAGTCTCAACCCTCGCTGCGGCGACGCAAGCGCTTGAGGCCCTCCCGCGTTTCGGTCCATTGCCACGCGAGCAGCGCGGGGACGCCAAACACGATTCTGGTCATGCGCTTCGCGAGAGAAAGGGCGAGCGCGACATCGCTGCCGATGCCCAACACGTGACCCACGGCTACCAGTCCCACCTCTTGCACACCAACCCCTGCAGGCACGATGAACAGGAACTGCCGGGCGGCCTGGGTCAAACTCTCGAGGATCAAGGCCTCCGAGAACTTGACGGAGACCCCAAGGAACTGCAGACCAGCCCACGTCTCGAGGCATTCGGCGAGTAGGCCGGCAAATTGCCAGCCAAATGCGCGCGTCAAACGTGCGGGTGCTCGGAGCAGAGTGCCTATCGCGACATCGACGTCGGCACCCCGGACGGCGACTCCCGAGTTCTGCAGGTCGGGTCCGAACCGTGCGGCGACGCGTTGCAGACGTTCGAATACCGAGCCATGGCGCAACAGCACGATCAAGAGAGCAATGACCGGCGCACTCGCGGCCAGACCCAAGAGCAGTTGATTGGTCAAGCGCATGGCTTGAGTGAATTGCAGAAGGAACACGACACCGAGCGCCACGAAGAGGTACTGACCGACCACCGTCAGCAGCACTTCGACGATCACGCTCGCGGCAGCCAAGGTGCCATCGACACCCGCGCGCGCGAGCAGCCTGATCCCGACGATCTCGCCGCCGATATTCGCCACCGGCAGCAATCCGTTGACAGCTTGGCGCAAGACTGCGATCAAGAACAGCGTCAACAATTTGCAGGGTGCGACAATGAGCGCGCGCCAACCAGCCGCATCGAGCAGCAGCGGCAACACATGCAGTGGCAATAACAAGAGCAGCATCCAGCCGGCCTTTGACAGCAGTTTGATAATGCCCACCGCGCCTTCATGCACGATGAGCAGAATCATCACGCTGAGGCCTGCGATCAGGGCAATGCGAGCCGCGAGCTTCATGCGGTCAGCGGGCTAAAATCACTGCGGGGCGCCGGCGATACGCCTCTTGAGCAGGAAGTAGCGCACGGTGATGACAATGGCAAAAATCGGCGTGCATACACTGGAGGCTACGAGTATCGGCACCAGCCAGCCGAGCCAGGTGAATGGCGCGAGCAGGAACAGCATGTCATCGGGATGAAAGCGTTTGACGCCCTTGAAGCCGAAGGCCTTCACGCCGGGCGCGCTCAGCCTCTCCAATAATTCAGAACTCCACATGACGAGCAGCATCGAGCCGCAAGCAAGGATTCCGAGCGGCGTCGCGTATTCGCCCAGCGAACTGTGGCGCAGACCGATGCCGGCGCCGAGGAACCAAAACGAATCCAGGATCATATCCGAGTAGAAATCCAGCACCTTGCCGCTGTCGCTGCGCAGGTCCCCCATTCGAGCCAGTTCGCCATCGGCGCGGTCAAGTACGCAGCTGACCACCCATAGGATGCCGCTCCACACCGCGCTGTTGCGACTTCCCACCGACAGCAATGCGCAGGCGGCGAGGCCGCTCAACAAGCGCAGGCCCGTCAAGTGATTTGGCCGCACCCAGGTCCCGATCAAGGGCCGCACGAAGATCCGCGCGAAGGCATGCGCATAGGTCTGATAGAAGACAGCGTCGTTCTGCGGCTGGTTTTTCATGAGTTCCCCAAGGAGCGGCGCGGCTAGACGCGGAAGCGATACGCCACGCCGGGCTGGCGCTCGATATCGGGCGGGAAACTCGCGCGCTTGTCCGCATAGTAGGAAACTCGATGGTCGCCGTCCGATGCACGGTTATAGGTCACATAGAGGACGCGTCGCTGATTGGAGGTCAAATTAGGTCCAGATGCATGAGGAACGAAACTGTCGAAGAACACGACATCGCCCGGCCCGGTGGGGAGCGGCGTCAGTTCGAAGCCAGCCATCTCGGAGGCCGAGAGCGGCTCCCACTCTCGGCCAATCAGTCGGGATAGGCGGGGGCAGTTGGCTATTTCCAAGCAGCCATTCTCAATCGTCGCCGGATCGATCGAGACCAATGCGGTGACGAACAGCGGTGCGTAGCGCGCCCATCCCGCCTGTTGGTCCTGATGCGGTTCGAAACCGCCGCCGCCTGACTTTTTGAAGTTGATCTTTTCCTTGAACAGAACCGCCGGTCCCCCGAGGAGCTGCTCGACGACGGCCTGCAGTCGGCCGCCGCGAATGAGCTGGTCGAAACCGCTGTGATAGGCGCAAAAATTTTCAACGCGCTGGAAGACGCGAGCCTGCCCGTCAAGTAGGCTCGATTCGCGATAGAGCATCTGTTTGCCCGTGACCTCGGGCAGCCCGCAGACCTCATCCGTGAAGCGCACCAGCTCGGCGGTCTGCGCGGCAGAGAGGAAGCCGGGGACGACAACCCAGCCCTTGTGCGCATAGTGCTCGAGCGCTGAGCCGTCAAGTTCGGCACGACTTCTCCCCATTTTTGGTGCTTCCTTTACCCTGATCGGTTGATAGTACAACCTCGGTCGCGCGTGCGGTCGAGAGTTATAGAGTTCGATTTTCCGCGGCGCCGGGGCATCAATTTATTACTTCATAATAACTTTATAAGATATTGAAACATATAACTTCTATTCCTCCTAGAACAGCCCAAAATGGATCTCTTTTTTTGTCGCGACCGCCTCGCTGCAGTGGCGTCAGCGCTTAGAACTGTGCGTGCAAGCGCACCGCGAATATCGATACCGGTCCGCGATCGCGGTTGTAGGCCGGATCCTTGACGAATTGATAGTCAAGACTTAGGTCGGCGTGCGGCACCACGGCCAGTTTGTAATAGGTCTCGAGGATCTGTTCCGGCCCCGCATGCGGCAATTGGCCATCACCCACAAGAATGCCGAGGCCGCCGGCATTCAAGAATTCTTCGCGCGCAGCCGAGATGTGATTGACGATGCCGGCCAGACCGACGGTGTCCTCGCTGCGACCCCAACGAGATCCCTTCAGCGAGAGACCCGCGGCCAAGGTTCGATCGATATCGGAGAACTCGTAGGTTTCGACATTTCCCGCAGCTTTGCCCACGCGCGCGAACATTCCCAAATCCTCAACGAGCTGCTGTTCGAGGCTGAGGTCGACTCCCGGTCGATTTCGAAGTCGACGCACGGCGGCAATATCAACGGGATTGCCGCTCGCTTGCGCGATCTGTACCGCCTCATCGAGCAATCCCATGCGGCCACGACTGTTGAAAACCGTGACGAGTAGCTTGCCGGCATGCCCAAAAATTTCGTGGCGTTTCTCGAGTTCCAGATCGACTTGAAATTCATGCGCCCCGGGCTCGAGGTGCACGCTATTCGGTACATTCGACAGGTCAAACAGGCCGACGCGCGTGGTCCACGCGCCCTGATACCACTCTGCCGCGGCACCGACCGTATAACCCCAGGCGTCGGCCGCATAATCGAAGGTCCCCGTATCTATCGCGGCCCAGTTCAAGAAGTCATCGCGTGGGTCGTGCGCGTATTGATTGGCGTCAAAGATGTCCGCGACGCTGAACTTGCCGACCGTGAATACCCAGCGGTTGGTACTGCGATATCCGGCCAGCTGGTTTGCCCCTGCCTCAATCGCTTCGCGATCGCCGTCCAGGTCGAGTGTTTCGCGTACGAAGAGGCGCTGCAATCGCAAGTAGGGCTGATTCTTGCCGACCTTGTAGGCTTCGCCACTCGGAAAGCCGGCGAGGCCAAGCGTGTTGTCCAGGCCAAACCCCTGATCGATTTCCGGATTGATCCAAATCTCCGCGCCTGACCACAGTCGCGCGCCGGCATAAAGGGTCAGGTCCGTGGTTTCACGGCCCTGGTTAGGCGAAAGACTGTTCGGTCCTGCGTAGGGTGCCCTGAAGGAGTCCGTCTCTTGCTCCACATAAGTGAATTGTCCATGTAGCGCAAAGCGCTCCTCGACGACGCTTCTCTCTTGGCTGTCATCGGCCGAGAAAGCACTCGCCGCGAGCAATGAAAAAAGCGCCGCCGCCGGCACGGCGACACGCCGCAACCGTCCAGGGATGGTCCGGCGAAAATAGCTCGGAACTAATGACAGCAACCGCGCTGCTCTTGGATGGGCGGACAGGCCACCGAGCCGTATGAGCAAAAAACGCAGCAGTCGCCGCTCTTCGGTTTAAGCATCGTTTTGCAGCGGGTGCACTCATAGAAGTATTGACACGCGTCGGTCGGCATGACTTCCTCGCGCCGATGTCCGCAATTCGGGCAGGTGAGTACCGACTTTAAGATTGCCGTTTGCATCGGCCATAGACTACACGGTGTGCCGCGGCACGGGCGCACGCTGTGGCGCACGGGTTGACCCCGTGCGCCACGTCATTGGCTTGCGGATAGGGTGGGGGGCTATGCTAATCTAGGCGCATGAGCCATACAGTTCGGGACCAAAAAAAGTTGCTGGCGCGGGTACGCCGTATTCGAGGACAGGTGGAGGCAATTGAACGGGCCCTCGAATCGCAGGCGGGATGTGAGCCGGTCATGCACCTGATCGCCGGCGCCCGCGGCGCCATGGCCGGGCTCATGGCGGAGATCGTGGAAGACCATGTGCGTTCGCATCTGGTCGACTCGGCCAGACATCCCGGTGCTCTGAATACCGAGGCCGCTGACAGTTTGCTGGACGTTGTTCGTACCTATCTGAAGTGAGATCTGCCATGACGGTCCTTGCCACGCCCTCTCAGGCACCCATTCATCAGCACATCTTTCTCGGCGCAGCCCACACGCAGAGCGAGCGAAAAACCTGGGCTGTGATCTGGCTCTGCGGCGCGATGATGTGTGCCGAGATCGCCGGTGGACTTCTGTTCGGGTCGATCGCGCTGGTGGCGGACGGTCTGCACATGAGCACCCACGCGGGAGCGCTACTCCTCGCGGCGCTCGCCTACACGTACGCGCGCAAGCATGCCGCCAATCCGAACTTTACCTTCGGCACCGGCAAATTCGGCGATCTGGCCGGGTTCACCAGCGCCATCGTATTGGCGATGATCGCTGTCTTGATCGGCTATGAATCGGTGACGCGTATTTTGGCCCCGATCCAGATTCATTTCGCCGAGGCGATTCCGATTGCCTGCGTCGGCTTGGCGGTCAACATCGCCAGCGCCTGGCTATTGAGCAGCGGCGGTCATCACCACGGGCATAGGCACGGTGGGCACGGCGGGCACGATGAGGCGCACACCTTACCCACTTCCACCGGCGATCTCATCCTCGAGGTGTTCGAAGACGGCGTGCCGCCACGCTTCCGATTGCGCGCGGCGGCAGGTCCCGCACCCGCAGCCGAAACCACACACATTACCACCACGCGACCGGACGGCGCCCGCCAGGAATTTGCCTTGGCCGCGCGCGGAGAATATCTGGAGTCGGTCGCGGAAATTCCGGAACCGCACGCCTTCAGCGCGCAGGTCCGGATCGGCGCCGAAACCTATACGACGGTCTTTGAGGAACATGATCACGGACACGGACACGGACATGGACACGGAGTGGCAGGGCGGGACAATAATATGCGAGCGGCGATCATCCACGTGCTCGCGGATGCGGCCGTATCGGTTCTGGTGATTATCGGACTGCTGCTCGCCCGCGCGTTCGGGTGGCTCTGGATGGATCCGTTGGCCGGTATCATCGGGGCGTGCGTGATCGCAAGTTGGTCTTTTGGGCTCATTCGCGACACGGGCGCCATCCTGCTCGACAGAATTCCTGACAGCCGCTTGGCGAACGAGGTGCGCAAGTTGATTGAGAGCGACGGCAGCGTGCTGGCCGATCTGCATCTATGGCGCCTCGGACCCGGCCATCTGGGCGCCATCGTGTCGGTGTGCGCGAAGGAAGGCCGCACGGCGGAATATTACCGCGCGAGATTGGCGCGCTACCCCTCGCTTTCTCACGTAACGATAGAAATTCATCGTCCCGCGACTGCTGCGTCGCCGCGGCAGTAGAAAAGCGCTTCGCAGCGGACTCGTCGCCGCCGCCAAAAACCCTTAGAAAGTGAGGCGGGCGCCAATTGTCGGAGCAATGTTGTTGTCGAAGAAATACGGGACGCCGGGGCCGTGAGGAATGGCGATCGCCAGACCGCCGCTGACGTTTGAATACGCAATGCCGGCGTACGCATCGAAACGCTTGGTGAAGTGATAGTCCGCATAGAGCGATACCTCGTTGAGGTATCCCGAGCAGGAACTGCGGAAACCCGCGGCTGGTGAGCAGGTCGAGGGAATTCGGAAGTCGTTCTGGTTCTCACGATAATAGGACAACGTGATGTCGGTCTTCTTGTCATAGGCGTATTTCACCCCGCCCCAGAAGACTTGCACGACTTTGGTGGAATCAAGATTGTTGTCTTCGACGCCGCTCAACAGATAACCCCCCTGGGCCGTGGCGCCGACGCCCAACGGCTCCGACGGATTGTTCATGCGGATGTGTTCGTAGCCGGCGAAAAACTTGAAGGGGTCCCACGTGTATTTGGCTGCGACCATTACCGCGGTGTTGTCGGTCACGATGCCATATTCGGTGTTACTCGGGCCGATCAGATTGGCGCCGTTGATGGTGTTGGTATTGATGCTGTTGACGGTCGACTGGTAGGGCGCCGACAGACTCCCCGGCCCCAGCAAGGGGTTCAGCACGCTGATGGCCTGGTAGACATGTTGGTAGACGAGGTCCGCGGAGAACCCCGCGTAGGTTCCGCCCAGGTCGAATCCGTCGGCCGAGTTATGCGGCCTTTCCGGCGTACAGTTGGCGGCAGTCCAGGTCGCGGCGGCGGAGTAGCAGCCGCCCTGACCATCCGTGAATTTATGCATTACGGCGAAATGGACCGGACCATAAATGAGGCGATATTTTACGGCGTCGTCCCAGCGTGTGTCCTGGGTGTCGCCGCCGCCGGCCATCAGGCCGTTGTAGCCGATGAAGGAAAAGGAATAGGCGCCGCCGGCCGGATCGTAAGCAAGCATCGCATCGGTACCGAGGGCGCGCTGACGGCCGAAGGTCAGTGTGCCCAATTGCGTGGATGAGATACCGCCAAAGAATTCGTCATTGAAGGTTTGGCCCGCACGCGCGCCGTCGCCGGCGAACGAGTAGCTGCCCCGCGGCAGACCTGCGTTGCTGGTGTTGGTGGCGGCCAGGTTGGAGAGCTGGCCGGACTGTGGATTGATGCCGGTCGAAGCGTTGAACACCACGAACCAGCCCTCCATGAACTCCTCCTTGGCCTTGATGCCGAGAGCGGTCTGCGACAGGTTGTTCGGCGCAACGAGCCATTGGGAGTGATTGCCGTTGCGGTTGACCAGCGCTTCGCCTTCATAGTTATAGGCGTTTTCCGGTAAGCCGTGGCTGACCCAGCCCACGCCGATGTCATAGGCGCCGAACAGGGTGATGCCGTACCAGGTCAACGGGCAATCGGTGGCGAAGAACTCCTTGACGCTCGTGCAGGATGCGGGCGGCGCAGCTGCAGCTGCTTCGGCGCCAGGATCGGCGGCGCGTGCCGCAGGATGAAAAGCAAAACTTGAAGCAAGCGCCGCAAGAGCGCACCAACGCACCGATCGCATCGTACCTTCTCCCTGAGCCATTACAAGAGCGAAATATACCGCCAAACATAACGAGCGCGGTAGTAAATCGTCCCTGTTCCTACAACCGGAGAAACTTCGGTTGCGTCATTGCGATCGAAGTCGCTGCCGCATCAACCTTGATCAGTCTCGCGCCAACCGCCGCCCAGCGCTTTGAATAGCGCGATTTGATCCTGGACCAGCGCGGCATCGGAGGCAGCGACAGACGCGTCAATGGCGATCAACGATTGTTCGGTCGTGAGCAACTCGAGTTGCGTCAATGCACCGGCGAGAAACTGATCGTGCGCGAGATCGAAGGCCTTTTGAGCCTGAACTTGCGCATCAGCCAATGCCTGTCGTCGATCGAGTTCGGTCCCGTAGATCGCCAGGGATTGTTCTGTCTCTTTGAGGGCTGCCAACACCGCGGCGTCGAAGCCCGCCAGCGCCGCGCGCTCAATGGCCTTGGCTTGTTGCACGCGCGCACGCGGCCCTGCTTGGATTGGAAAACTCCAACTAATGCTCGGCCCGACTCCCCAGGCTCGGCCAACATTCGTGGTTAACTCCGGAAGAGTCGCGCTGGCGCCGCCGAAAAACCCGGTGAGGCTGATGCGCGGATACAGATCTGCCGTAGCGACGCCAATCCGCGCCGTTGCCCCGGCCACACGGCGTTCCGCTTGACGTACGTCCGGGCGGCGCCGAAGAAGTTCGACGCCGTCGCCGACCGGAATGAGCGCATCCAGTTGCGGAGGCCGCACACAGGCGAGTGCATCCATTGGCGCCCGAGAGGGTGCCCGGCCCAGCAGTGTGGCCAGTTCAAAAAACGCGGCTTTTCGCTGGCCTTCCAGGGGTGGGATGCCGGCGCGCACTTGCGCGACGAGGCCTTGTGCCCTGACCACATCGAATTCTGAACTGGCACCCGCTTCATGGCGCTGGACGGTGATCTCGGCTTCGCGGCTGACGACCTGGAGCGAATGATGGGCCACCGCCAGCTGCTCACCGAGCGCGCAGATCTGCGCATAGGCGCGCGCGGTCTCGGCAGCGACCGTAATCTTAACGGCATCCCGAGCGGCGGAATTCGCGGCCGCGTCAGCGCGCGACGCTTCAATGGAGCGGCGCACGTGGCCGAATAGATCAACTTCGTAGGAAACGTCCAAGAGCGTATCGAAAATCCAGGTGTTGGCCGGCCGATGGCCGCCGATTTCGAGAATTTCCTCCGTGACCGGATCGCGGCCGTAGATCCCGCCCGCTTCAAGGGTTGTGTTCGGGTAGCGTCCGGCCTTAACCCCTTCGAGAACGGCGCGCGCAGCCGAAAGATTGGCTTCAGCGGCTTTCAAATCATTGTTGGCAGTGAACGCCTCCTGCAGCAACTGCTCGAGAAGCGCGTCATGGTACAACTGCCACCATTGGTCGGGAGGTGGTGCAGTCGTTTCTGCCGTCGGCGTCACCGACACGAGCGGGGCCTGGCCATCCAACGGGGCAGGGGGCTCGTAGCGCGGCCCTACCGTACAACCAAAAAGCGCCGCGAGCGCGAAAGCCGGCCCGAGCCGGGACACTCGCGTCATCGGGAAATTGCGGATCATTGCTGGACTGTATCGCGCGGGGCGAAAGGCGATACGTGAGTGGCAGGTCCCGGGGGTGCCGCTCTTCGCGTCACGATCAGAATGAGCGTGACGGCGGTCAGCGCGGCGATGACGATGAAGCCGTCAAT
>Ga0209169_10000006_pt1 | contig 111579 bp, 90 predicted proteins | sample HubBroMetageWRM4_FD_188346 | JGI IMG/M metagenome (GOLD analysis project Ga0209169, IMG submission 188346) | Warmed soil microbial communities from the Hubbard Brook experimental Forest, New Hampshire - Hubbard Brook CCASE Soil Metagenome WRM 4... | ecosystem: Environmental > Terrestrial >...
CGGCGGAATGGGGCGCCTCTGTTCGAAGTGACGATGCGCGACCGCGAAAGCCTCGGTGCACCCGATTCGGTGCTGTCCACGCTCGATCGTAGCCGGTTCGATGAGATGTGGTTATTTGCCGCCGATGTGGGCAACGGTTTGACCGCTGCGGATTGCGCGGCGATCGCGCGGTTTCTGCGTCAGGGGCGCGGGCTGCTGCTAACCCGCGATCATATGGACTTGGGATCCTCGATCTGCGATTTGGGAGGTGTTGGCGAGGCGCATCACTTTCATAGCCGTAACCTCGATCCTGATGCCGCACGCTGCGCTCCGGACGATACGATCACGACCAGTATTTCCTGGCCCAACTTTCATTCCGGCGCAAACGGCGACTATCAAGAAATTCGCGCGATCGCACCGCTGCACCCCGTGCTGACGAATCCCAATGCGGCGGGCGGCGCCATTCGATTCTTGCCGGCTCATCCTCACGAAGGCGATGTCAGCGCGCCGGCGAATCAAGACGCCCGGGTGATTGCGGAAGGTAGGAGCAAGGCGACGGGCCGGCCTTTCAATATTGCGGTGGCGTTTGCCCCAAATTCAGGACGCGGACCCGCTATTGCCGAGAGCAGCTTTCACCATTTCGCCGATTACAATTGGGATCTCAGCCGAGGCTGCCCGAGCTTCGTCGCTGAGCCGCCGGGCGTGACCATGACGCAAGAGCCAAACGCACTACTTGATACCCACCGCTATGTTTTGAACTTAGCGCTCTGGCTGGCCGGCTCCGCCCCGTAACGTTATCCACGTCCTCTAGTCCTACGTCGGACTGTGGACCCCATATCGGTTACTTCAGGGCGTATCGCAGATACTGCCGCTAAGTAACTAAATCTGTAAGTGATTATGTCGAATAACGGATCGGTGGACCGACGCGATTGTCCGGGGGCGCTGACTTAGCATGGCTAAGGGAGCCTGGATTCAAACGCTGTTGCAGCGGCGATCCCCATGGGTGGCCGGGGTCGCCTTCCTGTTTCTGCTGTTATTGGGATTGGTTGCCTTAAGCCAGCGGGACTGGCGCAACCGCGCCTCGGCGCTGGAACGCGAAAACCTAGGCTTGCAACTCGCTCAGTTGGCGCGTGAATTGACCGCGCAATCGGAGCACCTTGCCGACCGAACTCGCGAGCTGGCCGAGTCCGACGCCGTCATCCGCTTGGTTCAAGAGACCACCGACCCCTCGGCCGACCGCCTGGAGCTTGCCGATCTGTCCCGGCGCGACCTGGACGCTTTGCTGGTGCTCAGCGGGCCGCACGCCGTTCGCTTCAGCGTCACCGTCACCGACGGTCAGTTGAGTGAACAGCCGCCCGAGCCGGCATTGCTGCAGTTGGTCGAGTCGCTCGCCGCTTCGCCGGAGACCGCCAATCGCAGCTCGCAACTGACGACCTTTAGCGAAGATCGGTGGCTTGTCGCGCGGCCGGTCATCGGGCATGCGTCGCCCGCGGTCTTGGGATGGGTAGTCGCGAGCCGCGCTCTGTCGCCGGGCTTGATCTCGAAGATAGCGAGTTCTGTGGGGGGCACGTTGAGCGTGCAGCCTACCAAGGCGTTCGATTCGGTCCCGGTCAAGGCGGCCGGCGCATTCGGTGTAACAACCCAATTCTCGACCGAGGGCGGCACCGGTTTCGCGGTGCTGCGAGACGCGAGCGGCGGCGCGGTTAGAGTATTGCGGCTCACGCGCGCGGCGAACGCTTCCGGGAGTTCAATGAGCCCAGCGGCGCCGGCCGGCGAGGCGGGTTACATGCTCACCGGACTGCTCGTCCTGCTGGCAATCTTCGGTCTGATCGCCTTCGCGTTGCGGCGCTATTTTCGGCACCAGCGCTCTGTCGATGCGCGCTACAAGGCGCTCATCGACCAGGCCAACGACGGCATCGTCATCGTCGACTCCCATACGTACCAAGTGCTGTATACCAATCCCGCTTTTCTAAGCCGCCTCGGTTATAGCAACGAGGAAGCGCAGTCGTTGACCCTGACTGACATATTCGCCGATCGCGATGCCACGCCAGAAAGCGTGCTGTCGCGGCTTATCGAAGCGGATTCGGCCATGGCGCTCAACATGCAGCAACGCTGCAAGAATGGTGCATTCTTCGACACCGAGGTGCGATGCAACGCGCTCGATGTGGACGGCCGCGACGTGCTGGCCTACGTGACGCATGATGTCTCACTGCGCAGGAAGGCCGAACAGCAGCTCATCGACAATCAGCAGCGGCTCGACAAGATGGCGCATCATGATCAATTGACCGGGCTGCCGAACCGTCACTACCTTACCGCGTTCCTGCCGCAGGCAATCGAGGAGGCCAAGGCCGCGAACACGATGCTGGGCGTGGTATTTCTGGATTTGGACCGGTTCAAGCACATCAACGATACCCGTGGTCACGAGACCGGCGACAAATTGCTGCAGGAGGTTGCGACCAGACTGCGGGCCTGCGTGCGGGATTCCGACGTGGTCATCCGCATGGGCGGCGATGAATTCGTGGTCGTTTTCCGCAATGTCAAGAATTACGACGAGGTTACGTTGGGCGCGGGCCGGATCATCGAGACCCTGAATCGCCCGATCATCATCGATCGTCATTCGCTGCAGACCACAGGCAGCGTGGGCGTCAGTTTGTATCCGCGCGACGGCGCCAACATGATCGAGCTGCTCAAGCATTCCGACACCGCGATGTACCAAGCGAAGGATCGCGGCCGCAACAACGTGCAAATGTTCAGTCATGCGATGAACCGCAAGCTCAAGCATCGCGTTGCCGTCGAGGCGTCGCTGCGCGAGGCACTGCGCCTGAAGCAGCTTGATGTGCACTACCAGCCTTTCGTCAATCTGATCACGCGCAAAATAGTCGGCCTGGAGGCATTGATGCGCTGGTCGCATCCGGTGCACGGCATGATTCCCGCCGATCAATTCATTCCGGTGGCAGAGGAAACCGGATTAATCGTGCCGATGGGTAATTTCGTTCTACATCGGACCCTGCAGACCATGAGCGCGTGGCGCAAGGCCGGCATCCCCTTGGTGCCGGTATCCCTCAATGTTGCCCCGGCGCAGCTGCAGCGCGGCGAGCTGCAATCGACGATTTCCACCTTGTTGAAGTCGCACAATCTTCGTCCGGAGATGCTGCAGCTGGAAATGACGGAGCGCGCAGTGTTCGATTCTCATTCGCCCGCCGGCGAAAATCGCCAGGACAGCATGGCGCGGCTGCGCGATCTGGGCATCAAGATCGCGATCGATGACTTCGGAACCGGCTATTCGAGCTTGAGCTATCTGAAAAATTGGCGGGTCGATGCGCTCAAGATTGACCGCAGCTTCGTGCGCGATCTCGTGACCGATTCGAGCGATCTGGCCATTGTCAGTGCGATCATCGCCATCGCGCGGCATCTGCACATCGAAGTGATTGCCGAAGGCATCGAGGCGTACCAGCAAGTCGAGATCTTGAGAAGGCTGGGATGCTCGGTGGGACAAGGGTTTCTGTTTGCGCGGCCCATGCCGGCAGATGAGATCTTGAAGCTGCTGCGGAATGACGCTGAACCGCCGAAGGAAGAAGAAGAGGACATGCTGGAATTGTTCAGCGCCGGCCGGGGCTAGCTCGGCCCAGTGATTTTGACCGGTTAGCGCACGTCACGCGGGGTAAGCAGACTCAAGGCCCGGCGGAAACAGGGCCTTGAGTCTGCTTACCCTGCTTGACGAGTGATCGAGCCCGTCTATATCACTACGCCGGCACTGCCAGTGAGCTCTCCCTGCCAACCTTCGTTGAGTTCCCCTTCCCATTTCGCCACGACCGTGGCCGCAACGGCATTGCCGAGCACATTGGTCGCCGTGCGTCCCATGTCGAGCACATGATCCACCGCGATGACGAACACCAAGCCTTGTTCCGGCAGGCCGAAATAGCTCAAGGAAGCCGCAATCACCATCAATCCCGCACGGGGGACGCCGGCAATCCCCTTGCTCGTCACCATGAGAATGAGCAGCATCATGATTTGCTGATGCACGCTCAGGTCGATGCGAAAGATTTGCGCGATGAACAGCACCCCAAAAGAGCAATACATCGCGGAACCGCACAGGTTGAAGGAATAGCCCAAAGGCAGGACAAATGAGGCGATACGCGTGCTGACGCCGAAGGCTTCCAAGCGTTCCAATGTTTGCGGATACGCCGCTTCGGAACTGGAGGTCGAAAAAGCCAGCAGCAGCGGCGAACGAATCTCGCGCAGCAGGGGCCCTGTTCGCCGTCCAATACTGAAATACAGAACGCAGCAGAAGAAAATCCATAGCAAGAGCAATGCCAGATAGAAGCTGCCGATGTACTTGGCGTATACCACCAGCACATTCAAGCCCTGGCTCAAGACGCTGGCCGCCAGCGCGGCGAAGATCGCGATGGGCGCGAGCGCCATGACGTAGCGGGTCACTCGCAAGATGACTGCGGCGATCTCGTCGATGATGTCAATGAGCTGCTTGACCTTGGAGCCCAGGCTCGAGGCCGCGGCGCCGAAAAATAGCGAGAACACCACGATTTGCAGTATTTCGTTATTGGCCATCGCCTGCACCACGGAACTCGGAATGATGTGATCGAGAAACTCCTTGAATTGCAGCGGCGCGGCCGCGGGCGCGCCGGCCACGGCCGCGGTCGCCGAAAGTCCAAGACCCGGCTTGAACAGCTGTACCGCTGCCAGACCGATCGTCATCGAGATCAGGGTCGCAATCACGAACCATCCGAGGGCCTTCGCGCCGATTCTGGCAATTGCCGCGGCGCCTTCCATACGGGCGACCCCGACGACCAGCGTGGAGAACACCAATGGCGCTATGATCATCTTGATGAGGCGCAAGAAGCTGGTCGTAATCAGGGAAAACACGCCCGCGGCACTTTCGGCCGCGGGACCGCTACCGAGGATTTCATGCAACAGCAATCCGAACAGCGGCCCGGTAATCATGGCGATAATGACAAACCAGGTCAGGCGCGATTTCATGTTTTACTTTTAGCACAGAGTTTATGAATACACGTAGCCCGGAACTTAAGCCCGCCCTGACCATGCAGCTGATTCGCGAAGCCCACGCGCGCATCCGCGACAAGATTCACCGTACCCCAGTCATGACCAGCGAAGTGCTGGACGGGCTGGCGGGGAATCGGCTGTACTTCAAGTGCGAGAATCTGCAGAAAGTCGGCGCGTTCAAGGCGCGCGGGGCCACCAATGCGGTGTTTTTGCTGACCGACGCGGAGGCGGCCAAAGGGGTGGTGACGCATTCCTCGGGCAATCACGCAGCGGCGCTGGCGCGGGCCGCGCGACTGCGCGGCATTCCGGCCTACATCGTCATGCCGAGCAATTCGCCGCAGGCGAAGCAAGCTGCCGTGCGCCGCTATGGTGGCGACGTGGTCTTGTGCGAGCCGACGCTGGCGGCACGCGAGTCGACCGCACGGCAAGTGATGGAGCGCACGGGGGCGGTATTCATCCATCCCTACGACGATTTGCGCGTCATGGCAGGGCAGGGAACCACAGCGATTGAGCTGCTCGAGGATGTGCCCGGCCTGGACGTGATTCTCTGCCCCGTGGGGGGCGGAGGGCAGCTCAGTGGCATCGCCGTGGCGGCCAAAGACATCAAGCCCGCGGTGCGCGTGATCGGTGTGGAGCCCGCCGGCGCGGATGATGCCGCGCGCTCCCTGAAGGCGGGCCATATCATTCCCATGCTCGAGCCGCGCACCATCGCAGACGGACTCAAAACTTCATTGGGGCAGAGGCCGTTCGCGGAGATCATGCGCCTGGTCGATGACATCGTGACCGTGCGTGAAGAGTCGATCGTGCAGGCGATGCGCCAGATTTGGGAAGTGATGAAGCTGCTGGTCGAGCCTTCCGGCGCGGTCAGCTATGCGGCCATCGTGGAGGGCCGTATCGCGGCGTCGGGAGCGAACATCGGGATTATCTTGAGCGGCGGCAACCTCGATCTGGATCGCCTACCGTGGCAATAGCGCTGGCCGCAGCAATGGGGTTTGGCGTGGCAATGCCGCTAGTCGAGCAGCAGGGGACTCAAGGCGTGTTCTTCCGCGATGCTGCCGGCCAGCGATAGCGCCTGCGTGCGGGTCGGCGTATCGCGCACCCACCTTGTCGGCGGCGGCAGCGGTTGGTCGGTCAGCAGCGCAAGCAGGCTGGCATTGGTGACTTCGACCGAGTCGAAGGGCGTTCCATGACGCGAACCGCGTACGACCACTAATTCCGCCCGGAGCTTTTTGGCCAATTCGCGCTTTTCCGCCAACGGCGTGAAGTCGTTTTCCGCGGCGATCAGCAAAACGCGGCTGGTTAGGCGGTCCAAGCGATCCAAGACCGCCCAGCGTGCCAGCGCCAATCCGGTCCCTAAATAGGAATTCGCGGGAACGGAGCCCATCGCGCGAGCGGTATGCTCCCGCATGGCGCGTTGCCACGGCTCCGGAAATAGCCGCGCCGCCATCAAAACGGCCGCGCGCGGCATGCCCAGCATGCGCACCAGCGTTGCCGACACGTATGTTTCGAGCCATTTGCGCACATCGCGCGGCCGATACGTCGCCAGGCTATTGATGAGGCCGAGCTTGGGCACGCACGTCGGTCGCAGCGTGGCCATCTCCAGCGCGACCGCGCCGCCCAATGAGAAGCCAATGATGTTGGTTTGAGGGATCTTGAGATGATCCATCAGGCGCCACATGGCGTTTGCGAATCCGGCGATGTTGTATTCGGTACGCGGCGGCGAACTGTGGCCGCTGCCGGGCAGATCGGGAATGATGAGCCGAAAGCGATTTTCGAGTACCGCCACTTGAAAGGCCCAGTCAGCGCCGCTGGACCCTAAGCCATGTATCAGTAGTAAAGGCTCTCCGCGCCCCCGCTCAAGATAGTGGATGGAAGACTCGGCATCGCGAAAAAAAGGCATCGACCTTTGCTCCTCGGCCGCTTCATCTCGGCCGGATATCAATCCTATGGGGCCATTTTCGTTGCTCTCAATGGGTAAATCTGCGCGGAACTCGCCGGAAATTCGCGTTTCTTTTGCCGATCTTCGTGTAGGCCAACCACCGACAGCGACCCCTACGCGGCACGCAACCCCCACTGCGATCCCTGCTAGCATGATCGGCTGGCGCGGTTTCGAGGAGTTTATTGCGTGACTTGGCGAGGATGGGCCGCTTTTGTAGCGCTCGGGATCATTTGGGGGCTCCCCTATTTCTTCATCAAGGTTGCGGTGCAGGAGGTCTCACCGTTCGCGCTGGCGTTCGCCCGCATCCTGCTGGCCACGATGATACTTATGCCCATTGCCTGGCGCCGCGGGGCGCTGCGCTCTTTGGCGCAGCACAAAGCGGCCGTCGTGGCCTTTGGCTTGATCGAGTTTGCGATTCCGTTTTCCCTGATCTCACTCGGCGAGCGTTGGATCAGTTCCTCGGTCACGGGCATATTGATTGCCATGGTGCCGCTCTCCATCGCGTTGATTCAGCGCTTCTTTGGCATTCGTGAAGCGCTGGGTCGGTGGCGCATCGCGGGTCTGGTAATCGGCTTTATCGGCGTCGCCGCGCTACTGGGCACGGGCCCCATCTCGGGCGCGCTCGGCTGGGCCGGTGTCGGCTGCATGCTCGTATCCACGCTGTGCTATGCGGTGGGACCACTGATCATCCAGCGTCACCTGCATGGTCTGGATTCCATTGGCCCGCTGGCGGCAAGCTTAGGTGTCGCCAGCGTTATTTTGCTGATTCCCGCCGCGCTCGAGATTCCCGCCAGGCTGCCGTCCGCGAACGCGCTGGCGTCCATCGCCGTGCTGGGGATCGTCTGCACGGCCGTTGCCATGTTGCTGATGTTTTATCTGGTCCGCCATGCCGGCGCCTCGCGCGCATCGGTGATCACGTACATCAATCCGGTCGTGGCGACATTGCTCGGCGTGCTGGTCCTCGATGAGCACCTCGGGATTGGCGGCTTCATCGCGTTCGCACTCATTCTGCTCGGATCATGGCTGGCAACGCGCGGAGCGGTCGCCCGAACCCATACTGCGCGCGAGGCGACGGTCAAGGCGTGAACCCCAGCCGCTATGCGAGTCTGCCGGAGCGCTTCTTTGCGCGAGTGCCGCCGACGCACGTCGCCGCGCCTCGTCTCATCAAGCTGAATCAGGCGCTCGCCTCGGACTTGGATCTGGATTTATCCGCTCTCGATGCGCCCGCCCAGGCGCAGCTTTTTTCCGGCAATGTCTTGCCGCAGGGCAGTGTTCCCATCGCCATGGCCTATGCTGGGCATCAGTTCGGTCATTTCGTTGCGCAACTGGGTGATGGCCGGGCGATCTTGATCGGCGAGATGCCGGACCGGGCTGGTGTGCTTCGCGATATTCAGCTGAAAGGCTGCGGACGTACCCCCTACTCGCGCAGCGGGGACGGGCGCGCCGCGTTGGGGCCCGTCTTGCGCGAATATCTGGTCAGCGAGGCGATGCACGCGTTGGGAATTCCGACGACGCGCTCACTCGCAGCGGTAACCACGGGCGAGTCGGTGCAACGCGAAACGCTGCTGCCGGGTGCCATATTGACCCGGGTCGCTGCCAGCCACGTGCGCGTGGGCACATTTGAATATTTCGCGGCCCGCGGCGACGTCGCCGGCACAAAAATCCTCGCTGACTATGTGATCGATCGGCACTACCCGCTGTGCGCCCACGAAGCCAGTCCCTACTTGGCGCTGCTCGAGCAAGTTGTGTCGCGTCAGGCCGCGCTCATCGCCGGCTGGATGAATGTGGGCTTCATTCATGGGGTCATGAACACCGACAACATGGCGGTGTCGGGGGAGACCATTGATTTCGGTCCGTGCGCATTCATGGATACATTCGATCCGGCCACCGTGTTCAGCTCGATCGACGAGCACGGCCGCTATGCTTACGCCAATCAGCCCAATGCCGCGCTGTGGAATTTGGCCCGTTTCGCGGAGACATTGTTGCCGCTCATCGATGCGGACACGCAGCGGGCCATTGGTGCTGCCACCCAGGTGATTGCAACCTTTGAGACGCACTTCAATGACTGCTGGTTGCGCGGCATGCGCCGCAAATTGGGCCTGTCGACCTCGGAGCAGGGAGACCGGCAACTCGCCGAGGATTGGCTGAAGGCGATGCATCGCAATCAAGCCGACTTCACCTTGAGCTTTCGCGCGCTGTGTGCCGCGGCCCGCGAACCCCGGGGCGATGGCCCGGTGCGCGGCTATTTCATCGATGCTGCTGATTATGACGCGTGGGCGCAGCGGTGGCGGGCTCGGACCAGTCGAGAGGCGATGACACCGGAGTCGCGCGCCGAATTGATGCAGGCGGCGAATCCAGCCTATATTCCGCGCAACCACCGCGTGGAACAAATGATTGTCGCGGCAGTTGAGCGCAGCGATTTCGCGCCTTTCGAGGAATTCTCCCAGGTGCTCGCGGCGCCCTACATCGAGCGCGCCGCCCACGCGGGCTACGCTGATCCGCCGCAGCCTCAAGAGCGCGTGCGACAGACTTTTTGCGGGACCTAACCGCGTAGTGCAATGTAATGGTTCAATCGCCGGTCTTACTTAGCAGGAGTAAGATTGCCTATCATGACCCTCGTAATCTTGGTGTTTCTGGGCGGCGTGCTGACCATTTTGAGTCCCTGCATTTTGCCTGTGCTGCCCTTTGTATTCGCGCGCTCGGAGCAGAAATTCCTGAGCAACGGCCTGCCCATGCTGGCCGGCATGGCCATCACGTTTGCTGCGATCGCCACCCTGGCCGCGGTGGGCGGTTCTTGGGCCGTCAGGGTCAATCAATATGGGCGCATCTTCGCACTGGTATTGTTGACCGCCTTTGCGGCAACTCTGTTGTCGACGCGCTTGGCGGATTGGCTCGCACGTCCGTTTGTCGCGCTGGGCAACCGGCTGACGCAATCAAATCCAAGCGCCGCGGGTCGCTTTACGCTGCTGAACTCCCTGCTGCTCGGAATCGCCACGGGCCTGCTCTGGGCGCCCTGCGCGGGACCCATTCTGGGTCTCATTCTCACCGGCGCGGCCATCTCCGGTCCGAACACCCGAACCACATTGCTGTTGTTTGCCTATGCCGCGGGCGCGGCAACCTCGTTGGCGGTGGCATTGCTGGCCGGCGGTCGAGTATTCGCGTTTCTGAAGAAATCGCTGGGTACCGGGGAGTGGATCAGGCGGGGCCTCGGTGTCGCGGTGTTGCTGGCTGTCGTCGCGATCGTGTTCGGCTGGGATTCAACCGTGCTCACGCGTCTGTCGCTCAATGGCACGAACAGCCTCGAACAATCGCTCATCGACAAAATCAATCCGCAAAATCCGGGCGCGCCGGGCGGCAGCATGATGGCCATGAGCAACTCCACGATGGCCATGAGCAACTCCACCATGGCGATGAGCAATTCCAAAGGGGACGGCCATGCCATGATGATGTCGGCCGCGAAGCCCGCCGGCAATTTGCCGATTGAGGGAGAAATCCCCTCATTCGCCGGCGCGACCCTGTGGCTCAACTCGCCGCCGCTCACGCCCGAGAGCCTGCGGGGCAAAGTGGTCATGGTGGATTTTTGGACCTATTCGTGTATCAACTGTCTGCGCGCGCTGCCGTACGTGGAATCGTGGTACGAGAAGTACAAGGATCATGGCCTGGTCGTTATCGGCGTGCACGCACCGGAATTCGCATTTGAAAAAGATCCCAACAATGTGCGCCGGGCGGTGGCGGATTTGAAAATCACCTACCCGGTGGCGCTGGACAACGACTATGCCATCTGGCAGGCATTCAACAACCAGTACTGGCCGGCGCACTATTTCATCGATGCCACGGGCCGGATCCGCGCGCATCACTTCGGCGAAGGCAACTACGATGAATCCGAGCAGATCATCCGCACATTGCTGACCGAGGCCGGGCAGAGCAACTTGCCGCCGCCGGGCATGGGTCAGACCAAGGCGGTGGGCGTTCAGGCGCCGCCGGACGAGGCGCACGACCAGTCGCCGGAGACCTATGTCGGCTACCGCCGCGCCGACAATTTCGCCTCGCCGGGCGGCTTTACGCAGGATCAAACGCATCATTACGCGACTCCGGCTGCGTTAAAGTTGAATCAATGGGCGTTGGCCGGGTCTTGGAATGTGGATCCAGAAAAAGCGGTGCTCGGCGCAAGCGGCGGTAAAATCGAGTTCCGCTTCTACGCGCGCGATCTGCACCTGGTATTGGGACCGCGCAGCGACGGTAAGCCGGTGCATTTCCGCGTGACCTTGGACGGCGCTGCACCCGGAGCCAATCATGGCGCGGACACGGATTCGAGCGGTGCCGGAATCATCGATGGGCAACGCCTATATCAATTGATCAGGCAGTCCGGCGATGTCGGCGAGCACGTGTTCTCCATCGAATTCCTGGATCCGGGCGTGCAAGCGTATTCATTTACATTCGGGTGAGGGTAAGTCATGCAGGCAATGTTAAGTCGTCGTTATTTCATTGTCGGGTTGAGCGCCTTGTCGGCCGCGCCTCTGGTGGGCAGAGTCGCCGCGGCAACACTATCCGGCCCCGTCGTGGGCGGCGAGGTATCGATTGAGAATTTCTCGCCGGCCGGCAAGAGCCTTGGCATCGCGCGGGTGGCAAAAATTGTGAAGACGGATGCGGAGTGGAAAGCGCAGCTTCCGCCCCTGAGCTATCGTGTCGCGCGGCAAGCCGGTACGGAAGTAGCATTCACGGGCGAATACGATCGGAATCACGCGGACGGCATTTATCATTGCATCTGCTGCGATACGGCGCTCTATGATTCAAAGACCAAGTTCGAGTCCGGCACCGGCTGGCCCAGTTTCTGGCAGCCGATTTCTGCGCTGAATGTGGTCAAGAGCAGCGACAATAGTTTCGGAATGTCGCGAGACGCGATCTCGTGCCGGCGCTGCGATGCGCACTTGGGCCATGTGTTTGACGACGGCCCGAAACCCACGGGATTACGCTATTGCATGAATTCAGTTGCGCTGCACTTCACGCCGCGCGCATAGGAGAAAGATACATGGCATTGCGGAAGTTTTCGATTTCGCTGCGGATTGCCGCAGTGGCGGCCGCCGTTACGGGCGGCACGATTCTCTGGCACTCACCGCTGTTCGGCGCAGAAGCGCCCGTCATCATCGCCCCTGCGGCGGTCGACAATCCCAAAACCCAAGGTCCGGAACAGATTGCGGTGTTGTCAGGCGGCTGTTTTTGGGGTGTGCAAGGCGTATTCGAGCACGTGCGCGGCGTAAAGAATGTGATCGCGGGCTATGCGGGCGGCGAGAAAGCCACTGCACAGTACGAAACGGTCAGTTCGGGAACCACCGGACATGCCGAATCGGTCAAGATAACCTTCGATCCGTCGGCGATCTCCTATGGGCAGATATTGCAAATCGCCTTTTCGGTGGTCCACGACCCGACGCAACTCAATCGCCAAGGGCCCGATGTCGGCACTCAATATCGGTCGGCGATTTTTTACACCGATGACAGTCAGAAGCGGATTGCGCAGGCCTACATCAGCCAGCTGGATCAGTCGCACGCGTTTGCGCGGCCGATCGTCACGCGCGTGGACCCGCTCAAGGGCTTTTATCCCGCCGAAGGCTATCACCAGGATTATTTGATCCATAACCCGACGCAGCCTTACATCGCGATCTACGACATCCCAAAGATCGAGAATTTCCGGCGCACATTTCCCGAGCTATACAGCGGATCGCCGGTATTGGCGCACAACTAGCCATGAAATCGATTTTGCGCGCATGGTTGCTGCTGAGTACCTGTCTTTTCGGGCTGCAGTCCCTTGCCGCCGACTCGGATAAAGGGATTACCGTGTTTGCCGCCGCCTCACTCACCAACGCGCTCCAGGATTTGGGCGATGCGTTCACCAAGGACACCTCGATTCCGGTGCGGTTTTCTTTTGCGGCCAGTTCAGCGCTGGCGCGCCAGATCGAAAATGGTTCGCGAGCCGACATGTTCTTTTCGGCCGATCTGGAATGGATGGATTACCTGCAAGCCAGAAACTTGATTCAACCGGCAACTCGACACGACGTGCTGGGAAACCAGCTGGTCCTGATCGCGCCGCTCGACAGTAAGGTCAGTTTGAAGATCGAGCCGCATTTTGCACTGGCCGCCGCCGTGGGCAAGAGCCATTTGGCAACGGGCGATCCGGATTCCGTGCCGGTGGGCCGGTACGCGCATGAGGCATTGGCCAACCTTGGCGTTTGGGACGAAGTCGCGGCGCGGCTGGTGAGAGCCGACAGCGTGCGCTCCGCGCTGGCCTTCGTTGATCGTGGCGAAGCCGCACTCGGCATCGTTTATGCGACCGATGCACTGATCGACAAAAATGTGCGCGTGGTCGCGATGTTTCCCGCGGACAGCCACATGCCCATCATTTATCCGGTGGCGCTGACCAGCGGCGCCCGCACCGATGCAGCCAAGTTCCTCGAGTATATTCGCGGTCCTGCCGGCGATTTGGCATTCAAGCACTACGGCTTTATCCCGCGGCACTAGTCTATCGGCACGGTGAGTTTGACCGGGCCTGCCGGTATGGGCTTTCAGGCTCGACGGTCAAGCTCACGGTGCCGGAGGCAGATCCGCCGGTTCAATGATGGGAATGCCTTTGCGAATGTCCGCGGAGAAGTTGTCGCTGCGGTCCGACTGTCTGGCACGATCGGTGATCCGGCCCAATGCCCGGAGTTCCTCGAGCGTGAAGCGTTGATCCAGTCCCCCTACGCGGTACACATACGCCGGCAGATAGCCGGTGAACAGCAGGCGATAGCTCCATGGCAGATAGCCGATTATTCGCTTCATCATGTGATACACCAGCGTGGTGCAGTTGACGGTAATGGTGTTGTAGAAGCGCGGGGTATTGACCAGCCCGTCCGCCTGCTCGACGTAACCGAGGAATAAGGAGCGCATCGCCGGCAGCGGCATGCGAATGCGGTACAGATAGTCGTCTTCACCGCGAATATTGGTGCGCACCCGGATGACGTCGCGCTCATCGGCCGCGATGATGCTGAGGCCGTCGCGCTTGAAGAAACCGCCGAGCTCCGAATAGGTTTCATTCTTGCGGCGCCGTACCTCCACCGAAAAGGCGACGTGTTGGCCGTCATCGAACCCGAACGATACCAACATGTGCGCGATTGCCCAGCCGTCCCAGTAGGACATGATCATGTCGACGGAAGTGAGCTTGTCGAGATCATAACCGCGCGTTTCCCAGCGCTGCGTGTAGTCGCCGTCGCTGCGCCAGTCGAAGTTGCGGACATTTCGCAGCGTCACGTGGTTGCCGTCGACCGTGCCGTTGGTGATTTGCGCGACATCGTCCGCCCAGAGGCGCTCGTTGGTGGGGGTAATGCTCTGCCACCAGACGAGCAACGCGGCGAAGGCAAGCGCGAAGCTCAAGAAGGCAAGCCCGGCACGGCCTTGCCAGAGAGCAATTAGAATGCCGAGCGTAAATCCGCTCCACAGCAAGACCAAGACGCTCTTGAGTGCGCCTCCCGGCGCTTGATACCACAATGCCAGCGCGGCCCACACCGCCGGCACGCCGAGCAGCAGCGTTGCGAGCAGCAGGGCGGCGAATCGCAGAATGCTTGCGCTACCGGCGGTCAACATGCTGCTCATTGTGCCAGCATCATGCTGCGCGCGGCGCAGCGTTTGATTGACATGCACCGGCGGCGCAAGGTACGGTTTCGTGTGACTCAATCGACCGCATTTCGACTTAATGTCCCTTTTATCAAAGAGCTCGGAGTCGAGTTCATCAGCGCCGCCGGCGGCCGCTCCGTGGTGGCGCTCAATCTTGAGCCTTGGCACCTCAATAGTTGGTCCGTCGCGCACGGCGGGGTGCTCATGTCGCTGCTCGATGTGGCAATGGCGGTAGCCGGCCGATCCCTCAATGCTGATGCCGGCGGCGGCGTAACCGTCGAGATGAAGACCAGCTTTTTGCAGCCTGCGAAAGCCGGCACGCGCTTGCTCGTTTCGGGATTTGCGTATCATCGCTCCATGACGATGGCCTTCTGCGAGGGCGAGGTCCGGGATACCAACGATCGATTGATAGCCAAAGCAATGGGAACATTCAAATACCTAAAATCAGGAGCTGTTGCCGATGGCTAACTCTTATCGCCGCATCGTGCTGGCATCCCGGCCGCATGGCTGGCCCAAGCCGGAAAATTTTCGTCTCGAGGAAGCTCCGATGCCGGCGCTCGGCGACGGCGAAGTGCGGGTGCGCAATCAGTATTTATCGCTGGACCCGTATATGCGGGGGCGAATGAACGATGCGAAATCCTACGCCATGCCGCAAATGCTCAACGAGACCATGGGCGGCGCCGCAGTGGGCGAAGTGGTGGAATCGCGCAGCAGTCAATTCGCGGTTGGCGATAGGGTGCGCGGCATGCTGGGCTGGGCCGAGTATGGCGTGAGCAAATCCGAAGGCATCGCCAAGGTGGACACGCGTCATATCCCCTTGTCGGCGTATTTGGGCGTGGTGGGCATGCCGGGCATGACGGCCTGGTATGGCTACAACAAGATCATGGAGCCGAAGGCAGGCGAGACGATTGTCGTCAGCGCGGCCGCCGGCGCCGTCGGCAGCGTGGTGGGGCAATTGGCGCGCATCGCCGGGGTACGGGTGGTGGGTATTGCGGGCGGTCCGGACAAGTGCCGCTACGTCACCCAAGAACTTGGATTCGATGCGTGCATCGACTACAAGACGGCTGCCGATGCCAAGGCATTGGCAGGATTGATTGCTGCCGCGGCTCCCAAAGGTGTGGATGCGCACTTCGAAAATGTCGGCGGCGATGTGCTGAACGCGGTCATGACGCTGCTCAATCCCTTCGCGCGTGTGGCGATTTGCGGTCTCATCGCCGACTACAACATGACGCCGGGCTCTGTGCCGAAGAGCGCAATTGCGAATCCGGGCATGTTTCTGGTGGCGCGCTTCAAGATGCAAGGATTCATCATCTCCGATCACTTGAATCTGTGGCCGGAAGGATTGTCGGCCTTGGGCGGACTCGTGGCGGCGGGAAAATTGAAATATCAGGAGTCCATCGCGGAAGGTCTGGCGACCGCGCCCGCGGCGTTCATCGGCATGCTCAAGGGCGAGAACTTCGGCAAACAATTGGTCCGACTATACTGAAGCCTATGCAACAGATCATTCTGCACCATTACCCGATGTCGCCCTTCGCGGAGAAGGTGCGCTTGATTTTAGGTTTAAAGGGCCTGCATTGGTCTTCGGTTCACATCCCCAATATCATGCCGAAGCCGGATTTAACGGCACTCACCGGCGGTTACCGCAAGACGCCGGTGATGCAAATCGGCGCAGATATTTACTGCGACACGGCGTTGATCGCCGATGTGCTCGAGGAGCGTACACCCAGCCCGACGCTTTATCCCAGCGGCGACGCATGCGCATCGCGCATCCTGGCGCAATGGGCGGATTCCACTTTATTTTGGACCGCGATTCCTTTCGCCATGCAGCCGGCGGGATTGGCCCATATATTTGAAGGCTCGCCGCCCGAAGCCATCAAGGCTTTCGGTGATGACCGGGCGGTGTTTCGCGCGAATATGCCGCGCATACGTCCCGCGGATGCGAATGCGGCTTTCGCGCTCTACCTGGAACGGCTGGAAGAGACCCTCGGCGAGCAACCTTTCTTCTTCGGAACGGCGCCCAGCATCGCGGATTTTTCAATTTATCACTGCCTTTGGTTCGTCATGCGCGGCGGCCCGGTGGCGAAGATCCTCGAATCCTTCCCGGCGCTTAAGGCCTGGCGGGCGCGCATGGCCGCCTTCGGCCATGGCACGCACGAGAAACTCGATAGCGATGCCGCCATCGGCATTGCCCGCGAGGCTATGCCTGCGAAATCAGCAGGAAATGTTGATTCACACGGTCTTGCCATCGGTGATCGGGTGGTCGCGGCGGCAACCGATACGGGAACCGAGCCCATCGAGGGGACGCTGTATGGCGCGACCAAAGAGCGGTTCTCGATCGCGCGTGAGGATCAGCGCGCCGGCCGGGTCGTCGTGCACTTCCCCAGGCTAGGTTTCGAGCTGCGTCGGGCTAAATAACAACGCCAGGATCGACTGGCGGATTGATTGAAGCCTAGACAGCGAGGCGAGGCGCCGGGGTACGCCAGACTCGATAGCCGCCCAAAAAGGCGAATTCGTTGTTTCCAAGCCGTGCATTCTTGGGTAATTTTTTTAGCTTCTTGGCATTGCCGCCGCCGAGCACCACATACTCTGCTTCGAGCGCTTTGCTTAATTGCTCGACCACGTCTGCAACCGTGCGGCGCCATTTTTTGGCACCGAGGCGGCGGCGGCCGCCGTCGCCGACGTAGTCCTCGAAGGTGCGTCCGTTCTTGTAAGGCAGATGCGCAAGTTCCATCGGCGCCACGGTGCCATCGACAACGAGCGCTGAGCCAAGACCAGTGCCCAAGCCCAAAAAAAGCATGCGTCCGCCTTCGTAGCTGCCAATCGCCTGCATCGCAGCATCGTTCATCAACTGGATGGGCCGCCCGAATGCTTTGCGGAAATCGAACCCCACCCAGCCTTTGCCAAGATTGTGCGGTTCGGTGACGACCTTGCCGTGGACGACTACCCCCGGGTAGCCCATGGAAATCACATCGTATTTCAAATCGCGGGTGAGCTGGCGCACGCGCGCCACCATCTTACGCGGCGTCATCGTCGGACCGGATTCAAATTCGCGTGTTTCGCGCTGGCCCGAGACCCTGAGTTTTACATGTGTCCCGCCGACATCGATCGCGAGCACGCTTCGCTGGGTTTTTCGTCGCATGATCGGCGCAGAATAGCGCACTTGAGTATCCCTCGACAGCCGTATCTCCTGACATAATGCGCGCTATGAAAACTCAATCATTCCTTGGCCTCCCCATTGCGTTGTGTGCGGCGATAGCAGGCTGCGCGGCGGCACCGTCCGTGCCGGGACCGTTGCACGTGCCGGCGGATCAAGCGCTGATCAAACAGCTGCACGCCACGGGCGTGCAAATTTACGAATGCCAGGCGGCAAAGAATGATCCGTCGCGATTTGAATGGGTGTTCAAAGCACCCGAAGCTAACCTGGCCACCAAGACGGGGCGGATCGTCGGCAAGCACTATGCGGGACCGACATGGGAAGCCAATGATGGCAGCAAAGTGGTCGGGGAAGTTGCCGGCAGCAGCCCGAGCCCGAAGCCAAACTCGATTGCCTGGCTGCTGCTACGGGCGAGGGCAACGGCCGGCAATGGTCTTTTCGCGCATGTGCAGTACATCCAGCGCCTAAATACTTCGGGAGGCAGCGTGCCTGCGACCGCGTGCCGCAAAGAGCAGGCCGGAGAGCTGCTGCGAGCTTCGTACACGGCGGATTATTTATTCTATGGCGCGAGACATTGACCGCGTCCGAGGACGACCCGTTGGAGCGGGTGCAGTCGAAAATAGCTTATCTTGAGCGCGCCGTCGTGGAGCTGAGCGATGCGGTATTCCGCCAACACCAAGATATTCAGTCGATCGAGGCGCAGCTAAAAGCCATCAGAGAAAGAATGGCCGGCACGCCATCAGATGATGCGCGCACGTTGGAACAGGAGCGGCCGCCGCACTACTGATTTCTCAGGCTTTGAGGTATCGCGCATGGTTGTCGTTGGGATCGTGATTGCGGGCCTGCTGGGCGGCGTTGCGGCGTGTTTGATCTACTTGCGAGCGCGCCAGGCTCGCAAACCGCAGACACTGCCGTCGCGCGGTATCGCGGCCTCCCGTGAGTCGCGAGGTGGCGCACCTACGGCAGTGCCGGATGCCGCTCGGGCTGCGCTGGCCAATGATCTGGCAACCGAGCGCCTCTGGAATCTCGCGTTCGCGGCTGCGGCCGAGCCGGAGCCCTTGGAACCTGCGCACGCTCGGATTCGAGATGGCGTTTCCGCCGCTCTACAAGCCGATGCGCTGGACCCGAAGTACTTTCCGCGGCGGCCGACCTTGATGCCGCAATTGCTGCGCGCAGTCGATGATCCGGGCAGCGCGCCCGATAAGCTCGCGCGCATCGTCGCGCACGATCCGGTGCTGACATCCGATGTGCTGCGGCTCGCGAACTCGCCGTTTTACAAAACTTCTCCCGCGCCCATCGAAACCATCCAACGCGCGATCGTCGTTCTCGGCGTGGATGCGCTGCGAGCTCTCGTGGCGACGGCCATGCTGCAGCCGGTGTTTCGAGCGACGCGCAGCAATTTTCCGCGTTTTCCGCGCATGTTGTGGGATCGGACGGAACGGGCCGCGCGCGCCGCGGAGCTGTATGCGTTGAAGGCCCTGCCGCAGCATCGCTTTGAGGCACAGCTGCTGATCCTGCTCAGCGCGTTGGGGCCGTTGGTGGTCTACGGCGCGGCCCTGGATCTGTACTCACAGCGCCCGCGGCTGACGCCAAATCCGGCGCTGTTTGTCGCTCTGACGGCGGCGCTCGGTCCGCAAGTTTCACTGCGTATCGCGCAACAATGGGAAACCTCGCCGCGCCTCGTGGCCGCGATCGAAAGATCACCGGGTGAAGCATTGACGATGGCACTGTGCACCGGGGAGCTGATGGGAACCCTGTCCCTGCTGCAGACACAGAGCGTCATTACGGCCGACGAGGGGCTGGCCACGGCCAACGACATCGGATTGCCGGACAGCATCGTGGCTCCGATCTGGGAGCGGCTGACGAGCGGCCAATAGCGGCTGTGGCATCATGCGGAAATGACGTTTACAGACCCGAATGACTGGATCGAGCAGGCTGGCCGCCGCTCAGATCGGCTATTCCTGCGCACGCCGGAGGGCCGCGATGTCAGCTATGCGGCCCTGCGCGAGCATTCCGGGCGGATGGCCGCCGCGCTTCTGCGGCGTGGCGTGCAGAGCGGCGACCGCGTCGCCGTTCAAGTCGACAAGTCCGCGGCAGCGGTTTTCCTTTATGTCGCCTGTCTGCGCATCGGTGCGGTGTTCGTGCCCATCAATGTTGCGAATACGCCCAATGAAGTCGAGTATTACCTGCGCGATTCGCAGCCGCGCATCGCCATCGTCCGGCCGCAAGACCGAGTGGTGCTGGAGCCGTTAGCCCGGCAAGCGAACGTTGATTGCATCGAGACGCTGGGGGCGGACGGTTCCGGGTCTTTGGCGCTGCTCGCTGCGCAGTGCGCCGCCGATTTCGCCGCGCCACGCAAGCTCGATCCCGGCTCGATCGCAGCCATCATTTACACCTCCGGCACGACCGGCCGTCCCAAAGGTGCGATGCTGACACGTGCGAACCTCGCCTCGAATGCAGCCGTGCTGGCCGAAGCGTGGCGCTTCAGCGAAACAGACGTGGTGCTGCACACATTGCCGCTATTTCACATTCACGGCTTGTTTGTCGCGATCAATACCGTTCTCGCATCGCAATCGAGCCTGCTGCTGGTATCCAAATTCGACGCCGCTCAGGCGCTCGCGCAGTTCTCCCGGGCTACGGTTTATATGGGGGTACCGACGCACTACACGCGCCTGCTGCAGCAAGGAAATCTGAGTCGCGAGACGACGGCGATGATGCGTCTGTTTGTTTCGGGTTCGGCGCCCTTGCTGGCCGACACGCACCGGGAATTTCTGCAGCGCACGGGTCACGTGATTCTGGAGCGTTATGGCATGTCGGAAACCATGATGAACACTTCCAATCCCTATGATGGGGTGAGGCTGCCCGGTTCGGTCGGTCCTCCCTTGAAAGGCATCTCAGTGCGGGTGAGGAACGCTGAGAGCGGTGCAATCGAAGCCAATCCGGACATCGTCGGCACCCTCGAGGTCAAAGGTCCCAATGTGTTCGCGGGCTACTGGCGCGACGCAGAAAAAACTCGCGCTGAGTTCTCCGCTGATGGCTGGTTCAAGACAGGCGATGTCGGACGCATCGATGGCGACGGCTACGTGCACATCGTCGGCCGCGCCAAAGACTTGGTGATCAGCGGAGGCTACAACGTCTATCCCAAAGAGGTGGAAGCCGAACTGGATGCCGTGGAGGGAGTTCTGGAAAGCGCCGTGTTCGGCGTGCCGCACCCGGATTTTGGCGAAGGTGTCACGGCCGTTGTCGTGGCCAAGGCCGGTGCGGCACTGTCGGAAGAGGCCATCATCGAATCGATCAAGCGCCGGTTGGCGCGCTACAAAGTGCCGAAACGAATTCTTTTGGTCGAAGAGCTGCCGCGCAATGCCATGGGCAAGGTACAAAAAAATGCGCTGCGCAAAACGTTTGCCACGATTTATTCGGCGCAGTGATTTTGACCGGGTGGTCAATTTCACAGTGCCGAAGTACGAGCTCTCAATCGCTCGGCAGCAGCGTGACCATGGTCAAAGTTCGCGCGCCGAGCGCGGCACCGTCTTCGGACTGATCGATGACCACGTAGAAGCTTTTCGCCTGCGCGTGAGGAGCAATGCTCAAGGGAATGCTCAGGGAAACATTGGATTTGCCATCCGCGAAGTACGCCAGCTGCGGCACGACGGCCGTGAAATCTGCTCCCGGTTTTGCGGTACCCGACTCGGTCCACCACCTAAAGCTGGTTTCGCCGCGTAAATTACCCTTGCGGCGCACGCTCACCTGCGCCGACGGTTGGCCTGCGAGAACCTCTACCGTGTCCGTCGCCGTTTCAATCTTGGATGTGCCCGCGGGTGCCTTCGTGGGCGCCGCAGCCACGCGTGATGCAGCGGGGGGCGATGCGGCTGCGGGCGATGCGGCGGCCGGCGACGGCGAGGGCGCCGGGACAGGCGGCGCCGTGACGCGCGGCGCTGCCGTGGCGCGTGACGCAGCTGCGGCGGGTGATGTTGCCGTGGCGGGCGGCGGGATGGTAACAGGCGCCTGGTGAGCAGCCGGCACCGCGATCGGCGCCGGCGGAGGCGATGCATCCGGCAGCGGCCCCGTGTTGTCTGGGGAATGCGGCGCAGGATTTGCCGGCGCGCGGATCGACGCGCTCGAATCGATGCTTGGTAGCATGTTCCGATGGCTGGCTAGCCAATAGAACGCGAAGAGCAGCGCCGCGACTCCCGCGGCAATACCTGCCCCGAGCCAGGACTTGGATTCTTTGGCGGCAGGGGGCTCCAGTAAATCGTTGAACGGCGGCAATTTCCTTGCACCACCCAGTTCCAGACCCGAAAGCCACTGCAACACATCGGTTGGACGGCTCTCGCGCTCCCAACGAAGCGCGCTGCGAAGGGCCTGCCACTGCCGGTGGCTGACATTGGCCGGTCGGCGTGGTTTTGATTTGGCGTCGCGCGCCTCGATCGCCGTGCGCTTCCCGAATGGCTGAGCGCCGGACAATAACAAGTATGCAAGGCATCCGAGCGAGAACACGTCGTCGCGAGCGTCCGCGCGCTCGCCCTCGAGCACTTGGCAGCTTGCAAAGGTGGACTTGGAAAACGGCAGCGTCGTCTCAGGGTCAGGCGACTGAGAGATCTGGCGTGTTTTGTAAGAAGCGCCGAAGCCCATCACGCGCAATTCGCCGGATCCTGTGATAAAGATATTTTGCAGATTGAGGTCCCCATGCACGGCGCCGCGCCGATGCGCATAAGCCAAGGCGTTGCCAATCTCGCGGATGACCCCCAATGCCTGCGGACGGTCCAAGGGAATGAGCTTTCTCGCCTGTAATATGCGGCTGAGCGGCGCCCCAGTCAGCAGTTCCATGGTGAAGAATACCAACGGGCCATCGCGGTCAAAATCAAACACACGGATAATGTTCGGATGCGACAGAAATTGCAGGGATTGAAATTCTCGGCGCAGCTCGGCGAGCAGTTCGGCTCGCTTGGCCACGGCCGGATGCAAGACCTTGACCGCCAATCGCTGCGTGCCGGGAGCTTCAAGTCTAAATTCATCCAGAACTTGGAAGACCGTGCCCATCCCACTCTGTCCGACGACGGCTTCAATTCGATAGCGGCGCCGCAGCACGCTGCCGGCTTTCAGTTCGCCGACCGAGTCCGACGATTGAGTGTCCTCGCGGCGCGGATGCGCATCGGTTTGCTCCACGCGAGATGGCGCGACAATGTCGCGTGCCACAGGAACTTCGCGTGCCGGCGGAGCTTCGCGTGCGACAGGCACTTCGCGGGCTACGGGAGCTTCGCGCGTCGCAACGGTTTCGCGTATCAGGGGAGCTTCGCGCACCGGCGGCGCAGCCGGCGTCGCCGGGTTGTCCGTGACGGTTGGTCCCAAGGCGGGTCCCAGTACCGATTCGGCCAGCGCGGTCTTGATCTTTCTAAATGCCTCGGTTTCGATTCGACCGCGGCGATAGTACTGATCCAGCTGCGACAAAACCTCCCAGGTTCCGTCTGTGTCAGCCCCGAATCTGTTTTGCATCGCGCGCAGAAAGGCCGCTGCATCGCAGCTACCGCCTGCGAGCGCATCCAACCACGACTTAATGGCGCTTTCGTCCCCCATGTCGGGGGGCTCAATACCGGCTGGCCGAATTCCTGGGTTCATGACCCATTGTACCGATTGAAGCCGCCATGCGAATACGATGGGATGATGCGCTGCACTTCCTTTGGTTGAGGAGTCCCCATGATCTATGAACTCTACTACTGGCCGACGATCCAAGGCCGCGGCGAATTCGTGCGTTTGGCGCTGGAGGAGGCGGCGGCGGCCTATCGCGATGTGGCCCGCGAGTCGGGCAGAGGCGCCGGCGTGGCATCGCTTGTGCACTTTTTACAGGGCCGCGCAACGGAGCGGCCGCCCTTTGCGCCGCCTTTCTTGCGGGCTGGTAGGCTGATTGTCGGCCAAACCGCCAACATCCTACAATTTCTCGGCCCGCGTCACGCGCTCGCGCCAAAATCGCAGAGCGCCCGATTGTGGCTTCATGAGCTTCAATTGACGATTGCCGACCTGGTGGCCGAGGTGCATGACACCCATCATCCGGTAGCTGTCTCCCTCTACTATGAGGACCAGAAGAAAGAGGCGCGCCGCAAAGCGGCTGATTTCTTGAAGAACCGGATGACCAAGTACCTGGGATATTTCGAGAAAATCCTGGCCTCGAAGCAGCGAGGGAATCGGTATCTTTTGGGCGCGAAGTTAACTTATGCAGACCTATCGCTGTTTCAAATCGTGGCAGGTCTCAGTTATGCATTCCCCAATACCATGGCCTCTGCCGCGCGCAAGCATCGGCATCTTTTCGCCCTGCACGCCCGAATACAAGAGCGTCCGCGGATCGCTGCATATCTTGAGTCTGCGCGTCGCATTCCATTCAACGAAGACGGTATTTTTCGCCACTATCCAGAATTGGAAAGCCCGTCACGCGTTAAGTAATTTCTGCCGGCGTTTTGCGGCACGATTGCGTCTGCGGCGAATGAATCGATAGATCAAGATTCCCAAAAGCGCCAAAACCAGCACGGCCGCTGCGGCAACGACTATCAAGATCCGCAGTCCGTTCTCCATGACAAACGGCGCGCTGTCCGTATAGAAACCATTGAACTTGCGCAGCGCCGCGGGGAGCGCTGCCACATCGTCCTTGGTGAGTTGCAACGCGTGTTCATCGGGATGGTAGGTGGACTGCCAGTCCAATAGCTCCCCTGAGCGATTCTTCTCGATGTGTCCGCCCAGCACGAAGCTCACCGGCCGATCTTTGAGAAACTCCGCCACGCGTTGTGCGCTGGCTTGGTAAGCGCTCCAGTCATCAACCAGAAGGCGACCGGGTAACAGAAAATCGCCGGAGAAAACCAGGCCCGTATTTCGATCGTAGTACACCAATTGCGCCGGATGGTGCCCGGGCGCCGGCACGACATCGACGATGCGGTCGCCGAGATCGATCTCGGCAGTGCCGTTCGGCCAATCGGCAAAGCCGAAGTACTCGCGCACGTGCGCCAGATCCGAGCCCACCAATTGAATGCCGTTCCCCGTGAATTGCGGATCGCCCGCACGATGATCCAGATGCCCGTGGCTGTGCACCACCAGCAGGGGAAGTTTGGCGGCGGAGTCTCCGGGCAAGAGGCTCATGACCAGGGCTTCCAGCGGCATCAACTTCGGATCCGCGATATCGCCGGTGTCGATCAGCAGCGCCCGTTTGTTGCCGATCAACAGATACATGAACGGTGCTTCCCAGGTCGCGCACAATTTCTCGCGCAAGACGATCGTTGCGGCATTGTAGCGATGGACTTGAATGGGGTCGGTTTGCCCGACTGGGCAGGTCTGCGCGCCCGGATCCCAGTGCGCGTCCATTGAGCCGGGCGCCAACTCGGCGGACCGGGCAAAAAGGGGCAACAGAAAACACAAACAGCCGATTGGCAACAGTTTCAGCGTACGTGGCTCGCGCGGATGACTCATACGGGCTCCTTGCTCAAAGCATGCTTTCGGACCGGACGGCGGGTATGCGTGTGTCTTGCTGCCAGGGCAATGAAATCATCGATGGCGGCGGTGGCGCGCCGCCGGTCGCCGGTGCTCATCACCTCGATGAACAGGCCGTCGAAGACGGCGACAATCAGCGTCGCCAGTGCCGAGGAGCGGTGCGACGGCTTCAACCCAGGCTGAATCAGTTCGAGCCAGTTGAGAGAATTTCGCTTCAGGAACCGTCCATAGGTCTTATGGTCCTGCGCCGCGAGTATGTGCAGTTGATACAGCACGCGAAGCTGCGCGAAGTTGCCGTCCTTGAGCGCCCAGTCCCAAAATCGCCGCAGCGGCGCGGAATGCGCAGCACTGGAATCGCGCAACAGATCCTCGAAAGATCGCTGCAGGCGTGCCTGCATCTCGTCCAGCACCTCGAGGAGCAGCCGCTCCTTCGATCCAAAGTGAAAAATCAACAGCCGCGCGCTGGTCCCCACGGCAGCGGCCATCGGCCGCAACGACAGGTCGGCGACACCGCGCCTGACCAAGTAGGCGATGAGGCTCTCCAGCAGCATGGCTTTGCGACTCGACACGGCGCCGATCCTATAATGTAACGACTGTTACATTCAAGGCGCGCGGTGCTCGATTGCGCCCACCCGGTCAGCGGCGGATCACCGGCGGCTGATCATTGTTTAGGGGGGCGCAGGTATCAGGCATGGTGGGGGTATGATAAAATTCATAGAATTCAATGGCATGAGCGATATCAAGTCGCCTCGAATCGACTCATTCATTGCTGTAGTCAAAAACCTCCCAGGATCGTCAGCCATGCTAGATCTGCTGCTCGCCATAGGCCATCATTTGCTGATCTTCGCCATCTTTGGAATTATCTGCGCGGAGTTTTGGGCGGTCCGTCCGGGTATGAACAGCACAACGGTGGCGCGAATTGCCTCGCTCGATCTGTGGTACGGGATTTTGGCGGCGGCGATTCTGGCGGTCGGTTTTTGTCGCGCAATATTCGCCGCCAAAGGCTGGGGTTATTATTCGCACAACGCCTTTTTTTGGGCGAAGCTAGGCTGCTTTGCGGCCATCGGATTATTGTCGCTGCCGCCAACCCTGGCATTTATGCGCTGGCGAAGATCGGCGCTGGCGCCGACCGATTCGGACGTACGATCCGCGAGGCGCTACCTGCACTGGGAATTGGCGCTGTTCGTACTTTTACCCATATTTGCTGCGGCAATGGCGCGGGGGTACGGAGAATTCTAGATTTGCGTCGCGCTTCGCAGTTATCAGGGAACCGGAAAGCCCTCTCCAAGTTCAAAGCCTCAGCCGCGAATCGCGCGTCCCGGACGATTCCGATACCGCACTCGCGCCTGAGTTTCAATGGTTTGTCATGAAGGATCACGTCTAATGAATCAGAAAGCTGCCCCGCCGCTCCTCGAGCAGAACGCGAGGTACCAGCCCGCCACCGCGCCCCGAGAACAGATTCCCGCCCCGCTGGCGTTGGATCCGGCGATGCGGGCAGCGCGGGAGACCGTCATGGCGAGTTCAGCTTGGATTCGTCCGCTGCAGCAGGAGATGGCACGGGTCATCGTTGGGCAACGCCATCTATTGGACCGCTTGCTGATCGCGTTGCTCACCAATGGACACGTCCTGCTGGAGGGCGTGCCGGGCCTGGCGAAAACTCTGGCGCTCAAGACTCTGGCGAGCTGCATTGCGCTGCATTTCAAGCGGCTGCAGTTCACGCCCGATATGCTCCCCGCCGACATCGTCGGTACGATGATTTACAACCCGCAAGACGGGGCATTTCGCACCAAGCAGGGGCCGATTTTCAGCAATCTGATTCTGGCCGATGAAATCAATCGCGCGCCGGCAAAAGTGCAAAGCGCGCTCCTCGAAGCCATGCAGGAGCGGCAGGTGACGATCGGCGATGAGACTTACTTGTTGCCCAATCCTTTCTTGGTGCTGGCCACCCAGAACCCTCTCGAGCAGGAGGGAACCTATCCGCTGCCCGAGGCGCAAATCGACCGCTTCATGATGAAGGTGATCGTCACCTATCCGAACCGCGCCGATGAGCGCGCCATCCTCGACGCCATGGCCACGACGGAGGCCATGATCGTGCCCCGAGCCGTGGTCAGCGCCGAGCAGATCGTCGAGGCTCGCCATGTCGTCAATACCTTGTACGTGGACGACAAGATTCGCGACTACATCGTCGATCTCGTCTTGGCGACGCGTCCACCCATCGCGGCGTCCCTCAACTTGAACGGTTACATCCAGAATGGCGCCTCGCCGCGCGCAACCATTGCGCTGACGCTCGGCGCGCGAGCCATGGCGTTCTTGAATGGCCGCCACTTCGTCGTCCCGCAGGACGTAAAGTCGATCGCGCTCGATGTGCTGCGTCATCGTGTTTCCGTCACGTATGAAGCAGAGGCCGAAAATATCACGTCCGAAAATGTGATCGAGAAAATACTCAACGCACTCCCGGTGCCATAGTGGCGCAAGACATCGCCAAGCCCAACAAGGCGCTCATGAGCAGCAGCATGCGCCAGCTCGAAATCCGCACGCGCCGCATGGTCAATGACAGCCTGGCCGGATCCTATCATTCGGTATTCAAGGGCCGCGGCATGGACTTCGATGAAGTACGCGAATACAGCCCGGGTGATGAAGTGCGGACCATCGATTGGAATGTCACGGCGCGCGCCGGCCGGCCGTTCGTGAAGAAATTCACCGAGGAGCGCGAGCTTACGATCTTCCTGTTGGTCGACATCAGCGCGTCGGGAAATTTCGGCTCCGGCGCACTGAGCAAACGCGACCTTGCCGCTGAACTCGCGAGCGTCTTGGCATTCTCCGCCATTCACAACAGCGACAAGGTCGGATTGCTGCTGTATACCGACCAGGTCGAACGATATCTTCCACCTAAGAAAGGTCGCCGCCACGTTCTGCGGGTTGTGAGGGATATCTTGTATCACTCGCCGGAGCGCATCGGGACCGATACCGTCAAGGCGCTGGACGTCGCGAACCGTCTGTTGCACCGCCGTGCAGTGGTATTCCTCATTTCGGACTTCGAAGCGACAAAGAGCACGTCCGCCACGCGCCTCGAACTACGCCGTGCCATGCGCCGCACGAACCGCCGGCACGACCTCATTGCGGTGCACGTCGAGGATCCACGCGAAAAGGAACTTCCCGATGTGGGGATCGTCGCGCTCGAGGATGCGGAAAGCGGCGAGGTGATCGAATTGGATACCGCGAGCGCGGCGATCCGCAAACGCTTCAAAGAGCTTTCTTTGGAAAGAGGCCGCCGCTTGGTAAGCGATTTTCGCTCCGAGGGCATCGATACCTTGCAATTGCAGACGAACGCGCCGTACATGCCCGCGCTGCAACGGTTCTTCAAAACCCGCGAGCGCAGGCGCGCATGAAGCGGCAGCTCACCGGCAGGCGCTGCGCAGCGGCTGCCGCACTGATCAGCATGACGATCGGCGCGATCGCGAATGCCGCGCCGCTCGCCGAGGATATCCGCGACATTCGCGGCCCCAAATACCTACTTCCTGAGTGGCTGTTGCCCGCGCTCATCGGCGTCGCCGTGCTCCTCGGACTGGGCATCTATGGGTTGTGGCGCGGCCGGCGCAACCGCGCCGCACGGATTTTGTTGCCCTACGAAATTGCTCTGCAGCGGCTCGAGGAAATCGGTGCGCTTCTGCAACCCGCGCGCGCCCGGGAGTTCTCCACTGCCGCGTCCGATATTGTGCGTCTCTATATCGAGCAGCGATTCAGTGTAACGGCCACGCGCCGCACCACCGAGGAATTTCTGCGTGATCTTCTTGGCACTGCCGATGCAGCACTTGCCCAGCATCAAGGGCTGTTGGGAGAGTTTCTGCATCAATGCGACATCGTAAAATTCGCCGCCCAGTCGCTGACCGTGCAGCACATGGAGTCGCTGCGCCAAAGTGCGCGGGCATTTGTCTTGGCAACGGCAAACACGCATGACGCGCTTCCTGCAGCCTGAGTGGTTTTGGCTATTGGCGCTGCTGCCGCTCGTGCTGCTTTGGCGAGGGCGGCGGGGGCCGGTCGCCGCCATTGAATATTCGGATGTCAGCCTGGCGCGCGACGTGGCGCGGCGCGGCCGCAGCCGAATGGGCATGTTCCTGTGGCTGCTGCCGATTCTCGCCGCTGCCTTGCTCATCGTCGGGCTGGCGCGGCCGCAGCGCGCCCATGGACGCACCGAAGTCACGGCCAACGGCATTGACATCGTGCTCGCCCTGGATGTCTCCGGTTCGATGCAGGCGTTGGATTTCTCGATCGATTACCACCGCGTCAATCGCATTGAAGTGGTCAAGCAGGTGGTGTCGAAATTCATCGATGAACGCCACGACGATCGCATCGGTATCATCGCATTTGCCGGAGCCCCCTATCTCGTCAGTCCTATTACGCTCGATCATGACTGGCTGCAGCAAAATTTGGAGCGAGTCGCGGTGGGCGGTGCGGACGATGGCACGGCGATCGGCTCGGCCATTGCGGCCAGCGTCAACCGGCTGCGCCTGACGCAGGCCAAATCCAAGGTGATCATCTTGCTCACGGACGGCGTGAATAACACCGGCAAGATTTCTCCGATAGCCGCGGCGGAGGCGGCCCGCGCGATGGGCGTCAAGATATACACCATTGGTGTCGGTGTGCGCGGGGATGCACCCATCCCGGTCCGCGATGCGGCGGGAAATATGCGAATCGTCACGGCCCGAGTCGATGTGGATGAAAAGACTTTGCAAGCGGTTGCCGACGCTACCGGCGGCAAATTCTATCGTGCGACCGATACGAATTCCTTGCAAAAGATTTACGAAGAAATCAATCAATTCGAGAAAACTGCGCAAACGGTGCAGAAATTCGAGCACACCGAGGAGTTGTATCGCTGGGCGCTGATACCCGCGCTCGGCATCCTCGGCCTCAGCCTGCTGCTGCAGCAAACGCGGCTACGGAGACTGCCGTGAACTTCGCCAACCCCGCGTGGCTGGCGGCAGGCTTGCTGTCCGCGCTTGCGCTCATCTGGCTGTGGCGCCGCTACGACGCGCGCCAGCACGCCGCGCTGGCCAAGTTCGTGTCGCCGCATCTGCGTGAGCAACTGACGCGGTCGATATCAGTGGGCCGGCGGCGCCTGCAGCGCGGCTTGTTCCTCGGCGCGCTGCTCAGCCTGTTCGTTGCGCTCGCGGGCCCACAAGTCGGATTCCACTGGGAGCAGGTCAGCCGCCGCGGCAATGAAATCATTTTTGCCATCGACACGTCGCGGAGCATGCTGACTCCCGATGTAAAACCCAATCGGCTCACCCGCGCGAAGCTCGCGATCGATGATTTCGCCAAGAAACTGGACGGCGATGCGGTGGGCATCGTGGCGTTTGCCGGCAGCGCCTTTCTGGCCTGTCCGATTACGCTCGACTACGGCGCCTTTCATGAGTCCCTGGGCGCCATCGATACCAACACGATTCCGCGCGGCGGTACCAATATATCGAGCGCCATCCAGGCCGCCCAGGCGGCCCTGCGTCGGCGGCCCGGTAGCGATAAAATCTTGATCCTGGTGACGGACGGTGAAGATCTGGAGGGGAGTGCTTTCGAGACGGCACAGGCGGCGGCAAAATCAGACGGCATCAAGATCTACACCGTGGGCGTGGGGACAGCCACCGGTGATTTGATCCCGATCCCATCCGAGCATGGCGGCGGATTTGTGAAGGATGACACGGGCGCCTTCGTCAGATCGCGGCTCGATGAGCAGGGACTGAAGGCCATCGCCGGGGCGACCGGCGGATTTTATGTGCCGCTGGGGATCCAAGCAGAAGGGCTGGAGCTGATCTTCGAGAATGTCCTCGGCTCAATTGCCAAGCACGATCTGGCGTTGAGGCAGCGGAAGATATACATCGAGCGCTACCAGTGGCCGCTCGCTGCTTCCCTGGCGATGCTGCTCGGCAGTCTGGTGATCGGCTCGCGCCGCCGGAGCAGGGCACCTTTGAAAGCAATGGCCGCCGCGCCGCTAGGAATCCTGTTGCTGGGACTCTATTTACGGAATGTGCACGCTGCCTCAGTGCTGGATCCGAAAGGCCCGATCGTCGACTACAACGCCGGGACCGCCCTGTACCGCGCAGGCCAATTTCCACAAGCCGCGCAGTCGTTCCAGCAGTCGATCACCCACTCACCCTCCAGCGATCCGAAGCGCCTGGCTGTTCAAGAAGACGCTTACTACAATCTTGGCAATACGCTGTACCGAGCGGGGCAGAAGACTGAACAGACTTCTCCTCAAGACACCCTGCAGAAATGGAATGACGCGGTGAAGGCCTACGACACGGCGTTGCAAATGCGCGCCGATGATGCGGACAGCAAATACAATCGGGACTTGGTGAAGCGCAAGATCGATGCATTGAAACAGCAGCAGAATCCGCAGAATCAAGGCAACCAGCAGAATAAAAATCAGAATCAGAATCAGGACAATAAGCAGAACCAGAAACAAGATCAGAAGCAGGATCCAAACCAGAAGCAGGACCCGAACCAAAAGCAGGACCCAAACCAAAAGCAGGACCCAAACCAGAACAAGGACCAGAATCAGGGTCGAAACCCGCCAAACAATCCGCCGCCCGGCAAAGATCAACCGCCGGACAAGGGGGCGGGGCAGCCGCCGGGACAGGATCCAAACCAAGGTCAGCCGCCGCCGCCAAAGTCCGGCGATCCAAACGCCGATCAGCCGCCGCGCGGGGCCGGCCAACCGCCGCCCGCACCCAAGGACGGTGAGCCACCGCCCGGCGGGGACCCACAATCAGCGGATAATCAGCGCCTTCCCGGCCAGATGACCCGCGAAGAAGCGCGCGAACTGCTGGACTCGGTAAAAGGGGACGAGCATCAAGGGATGCCGATTCCCTATGCGCAGCGCGGCGCCGTGCAGCCGCCAGACAAGCCTTTTAAGAATTGGTAATGAGCCAGAATCACATGCGACGCATTCTGCTGGCCGCCCTCGGTGTGTTGGCCATGCTTGTCGCGGCGACGGCATCTGCCGACGATCCGCTGGTTTACGCGACCATTCAGCCCGCGCAAATCCTGTTGGGCGAATCGGCACAATTCACCATCACGAATTTAGGGGATGGCACGAACCCGATCAACATTCCTGTGGTCTCGGGTTTGAAGTTTGAAATCATAGGCCGCACGCGCGAAGTGCAAATCATCAACGGAACCACGCTGCCTTCAACTTCGATCATCATGCGCGTGACGCCGCAAATCGCCGGCATCTTCACCATCCCGGCGGTGACTCCGAAGGCGCAGCCGCTGGTGCTGCAGGTCAATGCGGCCGCCAGTGGCGCGAGCATTCCACATCCCTCGGGATCCAGCGCACCGATTCCGCCGCCCATCCTGTCCGGCGGGTCGATACCGAAGGGCGTGCGCCTTACCGACGACGGCTCCGCCTATGTTCGTTTGAGCGTCCCGAAACGGGAAGTGTATGTCGGCGAAAGCGTTCCGGTCGAGATAGAAGTGGGTATGCGCTCCGGTTTCGTCGCGTCGATAAACGGCATGCCCAAACTCACCGACGATGACTTCACGCTCAACAGCCTCTCCCATCAGCCCGAGCGCACGGAAAAACTAATCAACGGTGAGCCCTTCGTGCTGCTGACTTGGCGCAGCACTCTGGCCGTCATCAAACCAGGCGCTTTCGCCCTCTCGGCCGAAGTTCCGCTGACCGTGAAAATCAGAACACGGCCGAAGCAGCAATCGTCCCTGGATGATCGGTTCGGCGATCCCTTCTGGCAGAATTTATTTGGCGCCACCGTTCCCAAGGACATCAACGTCACGAGTCCGGCGCAAGAATTGACGGTGCACGAGCTGCCGGCGGAGGGCCGCCCGGTTGATTTTCACGGTGCCATTGGCACATTCAGCATCGCCAGCGATGTATCGCCGATCAAGGCGGAGGTGGGCGATCCCCTGACTGTGCGGATGCGCATCACCGGATCCGGAAACTTCGATCGCGTCGACAGTTCCATGCTGGATCACCTCGATCAATGGAAGACCTATCCCCCGAAATCCTCGTTCAACACCAGCGATCCCCTCAGCTTCAGCGGCATGAAAACCTTCGAGCAGCCGGTTATCGCTTCCAAGCCCGGTGTCCAGGAGCTTCCCGGATTGACTTTCAGCTACTTTGATCCCAATACGCGGCGCTACGAAACGGCCCGAAGCGCACCGCTCACGGTGTCGATTTCTCCAGCCCTCGCCGACAGCCGCTCGGCTCCCGAGCCGCCTTCGACGGCGTCATCGTCTGAGAATAAATACGCCGCGGGATTGCGCGCGGATCACGTGGAGACCAGCGCAGTGTCTTCTTTGGTGCCGCTGTACCTGCAACCGAGGTTTCTGGCCGTTCCATCGATCGTGGTGCTGGCATTTGCTGCCGGCTGGCTCGGCGCCCGGCGCCGTCGCGGGGCGGGGGAGTGGGAATCTGGGTCTGATCGGATCGCCTCGCGGGCGGCCAAGCGCGCGTTGGCTCAAATGCAAGCGGCGGCTCGCGCCGGCGACGCGGCGCTATTTTTCGAAGCGGCGCGCACCGCGTTGCAGCCGCTGCTCGCGTCGCGCTGGCAACTCGAGCCGGAGCAGATTACAACCGCTGAGGTGGAAGGGCGGGTTGGGGCGGACAATGATGTCCGCCAATTGTTCGCTCTCGCCGACGAAGCGAAGTACTCCGGGCGCAAACTCAATGCGACCGATTTTGCGCGCTGGCTGCGCATCGTGCGTCGCCAGTTAATGAGCGATAAAACCCCATGAGCTACCGGATGCGCGCTGCCTGGGTATTCTGTCTGCTGCTGGGCACGCTCGCGGCGTACTCGGCGTCGGAGCCCGAGGGCTACTCTGCCGCCCGCCTGTACAACCTTGCCAACTCCTATGCGCGCGCGGGTAAGCCGGGAATGGCGATTCTAAATTACGAACGCGCGAGCTTGCTTTCTCCCAACGACCCCGATGTTCAGGCCAATCTGCGCTACGTTCGCGCATCCGCGCATTTGCCCGCAGAAACGCCGGATACTTTCGAGCGTGTCGCGACTGTCGCGAGTCCATTTTGGGTATCGTGGATGGGTGTCCTGGGGTTGATGCTGGTGGGCGCGAGCGTGATCCTCGCGCAACTGTCGTCGCGACATCGGCTGCTGCGCGCCGCAGTCACGTTGTTGGGCGTTTCGATGGTCGTGCTGACGCTCTGCAATGCACTCGCGCTGTGGCCGCGACTGCACCAGGGCGTTGTTATCGCGGCCGGGACGCCGGTGCGTGTTTCTCCGGTCCCCATGGGAGATCCACTGTTCACGCTGCCGGAAGGTGAAAAGGTGAAAATTAGCGCCGAGCACGAAGGCTTCGCGCTGATCGAAACCCGAGCAGGCCGCTCCGGTTGGATCGCCGACTCGAATTTCGCGCCCATCATGCCGCGCTAGGCCTTGAGACTCGCTAGGCCTTGAGACTAGTGCGGTCGGCCAGGCTTCCGCGCACGCGTATCTAGCGGTAGCTTGGTCGAGGAATCGTCGGATTTTCGCAGCGGCCCGCGGCCGTCTTTCGGGTTTGTGACGCCGTCTTCCTGCAGATTCTTTTTTGGCGCTGTCCGCGACGAGTCGATCATCTTGTCCGGCATGGCATTCTCAAATTTGGCCTAAAGGATGAGTCCATTGCGCAATGCGTAGGCGGTCATGTCGGCATTGCTGCTGAAACTCATCTTTTCCAAAATTCTCGAGCGATACGTGCTCACCGTTTTCACGCTCAGGCTCAATTCGTCGGCGATTTCTCCGACTCCAGCCCCGGCCGCGAGTTTGCCGAATATTTGAAACTCTCGGACCGACAATCTCTCGTGCAGCGGTTGGTTTTGATCGTGTGGCGATTCGAGGTCGGCGGCCATTGCTTCCGCGAGCGAAGCGCTCACGTAGCGGCGTCCGACCAGGACCGTACGCACGGCTTTCAACAACTCTTCCGGCGAGCCGCCTTTCGACAGATAGCCGCTGGCGCCGGCGCGCAGCACGTTTCGGGCATATTGGGCTTCCGGCAGCCCGCTCATGATCAGCACGCGCACCTTGGGATAACCGCTTGTCACATGCTTCAGGATGTCCAAACCGCTGCGGTCGGGCATATGAATGTCCATGAGCAGCAAATCCCACTCATGCCGGCGCAGCTGATCCAAAGTCTCGTTACCGCTTGCAGTCTCGCCGATCGCGGTAATGCCGGCCTCAGCCTCCAGGAATTGCTTGTAGCCTGCTCTCACTACGGCGTGGTCGTCAGCAATAAGTACGCGCGACATGGGTATCCCTTATTGTTGTAAATCTCCAGCGAACTTATGCTCCTGAGCCTGCGCCGGGCGCAAGGCCGAAGCACTTAACCGAGCGTCGGGATCGTCCTACAGGGGACAAATGATGCGAGTCGGGCGTGAGGTGCGACCCTGGAATTTTTGGCTAAAAGTCGGCCGTCGTGCTCGCGGCGGCGCTAAGCTGTCGCCGATGAGATCTTGTCACGAGCGAAGGTCTTGGAAGGGCCACCTGGGGGAAGAATAATTGGGTCACCCGGCTTTGCGGCGCAGACGGGCAATCGACCCGCTATTCGAGATCAAGCTTGAGCTCAAACCTCGCGGTTCGCGTGAGGCGTCTCGAACCCTGCACGAGGAGTTGCGTGCCGCCATTTTGGATGGGCGTCTCGCGGCGGGTGCGAAATTACCCGCCACCCGACAGTCCGCGGCTTTTTTCGGCGTTTCGCGCAACACCGCCGCCGAGGTGTATGAAAAGCTGGTGACCGAGGGCCACGCTGTGACTCGGCATGGCGCGGGCACCTACGTCGCAGCGAGACCCTCAGCTTCGGCAGTGGCCCGCCGAATCGAGCAGGCCGGCGCGGTGCACCGGTTGAATGAGTTTTGGCTGCGTGCCGATACCACCGCGGCGATGGGTTTCTGGCAGGACTCACGTGAACCGAATTCGGCGGTGCGCAAAGGCGCGCCGGTCGATTTTCGCCCCGCGATGGTGGATTCACGCCTCTTCCCACTGGACGTTTTTCGCCGCGTCAGCGCCAAGCAATTACGCGGACTGGAACGGAAACCGGCCAGCTACAAGAGCCCGCAGGGAAATCAAGGCAACTATCATCTTCGTAAGGCAATCATCAAGCACATCGCGATCACGCGAGCCGTCCCTTGCCAAGCCGAGGACATACTCGTCACCTCCGGCGCTCAGCAAGCATTCGACCTGCTCGCCCGGGCGTTGGTTACGCCGCATGAAACCACCGTTGCACTGGAGGATCCCGGTTATCCGCCGATGCGCGTGGCATTTGCCGCCGCGGGCGCGAAACTGGCTCCCGTGGGAATCGATGAGGAAGGTCTGATTATCGAGCAACTGCCCGCCGACGTTCGGGTAATTTGTGTCACCCCGTCCCATCAGTTTCCCCTGGGTGTGACCATGTCGCTGCGCAGACGCCAAGCGCTGATCGAGTTTGCGCGCAAACACGGTGCGATCATCATTGAAGACGACTATGACGGGGAATTTCGTTATGAAGGCAGCCCGTTGCCGGCGCTGCGTACAGCTCAAGCCGCGGACGTGGTGTTCTACGTGGGCACCTTCTCGAAGTGCATGCTGTCGGCACTGCGGTTGGGATACATCGTTGCACCGAGTTGGGCGATGAGTACGCTCACGGCCGCGAAGAATTGCCTGGATTGGCACTGCCCGACGCCGATTCAAAGCGCGGTAACTGGATTCATTGCCGAGGGGCATTTGACTCGTCATGTGCGCAAAATGCGCGACATCTATAAACAACGGCGTCAATTGCTGCTCGGGTTGCTGCAGGAAAGTCTCGGCCAGTGGTTGCTTCCGATTCCCTCGTTCTACGGCATGCACATTGCCGCCTTGGCACACCCGGCCGTGGATCTTGAAGGTGCCGCGGCGGCTCTGCAGCAGCAGGTGAGGATTCACACCCTCAGTCGATACTTTCTCGGACCGCAAACCAAGACGGGTCTGGTGTTTGGCTACGGCACGGTTGATCTGGCGGAAATCCGCCGCGGCGTGTCACTCTTGCGCAAAGCGCTGCAGAAGTGACGCCATTATGCGACGCGCAACGTGTGTAGGAATTACACATCGCCAACACGGCGACGGCTCACGCAACCGTGTAAAGTCCTATCGGAAGGGGCGCTGAGCACGTGACGGATCCCGCAACCAAAAGTACGCGCGCCGCATCGGAAGCCAAGACGGTTCAATTAGGTTTCTTGCGGCAACTATCCCTGATGATTCAGGCGATCTCGAGTTCGCCCGTGGGCCGAAAGATCGTGATCTTGTTGGCGGTGATCGTCCTGGTCATCGTCGCGACTGCCTACGGCCAGATTCGTCTCAACAGCTGGAATAAGCCTTTCTACGACGCCTTGTCGCGCCGCGACTTTCGGGACTTTTTGTTTCAGCTCGGCGTCTTTTTCGTGATTGCCGGCTGCATCCTCGCGCTCAATGTGCTGCAGAGGTGGCTCGGGGAGATGCTGCAGGTCAGATTGCGCGAGGGCTTGGTGCGCAGTCTGCTGCGGGATTGGATGCTGCCGCGCCGGGCATTTTGGCTCGCCAATACCGGCAGCATGGGGGTCAATCCGGATCAGCGCATTCACGAAGATGCGCGAAAACTCTGTGAGTTGTCGGGCAGCTTGGGGATCGGCTTGTTTCAAGCCTCGATCTTATTCGGTACTTTTGCCGGCATTCTTTGGCGCCTGTCGAGCACTTTCAGTGTTCATTTCGAGGATCGGGATTACCAGATCCCGGGCTTCATGCTGTGGGCCGCAATCATCTATGCCAGCGCCGGCTCATTGCTGAGCTATTGGGTCGGTCGGGGCCTCATCAACCGCAATGCCGATCGTTATGCGCGTGAAGCCGACCTGCGTTTTTCGCTGGTGCGCGTCAATGAGCACGTCGATGCGATTTCGCTCGCCGCGGGCGAGCAAGACGAAAGACGCCGCATTGAACGCCGTCTGGGAGACGCGCTGCGCGCAACCCGACGCATCGTCTGGGGGCACACCAATCTCGAATGGATTACCGCCGGATTCGGCTGGATCACCATAGTCGCGCCGATCCTGGTGGCTGCGCCGCTGTATTTCACCGGCAAAGTTTCCTTCGGCGGCATGATGATGGCCGCGGCGGCGTTCACTCAAGCGCAGTCATCATTGCGTTGGTTCATCGATAATTTCAGCGTCATCGCGGATTGGCGCGCGACCTTGCTGCGCGTCGCGAATTTCCGCCAAGCCGTGATCACCACGGATGAGCCGCGCGGCTTCGAGAGCCGGATCGTGTACGAGGAGGGCGATCCCGGAAAAATCAGGGTTGAAAACCTGCACAGCATCTCGTCCGCCCATGCCGACATGCTCAAGGAACCGAAGGTCGTCATCGAGGCCGGCGCGCGCGTATTGGTGCTGGGCGCGCCGGGAACCGGCAAGACGCAGTTTTTCCGCGCCCTAGCAGGCTTGTGGCCGTGGGGCTCGGGCCGCATCATTCGCCCGCGCGGCGAACAGATTTTCTATCTGCCGCGCGGTACACCGTACCTGCCTCGGGGGAACCTGCGGGAAGTGCTGGCGTACCCTTTGAAGGCGGACAACTTCAGCGCCGACGCTTTTACCCGCGCGCTGTTTCGTCTCGGTCTCGAGCGTTTGGCGCCGCTGCTCGACGAGACGCGTCGTTGGGATCGCGAATTGAGCCAAGACGAGCAGTTGTGCCTGGTATTTGCGCGCATGTTGATACAGACGCCGCCTTGGGTGCTCATCGATGGGACTTTTGGTTTGCTTGACGACGATGTGCTCGAACTGGTCATCGACGTCTTTGCCAAGGAGCTCAAAGCCACCGGCATCATCCATATCGGCGGTCCGGGGGAAGCCCACGATCTCTTTTCGGGGGTTTTGCATCTCATCAAGGCGCCCAAACCATCCTCGGTGCCGGAGGCGCCCATGGGCGATGTGGAGCGGGCGGCTGCACGTATCGAGCGCGGAAAGTCCCAATGAGGCAGATCGCGGCGCTGCCGGTTCGATTGATCGACTCACTTCTCGTGCTGACAGCATTCCTTGTTGTTGCGGTTTCGCCATCATGGGCGGCGCAGGTTTTCGATTTTCGGGCTCCGACTTCGCCGGCGGCAGCGGCCACCGCGATCAGCGATCTGGCGTCCCGGCTCATTCCCGTCTATCAAGACCCAGATCCTGAGCGTTACCTGGCGAACTTATCCGCCCTGCAAATGGCTGTCGGCGACTATGCGGCGGCGGACATCTCACGTCAGTCGCTGCGCGATCGGCGGCGAAAATCAGACTTCGGACAACGGGTCAGCCGCGGAGTGGTGATTGACATCTACGCGCATGCCAAGGCGCTCGAGATCGAGAACAAGGTGACTTTTGCCGATGCATTTACCAGTTCATATCGGGAAACCATGAGACGTCTCGATGCCCACGACGCCCTTACCGTCGCCGGATGGCTTGGTACCCCTCCATCGGTCTACCGGGACGCGCTGCAAAAAGCATTTGATCAGTTTCGCGCCAGGGACAGCGTGGACGAATCCGAGGCCATCGAACTGATCTGGAAATACGTGACCTTTGATGCGCATCGAACCTTCGGTGCGTTGGTGGTCTTGTTGAACGCTGAGGACGATCACCGGCGCTACACAACCGAGAGCGGCATCCTCATTCAAACGGCGGGTGGCGCGAGCATTTCCGTCAGCGTGATTCGACCGACCGACTTGAACAAGCCCATGCCGGCGCTGCTCGAGTTCACGGCGCGCGACGCACAGAACTATTCAAAGGAGTCGGCCGCCCACGGCTATGCCGGCGTCGTCGCCTACACCGCCACGAAACGGAAATCCGCCGCGGGGATCGATCCATTTGAACTTGCGGGCGCCGATGCGCGTGAAGTGATCGATTGGATTGCCAAACAGGCTTGGAGCGACGGGCGCGTGGGCGTTTATGGCGACGGCTACAGCGCATACGCGCCGTGGGCGGCCGCCAAGAAAATGCCCAAGGCGCTCAAGGCGATCGCCACATCGGCATCGGTCGTGCCTGGAATCGGCCTTCCAATGGAAGGCAACATCTTTCAGAATTCTGCGTACGGATGGTCATTGCAGATGACGGACGCGTCCCGCGTGGATGAAGCGGATCCCGCTGACGCGCCGGAGTGGCGGGCACTCAATGAGAAGTGGTATCGCAGCGGCAGACGCTACCGGGATTTAGGCCGGCTGTACGGAATGCCCAACCCGGTGTTCATACGCTGGTTGAATCATCCGAGCTATGACGCGTACTGGCAAAATTTCCTGCCATACCGACAGCAATTTGCCCACATCGACATTCCGGTTCTCACGATGACCGGCTACTTCGCCGCCAGTGCGCCGGGGGATTTGTACTTGTTCACGCAGCATCGTCGGTATAACCCGCATGCCAACCACACTCTGCTCATCGGGCCCTATGATGAGACCATGATCCGCGCCGGGGCCCCGGCCGATTTGCGCGGCTACCAACTGGACGCGGTTGCGCTCGTGGATTTTAACGAGCTGCGTTTTCAGTGGTTTGACCACGTTTTCAAAGATTCCGCATTGCCGGCGGAGTTGTCCGATCGCGTCAACTACGAGCTGATGGGAGCCAATGAATGGCGGCATGCGGCGTCGCTCGAGGCGATGGCGGACGGGTCACTCAGATACTATCTCGATGCGGCGGGTTCCGGTGCGAATCGTCACCTGAGTCTGCGTAAAAAGAGCAATGACACGTTCGTACCGCAGAACGTAATCCTGGTTGACCGAAGGGATGCAGCTTGGACGCCGCCCACGGATCTCATCAGCAAGAGTCTAGCCCCGCGTTTCGCCACGATTTTCGTGAGCGAGCCCCTATCCAAGGCGACCGCCTTCAGCGGCCTGTTTTCCGGGCGCCTTGATTTTGAAGTGAACAAAATGGATCTGGACTTGAACATCACGCTTTATGAACAGCTGGCAAACGGCGACTACGTGCGGCTTTTCAGCCCGACCTATGAGGTGCGCGCCAGCTATGCTCAGGATCGCGTGCATCGGCATCTGCTCAAGGCCGGCGAACGTCAAGAACTCGCGTTCAAGAGCGAACGAATCACCAGCCGGCAGCTTCAGGCCGGCAGCCGCATCGTCTTGGTTCTCAGCGTCGCTAAACGGCCGGACCGCGAGATCAACTACGGTACCGGCGGCGATGTGAGCGAAGAGTCCATTGCCGACGGTAAGACTCCAATCATGATCCGCTGGTATAGCGATAGCTATCTCGACATTCCGACGCACAAATGACCGCGGTCGCAGATACTCAGCCGAGACGCTTGATCAGCGACATGGCTGCCGCCGGGTTATGTACCTTGTGGCCGCTGATCACATAGAGAAACACGTCTCGTGGTTCATCACTGCCGCCGCGCGAACCGACGTACTCGAGGTCATCCGGATCGGCGCCTGCGGCCCAGGCGCTCGCGCGCGCCGACCAGCGCCCAAGCTGCGCCTGGGAATAGCCCAGGGCTTCAGTCGCCTTGGTCCCCATGATGCGGGCATAGACGAAGGGCGCCGTGAGATCCGCGATTTGCGGGTAGCTCGAATCGCCCGCGATGACCACGGCAACGCCATACCGGCGCGCGAGCGCGATGAAAGCGGGGGTGCGAAAGCTCTCGTGTCGCACTTCAACGGCGTGACGCTGCGGACGTCCAGCGATCTCGCGCGGCAAGAGCTTCAAAAAGGCTTCGAAGTCGACCGGCTCGAATTGTTTGGTCGGCAGGAATTGCCAGTTGATCGGACCGAGCTTGTCCTTGAGCTCCGTGACGCCGCTGTTAAAAAAACGCGCGATGGTGCCGCCCGCTTCAGCAAGCACTGTGCGATTCATGGCGAAGCGCGGCGCCTTGAGCGAAAACACGAAATCATCGGGTGTTTCATCGTGCCACTTGGCATACGTCGCCGGCTTCTGCGAGCCGTAGTAGGTGCCGTTGATCTCGATGGATGTGAGATGACGGCTGGCATGTTCCAGCTCGCGCTTTTGCGGCAAATCCTCGGGATAGAAGGTGCCGCGCCACGGTTCGTAGGTCCAGCCGCCGACGCCTATTCGAATTTTTGCCGCCGCCGCGCCGCGCTTCGGCATACCAATTACGCGACCAGCTCGTTGAGATAGTTAAAGCTGATGCCGACGGATTCGAGCCGCGGCATGCTATACGGCGGTTCCTGCTCTACATAAAATTGGCGCACGTTCGCCCGATATGCCTTCGCCAGCAAGCTCTTCCAGTCGATCGTGCCGCGCCCAACTTCGCAAGGATCAAGTTGAAAGCTGAAGTTGGGACGCGTACTGGCTTTGACGTCCTTCACGTGCATCGCCGAAAATCGGCCCGGATAGGCCGCCAACAGGCCCGCCGGATCTGCGCCCGCGGCGACCACCCAACCGGCGTCCATCTCGAAGGACACGAGTGTGGGATCGGTGTCTTGTATCAATTGGGCCAATCCGGTGCTGCCACCGACCGGCGCAAATTCGACGTTGTGATTGTGGTAGGCGAAGCGAAGCCCGTACGGCTTCAGCGCCGCGGCTTTCTTATTGAAGAAATCGGCATTCCATTTCCAATCGTCCAAGGTCATGGAGGCGCCGAGGCGAGCGGCCATTGCGACGCCGCTTTCGCCCGGCATCGGCGTCAACGAGAAGCGTTCCGGAATGTTGAACATCGGGCAAACAATGGTGCCTATCCCTAAAGCGTGCGCAGCCTCTGCGAGCGTTCCGAGCTCATCGAGGTTTACACCCGTCTTAGAGTGCGGCGGAACATGGATTGATGGACATTGCAACCGCACCCGATCGAGCGCCTGACGCCAATCCTCGACAGAATGATCACCCAGGCCGGCGAGTTCGACGGTTTGATAACCGATCTTCGAGACCGCTGCCAGGGTTCCCTCAAAATCGCGCTTCAGATCATCGCCGACGGTATAGAGCTGCAGTCCTATCTTAAGGCCCGTGCGCCGGAAAAAGGGTCGTGTCTCGGCGGCACCCAAGGCCCCGCCGCTCAAGGCCCCGGCGCCGAACAATGTTCCTAGTGCGAGAAACCCCCGGCGCGATATGGTAAGCATTGTTCCCCCTTGACGGTGCCTGCGAAACAATACATTAGAGCGCCGCGGTATGCACTAGCTCACCGGCGGCAGCGGCTGGTCGTTGCCGGCAGGGGAATTCGCCGGAGGCGGGGCGTGGCTCAATACCGCATAGCGCATGAGTTGGACGCTCGTGGTGAGATTGAGCTTTCGCTTGATGCGCTGACGATGCGACTCGACCGTCTTGATGCTCAGGTGAAGTCGCTGCGCGGCTTCACGGGTGCTGCTGCCCTTGCCAATCAGCTGTAAGACCTGCAATTCGCGGTTCGTGAGCCGCTCGATCGGGTCAACCGGCGGAAACGGCGTGCCGCTGGCCAGTCCGGACAGCAGGCTGTTGCTCATGGCCTCGGACACATAGATATTCCCGTCCAACACGCGCCGCAGTGAAACGAGAACCTGCTCCGTCGACGCCTGCTTCATGATGTAGCCGTTGACGCCGAGCGCCAGCATGCGCGCCGAATAGATGGCCTCATCGAGCGCGGACAGCACCAATATCGGCAGCTGCGGATAGTGCGCGCGTAGATTGCGCACCAGTTCGATGCCATCGACCTGCCTTAGACTGATGTCGCAAACGACCACATCCGGATGCAACCGCTCGATGGCGCTGCGCGCCTCGATCGCGGTCTCGGCTTCGCCGCAGACGGCGAGATCGTCGGCCTGCTCCAAAAGATGCCGCAGTCCTTGTCGGACAACCGGGTGGTCATCAACTATCAGGACGCGCCGCACGGCGTCCGTTTCCAGCACTCGCAATGGTTCTTGTGTCATGAATCTACTCCGCGCGCCACCAACGCGGCCAACGCGGCAACAATGCCGGTGCGCGTTCCGTTTCTATCCTCGAGCATCGCTTCGAAGCGCGCGGCCGTCTGCGGCGTACAGCAGTGGTAGCCTTGCCATTGATCGCACTCCAAACGCGTCACGAATTCGAGCTGTTCGACCGATTCAATCCCTTCTGCGACCACCTTGAGGCCCACGCTGCGCGCGAGGGAAACGATGGCGCGGACGATCGACTCGTCCGTGCGGCTGATCGTCAAGTCGCGGATGAAACTGCGGTCGATTTTCAGCTTGTCGATGGGGAAGCGCCGCAGATAACTCAAGCTGGAATAGCCGGTGCCGAAGTCATCGATGGCGACGCTGATGCCCATCTTGCGCAGCTGCTTCAGAACACCCGCCGACTCCTCGGGATTGGTCATGAGCGCGCTTTCGGTGAGTTCAATCTCCAGCGCGCGCGCGTCCAGCCCGGCATCCGTCAGTGCCGAATGAATCATCGGTAGGATGTTTTCGTGGCGAAACTGCGTGGCGGACAAGTTCACCGCGATGGGAAAAGTGCAACCCGCTTCAAGCTGCCAGGCCCGCGCTTGACGGCAGGCTTCGCGCAGGACCCATTCTCCCAGCGGGATCATCAGACCGGTTTCTTCGGCGAGAGGAATGAACGAACTGGGTGCCAGCAGCCCCTTGGTCGGGTGCCGCCAGCGCAACAGCGCTTCCGCCGCCGCGATTTTCCCTGTCTTCGTCGAGATCTCGGGCTGGTAGTAAAGCTCGAATTCCTCGGCCGCGAGCGCCCGTCGCAAGTCGTTCTCGAGGGCCACACGCTCCTGCAGCGAATGCGTCATGGCGGGTTGGAAGAACAGCGCTTGGCCGCCGCCGCGCTCCTTGGCGATGGCCATGGCGACCTCCGCATGGTCCAGAAGATCGTCGCAGCGACGGCCGTCGTCGGGCCATACGCTCAGGCCAATCGTCGAGCGCAGGCTGACCTCCATGCCGTTGACCCGCAGCGGCTCCTTGAACGCCGTCAGTATGGCGGTGGCGACGGATTGGGCTTCCAGGCGAGCCGCGACGTTATCAATGAGGACCGCGAACTCGTCGCCGTCCAGCCGGGCCAGGGTGGTCGAACTCGAGATGACGCCGGTGACGCGGCGCGCGACTTCCGTCAGAAGCCAGTCGCCGACGCCGTGTCCCAGGGAATGATTGATTGCGCTGAAATGATCGAGATCGAACACCGCGATGGCAATGGCGCGGCCATGGCGCTCGGTGTCGGCGATCGACTTTACCAGTCGATCCTTGAATCGCTGCCGATTCGGCAGGCCGGTGAGCGAATCATGAGCCGCGAGATACTGCAGGCGCGCATGCACTTCCTCGAGTTCCCGGGCATTGCGTGCGGCCCGCTCCCTCAGCATTTCGCTGGAGAGGGCGAGCACTTGGGCGACCGCCAGCACCGCGCACCCGAGTGCAGTGACGGTAATGATTTGAAGACCGGGGGTCGTGGCCAGGTCGCTGCAGCAGGCACTGAACAGCCACCGCGATTGCGCGAGCGTATGGGCATTCGTGCCGATGAGCCCCGCGGCTACGGTGAGCGCAGCTAGGGCGCGGGCGCCGCGCGCCTTCCAGGATCGATCGCCGCGTAATTTGAGCCAAACCCAAAATGCTGCCAGGAAGGCGACGAAGAGCAGCAAGAACGAGCTGCCGACCCATAGCAGGCCTTCGCGCATGAGGAGTTCGCCCGGCAGTTCATCGAATGCCGCGCAATGCGTCGCCTCCACGCCGACGGCCAGCGCGAATGCACTGCCTGTTATGCCCGCGGTGTCCGGTTCACGGCATGCAATGAACAATAGCGCGCAAGCCTGGGTCGATGCGCCGATGGCGAAGGTCAGAGCAGGCCATGACATACCCAGACTCGATTGCCCGGGCATCCGGATGGCCAAGACTTGCACGACGTTCATGCTCCAGAGACCGAATCCCAAGGCCAGCGAGCTCAGCAGTAAAATGCACAAGCCGCCGCGCGAACGTGCGAGCGCGGAGTGCACTGCGAGCGCCATGGTCGTGCTCGACAGCAGCAAGCTTAGGCACGCTGCCGCTGCGAGGGTCCAGGCTTCAGTGGTGAGTTCAAACATCCTTTTGCTCCCTGCGTTGGCACTGTGGCCAATTGAGCCCGCTACCTTACGGGCTCGGTGCTGCGCAGCACATCGAGAGAATTGTGTAATCGGAGCGGGAAAAGCCTGTAGCGCGCCCGTGAGATGGGGCGCGGCGCTACATAATAGGGCTCAAGCTACATGACGGGGTTCAAGCTGCATTATGGTTCAAGGATCGATGATGTTATTCCGAATCGCGTACCGCACGAGTTCCGCCAGCGAAGCAAACCCCATCTTGCGCATGACATTGCTGCGATGGGTTTCCGCGGTCTTGACGCTGATGTCCAGCACTCTGGCAATATCTTTGTTGCTGTTGCCTTCCGCGAGCAGCTGCACAATTTCGCGCTCACGTGCCGACAATGTCTGTGCCGGCAGCGCTTCGCGCGATTCGCTGCGTAGATAGCCATCCAGGACCATGCGTGCCACATTTGACGTGAAGAATGATCCGCCTTCATTCAGTGCTTGCAGCGCCGTAACCAACGTTCTGCCCGCATCGGATTTCAGCACGTATCCTTTGGCGCCGGCACTCAAAACTTCGCGAACCAGCTGCTCCGACTCGTGTGCCGTCAAAATGAGAATGCGCGCGGAGGGGTCGGCCAAAATAATTTGACGGGCTGCCTCCAGGCCATTCAATTCCGGCATGGTTAGATCGAGCACGACCACGTCCGGCTTAAGTGATGCCGCCAGTGCGACGGCGTCGCGCCCGTTGGTCGCCTCGGCGGCCACGACCCATCCGGGTACCTGGGTGAGCTCCGCGGCGACGCCGCGTCGAAACAGCTCGTGATCGTCGGCGATCAAGATGCGCAAGGGTTTCATGGTTGCGCCGGAATCGCGATTGTCGTGCGCACGCGCGTCCCTCCCGTGCTGGTTGCCTCCACTGAAAATATACCGCCGATATGGCGGATACGTTCGCGCATGCCGGCGAGCCCGACTCCCAACGCGGGTGTCTTGGCATCGAACCCCCGTCCGGCATCTTCGATTTCCAGCATGACGCTATTGGACTGTATCTTGAGGCGAATCGCAGCCCAGGGACTGGCCGCATGGCGGTGAACATTGGTGAGCGCCTCTTGCGCGATGCGAAACAAGCACAGTTCATCGTCGGACGGCAGCCGATGCATCGAGGACGGAAGATCGAGCCGCGTCTCGATGCCGCTGCGCTCATGAAAGCCGTCAGCCAGCCAGCGCAGCGCGCTGAGCAGCCCCAATTCATCGAGCAGTGGTGGGTGCAGCAGATAAGACGCAGTCCTGATTTCCGTGGAACATTGGGTCGCCAACCGGGCACAGTGTTCGAGCAATTCACGCCGGCCATCGGCGGGGCCACGTGCGTACTGCTGCAACTGGGAGAGACTGAGTTCCAGCGCCGCGAGCGTCTGACCGGTCGAGTCGTGCAGATCGCGCCCGATTCTGCGCCGTTCTTCGTCCTGCAACCGCGTCAATTCGGCCGACAGCTCGTGCAGATCGTGCTCGGCGCGTTTTCGAACCGTCACGTCGTGCACCACGGCGAGCGCGAGCACGGTCCGGCCGGTACTCAAGCTCGACAGGTCAACCTCGGCTGGAAACGTTTCGCCGGTATCCGCGCGCTTGTGCAGCCACTCAAAGGTTGTGCCGCCCTCGCGCAGGGCGGTCTCAATCCGGGCGCGGGCGAGCTCTTCCGAACGCTGGCCGTCGGGTTGATACTCGGGTGACAACTGCCACGGCGTCAGCCCCGCCGCGGACCGTGCGTTCGGCAGACCAAACATTTTCACCGCAGTGCTATTGGCATCGACGAAGCGCGCGCCCTCGAGAAGAAACACGCTGAATTGGGCATTGTTAAACAGGGTTCGATAGTGATGCTCGCGGCGACGCAGGGTATACACGTAATGATTCAAGATGGCCGTCATGATCAGCATCAAAGCGGTGAATGCCGCGGTGGCCCCGATGCTCATCTGACGCCGCTCGCGCCAGGGGGCGAGCGCCGCATCGCGAGACTGGCCGGCGACGATATACACCGGATAGCCGTTCAATAGATCATAGGCGTAGATCATGTCCTTCTTCACCACCGATCCGTAGCCTTCGATGACTCCGGCGTTGCCCCCCGCGATGGCGCGCTGAAAGGCTTCGGTCGAGGCGACATTGTCGCCGGCAGAAACATCGCGCCCTCCCACTTTCGGTATACGCACAAGAATGGTGCCGTCGGCCGAGATGATTCCCATCATCATTATTTGCTCGCGAAACTGTCTATACAGCTCGTCAAACCCGTCGAAGCTGAATAGGCCGCCTGCCCACGCAGTCGAGCCATCAGCCAAGGCGACTCGTTGTGCAATCGGAATGACCAATGCGCCGGGCCGCTCCGGATCGACCATGGGTTTGCCCACCCACGAATTGCTCGAGCCCGATTGGGTTGTGGTCAGCCAGTCCGGCGTCCAGCTGTCGGATGCCTTCTCGCGGCTTGCCAGAACAAAGCGTCCGTTGTCGGCGAGAAAGAGAAAGCGAACATAGTCGCCTCCGGTCAGTTGCTTTTGCAGGGTGGCGGAAAGTTCGGCGCTGCTGGCACGAACAATTCCACCCACCGACTGCAGCTCATTGGCACCGGCAACGGCGGCGCCCACGCCATCGTTGAGCATCGCCAGCGTGGCGCTTCGCAACGTCGCGCCGACGCCGCGCAGAGTATTGCGCTCCGCTTCCAGCGTCTGCACATAGTCGGTGTGAATGCGCGAGGCGGCGTATGCCCAGCCGATCGCGATCGCAAACATCGCGTAGGCCAGCAGAGCCCAATTGAGCGCCGGCGGAAAAACGAGGCGTAGCGGACCCGAGCTCGCACGAGGCAGCGATAGCGCATCCCCCGATCTTTTGAGTGGCACCGATACGCTCCTAAGCGTGTATGGCCGACCCTTCTCGGTTATTTCGCAGTTTCCCCCAAATCCAGAGTCGCGTACAGTTCCGGGGTGCCAATCGGTGCGCAAGACCATCTCGAGGGGCTGTATGGCCGGCAACGATTGTTGTCGGAAGAAGCCGCGCGCCTCGAATGCGAGCGGGACCTTCCCGGCCAGAATTCCGATCGCCGCTATATTCTCGAACTCGAGATTGTGGCCTTACGCGAGGAGGCGAGTCGGATCAGTGCTCGAATTGCCGATGTCCTCGAACGGGACCTGCAGCGGTAGGGGCGGTTGCCCGATGTTTTGATTGTTATAATTGCGCGAGAGGATAGTACTGGGCGACCTAAATGCATATTGCAGGGGGGTCTTAAGATGCGTTCCGAATTGATTGTGATCGGCGCCCTCGCGGCTGTGCTGGGCGCCAACCAAGTAAAGAGCGCGACGCCGGATAGCTGCCACGCCCGCTTGCTGCTAAAGCTTAGCCTCGATGTCCCCAATCCACGTGCTCAGAGTTTCCTGAGCGCGCTTACTTCCAGCCCGTTGTACGAAATCATTTGGATCAAGGGACACGACTCGACCGCCACGGTTGAGCTGAGGGGACCTGCAACCGACTTTCATTGCCAGGAAGAGATCAAGCGCATGCGCAGAGACTCGCAGATTGAGGAGCTCAAGGTCCTCGGGCCGGGCTAGAGAAAACCCACGAATACCTTGCGCTGTTCGTCCCATAAGCGAAAAGTGAGGAATTTCAGGCTCGCAATCAGTGTGACCGGCTTGATCGTGTTGAAGAAGGGATCTGCCTCGTGACATCGCTGAAGATGGTAGTTCGGTATGCGCGGGCTCAAATGATGAATGTGGTGAAATCCGATGTTGCCGGTAAACCATTGGAGGATTCGCGGCAGCTTATAGAATGAACTGCCTTGCAGGGCGGCAGCCGTGTAATTCCAATCCGCGGAGCGTGCCCAAAAAGCACCCTCGAATTGATGTTGCACGTAGAAAAGCCATAGACCCAGGGCGCCGGCGACGCCGGATACCGTCAGCTGGATCAACAAAAACGCCTTCAGGCCAATCATCACGCTCATTGCGAGGGTGATTCCCAACAACGCCCAATTCGTGGCTCGAACCGACCGACGCTCCCGGCGGGGTGCCGTAGAGGCCGCAAAACGATGGTCTACGACGAAGACATACAGCGGTGCTATCACAAAAAGCACGATGGGGTTGCGCGCGAGGCGATAAGCCAGCCGCCGCCAGCGCGTGCTGCGCAGATATTCCTGTACGGTGAGCGTCCAGATATCACCGGAGCCGCGTCGATCCAGGTCGCCCGCGGTTCCGTGGTGTAAGGCGTGTTGCCAGCGCCAGTGCCGGTAGGGCGTCAACAGCAACAAACCCACGAGCGCACCGGTCGCGTTGTTGGCGCGTTTGGATTTAAAGAACGATGCGTGCCCGCAGTCGTGAAAAATAATGAAGATCCGGACCAGAAAGCCCGCGGCAAGAATCGCAATCGGAAGCATCAACCAATAGGAAATGATGAGCGCGCGCTCCATGGCGAACCAAAGCAACGCATACGGAAGAAAGGAGTTGATCAGCTGCCACCGCGCTCTCCACAGAGAGGCTGACTCAAACCTCGTCACGTTTTCCTTCGAGAGCTCCGCTGTCGCGGTGCGGGGAAAAGGGTCTATTGGGCGAACGTTGTCCATGCGACTCATGCGGCAAGAGGGAGCCAATAAATCTGCACGCCGGGTAATTTTCAGTCTGTACGCCAGCGCACATTGCCGGGTCGAAAACCGGCCTCCGCGAAACACGCTTCTCGCCGCCACACTCCGCCACAGTTGCCCCACCGCTTCGCCATAAAGCATTGCGAAACTGGTCCGGTCGAGCCGGCGCGGCCTAAGCAACGGGAGGATGGCAAAAATGTCTGGGCGCTTGGATGCCTTTTTCGAGTTCATGCGACGCGGGATCATTGAGCCGCTGGCCCGGCTCGGGGGTTGGATGGCCGCCGCCCTCCGCCATCTCGGCGCGGGCCTCTGGCGCTTTCGTTGGCGGGTGTTGACCGTCGCCGTCTTAGGTTTGATCGTTTTGGGCCTTTGCATTCATCCGCCCTTTGACTCGGTACGGCGAGGCGAGGTATTGGTGCGTAGCGACGCGCTCGAGGGATCGGTGAACGTCTACACCGCGGGCACGATTCTGGTGCTGCCCGGAATCCACCAGGTGCGGCGCTACTCGATTCGCGATCAGGTGTATCGACCGAGCGAAAGTGCCAGCGCGACGGGTGCAGCGCCGTTCCAGTCGATCGAGGGACTGTCGATCGGCGTCGATCTCGCGGTTCGCTGGACCGTGGACCGTGCGCGCCTCGCCCAGACATCCAAGGAATTTCCGGACGACATCAGCGGCGAGTTGGTCGCGCCCGCGGTTCAGGGAATTGTCTATCCCACTTTTGCGCGCTACTCGGTGCGGGAGATTTTTTCGCAGCGGCGCACGGAGATTCGCGACGAGCTGATGGCGGCGCTGACGCCAAAATTCACCGCGATGGGACTGGTGTTGCGCGAAGTCGAGATGGGAAAGGTCGATCTGCCGCCCGATTATCGCGCCGGCATGGAGAAGCTGCTCTCCGAGGAACTCGAGACGGAAAAAATCCACTACACCTTGCAGCTCAAGGAGGCGCAGGTCAAACAACAGCAGCTCGAGGCCGAAGCCGACAAGGTGCGGCGGCAGACGGCCGCGGAAGCCGCCGGGCAAGAGCAGGTGATCGCCGCGCGCGCGCAGGAGGAGACCATGAAGCACATCCTGCCCTTCAAGCAGAAGCAGATCGAGCAACGACAACTCGAGGCTGAAGCCGATAAAGTCGCGCGTATTCGCACCGCGGAGGGCGCCGCCGAGGCGCGCCGCATCGAGGCCAAGGGTGAAGCCGATTCGCGCCAGAAACTCGCGGACGCGGAGGCCTATCGGCTCGATCTGGTGGGCAAGGCGAACGCCGGCCAGATGGAGCGCGAGGGCGTATTAGTGGCACGCTATCCGCTGTTGATTCAGAAGACGCTGGCGGACAAGCTGTCCGACAAGATCCAGGTCATCATTGCGCCGCTCCCCGCCGCGGGCAAATTTATGGGCTCGAGTCTGCTCGGCGACCTCGGCCCAGCGAGTCCGGTTGACGACGCGGCCATTGCGACTGCCAAGGCGGCAGGTGCCCGGTGATGCTCGCCCTCGCAGCGACGCTCGCCATCGTGGTCCAGGACCACGCCGCATTGCGGGCCGCGCCCCGCTCGAACGCCACCGAGCTCACCCGGCTTTGGCAGGGAGATGTGCTCGAGGTGCGCGGCGAACAGGCCGGATACCTGAAGGTCTACAACTATCGGCGCGAACGGGGCGGCTACTTGCGCGGCGACGCGGCCCGGCCGGTTGAACTCTCCGAGACTGCCGCCGCCGAACTGCTCGCCGTGTTGCGCTTCTTGCGCGAGACTCCAGGATCCGAGGCGCTCGGGATCAGCTACGCAGCGGCGTATCTCAAGGCCGCGCCGTCGCGCGCCATCACGGCCGAGCCCTTCGATGCCATCGCACAAATGGCCGAACGGCTCGCGGACCAAGCCTCCGGCAGCACCGACCATGCCGCCGATTTTGCCCCCCACTTGGAAGTCGTCGAGCAGTTCGGCGTTCGCATGCGCAGTTTCGAGCGCAACGGTCGGATGCGAGTCTGCTACGACGGCGAATTATTTCACCGCGTTCTGACCCTCCCGGCGGCGCAGCCGCAGGCGCGCGCGCGTGCAGTCCTCGGCCTCACACGGCCCGAATGCATCGATCCGGATTTAAGTCCTGTCGCGCGCGCGTCCGTCGACCTCGAACGCTCCTTACTGCTGGAGCAGATCAAGGACACGGACGTGGACGCGATGACGCGCAGCCGCCTGCATGCACGGCGCGCCGGCGTCTGGGCATCGCTCGCCTATGCCCAGGACCGCCGCGGCGAACCCGCCGTCGCCGCGGCGGAGCGTGCACTGGCGGAGCTTCTCGCGGTGCATCCCGATGAGCTGGGTGAGGACCGGCGGCAGGAGTATTCGGACGCAGTACTGCGCGTGGGCGCCATCCGCTGGGCCGGCGCGGCGCCCGCGCCGCAGGGCGGACCCCTGACCTTGCGCGCGGCACCGGGGAGTCCCGGCCAGACCTGTATTGCGCTCGAGGATGCGCGTCGGCCGCGCACCGCTGCCACCATCCAGCGCTGTACCTACGGCGTGGTGAGAATGGCCTCGATACACGCCATCCCTGAAGCCCCGGCGTTGGTGCTCGCCGTGCAGCCGCTCGAGGGCTGGCGCGAGCTTTGGGTATTTCATGAAGGGCGGGCAGGTTGGATGATCGATGTGATCCCGCCGGGGATCGATGATCCCGAAGAGGGCTATGTCGAATTCGCGGGCTACGCGCCGGGCACCCGGCGCCTGCTCATCGCGCGAGAAGTAAAGGATCGCGGACGATTTCGGCGCAGCTTCGAAGAGCTGCGGCTCGATGACCTTGCCTTGGTGCGGCAGGCCAGCAGCCCGGAGCTTTTGCGGGATTTCGGCCGATGGCAGGATGTCGGGTGGCATCGGGATACGCTGGCGTTGCGTTAGCGCCCGGCGATAGCGCCAAAACGCCAGATCATATTAGTCGCCATAATAGGCGAATTAAGATGGATGTTAACTATAAATCGTCATTTTAGGCGAATATTAATATTAACGGTTATGTATCATTATTCGTCCTAACAGGCGAATAATATCCGTTTATATGATAAACTCGCCCATATGGACGAATTATGAAAATCATATCTGAGCTGACCGATGCGGCGGTTCTGCATGAAATCGGCGACCGCCTGGAGCGCCGGCGAATCGACGCGGCACTGACGCAAGCCCAGCTGGCCGAGGAGGCCGGCATCTCCAAGCGCACCGTGGAGCGAATCGAGGCCGGCCACAGCACCGACTTTGTCATGCTACTGCGTGCTTTGCGGGTTCTGAAGCTCTTCGAGGCGCTGGATCAGCTGGTTCCCGACTCGCCGCAAAGCCCTCTGATGCTCCTCAAGACCCGTGGCCGCACGCGCAAGCGCGTCGGACATTCGCGGCGCCTGCCCGACGGCGCCGCAGCCCCCAAAGCGGCCGCACCTTGGAAGTGGCGGGAATAGGGTATGGCCACCGTGGCGGAAGTGCGGTTGTGGGGCCGAATGATCGGAGCGGTCTCCATGGAGGAGGGTGCCCGGATTGCCGCTTTTCAGTATGACCCCGCGTTTCTCGACAGCGGCATTGAGCTCTCGCCGATTAGCATGCCTTTGTCGCGACGGGTTTATCAGTTTCCTTCCCTGGCGGAGCTGTCCTTCCACGGCCTGCCGGGTCTGCTCGCTGATTCACTGCCCGATAAATTCGGCAACGCATTGATCGACGCGTGGCTCGCCACTCAGGGAAGGCGGCCGGAGAGCTTCAACGCAGTTGAGCGCCTTTGCTACATCGGCGTTCGCGGCATGGGTGCCTTGGAGTTCGCGCCCGCGAAGGGGCCGCCGCTGCAACGGTCGGCCAAAGTACAACTCGATGAGCTGGTCAAGCTCGCTTCCCAGGTGCTCACGCATCGCGCCTCGCTGCAAGTGTCCTTTGCTCCAGGCCGGCGGCACGACGGACTGCAGGAAATGCTGCGGGTTGGCACGTCCGCCGGCGGTGCGCGGGCGAAAGCCATCGTCGCGTGGAACCGAAACACGAACGAAGTGCGCTCGGGGCAAGTGCAGGCGCCGGCCGGCTTCGACTACTGGCTGCTCAAGTTCGACGGGGTGAGCGCCAACAAGGACAAGGAACTCGAGGATCCCAAAGGCTATACGGTCATCGAGTATGCGTACGCGCTCATGGCGGCCGATGCCGGTATCGACATGTCAGAATGTACTCTGCTGCAAGAGGGCGGCCGGCGCCATTTCATGACGCGGCGCTTCGACCGCCTAAGCGATGGCGGCAAACTGCACATGCAGTCCCTGGCTGCGCTCGCGCACTTCGATTTCAACGCCGCAGGCGCCTACTCTTACGAGCAGGCCCTCGGCGTGATCAGGCGCCTGGAGCTTCCCATGGCCGCGCGCGAACAACAGTTTCGTCGGATGCTGTTCAATGTTGTCGCCCGCAACCAGGACGATCATGTCAAGAATATCGCCTTCCTAATGGACAAGGCGGGGACCTGGTCGCTTTCGCCCGCATTCGATGTGACCTACGCGTACAACCCGACCGGGCTGTGGACCCGCCATCACCAAATGACGATCAACGGGAAAAATGACGACTTTACCCAGGACGATTTCAAGGCGGTTGCCGGCATGGCGGGGCTCAAGCGCGGACGCTCCGAAGCCATCCTCACCGAAGTGATGGAGACGGTTAAAGCCTGGCCGCGCTACGCCAAGACAGCGGGTGTGCTCGGGTCGCAGCGTGAGCAGATCACGCGAGCATTGAGGTTGAAATTCGATCGCCGCGGCATCCTCACGTCGCAGAGCTGAGGCCTTGGAGCGCTACTTGGGCAGCGGCATCGAATGCGCGCGATCGCCCGCGCGCTCGCCGTACCAAAGCGTATCGCCGGCAGGCTCGATCGCGGTGGGCGTGGCCAGCCCTTCCTGCAGCACGGTGATGCTGGCGGTGTCGCCATTGACCGTGACCATATCGACTTTGCCCGCGCCATTTTCGGTGAGATACAGTTTGCCGTTGGCGGCGCGCATGCCGTCCGGTCCCTTGACCGGCTTGTCCATCCAGATGTCCACCGGTTTGCCGGCCTTGCCGCCCGCGTCCATTGGAACCCGATAGAGTTTGTTGAAAATCACATTGTTCTCATAAAGCGTGTCGCCGATGAAAGTGATGCCGTCTATGCCGTACAGGCTCCGATCATCGCTGAACATCTCCGGCGCGGCGCTCCCCGGTTTCAGGCGCCAGATCTTCGCGCCAATCGTGTCGCTGATATACAGCGCCTTGTCCGGCCCGACCACGAAGTCGTTGCATAGATTCTTGTCGCCGGGAAGTTCCCAGCGAAACTTGGCGGCGCCGGTTTTCAGATCGAAGCTGCGCAACGCGCTGCGCGGAGGACTGCCGGGCGGCGTCGTAAAGATTTGGCAGGCCCACAGCGTATTGGTGGGCGCATCGGCGAGCACACCGAGGAAAGAGCCGGCGCCATCGTTGCTGACGTCGACGAAAACCACGGCTTGGTCGGCGCCCTTCTTGGCGCGGTAGATTTTCGGGCTCGAGGCGCTGCCCAGGATGAGGTCGCCATTGGGTGCAACCGTAATGCTCTCGGGCTGCGATTTTTCCGGTACGGACACCGTTGCGGCGTCGGCGACAGCTGCGATCAATACCGACAAGCCGGCGGCACAGATGAATTTGCGGATCATAGCGTTCCCCTAGGCGATTCTCGCGCAACAAGGTTACCAGCAAAGCCGACCGTTACGGCGGCGCCGCATCGGATGGCATCGCGCGCCTACACCACGCGTCGGTCAGAGTCCTACACCAAGCAATCGCGGCCAAGATTCAAGATCGCGCCATGACCGCGCTGCGAAACACACGCCAAAAAATGCTCAAATTTTGATCAACTTTGGTGGAACATTTTTAATTCCTCCGCGGTCCCACGTTTGCTGTGACATCGCGTTAAATACATGGGAGGGGCAGAGCGCAACTCGCCTGGATCTATGACGACGCAAATCCCCTTTAGCGGTTTTTGGCCGCGCCGAACTCCCCGCACATTCTTGATCCTGCTGCTTTGCGCAACGCCGTTGACGGCGTTTTCGCAAGCACCGACTCCAGCGTCGCCCAATCCAGCCGCCGTGCCGACGATCGCGGAGAATCTTTCCGTCACACCGAAGTTCGGCCAGACGCAGGAGCAGCTGGCTGCGGATCGCGCCGAATGCAGCCAGTGGGCGCGCGGTCAGACGGGCTTCGACCCGGGGCAAATTGGCGGCGGAGTGGCGCGGTCCGACTACACTTCGCGCCGTCAGCAGTATGGGCGCGCCCTGGCGGCCTGTCTCGAGGGACACGGCTATAACGTGCGCTTTGCCATGCCGGTCGTTGCGCCGCCGCTCAATCCGCCGCCCCCGCCGCCGGCGGCCGTTGCACGGCCCGTTCTCGCTCACTCTGCACCGCCGAGCCCGGAGTTGAAATATCACCCCTTCGCTTTCCAGATCGACGGCGGTTACACCGTGACGACCGGAGCCACGAGCAATGAGCTCGATGGCGGCGCCAACGGCGGCCTTGGCTTGAGCTGGTTTCCAACCTCGGCACTGCCGGTCGGAATTCGAGTCGACGGCAGCTACAGCTGGTTTCAAGCCAAGGATCAGTTGCTCAATGCGGGAAACTTTACCTATGGCCACCAGGATATCTATGGCGGCGATGCGGATCTGCAGCTGAATCTCGCGCACCGCTCGTCGGCGAGGCAATTTTACCTGTTTGGCGGAGCGGGCTGGTATCGCGAACAAACCGTGTTGCGGCAAGTCTCGATCGTCAGCGGCACCGTGTGCGGCTTCTATTATTGTCGACCGGGTTTCTTCCCCGCCGTAACGGCCGAGCAGCGCACGACCAGTGACTGGAACCACGCGTGGAACGCCGGGGTGGGATTCGAAACGGCGATCACCGATAAAGCATCGTTCTTCATCGAGGCACGCTATTTGCGTATTTTGCCCAACAGCAACCAGACCAAGTTCGTGCCCATCACGCTGGGCTTTCGCTTTTAACCAACCGAGATAGTCCTATGGCAATCATTGCCTGCAAAGAGTGCGCTCGAGAGGTCTCCGACAAGGCCACGGCTTGTCCTCACTGCGGTGTAACGATCGCCGGAGCGGCCCGGCAATCGAGACGCCGCGCCAGACGCTGGATATATGGAATATTGATTGTCGGCCTGCTGGCGTGGGGCGGTCTGACGACGCTGTGGCTGACGGGGATAACTCCGGTGCCAAAACCGCTGGCGGGTTTCATCGGAACGAGAAGCACGCCGTTCCGCTCGATCAAAGTCCCCGCAAGCGCGGTCCCGCCGGCTCTCCCTGCCGCGACCACTCAATCCGTGGCTGAACTCGAACCGGTAAACGGCGCCGTCTATCGCACCAGTGTTGAACAGCTCTACCAAGATTACGATGCGAATGAAGTGGCCGTCCAAAGTAAAATCGGCGGCAGCCCGATTCGCATCAGCGGCAGCGTGGCACAGATCAACGAGGACCCTTCGGGTCACCCGGTGGTGACGCTTCATACCAGCGGCGGCGACAACGCCGAGATGCTTTTGACCGATGACCAGAGGTCCGCTGCAGCGCAACTGTCGAAGGAAGATGCGGTCGAGATCCAATGCAACAAGATGCAACGCATCGCGGCAAGACTGCGCGGCAGCGGCTGTGCCGTGATGCTGGTTGACGCGGGGGGCAAATTCGCCTATCTCGCCGTTTCACTGGCGGGCAAGAGCGGCAATGCGCCCCTTTATATCGTGGGCCCCATGCCGCGGCAGACCTGCCTCGCGAGCAGTGATTCCATCGCTGCGCAACTAACCTCGAATTCCACCAGCGAGCACATTCTCTCCAAGTCATGCGCCGCGACTGTGCGCGAAAGTGTCTCGATCGAGGGCTGCCACCTCAGCTCAAGCATGACCGCGATGCCGGATCTGCCGACCGCTCATCTGTGGAAATACGATTGCGTCGCGCCGGGTGCTGAAACACGCGTGCTTGCGGAGACGGCAAACTCAAAAGGTAGTCAGAAAAAACGCACGGCCGCGATGGCAATTTTGCAAACCCCGGTTTCGCAACCTGCTTCGGTGTCGCAGGCCGCCTCGCTATCGCAACCCGTGGAAGCCGCGGCTGCGGCATCGGATTCGGAGACGCCGGCGCCGAAAGCGCACTCCAAAGAGGCCCCTTCCAGCGGCGCGGCGGTCGACGTCCCTGCACCGGCGCCGATAATCACGGGCCCAACACCCTTGATCAACACGGCCGCGATTAGCACGGCCGCCATCAACACGCCTGCCATCAACACGGCCGCCAACAACGCGCCCGCCATCAATTCGCCCGCCCTCAACGCTGACAGTGATAGGGGCAGCGCGCCGCAGCCGCCGGCTGCGGTAGCCGTTCCCGTTTCAACCTCGACGGCGCCGACTCCGCCCGCAGCCGCACCCGACGAGTTGACTCCGGTCCGCAGCAAGGATCCCGCCGCCGCTGTTCGAATTGCGTCCTATTGCAGCAAGATAACCTCGGGCGCGGCCAACTCGACCACGGTCGCGATGCGCTGCAGGCAAGACGAAGTAGATGCCTGGAATCGTCTCATCGTTCAGAACGAGTTTCCGTCGCTCGACGACACCAGTCGGCGCAAATGCAACGAGCCGCCGTTTCCGGACAGTTTTGTGGCTCGGGAAACTTGCGCGAAGTACCAGTTGCATTTGGACTAGTGCGTCCATTCAAGGTGCTGCACTCTCTTCGCCTACGAACGAAAGATCGAGAAGATCGTCGGGCAAGACGGTTTTGCTCAGTTTGTCCCGATCTTTCCAGAACTGTACCTGCTTCTCGATATCCGCCACGTCGAGATTCGCGCGCCGATCGTTGTAGGTTTTAGTCCGTGCCAGTGTGTCGGGGGAAATCTTCAACCAGCGTGCGACCAACCCGAGATACCCGTCGTAGTGGGCTCCGGGTATGAAGTCGCCGCCGTCGTCGTAGTTGAGGAAATTCAGTGCGTAGTCGGCCGTGCCGTGCTGATAGGCGCGCATGAATGCTTCAATGAGGGCACGCCGCTTTGCAATGTTCCCGGCCGTGACGAATATCACACCCTGCTGCCACTGAGCGAAATCGCTCAGGCGCAAGAGCGAACGGCCTTTGTTCGCCAGTGCAAGCGCGGTCGCATAGGGCAGGACCGCCGCATCAATTTCACCGCGCGACAATGCCGAGAGTTCGCCTGCGGGCGACTTCAGCAGAATTGTCTTGATGGAGTTGGCGTCCAGATTGAAACGAGCGGCAATACTGTAAAGACCGTAATACTCGCTCGAGTCGGCGCGCGCGACACCGATGGTCGCGTTCGGCAGGCCGCGCACACCGGACAATCCGGCCGCCCGCGCCTTCGGGCTGACGAGCAGTGCGTACATGGGAAATCCGGTCCGATCGCTCGAGCGCGATGCAATGATCTTGAGGCGCTGGGCGGCGGCGTCACGAAAGAAGGGGGCAGACAACGCGGCAATGCCGATATCGACCTTGCCCGATGCGACTGCGGCCGACACCGTAGCATCGCTTTCAAGAGGCAGAAGCTTGGGATCGAGGCCCGCAAGTTGGAAATAACCCGCGTCGATCGCAATGAGAACGGGGGCCACGCTCGCATCGCGGGTCACTCCGATGCGCAGCGGCTGCAATTCGCCGGCCGGCGCCGCAAGGGGCAGTGCCCCGCAACACAGAACCAGGACCTGAATGAATTCGAGCCACCGGTCCGGTAGCACGGCGCGGATCCAACGCCTCACTGGAATTGCCCTCATTCCAACAGAGATTTTAGTAAGGCGAAGGCGGCCTCGGGGCCGCCTTCGCGTCTCTTAAACGACCTTGCTCCGGCCTAGATGCCGCAGAACTTTCTGATGCGATCTTCTTTGTCACCCTTCGCCCAACGCGCATCGTCAGGATCATAGACCAGCGGCCTGGCCAGATCATTGGGATCAACCAGCCAGCGCAACTCCGGCTGATACACGACTCCGCCGGGAACCTCCGAACTACCGGCCGCGGCCACCTGGGTGAGAAGGAAGGCCTTCTTGCTTTGCAGTGAAGAACTCACGATCTGCACATCCGTCATATGGCCGGGAACGTAGATTTGCGGTCGGACATGTTGCGTGTAAAGGAACGGATCGCGAACGGCGTTGGTCGCGAGGCCGAGCGTCGTGACCGAGCCAAACTCGATGTCCGTCGCCGGCAGCGAATCCATGATTTCAAACAGATGTGCGCCCACCAACGGATTGCCGCTCGGACTTACGCCTGCGTTGAACGGACTTCCGGCCACCGGGCTGGTAAGCCCCGGATCGGTGCCGGCCCCCTCGATCAAGGGACCCGCGGTGTTATGCCAGACGGTGGTGAAATGATTGCCGTCGCGCAAAATGATCTGATAGAAAATGCTGTAAGGGCCGGCCACACCGCCAAATCCGGTCGTCGTCAAATTCATCTGCCCGGGCGCAAGCGTCGACAGCACTGGACCGGTGGCGAGGCAACCTTGCAGTCCTTTGACGCCGTTAGCCAGCACACCCCCGGTAGGAGAGGGTCCGATGTCCTCGATGGTTCCGGCCGGTTCCTTCGTGGTCGGAGGGTTGTACGGCGCGACGCAGGTGCCGGGAGGATAGATCGACTGTTCGCGAGGATCGTAGTCATTGACGACGGGCACAATCGGATTGCTGCCCCAGAATTTCGGATCCGTCGGAACGGAAGATGAGTGAATGTGCTTGAAGGCGACGATGCACGCCACGGGATTGAGCTGATTGAGAGTTACCACGGACGTACCCGGTACCGAGCCTCGCGGCACGACCCCAATGCAGTTGACCGGATTGGCATTCGGAATGAGTTTCGCGCCGCCGTTGACCGTGTTCGGATCCGCGGCCATGCGCGCCACATCCTCCTGCATGACATCGCAGGTCTCCGGCGTTGCGTATATCGGGATGTTCAACCATTTTGCGACGTAAGCGGCGTTGTCCGCATGATCGCCATGGCCATGACCGAGAAAGATTGCCTCGGGATTCAAATCAATCAGATCCTTGGCCCCGAAGCTGGTGCGGCGCAAATCCGGACCCGACGCAGGCGGCACTTCGAATCGATTGATGTAGGTATCCAGAAGCACCACTCTGCCGCGAAATGACGCGGCGTAACCTGCATTGGTGATCCAAGAAAAAATGACACGGTCGCGGCGCACTTGCCCGGTGCGCGGATCGACGTTTTCCGCGCCGAAGAATCGCTGGCGGGCGGCAATGGTGGTTTCGCTCATGCGGTCGTTATTCGCCGCAGCGGTCAGTGAACAAATACACGAGGCCGCGAAGGCGGCCGTGAGCAGTACTAGCCTTAGCTTCATGACTAAACTCCCCTCGAATAGTTTGTGGTGCGCCTGAGGGCAGTGGCCAACCTCAGGAAAAAAAGCCTACGCCCGCGGTCCCGTATCCCACAATCGGGCCGCGGAGGAAATTCCGTGAAGAAAAGTCAAGAGCGCGATCGGGCTACGGCTTGGGTCCTGTCAACGCCGCCAGGTATCGGTCCACTGCTGCCGCATCGCTAATCTGCTGCCGGGCTGACTGCCGGATGGGCTCCGGGGCGGGTTCGCGATCCACGGCTTCTCGCTCGAGCTTTTCGCGACGATCAATTTGCTCGTAATGCGGACTCGGGTTCGGTATCGAATTGAGACAGGTCCGAATTTGGCCGTCGTTGCGTTCCCACCAAGTCCGCTGCGCGGCCAGCCGCTGTGCCTTGGCGTGCAAAACGGACAATTCCCATTCGGCGACGCTGCGAAATTTCGGCTCGATGTTATTCCAAGCGTCCCAATTGACCTCAGGCAGCGCGCCGCGGAAGTAAGCCATCGAATCAGCAACAGACAGCGTGGGCGCCATGAATGCCTCCACCGGACAGCCCGCAGGGATCTGGAACAGCGTCCTTTTCATGTCGGCGTCCAGGGAGGGTTGCCCGGCATTCTTCCGGGTCCAGAGTAGATGGGATACCCAGCCGCGAAAGTTGCGGTCCAGGGCGCGCCAAGATCGGCGTTGTGAGGCATCCCAATGATCGACGATTGAGCTAATCCACTGGTCCTCGCTGAGCATGGTGTCGCGCGGGATCGCATCCATATGCGGCATCGGCTGCGCCTGCATACGCATTTGACTGTAGGCGGCGAAGGACACCGTCAACGCACTCGCGCAGAGGAGAAGTGCTGTACGAATGTGATTCATTCCTTTGCATCGTACTTGGTTGCGGATTGTAGCCGAAGAAGCGAGGCGACCTGAAGATCGCGAAATACTTACCAACCTGCGGACGCGCGCATGTTGCGTCGCGAGATCACAACCACCCAGTTACACTGCGTGCGTGTCCGCCGATAGCTCATCTTTTCACAAAGCCCAACCTGCGACCTCGGATGTCGCGACACCGGCGGAGTTGACGGCCGCCCTCAAGCGCCGCTTCGGGTTCGATTCCTTTCGCCCCGGCCAGGAAGCGATTGTGCGCGATGTGCTGGCGCGGCGTGACGTGCTCGCGTTGATGCCCACGGGCGGCGGAAAATCGCTCTGTTTTCAGTTCCCGGCGCTGTTGCAGGCGGGGGTGACGCTGGTCGTCTCTCCGCTCATCGCCCTCATGCAGGACCAGGTCCGCCAGCTGCAGAACAACGGCATTCCCGCGGCCTTCATCAATTCGAGTCTCGACGCCGCCGAGATCCAGCGGCGAACGCAGGCGCTGCTGCGCGGGGACTACAAACTGCTCTACCTCGCCCCGGAACGGCTGCTGCTGCAGGAATTTCTGGAGGGCCCCCTGAACCGTCTGTATTCAGAGGTGGGCATCAACGCCTTCGTCATCGACGAGGCGCACTGCGTATCGGAATGGGGACATGACTTTCGAACCGAGTACCGTCAGCTTGCGCGCTTGCGACGCCGTCATCCGGAAGTCCCGCTGCTCGCCTTCACCGCGACCGCCACGGCGCGGGTGCGCAGCGACATCATTGCGCAGCTCGAGCTGCGCGATCCGGCCGTGCATGTGGCCAGTTTCAACCGGCCGAATCTCTTCTACCGGGTGCGCCCCAAGGACAAGAGTTCCTACCGTGAGCTGCTGGCGCAGGCAAAGAGCGGCGGTGCCGGCATCATCTATTGCCTATCGCGCCGGCGAGTCGATGAATTGGCGGCCAAGCTGCAGGCCGCAGGCATTCGCGCGGCGCCTTATCACGCAGGACTCGACGGCATCACCCGCCGTGATACCCAGGACGCCTTCATCCGCGACGATCTGCAGGTCATCGTTGCGACCATTGCCTTCGGTATGGGCATCGACAAGCCGGACGTGCGCTGGGTGGTGCATTACGATCTGCCCCGCACCCTGGAGGGTTACTACCAAGAGTCGGGCCGGGCGGGTCGCGACGGCGATCCCGCCAACTGCACCATGTATTTCGGAGGCGCCGACATCCGCACCGCTGAGTTCCTGATCCAGCAGAAGGTCGACGCCAGCGGCGCCCCGTTGGAGAACGAGCAGCGTATCGCGCGTCAGCAGCTGCGCCAGGTCCTGCAATTCGCCGACTCGACCGAATGCCGTCGAGCGGTGCAATTGCGTTACTTCGGCGAGACTTTCTCAGGCCCGTGCGGAGCCTGTGACAACTGCCGCGAACCACGGACCGTTGAGGACTGGAGCGAGGAGGCGCGGCAGTTCCTGTCCTGCATTGCACGCCTGGCTCAGCGCCATCAACGCTTCGGCGCGGCCTATATCATCGACATTCTTCGCGGTGCCCGGACCGAACGTATCCTATCGGCCGGTCATGATGCGTTGAGCGTGTACGGGATCGGCAAGCATCGCCGGGTCGACGAATGGCGCAATCTCGCGCGGGCTCTCCTACATCAAGGATTGATCAGCGAGGCGCAGGATGGCTATTCAGTGTTGTCGCTCAACGCGCACAGCTGGCCGGTGCTGCGCGGCGAACGGCCCGTGAGCATCGCGCGTGCGGTCAAGCCCGCGCGTCGGCCCAAAGATGACACGCGCGAGTCACCGCCCCGCGAATCAGCCCAGCGCGGATTGACTACGAGCGGGTCGACCACGAGCGGGTCGACTCCGGACGATGCGCTGTTCGAGCACTTGCGGGCCCTACGCAAGCGCTTGGCGGACGAGAATGGCTTGCCGCCGTATGTCATTTTTCATGACTCCACGCTGCGTGAGATGGCAAAGCACATGCCGCTCGACCTCGATCAGTTCGCCGACCTGCCCGGGGTAGGCCAGGCCAAACTCGCTCGCTACGGTGAGCGGTTCATCGCCGCGCTGCGCGAGCATCGCGCGCGGACGCAGGACCGTTGAGGCGGCTCATCCGATAATGGTCCACGACCCGGCCGCGACGGTTCTGTAGTCCAGACTGACGCCGCGCGCTCACCACGAATCCGAGTCGCTCGTAGAGCAACTGGGCGCGCGGGTTCGTTACGGCGACATCCAGCGTCGCGCTGCGATGTTGATTGATATCGAGGCCCGCGAGTAAATTGCGCACCAGGTGAGTGCCAACGCCATGCCCGCGCAGCTCCTCGCGGACGCCGAGATGACACAAATAGTACTCCTGCGCTCGAGGCGGCCGGATGATGGCCTCGGTGCGAAGGCCGCGCACCATGACGCTCCACGCGTGAATTGGACCGTAGAATCGCAGTATCTGCAGCGAGTTGGCAATCGTGAAGCGCAGTACGGCGCGGCCGTCGAATGCGGCGCCGGCCGCGGCAACCCGCCCGTCAATCTCGGCGACCCGATGATTGCGCCAGCCGAACTCACCCCCACCCTGTAGGAATGCGAAGCGTAGGAATTGCTGCGCGCCGCGCGCATCGCCCATATCGAAAACGTAGTCAAACGCCGCAGGCCCGGAACTGTAGATCAGCGGTACCGCAGCGGCGGCATCCGCAGGCGTCGCATCGCGGAAGGTCGGTGCCGCTGAATTTCCAATGGGTTCCATCATGAGTCGTGCCGCGCATCCCGTGTTTTTTGCCAACGCCACCGCCGCCTAGCGGTCGCCCGGGCCCCCACAGATATCGGTTATTGTTAACTGCCGTCCGTTGACACGGTTCAGCGAGCGACTAACATGTTCGCGGGGGAACAAGCGCGGTGCGCTGTTTGCAACTTTAACTCGAAATCAATCGCCGTGCGCCGAAAGCCAAATTCACCAATCTGGTTCACGCATTAATCAAATTTCAATCGAGGAGTCTCCATGAGGGTAGTCATCAACAGGACGTGTATCGCTACGGCGATCCTAGGAATACTTGGGGCATCGACGGCATTGGCCGGCACCGCCTCGCAGGCTGTGGACGCCGGCTCACTCAGCGGCGCGCAAGCGAGTCAGTCGATCTCAGTCACCATCGCGCTGAAGCTGAGTGATCTGGCCGGCGCCGAGTCGCTGATGCAGCGGCTGGCATCGTCGAGCGATGCGATGTACGGAAAGTTTTTGACGCCCGCGCAGGTCGAAGCACAGTTCGGGCCGAGCGAGAGCGATGTCGCAAGAGTGATTGGCGAGCTGAGTGCCTCAGGTCTGACGGTGGAAAGAACCACGTCGACGACGCTGACCGCGACCGGCAAGGCCGCGACGCTGGAACAAGTTTTCCACACCAGCCTGCATCAATTTGTCATGCCGGCGACCGCAAAACATCCGTCGTTCACTTTCCGTGCCGCCAAGACCGCGCCTGTGGTGCCCGCGAACATTGCCTCAGTCGTGCGCGGCGTGATCGGACTGAATACCAACCCCGTGTTCTCGCCGCACCTGAAGCACGTCCCGGCCACGTTAGGCGGAGCTCCGGTGAGCCGATATCCAGGCTCCACGTCGGGAGTCGACACCGAATCGGGCGCACTGACCGTGAAGGATTTTGCAACTCTCTATGATGTGAATCCGCTCTACGCCAAAGGGGTCACCGGCAAGGGTCGCACGGTCGGCATCGTCACCTTGGCGAATTTCACACCGAGCGATGTTTTCGCCTATTGGAGTTCGCTGAACCTCAAAGTGAAGTCCAACCGCCTGACAGTCATCAATATTGACGGCGGCCCTGGCGCGCCCAGCGATGCGTCAGGCTCGGATGAAACCACGCTTGATGTTGAACAATCCGGCGGCATTGCCCCCGGCGCCAATATCATCGTGTATCAATCGCCGAATACCGATCAAGGATTCCTGGATGCCTTCGCACGGGCGGTGCACGACAACAAGGCCGATTCCTTCTCCACCAGCTGGGGCGAGTGGGAGTTCTTCGACAGCGCCGCTGCCGGTGATCAGGTCACCGATGTGTTTTCGCACGAAACGGTCAGCTCTTTGCGGGCGCTTCACGAGGTTTTGGTGGTCGCCGCCCTGCAAGGCCAGACCACGTTTGCGGCTGCAGGCGACTGCGGCGCCTACGACGTGTTCGACGAGGTGCCGGCGAATTTCTCCACGCCGCTGAGTGTGGACAATCCGGCCAGCGACAGCGCGATCGTCGCCGCGGGCGGTACCACTCTGCCGGGGGTACAGGAGTTCTCGCTCCCTGACGGGTCAACCTTCAGCATCAACGTTCCGCGGGAACGTGTCTGGGGCTGGGACTATCTGACACCGCTGTGCGTTGCCCTGGGCCTGGATCCGCTCGGCAACTGCGAGATCTTTCCGGGCGGCGGTGGCGGCGGCGTCAGTGTGTTCTTCCCATTGCCGCTCTATCAATTCGGCACCTTCGGTACGCAGACCAGTCAGCCGAATCAATCCTTCGTGGACAACAGCACTTCACCGCCGACGGTGGATTTCGCGCTGCCGGCGCGCTTTTTTGGACGCAATGTCCCGGACGTGTCGTTCAACGCAGATCCAGACACCGGGTACGCGCTGTTCTACACCTCGGACAAAAACGGATTCCAAGTTGACACCTTCTTCGGCGGCACGAGCTTCGTCTCACCGCAGCTCAACGGCGTTACGGCTCTGCTGTCGCAAAATGCGGGTCATCGGCTCGGCTTGATCAACGTTGAACTCTACAACCTGGCACGCTTGGGACTCACGCAGGGCCGGCATCCGGTGATCAACACGATCTCGACCGGCGACAACTGGTTCTACAAGGCACGCGACGGCTATAGCCCGGCGGTCGGCCTGGGGACCATCGACGTGTTCAATCTGTCCGAAGTGACACGCTGATCGCTCGTTCGCAAGGTAACCGCATCCGCCCTCTGTTCTTCAGAGGGCGGATGCTTTCGATTCAGGTGCCCGCTCTTTGGATCATGGTGGCGACGGCCTGGTCGATGCCGATGCAGCCCTTGCGGGCGTTGGCGCCGCGATTCGGAAAGTCGATCCAGCCGGCATTGAATCCGTCGAGCATCTGCATGCGGGGCGTGGGATTTTTCATGCCCTGCGCGCGAAAGATCGATTCCCACTGATCGCGCGGCACGGCTTGCGCCCGCACCGGTCGCGCCAGCACCTTGGCGAATGCATCGGCGAGCGCGTTCGGCGACCCGCGCTGTGCACCCTCCAATTCGACCACACGCGGTCCGTTCCACTCCTCTTGCAGGAGCGCCGCAGCGGTGCGCCCAACGTCATCCGTGGCGATCATGGGGACGGGACGATCCAGCGGCTGAAGGTAGCTCTGGATGCTTCCGTTCCTGGCCGAGGCGATGTCCCACGTGGCGTTTTCCATGAACCATGCGGCGCGCAGGAAACTCACGGGCATCGGCAGGGTCTTCAGGGCATCCTCCATCAGACCCAGGCCATTCAACAAATTTGGCTGCAGCGCATCGGCGCCGATGGTCGAAAGTGCCACTACTTTGTTTGGCTTCGCCGCGGCAAGCGCCGAGTAAATGGAGGCGATGAATTCCCGGGCTTCGGGAAATCCGGGCGCCGGGTCGAAGATCGGCGGCAGCATGGCAAAGACACCCTGCGTCCCTTCGAAGGCTTTGGCCAGCGCGCCCGCGTCCGCGGAATCCGCGACCGCAATGTCGCAGCCAAGGCTCGCCCATGCGGCGCCCTTGGCTGCATCGCGGACCACCGCGCGGACGCGTTGATCCGCGGACAGAAGACTGCGGGCCACCGCGGCCCCGACTTTCCCCGTGATACCGGTAACTGCATACATAGTCGCTGCTCCTTGAAAAGTCACGCTCTGCGCGGTAGGTGTCAATATCTCGCGTCAACATTCGTGCTACAACAGCGTTTATGTGAAGATAGTCGTGAGTTTCTGTCAGGAATACCATGACCTTCGATAGCAAGCTGCTTTCCGGCCTGACGGTACTGATCGCGGTAGTTGAGGCCGGCACCATCGCGCGGGCCGCCGAAGCCTTGGGACTTTCTCCCTCCGGTGTCAGCCGCGCACTCTCGCGGCTGGAACAGCGCGTCGGCGCGCGGCTGCTGGCACGGACCACGCGCTCGCTCTCGCTGACCGATGAGGGACGGCGTTTCTATGAACAAGTCGGGCCGCATCTCGCGGGCATCGAGGAAGCAGCCGTCGCGGCGTCCGGATCCGCCAACAAGGTATTCGGACGGCTGCGCGTCAACATCGATCCTTACTTTGCGCGCATCGTGCTCTCGGCGCATCTCGCGGCGTTTCTGACGCGTTACCCGGATGTTTCGGTGGAGCTGATCATGCGGGATGCCGTGGGCGATCTCGTCGCCGATGGGTTCGATCTCGCGCTGCGTTTCGGCGAGCCGCCGGTCGGCTCATTCGTCGCAAGGAAGCTCATTGAAACGCGGGTACTGACGGTCGCCTCACCGTCGTATATCAAAACCCACGGTCGGCCGCGCCAGCCGCAGGACCTCGAGGGATGCGATTGCATCGATTTCTACGACGCGGCGAACGCCAAGCCCTACGGCTGGGAGGTCAGACGGAAGAAGGAAGTGATCCCGCTTCGGGTCAAGGGGCGCCTGCTGGTATCGGACTCGGGGACGCTGATCGGCGCATGCGAGGCCGGCGCGGGAATCGCCCAGGTCCTCGAACTCGGATGCAAGCATCTTGTGGATAGCGGCCGGTTGGTTGAGTTGTTTCCTGAATGGTCGGATGAGCGCTTCCCCCTCTACGCCATCTATCCCTCCCGGTTGCACCGCGCGGCGAAAGTGCGCATGTTCATCGAGTTTTGTATGGAAGTGATGGCCGGAAAGCCGCGCGCAGTCGGCAGCAAGGTGCGGTGAGTTTGAGAATATGGGTGGACCATAACAACCAAAGTCCGTAGGCGTCTTGCCTGTCTTGAATTTTACCAATAGTAGCGGTCTATCGTATCGATAAGATCTATTTATTGGCTCTATCTTGAATGCCGCGCCTATGCTTCGAGCAGGAGTTGGGAAGCAGTGGCATGACACTCAGGGAACTTAAGTATCTGGTGGCGCTGGCGGATCACGAGCATTTTGGCCGCGCCGCGGAGGAATGTTGCGTTTCGCAGCCGACCTTGAGCACCCAGATCAAAAAGCTGGAAGCCTATTTGGGCGCGATTTTGATTGAGCGAAACGCCCGATCCTTCGCACTGACACCCATTGGACAGGACGTCGTCGAAAAAGCGCGCCGTATCGTGAGACAGGTCGACGATTTGCATACTACGGCGCGGACCGCCCTGGGTCCCTTGGTGGGGCCACTCAGTCTGGGTGTGATACCGACGCTGGCACCCTATTTTCTACCCTGGTTGGTTCCGCTGGTCAGGGGGCACTACCCGCGATTGCAGCTGGTGGTCCACGAAGATCTGACCCAGCACTTGGTGCAGCGGCTGCGCAATTTCGAGATCGATGCAGCCTTGTTGGCGCTTCCGCTGGACGGCGAGGATTTCGAGGAACTGGCGCTGTTCGACGAGCCATTTTGGCTCGCGTGCCCGCGGGGACATGCCCTGGCCGAGTTAAAGAGCGTATCCGAGGCGGACTTGCGCGGCATCCCGTTGTTGTTGCTGGCCGATGGTCATTGTCTGCGTGGTCAAGCGCTGGCTGCCTGCGGACGGCTCGGTGATAGCGACGGCGATGACGGCGTTATCGATGATTTCAGGGCCGTCAGCCTGGAAACCATCTGCCAACTGGTGGCAGCTGGTTTTGGCTGCACATTATTGCCGGCGCTGGCAGCGCTTCCGCCGCAACGTCCGCAGCCATCATTCGCCATCCGGCCGTTGCAATCGCCCCATGACAGCCGACGCATTGGTCTGGTGTGGCGTCGGGGCTATCCGAAAGCCCGAGAGTTGGCGCTGCTCGGTGATCTGATCATCGACAATCCACCTGACGGCACAGAATCAGTTTTGAACCGATCAGCAGCGCTTAGTGCGGAAGGCTAGTTGCCGACGGCACGGACGCGCTGCAGGATTTGAAGCGCGTCCACGCCAATCGATCAAGTCAAGTCGAAGCGGTCGAGGGTCATCACCTTGGTCCACGCCTTCACGAAGTCGCGCACAAATTTCTGCTCGCCGCCTGCGGAAGCGTAGACCTCGGCCACGGCGCGCAGTTCGGAGTTCGAGCCAAACGCCAGGTCAACCGGGGTCGCGGTCCATTTGAGCGCACCGGTCTTGCGATCGTGTCCCTCGTAAACGCCCTCGGAGGCGGCTGACTTGTTCCACGTGTAAGACATGTCGAGCAGATTCACGAAGAAGTCGTTCGTCAAGGTTCCCGGTCGATCGGTAAAGATGCCGTATTTCGTTTGTCCGGCATTGGCGTTCAAGGCCCGCATGCCGCCGACCAGAACGGTCATTTCAGGAACCGTCAGCATCAGGTTGCTGGCCCGATCGACCAGCATTTCCGCCGGAGAGCGGCGCACACCGTTGCCGAAGTAATTCCGGAAGCCGTCCGCGGTCGGTTCGAGCACCGCGAAAGACACCGGGTCGGTTTGATCCTGCGCTGCGTCCGTGCGCCCAGGGGTGAAGGGAACGAGTACCTCGTAGCCCGCCTTCTTCGCGGCCTGCTCGACGGCGACATTGCCGCCCAGGACGATCAGGTCGGCGAGGGACACCTTCTTGCCGCCAGTCTGTGCATGGTTGAAGTTACTCTGGATACTTTGCAGACGCTGTAGCACCTTGGCGAGTTCTTTCGGGTTGTTGGCCTCCCAATCCTTCTGCGGCGCGAGGCGAATTCGCGCCCCGTTCGCGCCACCACGCTCGTCGGTGCCGCGGAACGTGGCGGCCGATGCCCACGCCGTCCTGACAAGCTCTGGGCCGGTCAAGCCCGACGCCAGGATTTTGGATTTCAGTTCCGCGACATCCGTCGCGTCGACCATCTTATAGTCCGCCTTGGGGAGGGGATCCTGCCAGATCAGGTCCACACTCGGAACTTCCGCACCGAGGTAACGTGCGCGCGGTCCCATGTCGCGGTGGGTCAGCTTGAACCACGCTTTGGCAAAGGCGATTTTGAATTCCTCGGGATGCTGCCGCCAGCGCGTGGTGATTTCCCGGTAGATGGGGTCGGTTTTGAGCGCCAAGTCCGTCGTAAACATGATCGGCGCATGTCGCTTGCTCGGGTCTTGAGCATCGGGCACCAAGTTCGCTCCCTGGCCATTCGCGGGGGTCCACTGGATCGCGCCGCCGGGACTCTTGGTTTGCACCCAGTCGAAGGAATACAGGTTGGTGAGGTATTGCAGCGTGAACGCGGTCGGACTGGCGGACCAGGCGCCCTCCAGGCCGCTGGTAACGGCATCGTCGCCCTTACCCGTACCGCACGTGTTCTGCCATCCCAATCCCTGCTGCTCGACGCCCGCTGCGGCGGGCGCAGGCCCCACGCATTTAGCTGGATCGTGCGCACCGTGTGCCTTGCCGAAAGTGTGGCCGCCCGCGATCAGCGCGACGGTTTCCTCGTCATTCATCGCCATGCGACCGAAGGTTTCACGGATATCCTTGGCGGCTGCCAACGGATCCGGATTGCCGTTCGGACCCTCGGGATTGACGTAGATCAATCCCATCTGAACGGCTCCGAGCGGCTTTTCCAGTTTGCGGTCACCGCTGTAGCGCTCATCGCCGCCAAGCCACTTCTTCTCCGGTCCCCAGTAGACCAGATCCGGTTCCCAGTCATCCGCGCGCCCGCCGCCGAAGCCGAAGGTCTGAAAACCCATTTGCTCCAATGCGACATTCCCGGTCAGGACCATCAGGTCTCCCCAGGAAATCTTCTCAGCGTATTTCTGCTTGATCGGCCACAGCAGTCGCCGTGCCTTATCGAGATTCGCATTGTCGGGCCAGCTGTTGAGCGGCTCGAATCGCTGCTGCGCGCCGCTTGCACCGCCGCGGCCGTCACCGGTGCGATACGTGCCGGCACCGTGCCAGGCCATGCGTATGAAGAACGGGCCGTAGTTGCCATAGTCGGACGGCCACCAATCCTGTGAGGTTGTCAGGACCTTCGCGATGTCCTGCTTCACGGCATTGAGATCGAGGCTCAAAAACGCCTTCGCGTAGTCGAAATTCTCTCCGTACGGATTCGACTCGGCCGCGTGCTGTCGCAGCGGCGACAGGTCCAGTTGCTCAGGCCACCAGAACTGGTTCGGCCGCGGTGCGCCCTCGGCGCCGACAGCAACCGCACCGATCAACGGTAGCGCCACGACGGCGCACGCAAGCAGCGACACCGTCAAATGTTTCTTCTTCATTTAGCTCTCCTCGATCGAACACAACTCTGCATGCCGTCGCGATTCTATGGCGGCACCACGACAGGGTTGATTCATTTATTCGATTGCTGCGATAGGTATATGGAATCGCTGAAGATCAAAGACCGCCGCCCAAGCTTGGGGAGATCTCGGGCGCTGACTCGAGCGCCGGCCGCCGAATCAGATACAGGCCGTTCTCGGCCAATAGGAATGTCGTGCCTGTATCGGGATTTGTCACGTCTTGACGCACTTGCCTGACCTCAATGACGCGGTCATCGCTCGGTGATTCTCCGCTCTGGAAGATCTTGTAGTCTCGGGTGCCTTGGCCGATGGGCGCGTCGAAGGCCTGGCCGGTGAGTCTTGACGCATGATCGGCTAAAAGTATTGTGGAATCTCGCGTGTCCAGACCTCTTACTTTCATCAGGACTGGATCGCTGCGCAAATCCAAAACCGCCTCTCCCCGGCCTTCGCGAAATCTGACGAGTTCTCCTCGCTTGCCGAGATCGGCCACGAAATCGAAGGGTCCTGGCGCGTCAAGTTGCACTGAACCTTCGCCCCTCACGCGCGCCGGATCCGTCACATCGAAGATCGCAAGCTGAGTACCTTCCTGCTGTTCAACATATAAGAAGATTCGCCCATCCTTGGTATCGTGCAAGAACATCGCCTCGCCGCCTTGTCGCGCCAATGTGGGCAGGTTCGTCGGGGGTACAAGAACGATATCGTTAGAGGGATTGGCGTAGCCGACGGACACCACGGATAGTCCCGCCAAAATCGTTGCGAGGGTCAGTCGAGTCGCCGCCCTCGATAATTTACCGGCTGAATTCTGTCTCATCGCAGTCTCTCCGTTGCTCGTTTTTGATTGCTCCTGTCGAACAATGAGACTGCCGGACCGTCCCATTTATTCCGTGTCGATGCGCTAGGTGGCCGCCGCCGGCAACATGGCCGGCGGAACAAACGGCGCTCTTGAACGGTCTAGTGCGTTGTGTGGGTCTCCGAAGCCGCTGGACAGTGAGATCAGAAGCGGGTTTGGGGAGACGTGATCAAGGGTCGAAGTGGAGGCAGCCATGTCCATTCTTTCACTAACGCGAGTAACCAACACCAGCGTTCAAATACCGGGGCTTGAACCCTGGTACGCCGATCCACAGGACCCCGCCTTGACGGTGATGACCGACTTTCGCGAGCGAGCGTCCGTTACCGTCCCGGACACCGCCGCGATCGATGAAGCTCTGGAGCACATGAGACACACGGGCGTTCGTTGCGCATTCGCGATCGATGAACGCAAGCGCGTCGTGGTCGGATTGATTACTGCCTACGACATCACGGGCGAAAAGCCGATTCAGTGCGCGCAGTCCCGGACAATACAACGTCGCGAAGTGCTGGTCCGCGACATCATGCAGGAGATTTCGGATTGTCGGGTGGTGGATATCAAGCAGATAGAAATTGCCACGGTCGGCGCCGTGTCGGATATGTTTGCCAAATATCGATTGACCCACGTACCGGTCATGGAAACAAGCGAAACCGGCGAGCAACGCTTGCGAGGATTGCTGTCCGCGGCGAGAGTCAGGCGCTTGTTGTTGCGGCCCGGGTCACGAGCATCACGCCCATTCGGGATTGTGGTCCGCAGCGTCTGATCATTCAATAACTATCGGCTTCCACTGATCGGTCGCCAGGGTTCTGGGCTTCGCCCATCACCCTGGCGACTGATGACTCGTGACTACTCTTACAGCGTGTGCAAGAAGGTAATCAAGTCTTCCCTGGCCTCCGGTCTCAACTCTCTAAACTGACGGGCGGCGTCGCGTGCTTCTTCATCGTGGCGATGGATAGCATCTTCCAGAGATAGCGATTTCAGGTCATGCATAAAGCGGGCCTTTTCGCGCAAGCCCCACAGTGGCGCAGTTCTCAACTTGTTGGCCGTGTCCTGTGGCCCAACTTGAACAATGCCATCTCCGGTGCCGACGTCATGCAGCAGAAAGTCACTATAGGGATGAATGATTTTATTCCCCAAAGCCACCGGAACAACAAACATTCCACCATTCACGACAGTCCCGGCTGGAGCCGTGGTAATGGATTGGACATGGCAAACGGCACAACCGACCTGCGTGAACAGAGCTTGGCCCCGGATGGCGGCTGAGCTTGCGGCAAGCGCGGCGTCTCGAGGGGGAACCATGGTGCCGCGTATGAATTGAGCAAAGTGGTCGATGTCGGCCAGGCCAAGCTCATCGGGCTGATCGTTAACACCCGTCGTAGTGAGAAGAACAGTGGTCACTTCAGTAGGGCGTAGCCGGCTGGTGATCCCCATCTCATTGAGATAGGCATCGGCGATAAAGGAAAGCAAGCTGCTGTGTTGGTCCTTCCAGCCAAAGCGTCCAACACGGGTTTGCCCAGGGGCCTCGAAAATCGGAGCCTCGACAACTTCCCCATGCACTCTTCCTTGGCTCAGCTTCGGTTGCGCCGCCGCGATCGCGATCAGAGTGCTATCGTCAATGGCCTCCACAAATCCGTCCCCCAGCGTGTTGAGGGCCGCGCGTAGTGCGCGGATGTTTTCTGTTTCAGGTATGGTTTCCTGGGCTTGTGGCCCGATGGCGCGATCGTTGACGATGGACCTGCCGGTAATGGTGTTTTGTCCATCGTTGATCAAGATCGTCGGGTTCACAAAAATGCCGTTCGCATCATTGTGCCCAACCCGCAGTTCAGTGATCTGGCTGGCGGCCCCGCTGTTGGGGTTCTGATGGCAAACGACGCAAGAGGTTGCGTTGTACACCGGTCCAAGGCCATCCGCGACCGTTTCGTTTTCCTCGTAGACCGCCTGATCCCGAGCAAAGGTATCGCCGGGCGGTTCGACCAATCCATTGCTGACACTGTGGGCTCCGTTAAAGCTGGGAGTGTTAAACCCCGCCGGCGCTTCGGTCGGCGCTGGACTCGGTGATTGCGCCTCGACTCTGGCTAAGCCAGTACCCAATGCGACGAGAGTCGCGGCAAGACAAGAACAGACGAGAATCCGCTTCGAAAGGGGCATAGGCATTACTCCGTATAAAGACAAATCGGTTGCGCGCGCGTGAAGTAAACTGGTCGATGGGTTGATTTCGAATCCTCAAATGACGGGAACCGCATCACTTCGGGAGCGATGTGGTGCCTCTTGAGGTCAATGACTTACGGCACCGGCGTTTTATTCCGGATAGGCCATGAATGTTTTGTGACACCGGAGGGGGCTGCCGTGGGTAAGCAATGGGCGAAGTTGCTGGTGGAAATGCGGAAGAAGTAGAACAGCGGATCGACGTCAATCCTGGGTGCGCTTCAAACAATGCCAATCTCCCGCCGCGACGTTCTCAAAGGCTCTGCAGCATCGCTGCTATCGAGCGCCCCGGTGGCGCTGCTTTGCCGCGTGCCCGCCGTCCGCGCCGCGGATGGCGGCTGGAGGTTGCCTGACAAGAATCCGGTTCGTGTGATCGAGAACCAGTGGATCGCGATGAAGGATGGAATACAGCTGAGCGCCCGGGTGTGGCTTCCCGACATCGCGCAGCCGGCGCCGGTGGTGCTGGAATACATCCCCTACCGCAAGCGCGATCTTTATCGCGGCCATGACAACAGTTGGGGTCAGCAGCTCGCGCAGTACGGCATCGGCTACGCGCGGATCGATGCCCGCGGCTCCGGCGACTCGCAGGGAGTCCTGCTCGATGAATACCTGGAACAGGAATTGCTGGACGGCGTCGAGCTAATCGCCTGGCTCGCCCGCCAACCCTGGTCGAACGGTTCGGTCGGTATGCGCGGCATCTCGTGGGGCGGCATCAACACGCTGCAAATCGCCGCCCTCGAGCCGCCCGAGTTGAAGGCCATCATGCCTATGTGTTGCACCGACACGCGCTACACCGATGATGCGCACTACATCGGGGGCGCGCTCGGACTCACGGATCTGCAGTGGGGTGTGCAGTTCAAAGCCGTCATGGCGATGCCGCCGGATCCCGGGATCGCCGGCGAGAGTTGGCGGCGGCAGTGGCAGCAGCGTCTCGAGGCCGCGCCGCCGATTCTGGCGCAGTGGCTGTCGCATCAACGTGACGATGCATTTTGGCGGTGGGGATCCGTGTCGACGGATTACCGTCGCATCAAGTGTCCGACCTATATCGTCGATGGCTGGGTCGACACCTACGTAAATTCGGTCACGCGCCTGCTTGCGCAGCTCACAGCACCCCGCAAAGCCTTGTTCGGCCCCTGGGCGCACAACTATCCGGAATCGGCCAGCCCCGGGCCAAGCTTGAATTGGGCTTGGGAAGAGGTTCGATGGTGGCAGCACTGGCTCGCCGGTGTGCCCACCGGAATCATGGATGAGCCCATGCTGCGCGCATACATGCCTTACCGGACCGCATCCGAGGGGTATCCGACGGACACGCCGGGCCGATGGGTGGCAGAGAGCGCGTGGCCGTCCCCGCATATCCGCCCGCGAACCTGGTACTTGGATGAGCGCGGCCTCGCGCCGAAAGCCGGAGCGCACAGCGAGGTCAAATATGTGGGCGATCAAATCGTGGGCCTCGACAAGCCTGAATGGCTGCCGTTTCCCCCGGAGGGCCTGCCAACCGAGCAGTCCTCCGACGACCGCAAATCGCTGCTCTTCGACTCAGGACCGCTCGGCGCGGATATCGAGATTCTCGGCCATGCGGTGGCGCGCATTCGCGTTGCGGCCGATCAACCGGTCGCGAAGCTTGCACTGCGACTCTGCGAAGTGACCCCGGCAGGCGAGTCCTGGCTCGTAACCTATGGGCTGCTCAATCTGACGCACCGGGATGGGAATGCCGAGCCGGTCGCACTCACACCGGGTCGAGCTTACGATGTGATGATCGAATTGTCCTTGATCGCGCACCGGTTCAAGGCAGGCAACCGCATCCGCCTGGCCGTATCGGAGAGTCTCTGGCCGCTGGTTTGGCCGTCGCCGCGAGTCGCCACGCTCACTCTCACGCACGGCCTTTCGAGTCTGGAGTTGCCGGTACGAGCACGCACGCGCGACCCGTCCTTTCCGATTCCGGTGAACGCGGCCACCGCGCAGGCTCCGGGAGGTCGTACGCCGCTCGACCAAGCGGGTCCGGATGCCGACGGTTGGTACGAGATCCGCCAAGATCCGGTGGCTTACTCCTACCCCGTGGCAGATACGGGTACGACCATTAGCGGCGCGGCGGGTATCAAGGAGCTGCTGCGCATCAAGCAGGGTGACAACGACAGCTGCGTTTGGCAGGGCGAGCGCTCCGGCGCACTGAGGCGCGGCGCTTGGAACTGCACGGTGTTCTCCTCATTCAAGCTGACCTCGACGCCGGAGGCGTTCTTCATCGAGGAGACGGTGCGTGCGCTCGAGGGCGAGCGTGTGTTCTTCGAACGTGAAAATAAGGCCACGGTTCCGCGCGATCTGCTGTAAGGCCGGCGCTAATTGGAACGGGTGGCTTCCGCGACATTGGAGAAGTTTTGCGGCTCCGGCCCCACGGCTTCAGCCTCTGCGCTGACGACAGCCAACTGCGTTGGCCGCTCCTTGTGTTCGGTCGATTCCGTCCGCGCCAGCGCCTCGGCGGCTTTAATCTGCTGATCGATATCGGGCAGCTCAGGTTCCAAGGCCTTCGCCTGCCGCAGCGGCGCCAGCGCCTCGTGCGCGCGGCCCAATGTGATCAAGGATGAACCCCGCGCTGCCAGCGCAATCGCGTCCTTGCGCTGCGTGCTCTGCAGCAGTGCCAGAATCGCGAGCGCCACCCCTTTGTCGCCGTGGCGCAGCGAATTGGCCGCGATGTATGAATCGAGGGCTTGCGAGGCTTGATTCGTGCTCTGTTGCAGGAGCGCGATACGCACCGTAATCTCGAACTCATTGGCCGCACCCTTCACCAGAACGGATTTACACGCCTGCAGGGCCGCATCGCCGTCGCCGTCGGTGCAGCGTTTCACTAAGGCCTGGCGCTGCGACCGCAGCGCTTGCAGCTTGCCGGTGAGAGCGGTGTCATCGGGCGCCAGTTCGCTCGCTCGAATGTAGGCTTTCCAGGCCTCCGCGGGCCGGCGTTCCTTCATCAAAGCGTCACCCTTCGCAATGAGCATTTTGGTGTTGTTCGGCTGTTGGCTCAAAACCTCGTCGCAAGCGGTAACTTCGTGCTCGCGCGTGCAGCGCTCGATTTTCCGATTCAGTCGTGCGCCGGCTTCGGCTTGATCGACGTCCTCGAGATGGTGTTCTTCTTTGACCAGATTGCGTGCGCGTCGCAGACTGAACAGCAGAGTCGGATTGTAGGGATTGTACTTTTGCCCTTCCTCCAGCGCGTGAACGGCCTCATCGTAACAGCCTGCTTTTTCGAGCAGATTGGCGAGTTCAATGCGGGTTCCGAGCAGGGTGGGGGATCGCTGCAGCGTATTCTTGTGCGCGGCGATGTCCGAATTCTGCTGTCCGCCCTTCACGCATGTGCTCTCCGAGGCGGCAACCGCGACGCGGCTCGCGGCCAGCAGCGTCAGCAGCAACAGCGCCGCTATGCTCGGCACTCTGCGCACGAGCGGCCTCATTGCGGCATCTCGCGAATCAACCGAAAGCCGATGCTGGTGCTGCGGTAGTTGCTGTCGAAGCGATTCCGATACGCAGTGCGGACGAAGTCGGGTTGCGTGAACCACGAACCGCCGCGCAATTCGTGCTGGGTGCAGTCACCTGCGGATTGTGCCGATCCGTCAATGGGTGCGAGCTGGTAGTCATCGGTCCAGCAATCCTCGGTCCACTGAAAAACATTGCCGAGCATGTCGTACAAGCCGAATGCGTTTGCTTTAAACGAGCCCACCGGTGCCGACTGCACGAATTCGTCTGTACAGGGCAACACCTTCCAACCGTGGTAATGCTGGGCGGCCGTCTGGTCGGCGACGTTGGCGTAGGAGCAGGCCTCGGCCGGTGTGGTCCAAGGCACTGGCGCGGCAGATCCGGCCCGGGCGGCATATTCCCATTCCGAGGCGCTCGGCAATCGATACACCTGGTGGGTGGTGTGGGACAACCACGTGGCATAGTCCTTGGCGTCGTGCCAGGACACGCAACTGACCGGGTGCGTTGGGGTTTGCGACTCGATCGCGTTCCTCCAGGTCACGGCTGGATTGACTCGCCAGGCACCGTCGTAGGTCGTGCAACTGTTCGCGCCAACGCCCGTGGCGGCCACGAACTGCGAGTATTCACCCACCGTCACGTCGTAGACGCCGGCGGCAAAGGGATGGGCGATCGCGACTTTGTGCTGCGGCATTTCGAACGCCAAGGCGTCCGCGCCGGCCGGCGTGCCCTGCTGGAAATCGCCGGCGGCCAAAACCTTCATCAGTGGGCAGGTCGGACAATCGCGAAATACCTGTCCGGGTGCAGGTGCGGGGGCGAGCGCCGCGGCCGCAACCGCGGTCGCGGGGACCACAGAAGGCGCGGGTGTTTTCTGAGCGGCGGGGCGCAGGGCGAAGAAGGCCGCCGCCGCAATCAGCGCCGTTAGCGAGACGGCAATGCCAGCCGCGACGGGCCATGAGACTTTGCTGCCGGCACCGCTGAACTCGAGGAGAAACTGCCGCGCCGAGGGCGTGCGCTTCTCGCGTTCGAATTGCAAGGCGTGGCACAGAGCGCGAAATTCACGCCGTGAGAGTTCACGCGGACACACCAATTGCGCCACGTTGCGTGGGGCGGATGGGTCCTTCGCCTTGAAGGGAAGCTCGCCCGTCATGAGCTTCCAGGCGACACAGGCCAGCGCGTACACATCGTCGCGCGGGTCAGGCTCCTCGTTTTCCAGCATCTCGGGGCTGGCATAGGCGGGTGTCAGTGCGCGCATGCGGTCAGCGGCATTCGCGACGGCTTTCGGCTGCACCTCTCCGGGTTGAACCATGAGGCGCGCCAGACCAAAGTCGATGACCTTGATCTCACCGGTGTGCGTGATGAAGACGTTGCCCGGTTTTAAATCGCCATGCAGAATGTTCTTGCCGTGCGCAAATTCCAGCGCATTGGCAATACTTTTGATCAGTCGCCGTGCCGTGTCGCGCGACAGACCGCCTTCGCCCTTAACGGCGCGCAGTTTGTCGAACAGCGATTGGCCGGAGAGCAGCTCCATGGTCATGAACACGATGTCGTTGTCGCGATCGCAATCGAATACGCGCACGATGTTTGGGTGCGTCAGGCTCTGCAGGCTGTGGGCCTCGCGGGACAGCACCGCCATGGCGTCGGAGGGGTTGGCAAAAGGAACCGTGAGAACCTTGATTGCCATGTGGGGATCGGCGGCGCCGGCTTCGACCTTGCGCAGGTCGATCGCCTTGTAGACGTGGCTCATGCCGCCTTCGCCAATCTTTTCCAGCAACCGGAAGCGGTTGAGCAGCACACTGCCGGTGCCCAAACGCGTGGCACTCGACGCCGTGTCGACCCCCATTTTCGCGGGGTCCAGCAGGATGGTCGGCGCATGCGCAACCTGCGGCTCGAAGAACGGGTCGAATTCCGCCAGACTGGCCCGCGTCATCGAAAGCTCGCGTTAAATGACTTCGCCATGCGCATGATGCTCACAAGGATCCCGGCCCGTTGACGAGACTGCGCATCACCTTATGGCAAGTGGGCGGTCGCCCACTGTAGAGCCCGTCACTAAATCAGCGTTGGCTGATGGGGGTTATGTCGCAAAGACAGCCGGCGGGCCGCCACATTCGCCTAGGAGAGCCGGCGCCGAGGTCTAAGGCGAATTGATCGCGATATTGGAATGGCGGAGTCCGGCGGACGTCGATACCCGCTTTGCCTCGAAGGCATCGTCTCGCAGGATGACCGCCCGCAGATCCTGGAGCAGCCGCTGCGCCTGAACGGGCACCTCGGCCACGGCGTCGATGGAGGGGTCGCTCGACGCCGGGATGAGGACGGCTTGCGTGCCGCTGCCGTGGGCGGCAAAAAAAGCAGCGCGTCCGGGCACCGACACAAGGTAGAACGTTGTCAACGGCACGCGCTGTTTCGTCGCATAGTCGCGTCGCGCTTGCACCAGTAGCCGGGTAATTTCGGTGTTGGCATAGCCGCCCCGGTGCCAATTGCCCTCGAGCAGCAGCATGAGAAACGCGCCGACCACGACCCCTTTGGATTCGATCGGGTATAACACGGCGGATGTAGAGCGCTTGAGTAACGATTGCACGTCTGTATCGGCCACGCGGAAATCGTCCAGCCCCAGCCCGACGATCGGGAATGGCGTGCCGAGGACTTTACCGCCAGAGAGGGCGGCCGCGCTGACCGCCTGGGGCAGTGCCTGCTTCAGCGCCTGCTCGAACGGAACTCCTGACTCAGGATGAATCGTCGGCGGCCTGTTCTCGGGGACGGGGGGAGCCGGCACTTGTACGGCGTCAACTTGTACGTTGGAGGGCGCGTCGGGCACGGGCAATGCCAGATTGTACTGATCGCGGCCATGTTTGGCATCCAAACCCATGTCGCTGACGGGAGTTTCATAGAGGGTGAAGTCCATTTGCACCGTGTGCGCCGCCTTCAACTTGGCCTGCGAAATATTGGAACTGGCTGGGCCGCAGGCCGGGACGGAGACCGGCAGCGTCGAGGGAACCGGCAACGGATCCCAAACGGTGAGTTGCTGCTGCCCGCCATCGTCGGAGTAGCCGATGGCCACGAATTCATGTGCACTGACAAACGTCGATGTCCCTGCCTTGAAGTAACTCCACTGAAATAAGAAAGGGTGACCGGCGTCGATCTGCTGCTTGGCTTGGAGCCAAGTCAATGCAGTGCCCGGCATCGTCGTCTTAAAGGTCAGTCCCGGCAGAAAAGGATAACCCGGGTGGTTGCAAAACTGGATGTTGGTTTCGCAATCCGACACGGCGCCGGACACGGCGGCGGCCTGGAAGGTCCCCAACGCGGCGAAACTGGGCACGCCCAAGAGGTTGAAGCCGGCTTCGACAGCCTGGCTGGTGCGGCCCGGCGTGGTTCCCATGAGGCAGGTCGTGGAGTAAAAACTGTTGACGGCGATCACATCGGCGGCGGCCCAGCAGAGTTGCGACGCGTACTGCGGCTCGAGGTCCGTCAGTGGTAGCACGATCGTGGTGGCGCGGGCGGCAAGCGCAGTCGCTACGCCGAGCGAAGCGACCATTCCTTGCGCGATGCACCATCGAAGTGTGTCTCCCATAGGGGTATCTCACCTGCGTGGTTGGGAGATTAGATTAGAGGTAGGATGCGGCAGGTACGTAGGAGGATGCAATGGCCAAGAAGAAAAAGAATGCTGTGAAGGTTCCGGCCAAGCGTAAGGCGCCGACGCCAGTCAGAACGGAGTTCATGAGCGCGTTTACGTCGGAATTCATCCGCGATCCGAAAACCAAAGTTTGGAAATGGCCGGCTCCAGGTCAAACTCCCGAGAGCATCGTTGAGGATTTCGAGACCTATATCGATGTTTTGATGCGGGCGGATTTTGTGTTGCCGTCGAATGGCAACAGCGCTCTCAGAACCCGGCTGGCTGCGTTTCTAATCAACCAGCATTGGCCCGTCACTGCGTCGATTCCCAAGAAATGGAAGAAGATACAGCCGACGGTTCACTTGATTGAGATCTCGGTTATCGTCGATCGGCTGCTAATGGCCGTCAATATTGCTAAGAATCCGACCAAATCCGGCGGCGGTCCCAGCGGCTGGCCACCTCACTAGCGATTGCGGTCGCTTGTTCGGCGCCGGTGTTTCCGACGCCGCGCGGTTTTGCAAGGCGTCGTCGAGCTTTTTGCTTTCCGTACCATTCTGGGCACGGATCCGGTCGAGCAGTGCGCGAAAGTCCGGCCTGCCGCGCAACTGCTGGAAATACGGCTCGTGCTCGGCCAACCAGACATCGCGCCAACCGATCTCCGCGGCGCGCTGCAGCGCCAACATCGCCGCATCTGGGTCCCCGCGCAATGCCGCCGCCTGCGCCTGTAAAACAAACACGCCATAGCGGCTCATGCCGGCGGCAACCAGCCGATTGAGCAACGCGCCCAATTGTGCGAGTTGTTCATTGGCGCCAGTCACATTCCCGGTCGCCTGCCGGGCAGCGGCTGCAATGAGCAGATAGGAATACCCGACTCGAGCCTGCCACGGGCTCGCGAGGTCATCGGGCTTCAAATCGGGTGATGCCAGCGCACGGTCGACGAATACCCGCGCGCCACCGGCATCGCCCGCGATCAGTTCGACGTCCGCGAGTTCGAATAACACATCGGGATCACTGCTCGCATCCCAGTGGGTCGCGGCAATTCGTTTCTGAACCAAGGCCGTTCCGCCTTGAGCATACAACGTCACCAGATCCAGCCAAACGAGCCGCGCGTTTGCGCTGACATGGTCAGTTCCGCCGACGGCGGCTGCATAACTTTCCCGCGCCCGTTCCGGAAGGTTCAAGGTCATGAGCCAGCGGCCTCGATCCGAGTAGAGCTCTTGAACGTCTGCACTGCGAGCAATCGCGGCGGCATTCCACTTGAGAGCCTCACTGATATGTCCCTGTGCTTCCTCCAACGCGCTCGAAGTACTCAAGGCCCACGCGGCGCCAGGATCCAACGCCCGTGCGCCCTCGCACGCGGCAGAAGCCGCATCGAATTTCCCAAGATCGGTCAACGCCAGACATCGCTGCGCGCGCAGGTAGTAGTCGAGCGGGTCTAGGGCGGCCGCTTGGGTGTAGAACGCCAGGGCCAATTTAGGGTCTCCGCCGACGAGGTTGTAGAAGCCCAGTTCCGCAGCAGCGTCTCGAGAATTCGGATTGAGCTCCAGCGCGCGTTGCAAATCGCGAACCGCGGCGTCTTTTTGTTTCAGCTCAGTCTCGAGCGCGCCGCGCACCACATAAAGATCTGCCAGTTTCGGCGTATGGCGCGCGGCGCCGGCCAGAAGCGGCGCCGCATCTTGCGCGATGCTCTCGATGGGCCGGTCGTTGAAATAGCGCTGGTTCAAGTATGCATACGCGAGACCAACTTGCGCCAGCGAGAAATTCGGATCGGCGTCGATGGCCTGTCGGTACAGTTCGATGGCCCGCTCGTTGTCCGTTTTGGTGCGCTGTTGCTGATGGTGGCGTGCGATGAGGTACAGCGAATAGGCGCGGCCGCTGTTGCTGCGCCGATCCGCCAATCGCTCCGTCGTCTGGTCGGTCATGCGCAATTCTAGGTTGCTGGCGACTGCGCGCGCGACTTGTTCCTGAACCTCCAGGACGTTGCTGAGCGCAGAATCGAATGACGCCGACCAGACATTGTAGCCGTCACGGGTATCGATTAGCTGCACGCTCACACGGCTGGTGCTTCCCGATTTACGCAAAGAACCCTCGAGCACGAGAGTCGTTCCCAGTTGACGCCCGATCTCACGAACGTCAGTGTCTTTGTTGCGGAACGCGGAGGCCGATGTTCGCGATACCACTCGCAACATCGGAATTTGTGCGAGCCAATTCGAAACTTCCTCGCTCACGCCATCGCAAAAGGCCTGCCCGGTTTTCTCGACGGTCATGTCGATGAACGGAAGCACGGCAATCGATTGGGGCCCGGCATCCGCTGTTGGCCGCGTCCAGAACCAGATCGCGGCGGCGATAGCGAAGGCCGCCACAGCGGTCAGGCCCAGCACCCAGCGCCGGCGGATGTGCTCGGATCGCAAGGCAGTGGGTTGAACCAGTGGCGCCGCAGATGCCGGTGACGAATCGACCGCTGCAATTCGACTCACGGGTGCGATAAGCCGGTAACCCTTGCGCGCGACCGTTTCAATGTAGATCGGTGCGGGGCCCGTGTCGCCAAGCACCTTTCGCAGTTGCGAAATCGATTGGTACACGGAGGCAGAACCCACTACGACCCCCGACCAGACCTCGGTGAGGAGTTGCTCCTGGGTTATTACCGTGCCCGGCGATTCCGCCAAGCGCAGAAGCAGCCGCATCATGCGCGGCTCGAGCTTCAGCGACTCTGAACCGCGGGTAAGCGAATCGTCCGTCGGGTCTGCTACCCACGCGCCGATCTGCCAGGCGGAAATGACCTGTCGCGCCATTGCGCACTTCTCCTTGAAGAGATGCAGTATAGACTTCAGGTGCAGAACACCATACCGATGATGATCGCACCGATGCAGCCGTACTGGAGCGTCGAGATTCGCTCCTTGAGGATGAGCGCCGCGAACGCGAGCGTCACCACCGGATAGGCACCCGTCAATGGAACAACGATCGAGATGGGCCCGTAGCGGCTCGCGATCATCACGCCGAGGTCGCCGCCGGCCATCATCCCCATGGGTACAAACGAGTGCACATACTCGCGTGCCGAGTGCGCTCCCTGCCGGCCCTTCAGGAAACCGTACAGTCCCAGCGATAGGATGCCGCCGATGGTGTTGCACACCATGAGGTTGACCTCGCTCGCCTCGGCAAACGAGTAAGCGTGTTTGACAATCGTGTTGGAGGTCGCCCAGCACGTGAGCGCGAGGAAGGCGAGCGGGATCCAGCGCCGGCTGAGAATTTTTGCGGCTGCGTCCGGCGGTGAATACGACAGGCCGAGGCAGCCGCCGATCACGAGAGCCACCGCTGTGTATTGCACGGCGCTCAATTGCTCCCCCAGGAAAATCCGCGCGAACAGGACGGTGAGCGCGGGATATGCCGCGGAGAGAGTTCCGACGATGGTGATCGGACCCGCGATGATCGACTCGAAGTACAGGATCCAACCGGTGCCGTCGATCACGTAAGCGAGGACGCCGAGCTCGAGGAAGGGCCGACCGTCGGCCGACAGCAGCGACGGATGGTCATGGGTGAAAAACCAAGACAAGTTCACCATTGCCTTGGCCAGCACGAAGTACAGGCAGAAACGGGCCGGCGAGACCTCGCCGATGTACCGCTTAATGAGCCCCTGTCCGACGCCGTATAGGAACAGCGCAAACATCGAAGGCGTGAGCCAGACGAGCAGGGCGGCAGCGGTGGGCGTAGTGGACATTGCCTGGCATCATAGGCCCATGCATAAGATCCTGATCAACGGCGAATGGGTTGACGCGCTCAGCGGCACCAGTCGTGAAATAAAGAATCCGGCGACGCTGCAACTGCTCGGCAGCGTCCCGGACTGCGGTCCTGCGGATGTGGCCCGGGCCGTCGCGGCGGCCAAGGCTGCACAGCGCGGTTGGTGGAAAGTGCCCGGCGTCGAGAAGGCAAAGCTGCTGCGCGAGCTTGGGGCCCTAATTCGCGCCCGCGAGCACGCGCTGGCGTCGCTGATGACCGAGGAGACCGGCAAACCGCTGTGCGAAGCGGTCGACTGCATTGATTGGGTCGCGGCTTGCTTCGAGTACTACGGCGAGGTGGCGCGCTCCTCCTATGGTAATTCGGTGCCGCCGGTTGCGCCCCATCAGCTCAACTTCACCATCAAGGAGCCCTTCGGCGTCGTCGCCGCGATCGTGCCGTTCAATTTTCCGCTGCTGCTGATGGCCTGGAAGGTGGCGCCAGCCATCGCGGCCGGCAACACGGTGGTCTGCAAGCCACCGCATCAGAACCCGCTGTCGAACCTCAAGCTGGCCGAAGTCTACGATCTGTTGCCGGCGGGCGTCGTCAATGTCCTGACCGGTGCGGCCGATACCGCCACCGCACTGGTCGAGCATCCGGACGTGGACCTCATCGCCTTCACCGGGTCCAACGCAGTCGGACGCAAAATCGCGGCTGCCGCCGGCGCCCAGCTCAAGAAAGTCAATCTCGAACTCGGCTCGGTTGATCCGTTTATCGTTTTCAAGGATGCCGATCTCGATGTCGCGGTTCCGGGCGTTGCCTGGGCGCGGCTACTGAACGCCGGCCAAGTTTGCACCTCGAGCAAGCGCATCTATGTAGAGCGGCCGATCGCAGCGGAGTTTACGGAGCGGATGCATGAGTACGTCGCGCGGCTCAAAGTCGGCAACCCTCTGGCGCCGGACACCGACTTAGGTCCCTTGATTTCGCACGAAGCGGCGCGGCGGGTCGAAGACCAGGTTTCGCGCGCGGTGAAGGACGGTGCCACCTTGAACCTCGCCGGCGGACTGTCGCGGCCGGCGGGGCTTCCCGGACACTTTTTTCAGCCCACCATCCTCACCGATGTGCGCCACGGCAGCCTCCCCACGCGCGAGGAGATCTTCGGGCCCGTGCTGTCGATCACGACGGTGGCCGATGCGGACGAGGCCATCCGCTTCGCCAACGATTCCGAGTACGGGCTGGGTGCGTCGATTTACACCAAAGATCTCGCGACCGCGATGCGCGCGATGGAATCGATCAAGGCGGGTACCTTTTGGATCAACGATCCCTTGACCGATAATGACGCCGCGCCTTTCGGGGGTATGCGCCACAGCGGCATCGGGCGCGAGCTGGGGCCCGAAGGGCTGGACGCCTTCCGCGAGCCCAAACACGTTCACCTGGATTGGGTGATGGAGCGCAAACCCTGGTTTTTCCCATACCGGGACCGCCAGCGGTAAGCCGGGATCGGCGCCGCCCGAGCATCATTGAGGCTCGCTACGGTTGCGCGGCAAATCTATGAACTTGATTCTCGCCAGGGAGGGTCGCCTCAGGTAGCCTACGAACACCGGTTGCAACCCTTGCGGAGGTGACGTGCTAGTCGTGACAACAGAGAACGTGCCCGGACAGCGCGTGCGCGAGGTAAAAGGTCAGGTCTTCGGCGTAGTCGTCAGAAGCCGCGGGCTTGGCGGGAATATCATGGCGGGGCTGCGCTCCATCGTCGGCGGTGAGATTACCGAGTACACACAATTGCTCGAGGAGGCACGCCGCCATGCCGTCGACCGGATGGTCCGCAACGCGAGTCTCATGCACGCCAATGCCATTGTCATGATGCGATTCGACTCGGCCGAAATTGGCCAGACGATGAGCGAGATCGTGGCGTACGGAACGGCCGTGGTGCTGGAACCGGCGGCCTGATCATGTTGCGCACCGTCGTGATCGCAGTGGCGGCAATCCTCACCTGCGTCGGGATCGGCCTCATCGCCCGCGGGGTTTACGCACCTGGCTGGCAGGTTCTGGTCTTCGGCGTGCTCGTCCTCATCGGCACCTTGTTCGAGCGCTGGCGTTACCGCCGCATCGAGGAGGCATCGAATGGCCGCTGGCAACGGACCGATGAGCAATTTATCGATCCGACGACCGGAGAGCCGGTTGAAGTCATGTTTGACCCGCGCACCGGTGAGCGGCGCTATGTCGCCGGAAAATCACCCGCAGGGCAGGATCCGGCGCCCTGAATCGCAAAGTCACGCCGCTCTCAGACAGGGCCGCTTGACCGACGCGCATTCAGCGCAAAGGCGAGGACCACTGCGAAGCTCAACATCGGCACAGCCATTGCGCGGTGGATGCCCGCGAGGTCGGAAATAGCGCCCATGACTGCCGTCAGAAGCGCGCCACCTATGATGGCCATAACTAAAAATGAAGAACCCAATTTGCGATCGTCGTCGTCGAGACCACGCAGGCCTAGCGCGAAAATGGTCGGAAACATCACCGACATGAAGAAGCTGGTCACGACAAGCGCATAAACGCCGGCGTTGCCAGGCGCAAGGACTGCGATTGCGGCCAGGACGATGTTGACTATCGCGAAAACCGTGAGTAATCGTGCCGGAGTAATGTATCGCATCAGGCCGGTGCCGATGAAACGGCCGAGCATGAAGACAATCAACGAAAGTGTCAGAAAGTTTGCCGCGCTCTTCTCGGGAGTGCCCGGCAGCGCCACTTGCACGTAGCGGATAAGAAAACTCCACACACCGACTTGAGCTCCCACATAAAAGAATTGCGCGACGACCGCAAGCACGAAATTCGAGTTGTGCAAGAGATGCCGTACATGCGAGCCACTGCTTTGTGTATCCTCCGTGCGGCTGGCGATCATCGGGAAGCGCATGATTGCAATGAGCAGCGCCCAGACCACGACCACCGAGCCGATCACCAGATAGGGAATCTGCACCGCGGCAGACTCCGAGACGTAATACGCCTGCCGCGCCGTCGCCGTCATCGCGGCGAGCTCGTTCGGCGCGTGTTCTATGCCGGAAAAGATGAAATGCTGCCCAATCAATACGCCGGTGATGGAACCGAGCGGATTAAATGATTGCGCGAGATTTAGCCGCCACGCGGCGCGGTCGGCCGGACCGAGTACCGTGACCAGGGGGTTGGCGGAGGTTTCGAGGAATGCAAGGCCGCTGGCAATGATGAACAGGCCAAACAAGAACAAGCCGTACGAGTGATCCGCTGCGGCTGGGTAGAACAGGAAGGCGCCCGCCGCATATAAACCGAGACCAATCAGCAGAGCAGCTTTGTATCCTAGGCGGCGCATGCAAATGCTGGCCGGTATCGCCAGCACAAAATAGCCCATGTAAAAGGCGCTTTGGACAAGGCCTGCCTGAAAATCGGAAAGCTCAAAGGCCTTCTTGAATTGCTTGATCAGGATATCGTTGAGGTTGTTTGCAACACCCCACAGGAAGAACAAGCTGACGATCAACGTCACCACGATGAATGTAGTCGATTCCGCGGTAGGCCGCGTCGAGTGCGCCGCGCTTTCCGAATGCATCAGTGATCTCCTGTCGATTGGCTAGATGACGGTTCCGTCAGCTGAGTCGGCAGAAAAATGTTCATGAATCGGATTCGCCGACGTGATCTGCAAGCCGAAAGATACAGCGCATTGGCGACCACTTCTCTCCTGGTGCACGATTGGGGAGCGCTCGCTGGAAGGTGGCCATACACGCTTCCCACCGCGCGTTCTCGAGGCGTCGAGATTCAGACGGATCGCTCCGCGGATAGTCGTCGCTCGCTTCGATGATCATCAAGAGCCGATCGCCGCGGAGCCAGATCTCCATGGATTCGATGCCTTGCCCACGAATGTGGTCGACCACTGCGGGCCAGACAGATCCAGGCTCATGCATGCGGCAGTACTCCTGGATCAGTGCCGCATCGTTCACAAGATCGAGCGTCAAGCAGTGTCTTCTGCTCACGAGGAAGCGGCCCGGATGGGAGCTGCGTACGCAACGAGCCGTGTCGTCATGAAGACTCCGGCAGTCCGCTGAATCGGTTGGTCAATTCGCTCACTCTTTTTAATGATTCGACCGGGCAGCAGGTCCCCATCCTTGCCTGTGCTGGTATCATACCTATAAAATAATGTTTCACCAGCAAAAATTGAGAACATCGTGACCCTGCACCGTGCGCCGCTTCGCTCTCGCCGCCTGGCTCTGGCGGCCTCAGCCTGCGCCGTCTTATTGGCGAATAACGGCTCTGCTGCGATTGTTCGAGTCACGCCGCGTGATGATCTGCGTCAAGCCCTAGGTAAGGCGCGCGCGCTGCGCGATCACAATCCCACTGAATCGATCGCCCTTGAATTCGCCGCTGGAACTTATCGCCTCAACGCGCCCTTGATTCTAACTGCGCGGGACTCCGGCAGCGAGGCGGCTCCCTTGGAGCTGCGCGCGGCGCCCGGCGCCAAAGTGATCTTCAGCGGCGGCAGGAATCTGCGTGGTTTGAAGTGGCTTGCCTGGCGCGACGGCATCTGGCGCACACGAGTCGATGGACCTTCGTTCAACCGGCTGTGGCTCGACGGAAGGCTCCTAGTCCGCGCCCGCTATCCGAACTACGATCCCGCCAAATTACCGTTTGGCGGCGTAGCAGCGGATGCAACGAGTCCTTCCAGGGTGCGAACTTGGTCGCATCCAGAGGGAGGCATCATCCATGCGCTCTCCAGCGATCGTTGGGGCTCCATTCAAATTCCGATCGAGGGTACAGAGCCCGACGGCGGTCTGCGTTTGGGGAGCGCTATCGGGATCAATCGCATGGTTATTCCCAGCGACAGCGAGCGCTTTGTCGAGAATATTCTCGACGAACTTGATGCAGTCGACGAATGGTATTTCGATGAACACTTCCACTGGTTGTACTTCAAGCCTCCGCAAGGCGTATCACCCGCTCGCATAGGCTTCGTCGCCGGTCGACTGGAGACGCTCGTCGAATTGCGCGGTTCGGCCGCCGCACTCATACACGACGTCACGGTGTCGGGTCTGGAGTTTCGGGAGACCGAAACGACTTTTTTGAAAACCACCGAGCCTCTGCTGAGGTCGGATTGGATGTTCTACCGCGGCGGTGCCATCTTGAGTGAGAATGCGCAACGCATCGTGATTGGCAACAACCGCTTTGATGATCTCGGCGGCAATGCGATCGTCGTCAGTGGGCACAATCGCAATGTCGCCGTACGAGGCAACGAGATCCACGACATTGGCGCGAGCGGGATTTCATTTGTGGGGCGGCCCGGGTCAGTCCGCTCCCCTCTGTTCGAATATCAACAAACCCAACCGACGGAGAGGATCGACCGCGCACCGGGTCCGCAGAGCGACGCCTATCCTGCCGACAGCATCGCCGAGGACAATTTGATTTATGCGATTGGGGCCATCGAAAAGCAGTCGGCCGGCGTGGAAATCTCGACGGCGGCGCGGATTACGGTGCGCCATAACAGTATCTATCGCGTACCCCGCGCCGGCATTAACATCGGGGACGGGACTTGGGGCGGCCATCTAATTGCTGACAACGATGTTTTCGACACCGTTCTTGAAACGGGAGACCACGGCTCCTTCAATAGCTGGGGCAGAGACCGTTTTTGGAGCGCCGATCGGGAAGAAATGAACCGACGGGTTGCTGCAGACCCATCGCTCATTGCCCTGGACGCCATCGCCACCACTGTCATTCGCCATAACCGCATGCGATGTGACCATGGCTGGGATATCGATCTCGACGATGGATCGAGCAACTATCTCATTGAAGACAATCTCTTGTTGGCGGGCGGCATCAAGCTGCGAGAAGGTTTCAATCGCATCGTCCGCAACAACATCATGGTCAATAACACCCTGCATTCTCATGTCTGGTTTGCGAACAGCGGAGATGTGTTCGAACACAATATCGTAATGGCCGGATATCAGCCGATTCTCATGAACCACTGGGGAAAGTCCATCGATTTCAATCTCTTTCCCACGGCGGACGCGCTGGAGCACGCACGAGCGCGGGGAACCGATGCCCACTCTGCGGCGGGCTCAGCGCGTTTCATCAATCCTCAAGAAGCGAATTTCGTTGTGCCGGCCGATTCGCCCGCGCTAGCAATCGGTTTTCGCAATTTTTCAATGGATGACTTTGGCGTGGTAAGCCCGCTGCTCAAGGCGCGCGCGCAACGCCCGATGATCCCCGAACCATTCATTGACAAGGAGAGCGGCCTGGAAGCGCCGCGACAACTGCTCGGAATGACCATCAAGTCCGTCGAAACTCTGGGTGAGCAGTCTGCGACGGGACTGCCTAGCGTACAAGGCGTACTGGTGCTGGCCATCGCACAGGACAGTCCGGCAGATCGCGCAGGCCTTCGGCCCGGCGATGTGATACTTCGCATCGTAGACGAGGAATTCGGTAATTCTGATCCCACGAATACCGCCGCAGAATTGGCCGCCGCGAATGCGGGACGGCGTTGGCGCGGCGAAGTGGTATTCGAGATCTGGCGCCAACAAAGAAAATCGACCGCGAAAGTCCATCTTCCGTGATAACCGCCGCGCCGGGATTGCAACGAGGCCGCGCGCCGCAAATTGCCGCGCCTTCGGTGACGCTGACCGAAGCTGCCGATATTTCAAAAATAAGCCGAGCTCTGTTGGACCTGCCATAGACGATCACGACGCCACTTTCACGCCGGCGTCGCCGAATAATCCTTTCTTGCTTGAGATCGCGGCCGCTGCGTTGCGCGACGTTGCTAGGCGTCGATGAGGACTATGTTCGTCAATCAAATAGTCCTTGACTTTATTTTACTGGTAGAAGCACACTGCACCAGTGAATTAACGGGTGATCACTGATCGGGCTCGGCACCAGAGGGTCATCGACCGTAGAAACGAAAAATATTATTCAAGTCCTGCGTATCGCGACAGACCGCAGGGAAACGGGGAGAATCATGAAAACGCTAGATTTATCGCTGCTTGCCGGTGTGCTGTGCCTGGGTGCATGGAGCTACGCGGCTACCGCTGAACCGAATACCGCGGTATCGACGCCGGCGAGCCCCGCCGCCACGGATGAACTCCAGGAAATCGTTGTGACCGGCTTTCGCGAAAGCTTGGCCACCGCCGTACAGGATAAGCGTCAAGCGGTATCGATCACCGATACGATCGCCTCAGAAGATATCGGTAAATTCCCCGAACAAAATTTAGCGGAATCTCTGCAAAGAATCACCGGCGTTCAGATCCAGCGCAGCGCCGGGGAGGGCCAGTTCGTCAGCATCCGCGGTCTTGATCCAAAATTCACCCAAGTGGACCTCGATGGTCGCGAGCTGCCGACGCCAACAGGGACCAGGACGTTCGATTTCACGATCTTCTCCTCGGATTTCGTCAACGCAATTGAGGTGTACAAGAGTCCTACCCCGGATCTGATCGAGGGCGGCTTAGCGGGCGTTGCCAACGTTCGCACCATCGACCCCGCGAATGTGAAGGATCGTCAGCTGGTGCTTGACGCCAAGGGCGCGGACGATCTTAACTCGCATAAAATCGATCCGCGTTTCACCGCTCTCTACGCGGATAGGCTCCTCGACGGACGGCTGGGCGTCGTTCTCGGCGCGGACTACAGCAAACGTCAATTCGAAAATTATCAATACCAGGCCTTCGGCCTGCAACCATATGTTGCGCAGCCCGCGGGGCCCTTCACGGTCAGTGGGCTATTCGACAATGCTCAAACATTCAATATCATCCCCGGCGACCGCGAGCGAACCACCTATCTGGGATCCCTCAATTTCGCGGTGACTGATAATTTCAAGCTATATGGAGAGGCGCTGTATTCCAAGTTCACCAACGATGACGTCTCGGTGACGGACGCCTATCGCCAAACAAATCTGGCGCCCCCGCCCGTAGGCGGCATCATCTCTTCAACGCCTTCCCCGTCCACGCCCACGACAATCTTGACCACGCTCGATGCGAGCGGAATTGACTATCGCAATAACGGACGCACCAACGATTACACGAATACGCTCGAGTCCTTCGCCGTCGGTGCGACCCTCGATGAGGGGCCGTTGAGCTTTCGGCTGGACGCTTCGACCGCCTACGCCAAAGAAGTGGCTTCTACGCTTGCCCTTGAGGCCATTGGCCGCATCAACGCGACTTCCACAATTAGCTCTCTGCCGGCGGTGATTACCAACGATCCAGGCCAGAATCCACTGAATCCTAATTTGTTCAACGCGCTCGGCGTCAATGGCGCATACAACCAGCCCACCACCGACAAAATCGAGGCTATTAAGCTGGATGGTACCTGGCATATCGACAATGGTGTCCTCGACCAAGTGAAGTTCGGTGTGCGGTACGCGCAGGAGGTCAACACCGCTGCGTCACAAGCGCTGAATGTGAGTGCGCAAACGCTCGCTGGATTATTAGGTACGCCGTACAGCCCAACGATCGAAGGCGGTTCGTTCAACTCGGCGCCGTACATGAGTCAGTACAGTGCCAACTTTTTCGGCCAGCAACTCACGTATCTGTCGGCCAATATCGCCACCCTGCTTGCCAAAGTGCCGCTCTCCGCGTTACTTGCATCGACACCCTTGACTGAGAATCTGGCGTCGACTTATTCCGTCAAAGAGGACAGCTATGCCGGATATGCCAGGCTGGATTTTCGCGTGCCGAGCACTAATCTGACCGGCAATGTAGGGTTTCGCATGGTCAGCACGAAGCAAACTTCCTCCGGATATTCGCCCGATTTGAGCGACATCACGTTCAATCAACAAGGCGCGCAAACGCTCATTCCAAACGTTACGCCCGTGGCCATAGGTCAGAGCTATAACGATTTCCTGCCGAGTCTGAATTTGACCTACACTTTTGCGCCGGATCTGCTGCTGCGTTTTGCCGCCGCGAAAACCATGACACGGTCGGACCTGTCGCAACTCGCGCCCAATACCACGGTTAACGCCAACGTCAAAAGTATCAGCGCGGGCAATCCGAATTTGACGCCTTACACGGCGACCCAGTTCGACCTTTCATTGGAATGGTATCTCAGCAAGGGAGGCTTATTGTCGACTGCGGTGTTTTACAAGGATGTAAAGAATTTCATACAAAACGGTTCGTCCTCAGAGACCTTGAATGTCACTTCGGTGCAGGGTGGTACGGTTCCCATCACGTTCAGCGTGCTCGAGCCAGAAAACGGCGGGAAATCAAACCTGAAAGGCGTGGAAATAGGTTACCAACAGGCGTTCACCTTCCTGCCCGCGCCCTTCGATAACTTTGGCGCGGTGCTAAATTACACCTATGTCGATGCATCGGATCTCGTGGTGACTCAAGGTTCGCCGGCGGTACCCTTATCCGGCGTGTCAAAAGACACATACAACCTGATTGGATACTACGAGACACCGCGATTCGGGGTGCGGGTGGCTTACAATTATCGCAGTGGCTATGTCGTCGATCCGCTTAGCTATTTTGGCGACGGCGACTTTAGAAAGTCCTATGGTCAACTCGATCTCTCAGCGAACTACCATGTGCTTCCAAACTTCGATTTGACGCTTGAGGCTTTGAATGTAACCAACAATGCGCTGATCGATGTCGACAAGTACAACATCAACCGAGGCTACGAAACCGATGGCACGACCGTATTGCTCGGGGCCCTATACCGGTTTCACTAGCGGGCAGCGGCGTTCAAGATGCGGTGCCGGTCGATGTGCGACCGGCATTCGCTCACTGGAACGCATTTACATCGCATCCTCAAGTACTTTTGACAGTTCGCCTTTCAAACAACGTGTTTCCTCAAAGCCGCAAAAATGATCCGCATCGATGCTCACCAACATTATTGGTCCCTGCGGCGCGGCGACTACGGCTGGTTGACGCCCAGCGAGGTCGGCTTGTACAGGGACTTCACGCCGGACGACTTGTCGCCGGATCTGGTTGAGTCCGCGATCCATGCAACCGTCCTGGTCCAGGCGGCGCCAACCGAGGGTGAATCGCGCTTCTTATTTGACCTTGCCCGCGAGAATGGATCCATCGCCGGCGTCGTTGGCTGGACGGACTTTGAAGCGAGTGATGTGGCCGAGCGAATCAGCGGCCTGGTTCGCGACGGTCAGGGCATGCTCAAGGGGCTGCGGCCGATGGTCCAAGATATCAGCGACCCCGATTGGTTGGATCGCCGTTCGCTCGATGCGGCATTTGAAGCGATGATTGCAAACGATCTGGTCTTCGATGCGTTGGTGACGCCAAGACATCTGGGCGCGCTGATAAGGCGCTTGCGGCGGCATCCCCGGCTTCGGGCAGTACTGGATCATGCCGGCAAGCCCGATATTGCCAACGCTAAAGTTGAGCCTTGGACCGGGCTACTCGAGCAACTCGCACACAGGGCGGAGACACACTGCAAACTGTCGGGACTGCTGACGCAAGCCGGGCGGGGCGCAGGACTTGCCCAGCTCGATATATTCGTTAACCGCATTTTCTCCTGCTTCGGCGCCGACCGAGTGATGTGGGGAAGCGACTGGCCGGTGGTGACGTTGCGAGCAAACTATCAAGAGTGGCTGGAGATGTCGCTGGAATTGGTGCGCCGACACGCTCGAGGACGTGAAGACGCTGTGTTCGGGGCGAACGCCGTCCGCTTCTACCAGCTGGATGTTAAGGGGAAGAAATCTTGACGAACCAATTTGTTCGGGAAGCAGGCCAAAGCGCGCACGGCACGCCGGTTGCGGGAGGCGACGGAGGTCGAAACGATGGGGCGACCCCGACATGAGCGTCATTACTGCTCTGGAAACATACGACGTCCGATTTCCGACGTCGCGACAACTGGACGGCTCGGATGCCATGAATCCCGATCCAGACTACTCGGCGTCCTATGTGATATTGCGCACCAATGACGCGAGTGGATTGTCCGGGCATGGCTTCGTCTTTACGATAGGGCGTGGTAACGAGGTGCAAACGGCGGCCTGCGCCGCCCTGAGCCACCTGGTCGTCGGGCGCAACGTCAACGAGGTGCTTGGCGATCTCGGCTCATTCGCACGCACTTTGACAAACGACTCGCAACTTCGCTGGCTCGGTCCCGAAAAAGGCGTCATGCACATGGCTATCGGCGCCGTGGTGAATGCAGCGTGGGACATGGCCGGCCGCCGCGCCGGAAAACCCGTGTGGCAACTCATCGGCGACATGGCTCCTGAGCAGATCGTCGAGTTGATCGACTTCCGATATATCAGCGATGCCCTCACACCAGCGGAGGCATTGACCATCTTACGAGCGGCCCAAGTGGGTAAGGCCGATCGTCTGGCGACTCTGCGCTCGAATGGCTACCCGGCGTATACGACCTCGCCCGGGTGGCTCGGCTACTCTGACGAGAAGCTCGCGCGACTCGCCGGTCAAGCAGTCGCGGATGGCTTTCGCACCATCAAACTCAAGGTCGGTCTGAACCTCGAAGACGACATCCGCCGCTGCGAAATAGCACGTGAAGTGGTGGGCCCCGGCATTGCGCTGGCTGTTGATGCGAATCAGCGCTGGGATGTGAGTGCCGCGATCGCCTGGCTCAAAGAACTCGCCCGCTTCGATCTGGCTTGGGTGGAAGAACCCACTAGCCCCGACGATATTTTGGGACACGCCACGATCCGCCGCGCAATTGCGCCGATACCGATTTCAACCGGCGAGCACACCCAGAATCGCGTGGTGTTCAAACAGCTGTTCCAAGCCGATGCGGTTGATTTGATCCAGATTGACGCCGCGCGGGTCGGCGGCGTCAACGAAAACCTGGCCATCTTACTGATGGCTGCCAAATTCGGCATTCGGGTTTTTCCACATGCCGGAGGTGTGGGGTTGTGCGAGTTGGTGCAGCACCTTGCGATGGCTGATTTCATTGCAATCGGCGGCTCGATGGAAGATCGTGCAATCGAGTTTGTGGATCATCTACACGAGCATTTCGTGGACCCGGCTCGCATTCGAGGCGGCCGCTACTTGGCGCCCTCCAGGCCAGGTTTTTCCGCCGAGATGCGGCAAGAATCCTTGGTGCGCTTCGGCTTTCCCGATGGCCCCGAATGGAAAAATATCGAAAGGATTCGTCGGGCTAGTTCCTGAAGACGCGCGGCGTGGCGCCCCGAGTGTGATTACCCTACTGTGCTGGCCAGCCGGATTTTCCGGGCAGCGCTAGATTTGCACGCTTTTCACTAGCAAAATGCTTTGCTATTGGACATGATTACCTTATGGCGGACTCAATAGATTCGAAGTACCGGGCTCCGGCCCTTGAAAAGGGTTTGGCCGTGCTCGAATTGTTGGCCGGCGCGCGGGAACCGATGTCCCTCAATGCCATTTCCCGTCAGCTCAAAAGATCGGTCAGCGAACTTTTTCGAATGATTCAGGTTTTGGAATCCCATGGTTACCTTGAGGTATCCAATTCGGGCGAAGGGTATGTCTTGAGCAATAAGCTGTTTGCGCTTGGCATGGCCAGAGCGCCCACCAAAGACTTACTTGATGTGGCCTTACCCGTCATGCACCGCCTTACCGCCAAGATTGGCCAGTCATGTCACTTGGTCGTTGCCTCGGGTGATCAGATGGTTGTCGTTGCTCGAGTCGAGGCCCCAGGAGATCTTGGCTTTTCGGTGCGAGTCGGCTACCGCCGCGCCTTGATGGATTCAACCTCTGGGCTCGTTCTCTATGCGTTTCAAGTCGATCTTGTGCGCGCAGAGTGGAAGTCACGTTTATCGGCAGGCGTCGTCAAGAGTGACTGGGTGAGATTCGAAAAAGCCGGGCATGCGGCGCGCAAAGCTGGGTTCGTGAAAATGCCTAGTCACGCGGTGCAGGGAGTCAGTGACCTCTCCGCTCCGATCTACCGGTCCGGTGGCGTTGTGGCCGCCCTGACCACGCCTTACGTAAAGACTTCACGTTCGCTGTCGGAAGAGGAGACTGTGCCCAAGATAGTCGTCGCGGCGAAAGAGATTTCGGATGAACTCAATCTCGGAAATCGCCCGCTCGATTTAACCTAGTTTTTGGCGGGATTCACAGCCCTTCGCAGGAATTCTACCGTCCCGATTTCCATTGTTGCGCTTGCTCCCAGTCGAACGATTGTTTTGCAACCGCGACTTTTTTGGGGCCTCATTCGGCAAATCTATATGTTATTATTGGTGTAGCGTCATTCCACTGGTAAAATTTCTTAAATTCTCAATAGCATGTCGCCGGAGCACAATAGTAGGACTATCGAGAGCGTGCGACTACTTCCGACGCGGCGCATCGGGAATACAACGCTTTCTGTTACGGAACTCGGATTTGGCGCCGCGTCGCTCGGTAACCTCTATCGGATCGTAAGCGAGGCCGATGCCAGGGAGACTGTCCGCGCGGCGATTGAAGCAGGAATCACCTGTTTTGACACCGCGCCGTATTACGGTTTTGGTTTGAGCGAACGGCGCTTGGGCGATGCGTTGCGAGGACACAGCGGAATCGTTCTTTCAACAAAAGTGGGACGGCTGTTGAAGGCCAGCCCGGATGTCCATGGATACGCTGAGCGTCACGGATTCTGCTCGCCCATGCCATTCGAGCCCGAATTTGACTATAGCTTCGATGGGGTGATGACTTCGTGGGAGGCAAGCAGGCAACGGCTCGGCTTGGCACATATCGACATACTGTATGTCCACGACATCGGTCGCCTAACCCACGGCGAACGTCATGAAATGACTTTTCGTCAGCTGACAGATGGCGGCGGCTTTCGTGCACTGGAACAACTGCGAGGTGCGGGAGAGATCCTGGCATTTGGGATCGGCGTCAACGAGACTGCGATTTGTCTCGAGGCCATGAGGCACGCGCACTTGGACGTGATCCTGCTCGCGGGTCGTTACACCCTTCTTGAGCAAAACGCGCTGGACGCGTTGCTGCCGGCATGCGAACGCGCAGGCACATCGATTGTTGTTGGTGGTCCCTACAACTCGGGTATTTTGGCCACAGGTACACGGCAGGGCGGGGCGTTGCATTACGATTACGGGGTCGCGCCGCAGACCGTTGTCGATCGGGTCCGTCGTCTCGAGGCGCATTGTGAGCAGCACGGCGTGCCGTTAGCGGCTGCGGCCCTGCAATTTCCCTTGGCCCACTCCCAAGTCGTGAGTGTCATTCCCGGTCTCGGCAGTCCACGCCATATTGAGCGAACTCTAGCGCTATATAAGACGAACATTCCCGACGCGCTCTGGCCCGCCCTGAAGAAGGATGGCCTTCTGCATGACGGTGCCCCGGTTCCTCTGGGCAGCGCTTCAGGCTGGCGTTCCAAACTCCTTGAAACAAGCGGGGCAGGACACTGAGATGATGAACAAACGCCTTGCCGGAAAGACCGCACTCATTACCGCGGCAGGACAGGGGATCGGGCGCGCGACAGCGGAATTGTTTGCCGCCGAAGGCGCGAACGTACTCGCAACCGACATCAACGGTGACTTGCTGGCAACTATTGCAGGTTGCCGGACTCGCCGGCTTGATGTGCGAGACCCTATCGAAGTCAATGCCGCGATCGCAGACACGGGACCGATCGATGTATTGTTTAACTGCGCAGGATTCGTGCACTCCGGCACTATCCTTGAATGCGATGAATCGGCATGGAATCGTTCTCTGGAAATCAACGTAACCGCCATGTATCGGCTGATTCGCGCCGCGTTGCCTGGAATGCTGGAGCGCTCTCGCGGTTCGATCATCAACATGTCATCCGTCGCCGGATCGATCAAAGGCGTGCCAAACCGCTTTGTCTATGGGGTCACGAAGGCGGCGGTCGTCGGGCTGACCAAGTCCATCGCCACAGACTTTGTCGCGAAGGGGATTCGCTGCAATGCCATTTGTCCGGGCACCGTCGATACGCCGTCTCTCCATGACAGGCTGCAAGCCACGGGGGATTATGCAACCGCTTGGGCATCCTTTACCGCTCGTCAGCCCATGGGTCGTTTGGGACGTCCCGAGGAAATTGCCTCATTGGCGTTGTACTTAGCGTCGGATGAAGCCGCCTTTGTAACGGGACAGTGCCACATCATTGATGGGGGATGGTCCAATTAATCGAAGCGTCGGGATCGAATGAAACTTCTGCGATATGGATCGGTCGGCCGGGAACGCCCTGGGATTCTCGATAGCAACGGCATAGTCAGGGATTTAAGTGGCGTTGTCGATGATATCGATGGTGCGGCGATCTCACCTGTGGGGCTGAAACGATTGCGCGCTCTCGATTTGGGATCGTTGCCGATCGCGTCCCACCACGGGCGCATCGGCGCTTGCGTAGCACGTCCCGGCAAGTTCATCTGCATCGGCTTGAATTACGCCGATCACGCCGCCGAAACGGGTGCCGCTGTGCCCACAGAGCCAGTCGTATTCCTCAAGGCAACCAGCGCAGTGTCGGGACCGAATGACAGCATCATCAAGCCGCGCGGGTCGACAAAACTCGATTGGGAGGTCGAGCTCGCGTTGGTAATCGGGTCAGAGTGTCGTTACGCAGACGAGCAAACAGCGCAGTCCGCAATCGCCGGTTACTGTGTATGCAACGACGTCTCAGAGCGTGCATTCCAACTCGAACGAGGAGGTCAATGGGATAAGGGAAAAGGTTGCGATAGTTTCGGCCCAATCGGCCCGTGGCTCGTCACGTCAGACGAAGTGGGCGAGACCGGCAGCCTGTCCATGTGGCTCGAAGTCAATGGCAAGCGCTTTCAATCCGGATCAACGCGAACGATGATCTTTAAGCCCGCGTTTCTGGTTTCGTATCTGAGCCAGTTCATGAGTTTGCAACCGGGAGACATTGTCAGCACCGGTACACCACCGGGTGTTGGGATGGGTCAAAAACCTCCGGCATATCTAGACATAGGGGACACGATCAGGCTTGGAATTGAGCGGTTAGGCGAACAGCACCAAGTGGTCGTTGCAACCAAAGACTAGGCCGAAGGAAGCGTCTGGTTTCAGTTACGCTGGCTATTCAGTAACGTTCGAAGGCATTCTCTAGAACTTGCCGTCAGGAGGACTCTTGAAGAAATACTTCTCCACCGTGGCGATGACATCGTTTTTTTTTAACACACCCGCCTCCCTTGCACAGATTGAGGGCCATCAAATCGAAACCAACACGAATCACGCCGTGGCGGCGATTCAAGACACGGAGACGCCTGCGCAGCGCGATTCGCGCATGCATTGGTGGCGCGAGGCGCGTTTCGGCATGTTTATTCATTGGGGACTGTATTCGATTCCGGCAGGTACATGGAACAACAAGCGGGTTCCCTCCATCGGCGAATGGATCATGAACAACGCCTCCATCCCGGTTGCCGATTACAAGGCGCTCGCCCGCAACTTCGAGCCCCGTGCATTCAACGCACACGATATCGTCGCACTTGCGAAGGCGGCGGGTATGAAATACATCATTATCACGGCGAAACATCACGATGGCTTCGCCATGTTCGATTCGAAGGCAGACCCCTTCAATACTGTGGCCGCTACGCCGTTTCATCGCGATCCTATTCACGAACTCGCGGCGGAATGTAAGACGCAGGGCATCAAGCTTGGCTTCTATTATTCGCAGGACCAGGACTGGACGGCTCCTGGCGGCGCGGCTTATTTGACCGGCAATCATGATTCTCCCGGTCATCACTGGGATCCGGCGCAGGATGGCGACTTCGCAACTTACCTCCATAGCAAGGCCATACCTCAGCTCGAGGAACTGCTCACCAATTATGGAGATTTTCCAGCAATCATCTGGTTCGATACCCCCACGACCGATATGACGCCCATGCTTGCCGGCGAAATCGTCGCACTGCTGAACCAACACCCGCAGCTCATCTGGAACAATCGCCTTGGCGGCGGTTATAAGGGAGATACGGATACGCCCGAGCAATTCATTCCGGCGAAGGGCTATCCGGGACGCGATTGGGAGGCGTGCATGACGATGAATCGCACCTGGGGATTCAAGTCATACGACCACGATTTCAAGTCCACGAAGACGTTGCTGCGCAATCTCATCGACATCGCCAGCAAGGGCGGCAATTATCTGTTAAATATTGGGCCCGACTCCAAGGGCAATGTTCCTCCCGAAGAGGTCGAGCGCCTTCATCAGATCGGCAACTGGCTGGCGGTCAATGGCGAGGCCATTTACGGAACCAGTGCTACCTTGTTTGGTCCGGAGGCCGGCAGCTTCAGCGCTGCCAAAAAAGATAAGGAGGGCAAACCGAAGTTTGAACCAACCTGGAATTGGCGGTCCACAACCGCCGCCAATCGCATTTACATCGAACTCTTTAAGTGGCCTGGCGCAACGTTCCACTTAAACCGCGTGCCCCGCAACGTTACGGGCGCATTTTTGCTTGCTGATGCTTCGAAAAAAGCGCTGAAGGTCACGAAGAGTGCGTCGGGTGTCGACATTGAATTGCCAAGCCACGCAATTGACCCCATTGCGACGGTATTGGTGCTCGAAACTACGTAGCTGGCCGCCCCATCCGCTCGATGCCGTCACGTGCCCACAATGTCGTAGTCCCGGATCACTCCCGCTAGCGCTGCGCTCGTTTTGCGCCGAGATCTCCCTGCGCCTCGAGCGACACGCCGTTCCATTTCTCCCACATCTCGATGCGGCGCGCATACTCGGCACGCGTCATGGGCAAGCCGCTCGATCCGAAGAAAATGCGCAGCGGTGGCTCTGGTGCATCGACGACCTTCAAAATGGCCGGACCCGTTGCATCCGGGTCGCCGGGCACGTTGCGGCTACGAACAGCCGCAATCTTCGCGCGAGCGTCATCATAGACAGAGAGCTGCTGGGCGTGCTGCGCGGATGCGCCGCCCCAGTCGGTGGCGAAGCCGCCTGGCTCGATCAACGTTACCTTGATGCCGAACGGGGCGACTTCCGCGGCGAGCGATTGACTGAAGCCCTCGAGCGCCCACTTGGAGGCGTGATACAGACCAACGGTCGGGAATGCGTTGACGCCGCCAATCGAGGACACCTGGATGATGTGGCCCGATCCTTGCGCTCGCATGATGGGTAGCGCCGCCTGGGTCACCCACAACGCGCCGAACAGATTTGTTTCAATCTGGGCGCGCGCTTGCGCCTCGCTAATTTCTTCAATGGCGCCGAACAACCCATAGCCCGCGTTATTGACGATCACGTCTAAGCGGCCAAAACGCGCATTGGCGGCGGCGATCGCCGCGTGCACGGCACCCTTGTCGGTGACATCAAGCGCAAGTGCCGCAACCTGATCGCCGAAGCGTTGCACCAACGGCGCCAGGGATTTGATGTCGCGCGCGGTGGCGGCAACTTGATCGCCACGTGCCAGCGCGGCTTCTGCCCATACGCGTCCAAAGCCCTTGGACGTGCCCGTTATGAACCAAACCTTGCCTTTCATGTCATCGCTCCTGTCATCACAACTACTTCGATGCGCCGCCCGCAGCGCTCGCGGCTTTAGGTTCCGGTTTTCCCGCGTCGAGATGGTTCCAGTTCAGGATGGCGTTGAAACCGAGGAAATAAGTTCCCTGCGTCTGCCAGCGCCAGAATGGCCGTAGCGCGAACATCACGACGTGACCTTTTCCAACGTTTGCATCGAGCACAAGAGGCCGCTCGGAGATCGCCTGGCCGCCGGACAGGGTGCCCGAAAGAAGCATGTCGTTCGGATCTTTCGGGAACTGCATGATGATGCGCGGCGGAACATCGGGTTGCACTCCACCGTATAAGCGCCTCATCTGGCGCGTGTAGGCGGCTTCGTCGAACGGGGGAGGAGCCGGCTCGGCCGGTTGATCGTAAGGGGAAATGTGGAGAGGAACGGCATTCGGAGTGACGTTCTGCCCGAGGGCCGAACCCGCCCCAGAGCCGCCGCCTCCGCCTGAGCGTCCCTCCGCAATGGCGAAGACCGGGTCTTGATTGAAGTAGACCGGGATATCCTTCTGATCGTAACCGTAGGCGATCGGACTCTTCAGATCCGTAAATTGGCCCCGCACAATCGATCCGCGGGCGAACAGCTGGGCGGGATGCTCGACGCTGACACCTCCCACCAGGCCGTAGTCGGCGACAAAAGCGGAAGTCGATCCTTCGGTGATCAGCGTGCCGCCGGCTGCTACGAATTTCGCAAGTTCGGCAAGACCTTCGGCCTCCATCCCGCCGCGGATGTCGTCGCTTTCATCGAGCGCGCCGAGGTTGGGCGTCAGAGCGGATTTTTTGTAGGGAATGGGATCAGGGCCGACTTTCGGTATGCCTCTCAGAATAGATTGCGACGTCCCGGCAATGTCGGGATAGATGATCACGTCGTACTTGGCGCGCAGGTTGCCCTCGCGAAGTTTCTGGTCGGCGAAATACTTGTACGGAACGCCATAGTGATCAAGCGCCGCACGGACCCACCCTTCGTCCTGCGTGTTCTGCCAGGAATGGACGTAGCCGATGCGCGGAATTTCCATCTCGTGGGTTTTAACGGCCGGAGCAGCAGCCACCGCCCAAGCGGAAAGGCCAAATTCCTGAATCGATGCGCGCAGTGCATTCATCTTGGCGTTCGGAATAATGAAGGTGCCGGCGCGAAACTTGTGACCCTGGAGCTCGAAGTCGTCTTCCGCCGCAAGCATCTTGATACCGGCGTTTTTGAAACGGAACGACATCAACGCGTTGTCGGTGGTGTGCTCGATGATCAACGTATCGCCGCTTCCGTCGATTCGCCCAGGGGCGCGAATATCCGAGCTGATGAGAGTCATCGGCTGATCCAGGATGGAGCGATCCTTCACCGGGGTCAGCGTGATGTTGCGCATGTACTGCATCGTCCAGCCGGTGTCATCATAGGGGCGTGGATTGGCGACCGGATAATTTTGTACGCTGAAATACATGTCGGCGAGAGTCCGATAGGGCTGGTCGGCGCGAATGATGTAGTCGCCGGCGGCAACGTCGATTTTGCCGGCCTTGAACGCCGAACCGGCGAGTTGCACTTCGAGGCCTTGGGCGCGCAGAGCGTTGATCATGTCGGCCGCTTCCGCACGGCGGCGCTGGTCCGCGGGGATGACCCAGGCGTAGGGCGCCTCGCTGCGGCCCTTGTCAATGGCCCGCTTGTTTTTCATCCAATAATCTTCGAGATAAAGAGTGCGATCCTCGGCGACTTTGTGGAGCGCAAGCAGCAGCGCGGATTCCTGAATGTTGGTGTTATTGCGCGGTCCCCACTTGATGCTGGAAAGCGGTGGATTCGCCCGATACCATTCCCGACTGATCGTGCTGTCGGGCAGGTGCAGGTCGGGAACCAGATCGGGACCGTAGCCCTGGACTTCATAGAAGCGCCCGAAACTATTGTGGGTGATCGCGATCCAGAAAAGATAGTTGGGGACCCAACCGTCGTAAAAGCCGTAGGTGAAGACGCCCGGTACGCCGCGCTTCGCCATCTCCATGACTTCGGTTTCGGCGAGCAGCCACCATTCGTTGACGGCGATGGGATCAAGGGAGTTGTTGTAAGGGCCCGTGCCGGTGGATACGTATAGATACGACTGAGCCTCGTGCAAATCGTGCAGCACGGTGGGATGCCAGTCGAGCACTTCGCGGGTGATGTTCTGCGTCAGCTTCAGGAGTTGGCCCATGCCGTCTCGATTATTGTCATGGGCGACGTACTTCCCCCAATACATCAAGGGCGGACGCTGCTTACCGGTCTTTTTGCCGTAATAATACGAGTCGACCTGCTTCTCGCGGCCGTCGGTTTCGACCACCGGTGTGATCAGCACGATCACGTTATTGCGGATCGACTGAATGAACGGCGTCTCTTCGATCATGAGCCGATAAGCAAGTTCTATCAGCATTTCGGGTCCACCGGTCTCCGGCGAATGGATGCCGCTGGTGATCCAGTAAATCGGCTTCGCCGTGTGAATCAGCGCCTGCGCCTGCTCCTCCGTGATCTTTCTGGGATCGGTGAGCTGTGCAAGCATGCCTTTGTGGTGCTCGAGATTCTTGATCGTATCTTCATCGGCGATGGCAAGGAGGACCTGGTCGCGTCCCTCTTCGGATTTCCCAATCTTCCAAAATTTGGCGCGTGGCGACGCCTGAGCGAGCGCTTCGTAGTAGCGGTTGATGTCCTTCGAATACGTCAGCTCGCCGGGCGTACCGGGGATCCGTCCGAAGAATTTCAATGGCGAGGGTACGGTCTCGGACGCAGGCATGTGATCCACCAATTCGGTGGTAACGCGCGGGTCCTGCAAATATTGCTTGATGAGCTTCGTGTATTCGTCGTCGAGTTTCTGCGGCGCGACGCTTGACGTCGCAGGCGTCGGCGCTTGCGCGGAGGCATTCTTTAGCGCGGTTACCGAATAAACGGCAAGAAAGAACGTGAGCGCTAAAACGAATCGCTTCATAAAACCTCTCGTTAGAAAAGGGTCAATAACTTCTGATCGAGTCGTTGTTCTTATGCCAGAGATCGTCCAAGGCTGCCGCACATATTCGTTGACTTCCGCTCGCAATTGACTCGTAATCCGACGCCTAGCATAGCCGAAGGTGACACCGAACGCGCCGGCAAGTTTATAGAACGCGATCGAGCGAAGCGCTGGAGGTGGGAGGCAAGCAGTTAGGAAAAAGTGCCGGCGCCTCGATATTCAACGAGAGGCTTATCAGCTGTGAACCATCCTAAACAAGGCGATTGGAATTGGCGGTTGCCGCCGGACTGGAACGCGATCACTACCATCGATATGCACACGGGTGGCGAGCCGCTGCGAGTGATCACGGCTGGATTGCCGAAGATCGAAGGTACGACTGTCCTCGAGAAGCGGCGCTACTTTCGCGAGCATTACGATTTTCTGCGTACCGGCCTCATGTTCGAACCTCGGGGTCACGCCGATATGTATGGTGCCGTGATTAGCCCATCCCAAGATGCCGACTTCGATGTGTTTTTCCTGCACAACGAAGGCTATAGCACGATGTGTGGCCATGCCATCATTGCCTTGACAAAACTTGCCATCGAATCCAATCGAGTGCCGGGACCCGGCGTCTCATTCAACGTTCCTGCGGGCAGAATCGAGGCGAACGCCACGGTCGAGAGCGGTCAGGTCGTTCGGGCCCGCTTTCGCAATGTTCCTTCATTCCTATATCAGCGCGATCAAACCCTTCAGGTTGCAGGAGTCGGGCAGGTGAAGTTCGATATCGCGTATGGAGGTGCATTCTATGCCGTCGTTGACGCACTCTCATTGGGCTTGCGTTTGGACGCTTCCGACTATACCCGGCTCATTGAGACGGGACGGGAGATCAAGAATGCGATAATGACGGACCGGCGCATCGAGCACCCCTTCGAGCCGGACTTGAGCTTTTTGTACGGGACGATTTTCACTGGTCGCGCTCAGGAGACGAGACACCACAGCCGCAACGTCTGTGTCTTTGCCGATGGAGAAGTGGATCGGTCGGCGACCGGTTCCGGGGTCAGTGCGCGGGCCGCACTTCATTACTCCAAGGGGGAGCTCGGATTGAATGAGAAGATCACGATCGAGAGTATTGTCGGCAGTACGATGACCGTCCACGTGCTCTCAGAAACGGCATTCGGGCCCTATCGGGCGATCATTCCGGAAGTTAGCGGCACCGCGCACTTCACCGGCCGCAAAGAATTCTGGTTCGATCCAGACGACCCGCTCGCGGCGGGCTTTATCCTCCGCTGAACAACCAGATACCATTGTGCCGTCGTGGACCCGCTGCACCAGCAGCACATGCTTCGTCCTATTTTCCGGACAATCGCCTGACAAACGAGACTGCATAAGCCGGCGATCGGAATAAGAGCACGGGATCGGTTGTGGGCGCGATCCCGTCGGACATGACCAGAGGGTCGAAATTTATCTTTTCGCAAGCGGCACCCTTTTGTGGCATCGCGTGCGTGATGTTGAGGGTGCCAGCTACGAAATGCTTTCGAGTCTCCGGCCACGCAATCGTCGCATTGTCCAGCACGTCCCCAGGCTCTCCCTCATAGACCAACATGTCCCATCTGGCGGGGGCCTTGGACACGCGCTCGATCAAGCGCTGCTCCAAAAAATCTTTTGGCGCGCTCGACATCTCGTCCGCAGTCAATTCCCTTTCACCGTCGCTCGGCACGAAACGCCACTTGACGGGTCGCTGTTCGCCACTCGTGTCGATGAATTCAAAAGTGTGAATGCTGTAATACGCCGCGGTTGCATAGCTCTGGGGCGGATTGTTTTTCATTAGAAATTGGGCTTGAGCCAGCGCATCAGGATGCGATGCGAGAAACTCGCGCAGCTTGTTCGGATCCGGTTTTCCCGTATTCGGGTCCGGCCTACTCGCAATGAGCATGTCGTTGAATGTGCCGGGATTCGCAGCGCCAAAAACGGGAGTATTGAGCATGGTCATATGCTGCCGGCTGCCGTTGGGAAGTCGGAACTCCAGCGCCATTCCTCGCGGATTCTTGGTCGCGTCGGAAGCATCCGGATTGCCCCCAGCGATTGAAAAGCGCGCGACGACCTCAATAGCCGCCCCGGAAAACAGGGCCGAACGACTCAATTTGGCGGCCGCCGGCGTGCCAATGAACTCACCAATTGCGCATGTTCCCTTCGTGTGGTTTCGCCGTTGTCCCGGATGCACGCCGAATGTTCCTTCGAGGGAATCGACAACCTGCACGGGTTGAACCGCCGGCGCTGAACCAGCTGCTGCGGCGCGCACTGGCGCAGCCCCCGACATTAGACCAGGCGCGACTATTGCAGCCGCCAGGTGCCTACGCCAAGTTGGTGAAATCATCAAGCGCTCCTCGGGATGCAAATCAGTGGGGAACGCTCAATTATAGGATTTGTGGCGACAGGCGTCTTCTTGTAACAAGCGGCTGGTTTAGCCCAAGGTCCTTGTCGCGCCCCAGGACGAGTTCCTGAAATCGGGGTAATCTAGCGGCGTGGGTCCTCGCATCATTCGCACAACTCGCGGTAAGAGAACGCCAGCAACAATGCTGGCCCGAAGACTCGCATCTGACATCGACGTTGAAGGGCTTGTCAGTGCTGCGTGACCGACGGGAGCTGCCCGCAAAAGCGATCAAAAAAAGCGCAAGCATAGTAAAGACGCGCGCCGCGCTGCACGCGTATCCTCGGCTGTTCCTCAAGGCGGGGCTCAGGCCACAGTGATCACCATCGACGTCAACGGAGCGTCCCGGCAAATCGATATCGAGCCCGATACGCCGCTGCTCTGGGTGCTGCGCGACGTGATCGGTTTGACCGGCACAAAATTCGGCTGCGGAATCGCGCAGTGCGGCGCTTGCACGGTGCATGTCAACGGGACCGCCATGCGGTCCTGCTCGGTGCCTATCGGCACGCTTGACGGCGCAAAGATTGTCACGATCGAGGGACTTTCCGCAGACAACAATCATGCTGTGCAGCGCGCGTGGATTGAAGAAGGAGTTCCGCAGTGCGGCTACTGCCAATCTGGGCAGATCATGGCCGTAGTTACGTTCTTAAAGAAGTATCCCAAGCCCACGGATGCCGACATCGACGCGAATATCACCAATATTTGCCGTTGCGGTACCTATGAACCTCTGCGTCGCGCCATTCATCGCGCCGCGGACTTGATGAAGACCTAAGGAGGTCGCGATGCGCGGAACCGGTGTCGCTTCAACGCTGAACCGTCGCGACTTCATTCTCACGGCCGTCTCCGTCGCCGGCGGCCTGATAATCGGCATCGGCGCTGCTCCGCGAAGCGCGCGCGCTGCGGC
>Ga0209169_10000007_pt1 | contig 103999 bp, 86 predicted proteins | sample HubBroMetageWRM4_FD_188346 | JGI IMG/M metagenome (GOLD analysis project Ga0209169, IMG submission 188346) | Warmed soil microbial communities from the Hubbard Brook experimental Forest, New Hampshire - Hubbard Brook CCASE Soil Metagenome WRM 4... | ecosystem: Environmental > Terrestrial >...
TTCGTGTGGGTATATCGGGGTGGCGTTATGCACCTTGGCGCGGGGTGTTTTATCCGGCAGGTTTGCCGCAGCACGCTGAACTTTCCTACGCCGCCAGTGCTTTCCGCACCATTGAAATCAACGGTTCGTTCTATTCCTTGCAACGGCCGAACAGTTGGCGCACTTGGTATGAGTCGGTGCCGCGGGACTTTCAGTTTGCGATCAAAGGGCCCCGTTACCTCACGCACATGCTGAAGATCCGCGGCATCGATCAGCCGCTCGCGAACTTCTTCGCATCGGGCATTTTCGGGTTGCGCGAGAAGCTCGGGCCCATCCTGTGGCAGTTCCCTGCCAGCTTTCCCTTCGACTTCGAGCGCTTCGACGCGTTCTTCGCGCACTTGCCCTGCGATCTTGCGGCGGCCGCCAAACTGGCGAGAAAACATGGTGCCTTCATGCGCGGGCGGACGGTACTCGAGATTGACCGAAACCGACCGATTCGTCATGCGGTGGAAGTGCGGCACGACAGCTTCGGGTGCGAGCAATTTGTGCGGCTACTCAGTCGGCATGGCATCGCTCTGGTGGTCGCCGAAGGCGCGGGTCGCTGGCCCTTGTGGCGGGATGTCACCGCCGATTTCGTCTACATGCGGCTGCATGGAGAGAAGATTCTGTACCGCAGCGGTTACAGTGACGCGGCGCTCGAACGTTGGTCACGGGCAATCCTCGCGTATGCCCGCGGCGGCCTGCCCAAGGAAGGCGAGCGTATCTTGCCGACGGCGCGGCCGGGAAAGCAGGCGCGCGACGTTTACTGCTATCTCGACAACACCGATCAGAAGCTCCGCGCGCCTTTCGATGCGCGTACCCTGATGGAGAAGCTAAAAATCCGACGCTGAGGCCGAGGGACCGTTTGTCGGATAAACCCCACCGAATAAATCGGCGCCAAAACCCTACGATTGGTGCAACCCGAGGCGCATGCTTTTTGCCGACGAGCAGCGCGGCGATGTTGGGGCGCCACTCGCCGCACTCACCACACGCGCACAATCCTGAGTCAGGAGGTCTTCATGAACGCAAGCACGCAGTTCGATCACGATGCGAAGCCTGCATCGTCGCAAGGGCACGCGCTCACCGCTGCTCGGCTCATCGACCCGGCCACCAAGTTTCCCAAGCCGCCATTTCCGGATCAGCGCCAGGCTTGGCCGGGCTTGGCGTGCAAGATGCAGCCCAGACCCGATCATGGTGAGAGCACCTACAAAGGATCCGCTCGCCTGTTGAATCGCAAGGCCTTGATCACGGGTGGCGACTCCGGCATGGGCCGCGCCGCGGCCATCGCCTTCGCGCGCGAGGGCGCGGATGTCGCGATCAACTATTATCCCGACGAGGAGCCCGATGCTCAGGAGGTACTCGCTCTCATTCGGCAGGCGGGGCGCGTGGCTGTCGCGGTACCGGGCGACATTCGCGAGGAGAAAATCTGCCAGGGCATGGTCGCGCGCGCGGCGCGCGAGCTCGGCGGGCTCGACATACTGGTGAGTAATGCCGGCCGGCAGCAGGCGCACGAATCGATTCTGGAGATCAGCTCCGAGGAATTCGACGCCACCATGAAAACCAACATTTACGCCCCGTTCTGGATCATCAAGGCGGCGCTCCCTCATATGCCGCCGGGCTCGTGCATCATCGCCACCACCTCCGAGCAGGCTTACGATCCGACTCCCGATCTGTACGACTATGCGCAAACCAAAGCAGCGACCATGAATTTCGTCAAATCCTTGAGCAAACAACTGGCGAAGCGCGGCATCCGCGTCAACGGGGTGGCCCCGGGCCCCGTTTGGACCCCGCTGCAAATTTCCGGCGGCGCCTCGCGGGAGAAGCTCAAACATTTCGGCGGACAGACTCCGATGGGTCGTGCCGGCATGCCAGGTGAACTCGCCGGCATCTATGTGCTGCTCGCGGACGATCAGGCGAGCTTCGCGACTGGGCAAATCTACGGTTCATCCGGCGGCGCCGGCCAGCCCTAGCCTGGGTAATCCCGTGCCGCCCATTACGCGTCTAAACCTGACGCGGTACGCAGAGTGGGTAACCAAGTGGAAGTCTATACGGAGAACGTGCCATCGGGACTCCCACCGAACGCCCTGGCCGACATGTCGCAGGGCAAAACCGCCATGCTCTCCGGCAGCAGCCGCAAGGACTGCACCGCGTATGCCTTGGGCGCACATTTCGTCGAGGTGCGTGTGCACCGGCGCACCCGGGAAATTCGCGTTCCCCGGGTGGTGTCGGCATCTGCTGCGGGCACGATCGTCAATAGCGCTACCGCGCACAGTCAGTTCATGGGCGGCGCCATCTGGGGCCTGTCGAGCGCGCTTTTCGAGGCGACGGAGCTCGATTAGCGCTCGGCGCGTTACATCAACGAAAATCTTGCCGACTACCTGATGCCGGTCAACGCCGATGTACCCGTGATCGATGTCATCATGGTGCCCGAGCAAGACGAGCGCGTGAACGATCTCGGCATCAAGGGAATCGGCGAGAAGGCAGCGGTTGCCAACGCCATGTACAACGCGACCGGGTGCGAATCCGTGAGCTGCCCGTTAGGGCGGAAAAGCTTCTGTAGCGAATGACAGCGTGTAGGTGCGATGCACGTGTGGCATGGCATCTCGACCCAGCTGCGAATGCCCCATGCGCCCACCGCCAAGTAGTCCCTCGGCTGACTTAGCCCGATGCTGCACCGTGGTATCAAGGATACCCAGAGTCAGGGTTGATCCGCGCCTGCGCGCCGGATTCCATTATTTCTACAGGAGAACCTCCATGAAACTAAATGCTCTTATCATCGGACTATTCGCGCTACCCGTCATGGCCGCAGCCGCCGACGCGCCAGACGCCTCCTTCTACAAAAAGGCTGCCGAAGGAGGATTGGCCGAAGTCCAAATGGGGCAGCTTGCACAAGAGAAGTCGAACAACGCGGCGGTAAAAGACTTCGGCGCCATGATGGTCAAGGACCACTCGGCGGCGAACGACAAACTGAAGTCCATTGCGGCTACCAAAAATATCAGCCTGCCGACCAGTCCCAGCGTAGGGGAGATGGCGAGCAAGGAGAAACTAAAGGTGCTTTCAGGGGAAACTTTCGATTCCTCGTATATCAAGGGGATGGTCAAAGACCACGAGGAGGACATCAAAGAGTTCCAGCAGGAGGCCAAGAACGGCCAGGATCCCGACGCCAAGGCATTCGCGGCCGCAACATTGCCTACGCTGCAGCAACACTTGAAGAAAATCCGCGCCATTGCGACCGCCAACAACGTGTCGGTCGACTGATCCCTCGCCGCAAGTCGGCGCTCGGTTGGGAACCCACCGAGCGCTGATGGCGTTTCATCGACCGAATGAAGGAATGCTCAGGTCGGCCGCACTGATCCGGATCGCGCCGATGAGGTGCGGCGCATAACAGCGTTCGACAATCAGTAAGGTTTCTTCGGGTTGAACCTTCGCCGCGAGAACCGCCACGTCGGCCAACCGGGTTCGTCGCGATTCACCGATCGCCGGGCCTGCCCCTTGTCCGCCCAGCCGCGTAAATAATTCCGCCACCGCTTCGCCACGGGCGCGAAACACCAAGGCGCCGCCACTCTGATCGACGATGCAGCCATCCGTCAGTGTTGTCGCCGCGCGCTGCAGTGTCCCGATCAGGGTTGGTGCCGCGCCGATCATCAATGTCTCGGTGGGACTCCGCCAAGCGAGGACAATCGCCTCCGGTGTCCGGTCCGCCGGCCTGCTGAGCGCCCGTAAGCAGTCAGGCAAAGTCACGCCGGTAACGTCGTGAACCAGGCGCGCAAAGGCGCCCTGTCGATCGAAGTAGCGCAAGCTCGCGACTTGCACTCGCGGTTCAAACACCACGCGCAATCCTGCGGCTTCAATCGGTGCCAAGTCGTGATTGTCAGCCATGCAGTCTGCTGCCTGTCGGATCGACGAAGGGCAGGCTGACCACCTCGGCCTCGATCGTCGAGCCTAAGTGATGCACACCAATGTGCTCGCCGCGGCGCGCGGCGCCGTCAACCAGCATCGCGAGCGCAATCGGTCGCCCGAGCTCCGGACTCATGACGCTGGAGGTGACGTGTCCCTCGGTGCGAGTCGGCGGCGGCGTTCTGGCGAGATGGGCGCCGACAGGCAGCCGCGTGCGCTGATCGGTCGGGATCAGTCCCACGAGTTGCAACCGCCCCGCATCGCGCGCAACCGGGCGACTCAAGGAGCGGCGGCCGACGAAATTGGCACCTTTGTTTTCAATGCCGCGGCCAAACCCGATGTCGCTCGGTTGGGTTGTTCCGTCAGTGTCGGTGCCGACATGGATATACCCCTTCTCCACCCGCATGGTTTGCAAAGCTTCGACGCCATAGGGCGCGGCGTTGAATGCCGGCGCAAGCGCCCAGAGGCGGGTGAGCAAAGCCTGCGCGTGGTCCGCGGGTACATTGAGTTCATAACCCAGCTCGCCGCTGAAACTGGCGCGCAGCACACGCAGCGGTACGCCGTCCAGTTGGGTCGCGGCGATGCTCAGGTGCTTGGTGATGGAAGGCGCAAGCGCACCGTCGACTCCGGCGGCCGCGAGCAAGTCCCAGGCCCGCGGCCCGGCCACCGTGACATTCGCCCAGCGCGCGGTGACCGACGTGACCAGCACCTTAAGATGCAGGAACTCGCATTGCAGCCATTCTTCGAACATATCGGCCGTGCGCTCGGCGCCGGCGCTCGTGGTGTTGACCCAAAAGTGCTGCTCTCCTAAGCGTGCCACGATGCCATCATCGACCAGCACGCCGTTCTCATTGAGCAACAATCCGTAGCGAGCCTGACCGATCGCGAGCGTCGACAGGGTACCGACGTACATCAAGTCAAGAAATTGAGCGGCATCCGGTCCGAACAGTTCCAGCTTACCCAGCGGCGATCCATCGAATATCCCCGCGTTGTTGCGCGTGGCGGCCGCCTCGCGCAGCGCCGCCGCTTCGATCCCTTCGCCTACCCGAGGATAAGCCGCCGGCCGCCACCAGCCCCCATACTCCTCGAACACGGCGCCCCGTTGTGCATGCCAAGCCTGCGCCGGCAAGCGCTTCAAGGGGCGGTACTGGGAGCCGACGCGTCGTCCCGCCAGCACACCCATCGTGACGGGCGCAAACGGCGGCCTAAATTTGGTGGTGCCCACGTCCGGCGGCGCGCGTTGTGTCTGCTCGCCCATCAGTACCAGCGCATTGATATTGCTGGTCTTGCCCTGGTCGGTTCCCATGCCGGTGGTGGTGTAGCGCTTAAGGTGTTCGACCGACCGATAGTTCTCTTGCGCCGCCAGTGACACGTCGCCCGCGGTCACATCGTTTTGCAGGTCAATGAACTGCGGCTTCCCCAAGCGCGATACATAAGTATTCGCGAGCGACCGGCCGGTGCCGCCGATCGGAGCGGCGGGCAATGCGGACCTGCGGCCCAGGGCCGTACCGACGGCGGCGGCATGATCCAGTGCAGTGTCGAGTTCAAAGACGCCCGCGCAGGCACCCACACTGTAAAGCTCTCCGGCCGCTCCGTCCGGCACGAACATCGCGGACTCTGCCAGCCAGCGCAATTTACCGCCGGCTTGCGAGTGAAGGTGAACGGCGGGCGCGAAGCCGCCCGCGCTCAAGATCAGGTCGCAGTCGAAGTGCGCGGCCTGGGTTGCAGATTGGGAGGACACAATGCTGCAGCCGCGCACCGCGCGATAGCCGGAGACCCGCGAAATCACCGCATCGCTGAAACGTCGGGTGCCCTTTGGCGCCTCCGCGGCAATCCAGTCGTCCGGCCGACAGTCGGCGATCGCCGGCACCTCGACGCCCAGCGCCGCCAACGTCGCGGCGACTTGGTAGGCTTGATCGCTGTTGGCCGCAATCACCACGCGGCTGCCGCACGCGACGCCATAAGCCTGAGCATATTTTTCGACCGCGCCGGCGAGCATGACACCGGGGCGATCGTTGTCCGGAAATACCATGGGTCGCTCGAATGCGCCGGCGGCGGCAATGACCGCGCGGGCTCGGATTTTCCATAAGCGCTCGCGCAACACGCCGGGCGCATTGGGCGAATTGACACCGTCGATCAAGACCTGCCGCGCACACACCAAGTTGTGATCGTAGACGCCGAATGCGAGCGTGCGCGTCAAGATTCGAATGCCCAGCTGTTGCGCCTGCTGGATCAGCGCCGCCGTGCGTGCGTCGTTTTTCTGATAGCCCACCCGGCCGCCTAAATGCGGCGAGCCGCCGAGCAGCAGCACGTCGGCGCCGCCACGCGCTGCGCTGACAGCGGCCGCAAGTCCCGTGACGCCGGCGCCGATGACGAGCACATCGGCGTTGACCGCCATTTCATCGTAGCGATCCGGATCCGATTCCCGCGATGCACGGCCAAAACCCGCCAGCCGCCGAATGCTGGGCTCGTAGACATGCCAATTCGGCCATTTGAATGTTTTGTAATAAAATCCCGCGGGCAAAAGTGCGGCAAACCAATTGTTGATCGCCGCAACATCAAATCCCACGCTGGGCCAGCAGTTCACGCTGGTCGCGACCAGACCTTCATGAATTTCCAGCAGGGTGGCGCGCACATTAGGCGTGCGTCTCGCACCCGACCCCACATCCACCAAACCCGTGGGTTCTTCAATGCCGCAGCTGTAGATGCCGCGCGGCCGATGCAGTTTGACGCTGCGTCCGATGAGCTGCACGCCATTCGCAAGCAATGCGGAGGCCAAGGTGTCGCCTTGAAAGCCCGAGTAGGCTCGATTGTTAAACGTAAACCGGATGTCGCGGCCGCGATCGAGCCGCGTGCCGTTCGGCGCGGTCAATCGGCGTGCGCTCATGGCGGAGGTTCTTGCATGCCGTAGACCGCGAGAATCTCGTGCGTCATCGTATTGCGAACCACATTGAACCATTGGCCACAACCGTAAGTGTGACGCCAGCGCTCGCGATGCAGGCCTTTGGGGTTTTCACGGAAGAACAAATAGTCGCCCCACTCCTGATCGGCGCAAGCGGCCGCGGGACGCGCGATTTGCGTGGTTCCACCGCAAACGAATTCCGGTTCATCGCGCACGCCGCACCATGGGCAATTGAGCTGCATCATCAGTGCGCGATTCCCGAGCCGGCCGCTTCGTCGATGAGGCGGCCGGTGTTGAATCGATCCAACTGGAACGGTTCGGCCAATTCATGGTCCCTGCCCGTCGCGAGCACATGGGCGAACGTCCACCCGCCCACGGGAATGGCCTTGAAGCCCCCCGTGCCCCAGCCGCAATTGATGTAGAGATTTTTGAGCGGTGTGCGGCCGATAATCGGACTTGAATCCCGCACCACATCGACGATGCCCGCCCATTGGCGCAGCAGCGGCAGGCGGCTGAATGAAGGAAACAAGGCCAGCGTGCCCGCGATGGCGTCTTGCATGACAGAAAAGCTGCCGCGTTGCGCGTACGACGGAAAAAGATCGAGCGGCCCTCCGATGACCATTTCTCCTTTGTCCGACTGGCTGGCGTAGGAGCCGATGGCCGCCGACATGACGACGGTGTTCAACATCGGTTTGACCGGTTCGCTGACCATGGCTTGCAACGCGTAGCTCGTGACCGGCAACTTGAAACCCGCCAATTTGGCCAGCACAGAACTATGTCCGGCGGCGGCGATGCCCACTTTGCCGGCGCGAACTTGACCCAGGCTGGTGTCGACGCCCACGGTCGCGCCCGCTTCCTCGATGAAACCGCGTACCTCACAGTTCTGTACGATGTCGACTCCCAGAGCCGATGCGCCGCGGGCATAGCCCCATGCAACCGCGTCGTGCCGCGCGGTTCCCGCACGCGCTTGGGTGAGGGCGCCGAGAATCGGATAACGCGCATGGCTTGATGTATCGAGGGCCGGCGCCAGGTGCTTGACTTGCTCGCGCGTCAAAAGATCCGCATCCACACCGTTCATGCGCATCGCGTTGGCCCATCGCGACATGGATTCCAAGTCGTGGCGGCTGTGTGCCAGCACGATCAAGCCACGCTGGCTCAGCATGATGTTGAAGTTCAGCGCCTGCGACAGGTTCTCATACAGTTTCAATGAGAAATCGTAGAGGCGGGCACTCTCGGGATACAGGTAGTTCGAACGAACAATCGTCGTGTTTCGGCCGGTATTACCCCCGCCGATCCAGCCCCTCTCGAGCACCGCCACATTGGTCAGGCCATGATTTTTCGCCAGGTAGTAAGCCGTGGCCAATCCGTGGCCACCGCCGCCGACGATGATGACATCGTAGGCCGGCTTCGGCTGCGCATCACGCCACGCGGGCGCCCACTCACGATGCCGCGAGGCGGCGCCTTGCAGCAGGGTCAGGAGAGAGTATTTCTGTTTTGTGTCGCGCAAATGCTTCCATGACATGCCGGAGGAAGCTCTCGGGTTGTTATCTTATAAGCAACATCACGCTAGTACCGGCCTGACAATACCGAGATCACGTGTTTTTCGCCCGCCGTCACGTAGGTGTTCTCTCGATAAGCGACCGTGTCACCCATTCTGACTTCGACGACATGAGTGCCCGCCACGACGGTTATTTCTTGGGGCTGCTTGGCGACTTCCTTCGCTTGGCCCGCTTGCACGCCGTCCACGAAGACGATCGAGCCCACAGGCGCACCCACGACAACGAGCTCGGTCGGATCGGGTGCGTGGGGCTTGCGATGAAACCAGCTGCAGCCCGAGACGCAAAGCAGCAAGATAATAAGTAACGCTTTCAATGGAATACCTTGGCCTGGCGAAATAAAGAGCGTACCACGTAGGACCCCATTCCCACAGCCAATCGGCCGCCTCTCCTACGCGGCAGCCATCGCCCCGCGCGCATAGTGTGACGACGTAGACACAAGAGGGCTGGACCATGGGCATCAACAAAGATCAGGTGGAAGGCCGCGCCAAAGAAGTCGCGGGTAAAGTGCAGGAAGTGACCGGCAAAGCCGTCGGCAGCCTGTCGGAGCAAGCCAAGGGCATGGCGAATCAGGTCGCCGGAAAAGCGCAGGCGAAATTTGGCGATGCGAAGGAGACGGTCAAGGAAAATTATAAGGACGAAAAAGCCCGGCAAGATGCGCAGCGCAAGGACGCTGATCGACGCCCCTAGGAGCTTGCACCCGCGATGGGGTGCGGCCTAGCGTTGTTTGAGGCGCTCCGTGGGAGGTGCTCCATGAGTGGACGACATTCCTCAATCGTGGTCGCAATCGGTCTGGCCACCGCCGCGCCGGCTTTTGCAGGCGATGCGAATTCTCCGGCTTTCACGCCGCGACAGATGGCACATTGCATGATGAAGCGCGCCCGCGCCAACGCGGCAGAACCATACCGCGACGCGTACAAGGCATGCAAGAATCAGTTTGAGTCAGCGCGCGCTGACCGCGCCGCTGAGACTGCGGTGACGGCCGCCACGCTGCCCGAGACTCAAAAACAATAAACGAATGCCGCGGGCCGCGAACGGGTCCCGGTGCCTTAGGGCCGAACGCCGGTGAGTTGGTCGTGCTCGTCATGTCAAGCCACGGCGTTTCGCAAAATCACTTCGCGATACCAATCGGCGCTCAGCTTGCGCGTGCGCGTGCGCGTCTTGAAGTCAACGTAGTGAATGCCGAATCGTTTGCTGTAGCCGTCGGCCCATTCGAAATTGTCGATGAGGCTCCACAAAAAATAGCCCTTGATCGCATAGCCTTCCGCGGCCGCACGCTGTAGGTGGGTCAGATAGCTGCGCAGAAACATGACCCGGTCCGTGTCCTCGATGCGGCCATCGGGCTCGCGAAAATCCTCGCAGGAGCAGCCGTTCTCCGTGATGTACAGCGCGTGCGGTTTCCACAAGTCGCTGGTGTGGCGGATCGCCCAATAGATCACTTCGGGGCCGATGAACAGCCATGGCGAGGCCATGTGCGGAAAAGAGGTCGGCCGGCGCGCGACGGCGTAGCCCGACGCGCGGGCGTCGGCGCGGGCATACTCCGGTTGGTAGACATTCAGCCCGACGAAATCCAACGGGCTGCCGATGATCTTCAAGTCATCGCCCTCTACCTTGGGCTGGTTCGCCCCCTCGCGCTGCAGGTAGCCGTCGGTGTACCTTCCCTCCATCACAGCGGTGAGAAAAGCGGCGTTCTCTTCGCGGAAGGCGCGCTTTGCCGCCTCGATGTGCTCCGCGGTCTCGATGACCGGCACATAAACTTTTGGGTTTTCGGCCAAGCCCACCTGCGTACCGCTCGAGGAGTTGGCGCGAATGGCCTGTACGCCCAGTCCGTGCGCGAGCAGTCCGTGATGACGGATTTGATTGACCTCGGCGGCGGGCAATTTCAGGCCGGGTGCGAACTGACCGATTTGGTAGCTTAAATCGGTGAAGCACACGAACTCGTTGGTCGTCATGAAATGACGCACGCGATCCGAAAGCTTGCGCGCGACATATCCGGCATAGTCGGCAAAGGCCTTCGAGGTGTCGCGTGACTGCCATCCGCCGGCCAGTGCCTGGGGCAGATCCCAGTGAAACAAGGTGACGTACGGCTCGATTCCATTCTTGAGCAACTCATCGATGAGCCGCTGATAGTAGGCGAGCCCGGCCTCGTTCGGCGTGCCGCGGCCAACGGGAAAAATGCGCGACCAGGAGAGAGAAAACCGATAGGTCTTCGCGCCCAATTCCTTGAGCAGCTTTACGTCCTCTTTATAGAGATGGTACGAATCCGCGGCGATGTCGCCGGTTTCGCCCCGGTGAGTCTTGCCGGGCGTGTGTGCGAAAACGTCCCAATTGGACGGCCCGCGGCCCTCTGCGGCCACCGCGCCCTCGATTTGATAGCTGCTGGTGGCGCAGCCCCAGAGAAAATTCGGCGGAAAGCCCAAGGGCTTCGCCACGGGCGACTGGCCGAATGCCAGAGGCACTGGTGCGCCGGCCGCCGCGCCGGCAGCGCCGATCGCCTTGGCAAACTCGCGGCGCGTGAAGCGATTCAACCTTAAGCCTCGAGCCCAATGGGAATCGCGTGCCCGCTGCGCGCCAGCAGCCGCTTCAGGATTGGTCCGGCCATCAGTGTCGTGACGACCGCCATGATCACCAGCATGGTGAAGACCTTTTGCGGAATGAGACCAAGGTCGAAGCCGATGTTGAGCACGATCAATTCCATTAATGCGCGGGTATTCATGAGCGTGCCCATCATCGCGGATTCGTTACGGTTGAAGCCGCACGCGCGGCTCACGAAGTAGACCGGCACGATCTTGCTCGAGATGGCGGCGCTCAAAATAATGGCCAACCACTGCCAATCCGAGGCGCTCGACAGCCCGAGCACATTGGTGCGCAGCCCCGTGTAGGTGAAAAATACCGGCAGAAAAAACACCAGGACGAAGCGGCCGACTTGCGCACGCCAGGCTTCAACGAACTCGCGATGGCGGTGAAACAGCACGCCGCAGGCGAAGCCGCCGAAGATCGCGAAAATACCCAGACGGTAAGTACAGATGCCTAGGGCAAAGATTAGGCAAACGACGACCGCCATGAGGTTCGGATTCAACTCGCCGGCGCGCGCCGGGAAACGCGCGATCAAACGATTGACCAGCGGCCGCAACACGAACCACAACACTAATACCAGCGCCAGCAAGCCGCCGAACTGCAGCGCCACGTGCCCGGAAGAGAATTTCGATGCGGCATAGGCCGACACCATCGACAGCAACAACCAACCGATGACGTCGTTGACGGCCGCGGCCGATATCGCCACCACGCCGACTTCGGTCTTGGTCAGCCCGTACTGGCGCAGGATGCGCCCCAGAATGGGCACCGCGGTAATTGCCATGCCCAATCCCATAAACAAGCTGTAACGTATCGGGTCGATCGCCGGAGCGAGCGTGCCCGACGATAGCCGTCCCACCAAGATGCCCACAGCCAACGGCACGCTGATCGAGAACAGTGTGACCGCGATGGTGGCGTTGCGATTGCGCCGCGAGCCCAGGTGTCCAAACTCGAAGTCCATGCCGATCTGGAACATGAGCAGGATCAAGCCGATTTGGCTGATGATGGTGATCGGTTGCGAAGCATGCTCGCCGAACAGCGACAGTGAGATCTGCGGGAAAAAATGTCCCAACAACGACGGCCCCAAGATGAGGCCCGCAAAGATTTCGCCGATGACGCCCGGCTGGCCGAAGCGGCGAAATACGGTATGCATATAGCGCGCGGCGCCGACCATCACGATGAGCTGTAGCAGCGTGACGAACAGCAGGTTCTCGGTCGCGTTGACGGACGTATTCATGAGTCTCCCAGGCTCAGTCTCGCACAAATACTTGTATTTTTCCCAATGGTAGCGCTAACATCGCGCTTTAGGAAGTGTTGCCGGCTAACGTCCATCGATCCCCCTCGAAGGTTGCCGGCAACATTTCCTTCTTCTCTCTTCACCAGGCACCGAGCACCCCCGAGCATCGGGCGCCACGCGCTCGAGCGGCTCATTGCTGAATGGCAATCTCAAACGGACCGGCCGGCAGGCCTGACCGATCGTAGAGATTGCAGATCGGCGCATCACCCCAGCAGAATCGCACGCGCGTGGGATTCTGGATTCCAGCCGCATCCACCGTTACCCGATCGGTTTGAAGTGCCGCATCGACGAAATGGCAGCTGCTCTGTTCGGCCGCGCACAATTCAAACGCCGTCGGGCGATTGGCGCTGTACGCCACGAGCGCGCCGTCAACGCCGTCGAAGCTCACCACGACGCGCGCGCCGTCACGCATGGCGGTACGCGGCACGGGACCCGATGCCGCGACGGACTCTCCATAAATTAAATGCCGCGCGGCGCGCGCCAAGCGCGCTCCCACGGACTGTTTGTCGGGCGGATGCAGTTGCCGCGCATCGCCCACATCGATGGTCACGGCGAGCGCGGCATGCGCGTCATTCAGCACTGCGCGGCGCTGTGCTTCGCGTAGATTCGCCCAGTCAGATGCGCTGGGCGCCGCCGGGGTCGCGCCAAAATTGGGCAGCTCGACAATGAGGTACGGCAGGTTGCCGCCGAACTGCCGGCGCCAATCGCCCATCAGTGCCGACAAGAGTGCTTGATACTGCGCGGCGTCCTCGGTATTGGATTCGCCTTGATACCAGAGTACGCCGCGCAAGCCGTAGGCGCCCAACGGTGCGACCATGGCATTGTAGATGCTGGTCAGGCCGCCGACGGACTGCCAGGGTGCGCGCGGCGGAAAGCCGGTGCTTTCCGGGACGAATTGATAGCGCCACTGACCGCCCAACGGCATCGTTTCGCCGTCACTGAAGCGCAGTCCCATGTGATCGGGCGGCCCATACATCCCGGCCGCACAGCAACTGCTCGAAACATTGACCACGATGGCGTTGTTGCCGGCGTGCAGCGCGCCGCGCGCCAACTCATACGGCCGTTCGGTGCCATAGCCAAACGAGTTGCCGATGGGTTTGCCGTTCACCCAAGTCTCATCGACCTTGTCGATGCCGCCCAGCATGAGAGTCGCGGCGCCTGCGGCCTGGGCCGCCGTGAGCGTCACATCGCGGCGAAACCAGACCATGCCGTCGTGATGGGCAAGCTCCGCAATGCCCCAAGTTTTCCAATCGCGCATCGGCAAGGGCACTTCGCGCCAGTCGGCGCCCGATTCCGTCCAAGGCGTCGAGCTCGCATGCTCGTGCCACCAATGCTCCCAAATCTCGCCCAGCCGATCATTCCCAGCCTTGGGATCGCGCGCGTACACTTGCAGAAGCTCGAGCGCGGCCTCGAATCCGCCCACCCGACGCAGTCCGGCCTCGCTGATCCACGGCTCGATCCGCGAGCCGCCCCACGAGGAATGAATCAGACCAATCGGCACCGCCACGGATTTTTGCAGCTCGCGCGCAAAGTAATAGCACACGGCCGAAAAATTGCCGATTGATTCGGGGCCGGCCGCAGCCCAGGCCACGCCCTCCTGAAAGTGTGCCAGCGGCTCCGGCGATGTGGCGTGCGCCACGGTCAACACACGGATCCGATCATTCGTCGAACGCGCAATTTCAGCCGCATGGTTCAAGGTATTCGCGACCGGCAGTTCCATGTTCGATTGCCCGGAGCACAGGAACACATCGCCCACCAGAATGTCGCTGATGGACTGGGCCGCGCCGGATCGCGTGCGCACAGTGAGTACATACGGTCCGCCGGCGCGCATCGCCGGCAACTGAGCACGCCAATGACCCGCCGCGTCGGCGCGCACCTCGACCGTCCTGGCGTCAATTGACACGTTGACTCGATCTGCGGCGGCCGAGTCGCCCCACACCGGGATCGGTTGGTCGCGTTGCAAGACCGCATGGTCCTGGAAAATTTCATGCAGCAGCGGATGCGGCGCAGGCTCGGCGAAGCTCGCAAGCGGTGCGATGATCACCAAGGATGCTGCCTGGAGGAAATGCCTGCGCAACACTCGACGCGGATTGATGCTCATATGACTCGTATTGCTTGAGGTTGGGTCAATGCCGAAATGGCGCGGCGGTCCAGCCGGGATTACCCGGCGCGTAGGGTGTGGAAATCGCTTCGTACTCCGCGAGGCTGTGCGCGGGCGGCGCAACACCGTCAGGCAATGGCCGCATCGACACACTCTGGAAGTAGGCGATACAGGCATCGCGCCACCAGCGCGCCTCGTCTTCCTGAATGGCGAGAAAGGCCGATGTTTCTGCGAAACGTTCGGAATCGACATACGGCGCGAGAGTTGCCCAGGTGCGGCGCATCTCTCGAACGTACTCGACGCCGCGCGAGTAATGCATCACGAGTTCATCCCAGAGTGTACGGCCGGATGCCATCGGGTAATCCCAACTCAGGTGATGAAACCACAGCAAATACCTTTCCGGTGTGAGCTTCGGATCGTTGAACTCGGCGGCGAGCGGCTGCGCATACTGCGAAACCGCATTGCTCCCGCCCGTGCTTCGATCCGCACCGATTCCCGCACCATCCGCGCGATGATAGTAGGGCGGCGTCCAGTCGGCACGCGCACCGCCGCCTTGCCAGGGGCCGGGTCCGTAGTGGTGCCCCGCCGCCATCAAGTGCGCCAAGCCCAGCGGCGTCATGTAATCCACCGCGGCTTCGCGCGAGCCCATCATCATCGCGACCGTCGGCGCGACGAAGCGCCTCTCGTTCGAGAATGTCATGCGGACCCATTCCTCGGCGATTGCGCGAGAGGAGATCTCCGGATTCCACGCCAGCCGCCCAAAGGCGTACCAGTTGGCCTGATCGAATTGCGAACCGGTCCAGTTGCGCGCCGCGCCGATATTCGACACGCCGGCCATGCCGCCGATGGCTTGCGCGATGCTCGGCCCCAAGCCGTTCCGATGAGTGTCGAACCGCAATGCTTCCTCGTAGAGAGGGCCCAGGTAAACCAGGTGAGTCGCGAAGCCCAAGTACTCCTTGGTGATTTGCACTTCCAGCAGCAACGGCGTCCTCGGCATGGCGCCGAACAGGGGATGCGCGGGTTCGCGCGGTTGAAAGTCTATGGGGCCATTCTTCACTTGCAGCAGCACATTCGCATCGAACTGTCCGTCGAGCGGTACGAACTCATCGTAGGCCTGTTTGGCCCGATCCTCATCTTGATGCGCCGAATAGACAAACGCGCGCCACATCACGATTCCCCCGTGGGGCGCAAGGACCGCGGCCAGCATATTGGCGCCCTCGGCATGCGAGCGGCCGTAGTCCTGCGGACCCGGCTGTCCTTCCGAATTGGCCTTGACGAGAAACCCGCCGAAGTCGGGGATTGATCGATAAATTTCATCCACTTTTTGCCGCCACCACGTGCGCACCGCGTCGTCGAGCGGATCGGCGCTCTTCAGGCCGCCGATCTCGATGGGCGCCGTGAATCGTGCGGACAAATAAACCTTCAGGCCATAGGGGCGAAAAACACGGGCCAGTGCCGCCGTCTTTTCCAGATACTGCGGTGTCAGGCTGAGTGCATCCGCATTCACATTGTTGAGCACCGCACCGTTGATGCCGATGGACGCGCAGGCGCGCGCGTAGTCCGCATAGCGCGGCTCGAGAAATCCGGGCAGCGTCTGCCAATTCCAAATCGAGGCACCGGCATAACCGCGTTCGATCGTACCGTCCAGATTGTCCCAGTGATTGAGGATCCGATGCGTTATGCGCGGCGACTCCCGTAAGTTCAGAGCCTGCAGAGGCTGACGCGTCTGCATCAGGCGCAGCAAGCCAAAGGCGCCATAGAGCGCGCCGACATTCGAATTGGCGGCGATGAGCGTGGCGCGATGGCCGTCGAGTGTGATGCTGCGAATCACATAGCCCTCGCGCCCCAGGCTCTTGAGGTCCGCGGGCGGCGGCCCGAGATCGGCTGCGGAGCCCGGCGTGCTCAATACGATGGCGCCGTCCCGCGTGATGCGGCTCGCCCTGATCGGCGTAACGGCCAACAGGCCGGCCATCCCGCGCATCAATTCCTGCGCGGCCACGCTCGCCCCAGGCGTGGCCACCACTTGGGTAGCGAAATTTCGGTAGCGCGCGGACCAGGGCGCCTCGATGGGGTGGTAGCGCAGCCATAGATCGTAGCCGTCCTCGGCATGCGCGCTCGAGACGCAGATCAACCAACAGACCCACGCCGCACGCCCTAAAGTCCACGCCCGTTCCCTCGAAGTTCGCACAAAGCACCTGACGGCGAATTCTGGTAGCGCTATCATAGGCCGACTTTAACCCTTGGGCTGCATGCCCGCATCATAAGGCCATATTGTGATATTGGATTCGCCCGCAACCGAAACGCTCACCCTGACCCACGGCGCCGCTCGCTGCGACCTGTTGCCGCAGGTGGGCGGCAGCATCGGCAGCTGGTCGGTGCGCGGGCAGGAGATGCTGCGGACGGCGAGCGAGTCCGGCATCGCGGCGCGCAACCCTTTCGCCACCGCCGGCTTCCCGTTGGTGCCGTATTCGAATCGCATCGGGCAGGGTAGTTTTGAATGGCGTGGGCAGCACATGACCCTGGCGCGAAATTTTCCGCCGGAACCGCATGCCATTCACGGCGTGGGATTCGAGCGGCCCTGGCAGCTGCAAACGCACGAGCGCGATTCGGTGGTGCTTCGCCTGTCGCATCGACCCGACGAGGCGTGGCCTTGGGCTTTCGACGCGCGCCAACGCATCTCGCTCACCGATGACCTGCTGATTCTGGAATTCGATGCCGTGAATTTGGAGCCGCAGGCTGTGCCGCTCGCCTTCGGTCATCATCCGTACTTTCCGCGCGCCGGCGCGCGCCTGACTTTTCACGCCCAAGGCGTGTGGCTGGCCGGCGATGACGGCCTGCCGAGCGAATTGGTGAAGCCCGCCGGCCCATTCGATTTTTCCAAAGGGTCGGCCGTTGAGGACGCGGATATCGATCATTGCTTCACGGGATGGAATGGTGTCGCCATCATCGCGTGGCCGGACAAGAAGCAGGCCCTAGGAATCACCGTATCCCGGGAGCTGTCGAGCGCGGTGGTGTACATTCGACCGGACCTCGATGCGTTCTGCTTCGAGCCGGTGGCGCACATCAACAATGCCCTCAATCGGCACGACCTCGAATCGGCCATGCCGGTGATTGCGCCCGGTGAGAGTTTCGAGGCGAGCATCCGCTTTCGCGCGATCCGCCGCTAGTTCGGCGGCGCAGTGATTTTGACCGTCGTGCCTGAAAGGCCTACTGGGATGGGAGGCTGCAGGGTCCTGCGTCTTCGGGACCTTGCAGCCTTCCATCCCCGTAGCCCATCCGGCCGGCCCGGTCGAACTCACCGTGCCGGAGGCCCATCCGAATCGCGATGCACCAGCGTAAAGTCGAGCAGGGCGTGTTTGATGTCTTCGTCTCGTCCTTCGCGCCGCGCCTTGATTTTCTTCAACAGCAACAGCATGGCGGAGCGCGCCATGTCGGCGATCGGCTGACGGATGGTCGTAAGCTCCGGCCAAATCGAGCGCGAGAATTCCGTGTCGTCAAAACCGCAGACCGTGAGGCCCTTGGGGACATCCAGATGGTGGCTGTGCGCGACCGCCACCGTGGCCGCGCCCATGTCATCGTTGCTCGCGAAAATGGCGGTCGGCGGCTTGGCCAAACTCAACAACTGGTCGGCGGCCTTGAGGCCGGAGCGATAAGTAAACAGACCTTGGCGGATCAGCGAATTGTCGATGGGGATCTCGGCCTCCGTCAGTGCCGCCTTGTAGCCGGCGAGCCGCTGCGCGCTCGCGGTCTGGTCGGGATTGCCAATGATGAAACCGATGCGTGTGTGGCCGAGCGAAAGAATGTGGCGCGTCATGGCGACCGCGGCGGCATGATCGTCGATCCGCACCGCCAATAACCCGGCCCGCGGACTGGCGCTCGCGACGGCGACCGCGAGCGCATCAGCCTTCATCAGAACGGCATGAATGCGCTTCGAGTCGCACAGAGGCGGGGGCAGAATGATGCCGTCGACCCCGGTCGCGAGCAATTCGCGCACCACATCATCCTCGTGTGCGTCGACGTCGCACTTCTCCACCACCAGCTGAATATGGCTCAAGCGCGCCTGCTCCAGGCTGCCGACCAGGAATTCGCTCAAGAATGCCGCACTGGGATTGCTGTACAGCATGCCGATGCGAACCTGTTCGGCGCCGGCCAGGGTGCGCGCCGCGAGATTCGGCGAATACTTGAGCTTGACGATGGCGGCTTGGACCGCCTCGCGCGTCTCCTGGCGCACGTTGTTCTCGCCGTTGATGACGCGTGAGACCGTCATCGGCGCAAAACCCGCGTACGCGGCGACGTCCGCAATGGTCGGCGCACCCTGTTTGCGATGCTTGGGTTTCCGGTCGTGGCGGGCGGCGATGCGTTTTCTGGCTGATCTAATCGTCATTGATGCGTCAGCTACAATGGAGCAGACGCGTATTTGACTCCGGTCGGGGCTGGAAAAGCAAATGATTGACAAAGCCGAATGGAATCGCTCATGGTAGCGCTATCAAAAAAACAGCCATTGACCTTGGGGGACCCTCCGTGCAAGCAGCGCTCACGCGGCTCGTAGCCGTCGCCGTCGGTGTCGTTATCGCGGCCGGCATCGGCGCCGCGAGCCCCGCACTGACCGCGCCGCCCGGCAATGCGCCCTACAAGAATGCCGGCGCGAGCATCGAGGCGCGGGTCGAGGATTTGCTGGCGCGCATGACCTTGGAGGAGAAGGTCGCGCAAATGCAGAGCATTTGGGATGCCAAGCGCGACGTGTTCGATGCCAAACTCGAACTCGATCCGAAAAAAATGGCGCTGAAGTTCCCGGACGGTATCGGCCAGTTCGCGCGGCCCTCGGACGCCACCGGCCCGGCTTCGCCCCGGCTGGTGCCGGGCCGCGACCTGCGCGGCACCATTCGGCTGGTGAACGCCCTGCAGCACTATGCAACCGAGCATACGCGCCTCGGCATTCCCATCATGTTCCACGAGGAAGGCCTGCATGGTTACGTCGCGGTGGGCGCCACGAGTTTCCCGCAGGCCGTCGCGCTGGCGTCGAGTTGGGATCCTGGCCTGGTGCGCGCGGTCAATGTTGTGACGGCGCGCGAAATGCGCGCGCGCGGTGTGACGCAGGCGCTCACGCCTGTGGTGGATGTGGCGCGCGACCCGCGCTGGGGCCGGATCGAGGAAACCTTTGGCGAGGATCCTTATCTTGTCGGCGAACTGGGCGTGGCGGCGGTCGAAGGATTGCAGGGCGAGGGCAAGGCATGGGAATTGGGTCCCGGCAAGGTGTTCGCAACCTTGAAACACCTCACCGGCCATGGCCAACCCGAAAGCGGTACCAATGTCGGGCCGGCACCTTACTCAGAACGCGCTTTGCGCGAGTTCTTCTTCCCGCCGTTCGAAAAGATCATCGCCCGCACCGGCATCAGCGCCGTCATGCCGTCCTACAACGAGATTGACGGCGTGCCGAGCTCGGCAAATGCGTGGCTGCTGCAAAAGGTTTTGCGCGGCGAGTGGGGCTTCAAGGGTGCGGTGGTGAGTGACTACTACGCCATCGAGGACTTGCAGAGACTGCACCATATTGCCGCCACGCCGGAAGAGGCCGCGCGCCTGGCGCTCAAAGCGGGTGTCGATTTGGACTTACCGAGCCCGGGAGCCTATGCCACGCTGACGCAACAGGTGCGCGATGGCCGCGTGCCGGTGTCGAGCATCGACACCGCGGTGCGCCGCCTGCTCACGCTCAAATTTCGCGCCGGCTTGTTCGAGCATCCCTTCGCCGACGCCGACCATGCCCAAGCGGTCACCGATACCTCGGATGCACGCGCGCTCGCGCTCGAGGCCGCGCAACGCTCGATCGTGCTGCTGAAAAACGATGGCATCTTGCCGCTCACGCTGGCGGCCGGGAAGACACCGGTGATTGCGGTCATTGGGCCGAACGCCGCGGTGGCGCGGCTCGGCGGTTACTCGAGCGCGCCGCCGATCGCGGTGTCGCTGCTCGATGGCATCCGTGCCAAGGTGGGCGCGCGTGCCAAGCTGGTGTTTGCGCAGGGCGTGAAAATCACGGCGAACGACGATTGGTGGGCGGACGAGGTGCAACTCGCGGATCCGAAGGAAAATCATCGTCTGATCGATGAAGCGGTGGCGGCGGCGCGCGGCGCCGATCAGATCGTTCTCGCGATCGGCGATACCGAACAAACCAGCCGCGAAGGCTGGGCGCCGACTCACTTGGGCGACCGCGATAGCCTCGATCTCGTGGGCGAACAACAGGCCCTGTTCGACGCCCTGCGCGCTCTCGGCAAGCCCCTGGTGGTGGTGCTGATCAACGGTCGACCCACCTCCACCGTGACCATCGCGGAGCAAGCGAACGCGCTGCTCGAAGGCTGGTATTTGGGCGAGCAGGGCGGCAACGCCCTGGCGGACGTATTGTTCGGCGCGGTGAATCCGGGCGGAAAATTGCCGCTCACCATTCCACGCAGCGTCGGCCAGCTGCCGATGTTCTACAACATCAAGCCCTCGGCACGCCGCGGGTATCTGTTCGATACCACCGCGCCGCTCTATCCCTTCGGTTGGGGCTTGAGCTATACGACCTTTCAGATCGGCACGCCGCAGTTGTCGAGCGATCACATCGGGCTCGACGGTTCAGTGACGGTGAGCGTGCCGGTACGCAATACCGGCAGCCGCGCAGGCGACGAGACGGTGCAGCTCTATGTGCATCAATTGGTGGGCTCCGTCACCCGCCCCATCAAGGAATTGAAGGCTTTTGAGCGCGTCAGCCTCGCGGCGGGGGAGACCAAAACCGTGACCTTCACGCTCACCCCGGAAACCTTTCACATGTGGAACATCGACATGCAACGCATTGTCGAGCCGGGCGCGTTTGAGCTGATGGCAGGCTCCAATTCAGTCGACCTGAAGACCGCCGTGCTGCACATCGGCGATTGACTGATCACTGCGCCCCTGTAGGGGTGAGGAGCAGTACAATCCCCCGCAAATGACGACTGCGAAAAAAGGAAGGCATGCCGACGCATAGCGGATTATCGCCGAGTGCCGGTGTGTTCTTGTTCGCGGACCGGCGCAGCTCGCTCGCATTTTGGTTAGGCTCGGCAGTCGTGAGCATCGGTGTGGCATTGCATTTGCCGATGTTTTGGATGGCGCGCCACTCCGGCTTCATTCTCGCAGGCATGCCGATGGGCGCCGCCATGCTGCTCGGCATGGGGCTCATCATCGGCGGCATCGCAGCGACTGCTTACGGTCTGCTGCCCAAGAATTCCGCCGCTCCTGCCGCAGACGAATTTCTCTCGCCGCCCGAGGACGCTGCCTTAACCGCCGCCCATTGGAGATTGATGGCGGTGCTGGCGGTCGCATTGGTCATCGATGTCATGAAGCCCGCAAGCCTGGGATTCGTGACGCCGGGAATGCGCACGGAATACGGAGTTGATCGGGCTATGGTGGCGTTGTTGCCATTTTCTGCGCTCATCGGCACCGCCGTGGGATCGTTCGTCTGGGGAGCGCTCGCCGACTTGTTCGGCCGGCGTGCCTCGATTCTGCTCTCCTCCGTGATGTTTGTTGGTACCTCCATCTGCGGGGCGATGCCCTCATTCTGGTGGAACATCGGCATGTGCTTTCTCATGGGTGCGGCGGCGGGCGGCATGTTGCCGGTTGCCTACGCGCTGCTGGTTGAAATCATGCCGACCAAACACCGCGGCTGGTGCCTCGTACTCATTGGCGGCCTGGGCACGATCGGCGGTTATTTCGCTGCGAGTCAACTATCGGCGCTGCTGCAGCCCTTTTTCGGTTGGCGAATCATGTGGTTTCTCAACCTTCCGACCGGTCTTCTGCTCATCGCGCTGAGTCCCTTGATCCCCGAGTCGGCCCGCTTCCTGCAATACATGGGCCGCATGGACGAAGCGCGCGCCACCTTGGCGCGATTTGGCATCACGAGCGCAATACGCCGCGTCGAAGCGGCCGTCGATCATTCTCACCTTCCCGCGTTCGCCATCCGAGGTTTCCTCGGCGCCAGCATTGCCCTCACGCTGGCAGCACTCGCCTGGGGCTTCGTGAATTTCGGCGTACTGCTGTGGTTGCCCAGCGCTCTGGTCGCGGAAGGACGCAGCGTCGGCGTGGCGAGCACCATCATCGCCAGATCCACTCTCATCGCCGCACCGACCGTCATTGTCGCGGCGTATCTCTACAGCGCATGGAGCACCAAGTGGACCGTGCTGGCGGCCATCGCCGTCACCACGCTGGGCCTCTTGGCGCTGATGTTGCGCGGCATGGGAACCATTCCGTTGCTCTCGAACCCGATCGTGTCGCTGTCTCTTCTCATCGTTGGATCAAGCGCCGTCATCTCGACCTTGTTGCCGTATGCGGCCGAAAGCTATCCCGTCGGCATCCGCGGCCGCGCCACCGGATGGGCCGCGGGGTGGAGCAAGATCGGCGGGCTGATTGCGCAGGGACTGAGCGCATTGGCGCTCGTGCCGGCGCTGGGCGTTGCCGCCGCTGCGGTGGCCTTGCCGGCGGCGTTGTCGCTGCTGTTGATCTTGATCTTTGGCCGTGAAACCCGCGGCCGGGATTTACGCGAGCTCGAGGGCCGGCGGCGCGCGCCCGCGTACGAACGCTGAGCCTCGCGGCGCTTGCGCATGGCGGGAAATCGCTCGGCTCCTGGTTATAGGGGATAGGGGACGGCCCCGCATCTATGAAAGGAGGAGGCCATGATTTCCGCTTCGCCCGTAATCGGGCCCGAAACCTTGAAGACCGGCATGCAGCGCTATTTCTTCGTCGCGATGGCGGCGCTGGTGATTCTCACGGTTTTCGCAGGATTTGCGCCGAGTTTTTATCTGCGCAGTGCCTTTCATCCCGATCACGAACTGTCGATACTGCTGCATATCCACGGGCTGATATTCAGCACCTGGATCATCCTTTTTTTAGTCCAGGCCCTGTTGATTGCAAGGGGGTCGCGGCGCCTGCACCAGCGGTTGGGCTGGTTGGCGGCAGGGGTCGCGGTGGCGATGCTGATGCTCGTCGCGGGGGCGACCGTGGAACAGATGCGCCGCGGGTCGCCGCTCGAGGAAGTCGCCACCGCCCTGTCGCTCAATTCAATTGGCGCCGTCATGTTTGGCGTCCCCTTTGTCTTTGCGGTGTACTTTCGAAAACGGCCGGATTGGCACAAACGCCTCATGCTGTGCGCCACGCTGGGGTTGCTCGGCGCGCCGATACTGCGCCTGATTCTGCTCACCACCAATCTTGAGTTTCCCACGGCCATCATTTTCGGGGCCGTGGCCGGGGATTTGTTTTTCTTGCCGTGCTTTGCCTACGACTTGCTCACTCGGGGCAAAATCCATCGCGTCTACGCCTACGTGTTGGCGTTGTTCATCGCGAGTCAGATCATCATGATGAAGCTCCCCTCATGGGGCCCCTGGCTGCACTTTGCGCAGAACCTGCAGCACCTTGTCAGCTAGCAACGGCGCCGTGAGTTTGACCGTCGAGCGTGAAAGGTCTACTGGGATGGGCGGCTTCAAGGTCCTGCGGCTTCGGGACCTTGAAGCCGCATCCCGGTAGCCCATCCGGGCTGGCCCGGTCAAATTCACAGTGCCGCTACACCGTGTAGCGGCTCACCAAGTTCTCGAGATATTCCTGTCGACCCGATTTCGGCACCGGCGTCACATTGTCGGCGACCGCCGCATCCGACACCGCTGCCAGCGTGCTGTGCCCCTCCAGCAGGTTGCGCGCGGCAATGGTGTGCCAGCCGGCGTAGCGCTGTTCCACGAACGCCGCCATTTCGCCGCCTTCGAGCATGGCGGCGGCGCCCAACAGGCCGCGCGCGAGAATGTCGACGGCGCCGATGTGTCCATAGAACAGGTCGACCGGATCGATGCTTTGCCGCCGCACCTTGGCATCGAAGTTATTGCCGCCTGTGGTGAAGCCGCCGCCCTTGAGCACGTAGTACAGGGCCAGCGTGATTTCGCGCAGATCGTTTGGAAACTGATCGGTGTCCCAGCCGTTCTGCGGATCACCGCGATTCATATCGATCGAGCCGAAGATGCCGTAGTCGATCGCCATGGCGATCTCGTGCTCGAAGCTGTGGCCGGACAGCGTTGCGTGGTTCGATTCGATATTGACCTTGACCTCTTTTTCCAGCCCATGATGCAGCAAGAAGCCGTAAATCGTATCCACGTCGAAATCGTATTGATGCTTGGTCGGCTCATGGGGCTTGGGTTCGATCAAAATCGCGCCCTTGAATCCGATCTTGTGCTTGTGTTCCACCACCATGGAAATGAACCGGCCGAGCTGGTTCTTTTCCTGGCGCAGATTGGTGTTGAGCAGCGTGTCGTAGCCTTCGCGTCCGCCCCAGAGCACGTAGTTCTCGCCGCCTAGGCGCATGGTCGCCTCGAGGCAGTGGCGCACTTGGGTGGCAGCGAAGCGAAACACATCCGGATCCGGATTGGTGGCGCCGCCCGCCATGTAGCGGGGATGGCTGAACAGGTTTGCAGTTCCCCACAGCAGCTTGATGCCGGTCGCCGCCATTTTGGCCTGGATTTTGTCGGCCATATGCAGAAAGTTTGCGACGTGTTCGCGAATGGTTTGCGCCTGCGCCATGACATCGACGTCGTGGAAACAGAAGTAAGGCAGCCCTAAGCGCGTGAGAAACTCAAACGCTTCGTCGAGCTTGTGATCGGCGGCGGCCTGATTCAGCGGCCCGCCGTGCCAGGGACGCTGAAACGTACCGGCGCCGAAAATATCGGTCCCTTCCCAATTGAAGGTGTGCCAGTAGCACACCGCCATGCGCAGATGCTGCTCCATGGTCTTGCCGGCGACGATCCGGTTCTTGTCGTAGTAGCGGTACGCCAGCGGATTTTGAGATTGCGGTCCTTCGTATTTGATCGGGGCGATGTCGCCGAAATATGAGCGCTTCAAGGGCGTGTCTCCGAAAATAAACCTTTGAGATTCTGGTAAAGGGCGCGATAACGGCGCAACGATTCCGAGTACAGATCGGCGAGCCGCTCGTCGGGCTCGGCCACATGCAAAATTGGCGGTGGCGTGCAGACCTCCTCGATGCTGGCTTTTTCTTTGCCCATGCGCGCGAGCCGCGCGGCGCCATACGCGGGGCCCACTGCGCCGCTGTCGCGGTAGGTCAAGGGTCGGCGCAGCACCGAGCTCAAGATTTTGCCCCAATACAGCGAACGGGCACCGCCGCCGATCACCGAGATCGAATCGATTTTGGCGCCGCTGGCGAGCAGTGCGTCCATGCCGTCGCGAAATGCAAACGCGACGCCTTCCAACACCGCTTGAGCGATGTGTGCCGGCGAGGTCTCCTGCGTCAAGCCAAACAGCACACCTTGCGCATTGGGATCGTTGTGCGGCGTGCGCTCGCCCGACAAGTAGGGCAGGAAGATCTCCGCGTCGCTCGGCTTGCTGCGTGCTTCCGCCGCGGCGAACAGCGCGCTCGCCGCCCCCAAGCCGCACAGGCGCGCGGCCCAATCGACGCAGCTCGCGGCGCTCAAGATAACCGACATTTGGTGCCAGTGCTTCGGCACGGCGTGGCAGAAGGTGTGTACGCCGCCGGCCGGATTCGGCCGATAGCCGTCATTCGCGAGAAACAGCACGCCCGAGGTGCCGAGCGACAAGAAGCCTTCGCCCGGGCGCACCACGCCGACGCCGATCGCACCCGCAGCATTGTCGCCGCCGCCGGCGATGACGGGCACGCGCGCCATGCCCCAGGCTTCCGCGATTTCCGCGCGCAGCTCGCCGGTGATCTCGTTGCCTTCGGATAGCGAGGGCATGTGCGATTCGTCGAGGCCTGTGCCGGCGAGCATCGCGGAGGACCAACGCCGCTGTGCAACATCGAGCCACAGGGTCCCGGCGCTGTCCGACATGTCGGACGCGGTCTCGCCGGTCATTCGCAGCCTGACATAATCCTTCGGCAGCAGCACCAGCGCCGTTTCTGCGAAAATCTTCGGTTCGTGCCGCCGCACCCACAGCAGCTTCGGCGCCGTAAATCCCGGCATCGCGCGGTTGCCGGTGATGCTGGTCATGTTCGGTACGGCGGCCTCGAGCTCAGCGCATTGTTCGGCGCTGCGGCCGTCGTTCCACAAAATGGCGGGGCGCAGCGCCCGTTGTTGATTATTGAGCAGCGTGGCGCCGTGCATTTGGCCCGTCAACCCAATGGCGCGCACGGCTTTGCGCACCGGCAAACGCAAGCCGCTGACCGCATCGTTGGCCGCGGACCACCAATCGGCAGGATTTTGTTCCGACCACAAGGGGTGCGGCCGCGATACGCTCAGCGCCGAGCTGGCCTGATCGACTACACTGCCCGTGTCGTCAACCACAGCTGCCTTCACCGCCGAGGTGCCTATGTCGATGCCTAGATACATCCGTTGAATCCGCCAGCCCAAGGGAAATAATTCTGTTTGGAATATACGGTAGCGCTATCATTCTATGCCCGTTTTGGGTGATAGCACCAATAAAAGAACGTAAGTTGCAGGCAGGGCGCGCTACTGCCTTGAGGGAGAAAACAAATTGAGTGACCAACGCGACGCAAGCATCAACCTGCCGCTGATCGCGGCCATCGTCGGCGTCGCCACCATTGGCGGCTTCATGTTCGGCTACGACAGCGGCGTCATCAACGGCACCCAGGAGGGGCTCAAGAGCACCTTTGACTTGAGCGAGGCCTGGCTCGGCATCACCGTGAGCGCGCTGCTGCCGGGGTGCGCGGTCGGCGCTTTTGCTGCGGGGCGCTCCGCGGATCGCTGGGGGCGCCGCCGCGTCATGTTGGCCGCCGCGGCCCTGTTCATCTTGAGCGCGCTCGCCTCGGGCGCCGCGGTTTCCGCGGTGATGATGATCGTGGCGCGATTTGCCGCAGGCGTCGGCGTGGGCGCCGCGAGTGTGCTGTCGCCCGCCTACATCAGCGAAGTGACGCCGGCGAGCATGCGTGGGCGCCTTTCCAGCGTGCAGCAGGTCATGATCATCGCCGGTCTCACCGGAGCGTTCCTGGGCAATTATTTTCTGGCGCACGTTGCCGGCCGCTCCACCGAGGTGCTGTGGCTGGGATATGCCGCGTGGCGCTGGATGTTTTGGATGCAAGTCATTCCGGCCAGCATCTTCTTGCTGACGCTGCTGTTCATTCCCGAGAGCCCGCGTTATCTGGTGGCGCGCGGCCGGTCCGAAGAGGCGTTGGGCGTGCTCACGCGCTTGTTCGGCAGCGCGGCGGCCGCGACCAAAACCCTGGAAATCAAAGGTTCCTTGGCCGCCGACCATACACCGCGCCTGTCGGATCTCATCGACCGCTCCACCGGAAAATGGCGTCGCATCGTCTGGGTCGGCATCGGACTCGCGACCTTTCAGCAGTTGGTCGGCATCAACGTGGTGTTCTATTACGGCGCGGTGCTGTGGCAGGCCGTGGGCTTCAGCGAAGCGGACTCGCTCAAGATCAATATCTTGAGCGGCACGTTGTCGATTGCCGCCTGTTTGCTGGCCATCTTCCTGATCGATCGCATCGGCCGAAAACCCTTGCTCATGATCGGCTCCATCGGCATGGCCGTCACCTTGGGGCTCTTGACGATTGCGTTCGCGACCGGGGACTTGAGCGGCGGCACCCTGCACCTGGCGCCCAATGTGGGCCGGCTGGCGCTGATCAGCGCCAATCTCTACGTGATATTTTTTAATTTGAGCTGGGGCCCGGTCATGTGGGTGATGCTGGGCGAGATGTTCCCCAACCAGATCCGCGGTTCAGGTCTTGCGGTCAGCGGCGCGGCGCAGTGGACGGCGAATTTCTTGATCAGCGTAAGCTTCCCGGTGCTCGCGAAGTACATCGGCCTTCCCATCACCTACGGTTTCTATACCGTGTGCGCGTTCATTTCGATCGTCTTCGTTTTGAAAATGGTGCACGAGACGCGCGGCCGGGAATTGGAGGACATGGTCGGCTAGTCCGCGGCCGAATCGGTCGATTCGCGCAGCCACAGCGAGCAATTCGAAGCGGACCTTCTGATATATGTAATCCCATTGGTAGCGCAACCACAAAATGATTGCCAAAGCCAAAAAATAGTGTTTAAGATGGTAGCGCAACCATTAAAAGGTGGCGCCGGCTGATGGCGCTATCGATAAATAGATCGAGTTTTGGGGAGATTTCTAATGAGCCGAAAAACACGGCGGAATGCGTCTAAGAACGAGGTCCAAAACCTTACACTGCGCGCGGCCATCCGCCGCTTGAGCTACGCAAGGATGGGACTGTCGGGCCTGGCGCTCGGGTCCATGGCATTCAGTGGACAGCTGTATGCGGCCCCCGCGGACAGCGGCTCAACAGACAGCGACCTCACCGAAATTGTGGTGACCGGCATTCGCGCCTCGCTGCAGAAGAGCTTGGACATCAAGAAAGACTCCGACGGAATCGTGGATGCCATCTCGGCTGAAGATATCGGCAAGTTTCCGGATTCAAACCTTGCCGCCGCCATGGAGAGAGTCCCTGGCGTGACGGTGACCCGCGGGGCGATGACCCTCACCGGCACCGGCGGGACTTCGACCACCGGCGATCCGACGCAAATTACCGTGCGCGGCTTTGGTCCGCAGTTCAACGAAACCCTATTCGACGGCCGGCAAGTGCCGATCGCGGTCGGCAACAACACTCGCGGCTTCGACTTCGGATCGATCGGCTCCGACTTCGTCAGTCAAGTGGACGTCCTGAAGACCCCCGACGCCACTCTCTCGAGCGGTGCGATCGGTGCGACGGTGAATATCAAATACCCGAAGCCCTTCGATCACCCCGGCATGCAATTGGCCGGCTCGCTCTCCGGCACCGATGTCACCGGCGACAACAAGGTCACGCCGAACGCGAGCCTCTTGTTCAGCGACACTTTCGCCGACGATCGCTTCGGGGTGTTGGTCGATGCCGGCTATGCGGACACCAAGGTGCGCGCCAATCACCTCAATATTCAAGGTTGGGAGGGCGGAAATCCGGCCTCGGGCGGCGGATTGCTTCCCTGCCAGTTGAAGGGCGCGGCGCCCTGTGCCGTTCCCCCGGGCTCGACCACCAGCCCACCCCCGACCATCAGCGATTGGTTCATTCAGGACTACGGCATCTATCAGGAGCACACCGAAGACAAGCGCGTCGGCGGCCGCTTCGTGCTGCAGGCGAAGCCGGTGGACGGCTTGGAGATGACGCTCGACGATAACTACTTCAAGGAAACATTGGTCCAGCAGCAGCAGGGTTTCAGCGCCTGGTTCAACAACACTGGTTTGACCGATGTAGTGCAGGGGGCCGACGGCACGGTGACGAGTTTCACGCAGCCGGGTACGCCCACCGATTTTCAGGCCCAGATCAACCAGTCGGTGACGACCACCAACACCGTTGGTTTCAACGTGAAGTGGGATGCGAGCGCCCATACCTCGTTCATGTTTGATGCGTATAACGCGGTTGCCAAGCTCAATCCCGGCAACCAAACCAGCTTGGACGCGGACATCGGCTACGGGAACGGCCCCAACTCCACCTCGCTCGGGATCATCGTCCCGCCCGGCGGCAGCAACAATCTGCCTTATCCGGTCGGCTTTGGGCCGGGCGGGAATGCCGCGAACTTCTCCAACCCCGCGTATATCGGTTCGCACGTGTTGGTGGAGTCGTACAACCAGAACACGGACACGATTGACCAACTCAAGCTGGAAGGCAGCTGGCACAACGATGAGCTCAAATTCAAGTACGGCGTACAGTTCACGCACGACGAGGAGCAGCTGCGCGCATTCACCGATCTGCCGTACACCTGGCAGATGTATGCGGGCTACGGGCCGCCCCCGGTCGGTTCCGGCGGCGTCGCACCGATACCGGCGGGCTTGATCTCCAGCACTTTCAGCACCGGCTCGGGTTTCATCAACGGCTGGGGCAACGGAGCCCTTCTGCCGCCGAATATCATTGCGGCCAACGGCAATGCGATATTGAACTATCTGCAGGGTTTGAATGGCGTTGGGATGAACGGCGCGAACAACACGACCGTTTGCAGCAACCTGAGCGGCGGCACGCCTTGCACCGGCAAGTACATCATGTACCAGAATCTGGGCGCGTCCCAGAGCATTACCGAGAGCACGGTGTCGCCGTATTTGAGCTTGTCGTTGAACGAGAAGATCGAGGACATGCCGCTGAAGATCAACATCGGGGCGCGCATCGAGTCCACACAGGTGACGTCGGCCGGCATCTCCAGCTTGCCGACGGGTCAGTTGACCATCGTGCCGACCGACCATACTGCCTACAGCTTCACGCCCAGTCCGCCCACCCCGATCAGCACCGAGAGCAACTACCGCTATCTGTTGCCGAACTTGGATCTGGGCTTGTATGTGCTCGACAACCTCAAGGTGCGCTTCGATGCCTCGCGAACCTTGACCCGTGCGCCGTTGAGCGATCTCACGCCGGATCTCAATGTCCCGGCGGGTCAGCGGGTAGGAGGTCTCAACGCAACGGGCGGCAACCCCACCTTGCTGCCATACCTGTCCGACAATGTGGATTTGGGTGTGGAGTGGTACTACGCGCCGAACTCCTACGTCTCCGCGGATGCATTCGTCAAGGAAGTGACCAACTTCGTGGTGGGCGGCACGATTTCACAGCAAATCAATGGAGTGACGCTGCCGGGCGGTGCGCCGGCGATTTTCAGCGTCACCTCGCAGGTCAACGGCCCCTCGGCCGAGGTCCGCGGCATCGAATTGGCGTGGCAGTACACGATTGGCGATACCGGCTTCGGGTTTCAGACCAACGCCACCTTCGTCGGCACGAACAAGCCGTATGACCCCAACAATCTCAGCCAGTCCGGTTTCGCGGTAACGGGGCTGGCCGATTCGTATAACTTCATACCGTTCTACGACAAGTACGGCTTCCAGGCGCGGGTTGCGATCAATCATCAAGCCTCGTTCCTGAATAGTTTCGGTCAGATTCAGAACAACTCCCAGTTCGGCACCGAACCGACCTTCGTGAATGCCGCGACGTATGTGGACTTCAGTGCCAGCTACCAGATCAACCGGCACTTCAACGTCTATTTCACGGCGCTGAACCTCACGGATCAGGTCTACAGCACGCATGGTCGCTTCTCAGAGCAAGTCCTGGATGTGGTTGATACCGGCCGGCAATTCACGTTCGGAGTTCACGCGAAACTCTAGGAGCCGGTGCGGGCGTGATAGCCATAGAGCGGGCCGCCTGCTTCAGGCGGCTCGGTTTTGTGACGAGCGCAGTCACCCTATTTGCATAAAAGTCGCAGTGCTTGCGCTAAGCTGTTCGACGTCATGAGCCCCCTCCCCATCCGCAGCATCGCCATCGTGGGCGGCGGCACCGCGGGCTGGATGACAGCCGTGAGCCTCGCGAAGTTCTTCAAGGCGCCGGCTGTGCGCGTACGGCTGATCGAGTCCGAGCAAATCGGCATCATCGGTGTCGGCGAGGCCACGATACCGCCCATCATGCATTTCATTCGTGGGGCGGGGATCGACGAGAACGACCTCGTCCGCAAAACCCAATCGACCTTCAAATTGGGCATCGAATTCAAGGACTGGACGCGGATCGGCCACAGCTACCTGCATCCCTTCGGGCAAACCGGCTTCGACTTGGGTCCCATCGCTTTCTCGGCCTACTGGTTGAAAGCCTATCGCGAGGGAAAGGCGGGCAGGCTCGAGGAATATTCGCTGGAGGCGACCGCGGCTTACGCGGCGAAATTTATGCGGCCGGTGCAAGCCGCCAACTCGCCTTTGGAAAAAATCACTTACGCCTTGCACTTCGACGCCTCGCTGTTCGCGCGCTACCTTCGCACAATCGCTGAGGCCCGCGGCGTCGAGCGCACGGAAGGCAAGGTCAAATCGGTGGCGCTGCAGCCGGATAACGGCTTCATCCGCGCACTCACACTCGAGAGCGGAGAACAGGTCGAGGCCGACCTGTACATCGATTGTTCCGGCTTTCGCGGGCTGTTGATCGAAGGCGCCTTGCACACCGGGTACGAGCATTGGAATCGCTGGCTGCCCTGCGATCGAGCCGCGGCGGTGCCGTGCGAACGCACCGGTGCGCTGTCCTCCTATACAAGGGTGACGGCGAAGGCCGCGGGGTGGCAGTGGCGCATCCCCTTGCAGCACCGCATCGGCAACGGCTACGTGTACGGCAGCCACTTCATCAGTGATGCACAGGCGCAAGACGAGCTTTTGTCGAGCATCGAAGGGAAGGCATTGGCCGAACCGCTTCTGCTGCAATTTGCCACCGGCCGCCGCAAACGCTTCTGGAGCAAGAACTGCGTGGCAATCGGTCTGTCGGCCGGCTTCCTGGAACCGCTCGAATCCACCAGCATCCACTTCATCCAGCGCGGCATCGCACTGCTTCTCAGCTACTTTCCGGACCGCAATTTCAACACCGCGGACATCGATCGCTACAACAAGGTCGTCACGAGCGAATACGAGCGAGTTCGGGACTTTTTGGTGCTGCACTACGGTTCGACCGAGCGGGACGATAGCGAAATTTGGCGTTATTGCCGCAGCATAGAGAAGCCCGATAGCCTGAAGGAAAGAATAGAACTGTTCCAAAGCTTCGGACGCCTGATCCGTGAAGACAACGAGCTCTTCCCGATGCAGAGTTGGCTGTACGTCTTGGTCGGCCAAAACATCATGCCGCAATATGACGACCCGCTGGTGAGCATATTGGATCCGCGCCAAGTTATGGACAATCTGAGCAACATTCGCAGCGTCATTCGGCAATGCACCGCAGCCATGCCCAAGCATGAGGACTTCATCAGTCAAAACTGTGCAGCCTTGGGTAAGGTCGTGGGATAATTTGTAGATGACCCAACCCGTTCAAAGCGTCGTCATCGTCGGTGGCGGTACCGCGGGATGGCTGACCGCGGGTATTATTGCTGCGCGTCATCATGGACGGATGAAGGCCGGTTTCTCGGTCACCTTGATCGAATCGCCCAATATTCCCATCATCGGCGTGGGTGAAGGCACCTGGCCGACGTTGCGATCGTCGCTCGAAAAAATGGGGATTTCTGAAACGGAATTCCTCCGTCACAGCGATGCCGCCTTCAAACAGGGCGCGAAGTTCGCCCGCTGGACCACCGGCGCGGAAAACGACTACTACTACCATCCGCTCATGGTGCCGCAGGGTTTTACCCAGCTGAATCTGGTGCCGCACTGGCTGCGCAACGATCAGGGGAGAAATTTCAGCGACTCGGTTTGCCCTCAGGAGCAGCTGTGCGAGGCGGGACTGGCGCCAAAAATGATCACCACGCCGGAGTACAAGGCGATCGCCAATTACGCCTACCATCTCGACGCCGGCAAATTCGCGCCATTCCTGACCAAGCACTGCGTCGAAAAATTGGGTGTTCGCCACGTTCTGGCCGACGTGGTGAGCGTCAATCAGAGCGAATCGGGCGACATCAAGGGCGTGGTCACGAAACAAGCGGGCGAAATCACCGGCGACCTGTTCGTCGACTGCAGCGGATTTTCCTCCTTGCTGCTCGGCAAGACCTTGGGCGTGGGATTCAAGGACTGCAGCGATGTCTTGCTTTGCGATACCGCGCTGGCGCTGCAGATACCCTACGACGCGCCCGATGCGCCCATGGCCTCGCATACCATTTCGACCGCCCAAGCGGCGGGCTGGATCTGGGACATCGGATTGCCGACGCGCCGCGGCACCGGCTATGTTTATTCGAGCCGGCATAGCAGCGAGGAGGAAGCGCGCGCGACGCTGCTGCGCTATGTCGGTCCCGAGCACAAAGACAAGGTGGCGCGCAAGATTGCCATTCGTTCGGGACATCGCGAGACTTTTTGGAAGAACAACTGCGTCGCCGTGGGACTCGCCGCGGGCTTTCTCGAGCCGCTCGAGTCCTCAGCCATCGTGCTCATCGAACTGTCGGCCAAGTTGATCGCCGAGCAGATGCCCGCCTGCCGCGAAGTGATGGATATCGTCGCCGCCCGGTTCAATGACGTGAACCACTATCGCTGGGGAAGAATCATTGACTTCCTGAAATTGCACTACGTGCTCACGCAACGAACCGAACCCTTCTGGCGCGACAATCTCGATCCGCAGTCGGTCCCCGACCGTTTGAAAAATCTATTGCAGCTTTGGAAATATCAATCGCCGTGGTTCTTCGATGAGTTCGATCGCCTCGAGGAAGTGTTTCCCGCGGCGAGCTATCAATATGTCCTGTACGGCATGGGCTTCCGCACCGAGGTGGGACCGATGGACAATGCCGATACCGAATCGACCGCGGCGCGGCTGTTGCGGGAAAATGCCGCCATGACCAAGCAGCTGCGCTCGCAACTGCCTAAGAATCGCGATCTGCTGCGCAAAATACATGAGCATGGCCTGCAGCGGATCTAGTATGACCAATATCGTGATTCTCAACAGCCTCACTCACCGCGACGTGCGCGTTCAGGCCGAGGCTTCGGCGAGGTTCGGCGACAATCAGCGTTTTGTGCCGGTGGTGATCGCGGAATTTCCGCTGCTGGTAACGCATTATCCCGTTCTGTTTTCCAAGGACACCGACACCGGCGCGTTCTTTTGCGGTGCCATGCTCGGGATCGACGAAGGTGAAAACCTATTCTTGAAGGACGGCATGGGCCACGAAGGCTACCGACCTTTGAATTTGCAGCGGGCGCCTTTCTTCGTCTCCGGCGAGGATTTGGCGATCGACCTTGACCACGCGCGCATCGCCGCCCATGAGGGGCAGGTTTTGTTCAATGCCGATGGCCAGCCGACTCCGTATCTGCAGAGCATCAAAGCAGCTTTTCAACAATTGAAGCCCGGCATCGAAATGACCAAGCGCTTCACCGAAACCCTGTTGAAACTCAATCTGCTGGAACCGGTCGACATCGTGCTCGGCTTCGACGACGGTTCCAAGCGGAATCTCGTCGACCTCTATACCGTCAATCAAGAAGTCCTGCGGGCTCTGCCGGATGCCTCCGTCATTGAATTGTTTCGGCGCGGCTATCTGCAATTGATTTATTTGCTCATTGCCTCGTTGAAGCAGATTCCGCTGTTGGCGAAAAAGAAGAACGACCGGTTTCTCGCCGGCTGATTTGAAGCTGCCGGTGAATTTCCGCAATGGCTGAGACTCTCCGAAGCATTGCCGGCAGCGATCTCAAAAGCTCCGAGCAATTCTTGCGCGAAGTCGTGGAACCTTGCCGGCCGGTGGTACTGCGCGGACTGGTCAAGGATTGGCCCATCGTTGCCGCAGGCCGGGTCTCGGCGTCGGCGGTGCGCGATTTTCTTAAGCCGTTGGACGCAGGCGGTGACATCGAAGCGTTCTTCGGCGCGCCGGCGATTGCCGGGAAATATTTCTATAGTGAGGATTTGAAAGGATTCAACTTCGAACGGCGGCGCATGAAATTTGGCGCGGCGCTCGAGTTCATTGTGGCATCCCTCGACGCCCCCGATTCGCCGTCGGTCTACGTGGGCTCGGTGCCGGCCAACGATTTTCTGCCCGGCTTCGCGGCTTTGAATCCCATGCCGTTGTTGAGTCCCGCCGTCGGTCCGCGGGTCTGGATCGGTCATGCCGCAAACGTCTCTTCCCATTACGACACCGTGGACAATATCGCGTGCGTGGCTGCCGGGGCGCGGCGCTTTACCCTGTTCGCGCCGCAGTTGATCGACAGACTCTACGTGGGCCCGATCGACAACACCATGGCCGGACAACCGGTGAGCCTGGCAGCGTCGTCGGTCCCGGATGAAGCGAGGTTTCCGCTCTTCGAGCAGGTCAAAGACCAGGCGTTGGTCGCGGAGCTGCAGCCCGGTGATGCGATCTATCTGCCGAAGCTCTGGTGGCATAAGGTCGAATCGACCGCGCGATTCAACGTGCTGGTGAACTACTGGTGGGACGCGTTCCGTTCGGGCCCGGACGCGCCGTATACCAGCATGCTGCTCTCCATGATCACCATCGCCGAGCGGCCGGCGGCCGAGCGCCAAGCGTGGAAAGCCTTCTTCGATCACTACGTGTTTCGCAGCCAGGGCCACCCGCTGGCGCACCTTCCCGCCGAACAACACGGGATCCTGGGATCGCTCAAGGAGAACTACGGCAAGATCCGCGCGCGCGTGATGCATTTGCTGCGCGGGGGCTGAAGGCCAGGCGCCGCGACTTCGAACCGCCAGAAAGTCGGGTGGACGTGAATCCCGGCATCGCTCCGCGACTTTAGATAGGCTATGGCTGCGTACCGAACGCCAAAACGGGGGCACCATGGTCAAGCTTGATTTCCATCCGAGCGGGCGGCATTTCCTGCAGATTCCCGGGCCCAGCCCCGTGCCCGATCGCATTCTTCGGGCGATGAGTCTGCCGACCATCGATCATCGGGGTCCGGAATTTGGCGCGCTCGGGCTCAAAGTCCTATCGGGCATCAAGCAAATCTTCAAGACGCGGCAGCCGGTGGTCATCTACCCCGCGTCGGGCACCGGCGCCTGGGAAGCGGCCCTGGTCAATACCTTGAGCCCACAAGACCATGTCCTGATGTATGAAACCGGACACTTCGCCTCGCTGTGGCAAAAATTGGCGACACGGCTCGGCGTCTCCACGGAAACCCTCGCCTGGGCCGGCGATGACCAGGAACTTCCCGGCGCGCCCAGCTGGCGCCGCGGCGTTCAGGCCGATTTGATCGAAGCGCGCCTGGTCAAGGACCCGGAACACCGCATCAAGGCGGTGTGCGTCGTGCATAACGAGACCTCCACCGGTGCGACCTCGGACATCCTGGCGGTGCGCCGCGCAATCGACGCGGCCCAGCATCCGGCGCTGCTGATGGTCGACAGCATCTCGGGACTGGCGTGTGTGGACTATCGGCACGACGAATGGGGCGTCGACGTCACGATCAGCGGCTCGCAGAAGGGACTCATGCTGCCGCCGGGCATGAGTTTCAACGCCGTGTCTTCCCGTGCGCTCGACGCGGCGAAAAGCGCCAAGCTGCCGCGATCCTATTTCGCGTGGGATGAAATCATCGGCATGAACGTGACCGGCTATTGGCCCTACACACCGAACACGAATCTGCTGTACGGTTTGTCCGAAGCGCTCGACATGCTGCTCGAGGAGGGGCTCGATGCGGTGTTTCGGCGCCACGCGCGCTGGGCGCGCGGCGTGCGAGCGGCCGTCGGCGCTTGGGGGTTGCCATTACAGTGCGCGGAGCCCAAGGCGTATTCGCCGGTGTTGACCGGGGTGATTACGCCGGTCGGGATGGACGCTGATGCCCTGAGAAAACTCATCTATGATCGGTTCGATCTCTCGCTCGGCACGGGACTGGGAAAAGTGAAAGGCCGCATGTTTAGAATCGGGCATTTGGGCGACAGCAACGACCTCACGCTGATGGCGACCCTTGCCGGTTGCGAGATGGGCATGAAACTGGCCGGCATCAAACTCGCGGGCAGCGGTGTGCAGGCCGCGATGAACGAATTTGGCGCGGCGGGTTGAAGCGTGCTGAGTCGCTCGACAACCCGCGTGCTCGGCTTGCTGTGCGTGATGTACTTCATCACTTATGTCGATCGCGTCAACGTGAGCACGGCGGCAATCGAATTCAGCAAGGAGTTCCACCTTTCCAATACGCAGGTCGGTTTGGTCTTTTCTGCGTTTGCTTATCCGTACCTGATCTTTCAGGTCATCGGCGGCTGGGTGGGGGATCGATTCGGCCCGCGCCGCACACTGACGATTTGCTCGCTTGTCTGGGCCGGCGCGACCGTGCTCGCCGGGCTGTCCACGGGCCTCGTCACCCTGGTCATCGCCCGCGTACTGCTCGGATTGGGCGAAGGCGCGACGTTTCCGACGGCGACGCGCGCCATGTCGAATTGGACCGCGACCAATCGCCGCGGATTCGCGCAAGGCATCACGCACGCCTTTTCGAGGATCGGCAACGCCGTTACCCCGCCGGTCGTGACTTGGCTCATGGTGGCGTTCAGCTGGCGCGGCTCATTCATCGCGCTTGGGCTGTTGAGCTTGGTCTGGGCCATTGTCTGGGGATGGTACTTCCGCGACAACCCGCGCGATCATGCCAAGATCACCCCGAAGGAAGTCGACATCCTGCCGGCATTTGTCGGTGTCAAGGAAACGCCCGCCGTACCCTGGATGCCGCTCATCAAGCGCATGCTGCCCGTTACGCTGGTGTACTTCTGTTACGGCTGGACACTGTGGCTGTTTTTAACTTGGATTCCGCAGTACTTCCTGCACAACTACCACATGAATTTGAAGAACTCCGCCGTGTTTGCGTCGGGGGTGTTCTTTGCGGGGGTAGTGGGCGATACGCTCGGGGGCCGTGTCACCGATTGGCTGTTGACGCGCACGGGAAGCCGCACCAAGGCGCGCAGCTACATGGTGGTGGTCTGCAATTTGGGCGCGCTCGGCTCGCTGCTGCCGATATTGTTCATCCATGACTCGACCATTGCCGCCATCTGCTTGAGCTTGGGCTTTTTCTTCGCTGAACTGACCATCGGTCCCATGTGGGCGATTCCGATGGACATTGCACCCAAATATTCCGGCACCGCCAGCGGATTCATGAACATGGGTTCGGCGTTGGCGGCGATATTGAGTCCGGTGGTCGGCGGCTGGATCATCGATGTCACGGGGAACTGGGACTGGCCCTTCATCGGATCGATGGGACTCATGGTCGTGGGCGCGGTGTTCGCCTTTGCCATGAAGCCGGAGCAGAAGTTTTAGTCAGGCTGCTTTCTGGCGATTGGCTTCCAATCGATGATCGACCAGCGCAACGATGGCGTCTACGCCCTCATGAGCCATGCCTTTCTGCCGGGCAATGAGCTGCACCAGTTTGTCGGCGCGTTCGATGTGGGTCGCGCCGTTTTGCAGCGCGCGCGCCGCGGATGCAGGACGCGACAGGCTTTGCGAAGCCGCCGCATATTTCTCGAAGGGTACGAGGTCCCCGGGGGCAGCCCCGAGTTTGATGCACAAATCATTGACAAAATTATAGATCGACCTGGCCTCGTCGAGATTGGTGTGAACGGCTTCTTGCGCGGTGCGCATGCCGGAAGGGGTGATGCAGCGGTAGTTGCCCGCCAGCAGCATGGCCCACTTGGCGAGCGGTACGAAGATCGAGTCGTGCAACTTGAGCTTGACGGGCAGCTCGATCTTGCCCTCCGGCGTTTCGAATCGAACGGCCTCGATGTCGTTCGCCAGTTGCCGCAAAATGGCGGTGTTTTTCTCGTCGTCGAAGCGCGCGACTTTGAAATTGGTCGGCAGCGTCACCTGCAGCACATTGACTTTCTGGTCGGGGGGTCGTATCGCCTGCGGATCGGGGCTGCACAACGTGAGCGTTGCAGGATCGAAGCCCGACCAGACCGTGGCATCGGTATATGCCGCTATCAGTGCATCGTAATTCAACCCCGGGATGCGCTTCACAAACGGCAAGGGCGGCATGTTCATGATCGACATGCACGGCACCCTCGATTTTGCGACCCTTTCGAGCAACTCACGCACACCCGGCGAGCGGTATTGCGGCTCCTGCATCGCCAGTCCAATCAGATCGAAGTTCCCCGGATCGAAATCGGCCGTGCCGCCCGCCATCACCTTGCCGGGCAGTTTTCTGGAATCAATTTCGATCGGTGCGGGACGTCCTTTCACCGGCAAGAACACGCGAAAGCCTTCGGCATTGATCAGATTGGCTTCGGCGGGCAAGCACACCAGCGAGACATGGTGGCCGGCGAACAGGATTTTCGAGGCCAACAGCGAACCGTACGAGGCCCCAAGAATCAATATATTGCGATTCGCCATAGATGCACTCCTGATATTTGCGATAGCTTAATGCGATTGCATATAAGTGACAAAGACGCGATCAATTGACGCGACGCGTTAGCAGAACTATGCCTACGTTTAGATAACCTAAAGCGGACCGTCGTTAAGATCGGTACGATTCGCGCTCTATGTCGCGCGATATCAAGAATGCCGCTGCCGCGAAACCCGCCGTTTGGTTGGTCGTCGCCTGCCTGCTGGCCGTCTACATCGTGTGGGGCACGACGTACTTCGCCATCAAGGTGGCGATCGAAGGCTTTGCGCCGTTCTTCCTGGTCGGGACGCGTTTTGTCGTCGCGGGCGTGCTGCTGCTGGGCTGGCAGGCGCTGCGCGGCGCACCGGCGCCGACAGCGAAGCAGTGGGCCGGCGCAGCGTTGGTGGGGTTTCTGTTGCTGGTGGTCGGAAACGGCGCCGTGTCAGTCGCCGAGCACTGGGTGAGTTCGGGCGCGACCGTGGCGCTGATCAGCATCATGCCGCTGGCAACCGCGCTCTGGTCCGGCGCATTCGGGCAGTGGCCACGACGCGCGGAATGGATCGCCATTGCGCTCGGCGGCGCGGGCGCCGCCATCATGATCTTCGGGCGCGATCTGCAGGCAAGTATCCTCGGCACCTTGCTGATCCTATTTGGCACCGCTTCATGGTCGTTGGGCACGGTGCTTTCCCGTCGGCTGGACATTCCCCATGGCCCGACCGGTTTCGGCGCGGAAATGCTCACCGCCGGCTTGATGGGGTTGGTGATCAGCGCCGCGTTGGGCGAACACTGGTCGATTCCGTCCGCGCCGCAGGTCTGGTGGGCGTGGGGATACCTGGTGGTGTTCGGTTCATTGATCGCGTTTTCGGCGTATCGATTCGTCGTCGAGCGCGTATCGCCGTCGCTTGCCGCAACGTATGCCTACGTGAATCCGGCCGTGGGCTTGGGTGTCGGCTGGTGGCTGGGCAATGAATCGTTTTCGCTCAATGTTTTGTTGGGTTTGCCCGTTGTGCTCGGCGCGGTGGCGTTGCACGCCTGGATTCAGACGCGCGCAGCGCCGCTGGCACCGCCTAAAGTCCCGCTCGGCCCTGCGCCGTGCCTTCCGTCCCAGGTGCGTGGTAAGCCCTAGGGGAAGCCCGTACGATCCCTCTACGAATTTGTAGCGGGGATATTTCATGCGTCGTATCGGGTTTTTGATTCTGGCAGCCGTGTCGACTTCGCTGCATGCCGCGCCCGAGCAGTCGGGCGGCTGGCCCGCCTATGGCGGCGATCCTGGCGGCACCCGTTATTCCTCACTCGCGCAGATCACGGCAAAAAACGTGGGCGATCTCAAGGTCGCGTGGACCTTTCGCACCGGCGAGCTCGGCCAAGGCGTCAAAGACTGGCATCGCTCCGCCTTTGAGGCGACGCCCATTCTCTATGATGGCACGCTGTATTTCACCACCAGCAGCACGGATGTCATTGCGGTGAACGCGGCCAGCGGGCAGCTGCGCTGGCGGCATGACTCCCAAAGCCGCAAGGACCTGCACTATTCCGATGGCGTATCGCGCGGCGTCTCGCTGTGGGTCGATGGGGACAGCGCGCAACAGGCGCCGTGCCACGCGCGCATTTTCGCGCCCACGCTGGATGGCCGCTTGCTGGCGCTCGATGCGGCGACCGGCAAGCCTTGCACTGACTTCGGCGAGCAGGGCGCGGTCAATCTCCTCAAGGAGATTCGTTCTCAATTCCAGGAGGGCGATGAGTGGCGCAACTATCTGGTGACCTCACCGCCGGCGATTCTGGACGGCAAGGTGATCGTGGGTTCCTCCATTGGCGATAATCGCGCCGTGCTCGAAGAACTCGGGACCGTGCGCGCCTTTGATGCGCGCCGCGGCCAATTGGTGTGGAGCTGGGATCCCATCCCGCGAGACCCCAGTAACCCTGTTTACAAGGAGTGGGATTCGGCGACAGTCGCGAACGCGAGCGCGGCGAATGCGTGGGCGCCACTGTCGGTGGATACCGAGCGTCATTTGGTGTTCGTGCCCACCGGCTCGGCCAGTCCGGATTTCTTTGGCGGCGCGCGGCCCGGCGACAATCGTTGGGCGAATTCCATCGTGGCGCTCGACGGCGAGACGGGCAAGCTCAAGTGGGGTCAGCAGCTCGTGCATCACGATATCTGGGACTACGATGTGGGCTCGCAGCCAACGTTGGCGAATATCATTCACGACGGCAAATCCGTGCCGGCCGTGATTCAGGCCGCCAAGACGGGTTTCCTGTTCACGTTCGAGCGCGACAGCGGCACACCGTTGTTTCCGATCGAAGAAAGAGCGGTGCCGCAAGACGCGGTCCCGGGCGAACATCCGTCGCCGACGCAACCGTTTCCGACGGCGCCGCCCGCGTTGGTGCGGCAGTCAAAGATCACGCCCGATGATGCCTGGGGCGTCGCGTGGTTCGACACCCGCGCCTGCCGCAAACGCATCGAAGCGTATCGCTCGGAGGGCATCTTTCAGCCGCCCGCGCTGAAGGACTCGCTGATGCAACCGGGCAATGCCGGCGGCTCCAATTGGGGCGGCATCGCTTTCGATCCGCGGCGGCAACTCGCCGTGGCCAATACCATGAACCTACCCTTCGTCGTGGCGCTGATTCCGCGCGCCGAACTGGCCGCGCAGCGCGCCGCGGAGGAATACAAGGACTTCGAGTTCGCGCGCCAGCTCGGTACACCGTATGGCATGCGCCGCAGGTCATTCGTCTCGAACTTTGGCATCCCGTGCGTGAAGCCACCGTGGGGCACGCTGGCGGCGGTCGACATGCAGCGTGGCGTCATCAAATGGCAGATTCCCTTGGGCGACACGCCGGTGGTTCATCTAAACCTCGGCATGCCGGGAATCGGTGGCCCCATCGCCACCGCCGGCGGCGTCATCTTCATCGCGGCAAGCCTGGATGATCGTCTGCGCGCCTTCGATACGGACAGCGGAAAACTGTTGTGGACCGCGAGCCTGCCGGCCGGCGGCCAGGCCACCCCGATGACCTATGCCGTCGATGGGCGGCAATACCTGGTTATCGCAGCCGGTGGCTACAAAGGCGACAGCACCCGCGGTGATTACGTGATCGCATACGCGCTGCCGCCCTAGAAACACGGCGGCGCGGGCAGGCCCCCGATGGGGACTCAAGCTTTGCACAACTTTGCTTGGCCGGGGATTGCTTCCATGCGCGTTGGGATGATGATTGGCGTACACGGACACCAGGGAATGGGTCGAATGAACGTCAGAACTCTGATCATCGCCGCTTGCGTCGTCCTGCCTGTGACCGTTCTTGCGCAGGCCTCGAGTCCGGCAACCGGCACCGATGCGACAGCCGCCAAGTCGTCTCCGAAAACGATGAGCGCCCCGATCGAAGAAGTTGTGGCGAGCGAAGAGGCTGGCTATAAAGCCATCGCTTATGTCGTTAGATGGCACGGGACTCGGGTGCTGGTGGAAGACCCACTCGCCAAGAGTCGCTTGAGTGTTGGAGAGAGTGCGAACTTTTTCGCCTCGCATCATGATGTTGGCGGCAACCGGCTGCTCAGTTTCATCTTCATGGGGCCGCCATGTAAATGCGATGACAAGTCACGGCAACCGGCGCCCACTGCGAATGGCAATTCTGGCGCAAAGTCCGCTGTTGGACTGGTGGAAGAGGTCCTCAGCACGCAGGACGATGGCTATCATTTCGTCGCCTATATTGTGCAAACTCAAGGCTTGCGAATTGCAGTCTCAGATCCGCTCGCTCAATCGCATCATGTTGTTGGTGAGAATATTTCCTATCTCGCCATGAACACGAGTGCGGCGGGCAATCCAGTCATGACTTATCTTGCCGTTCCTGCGGCGGATAGCCCGCAGCAGGCGCAGCGGCGGGCCACCTTGACTAAATCCCAGCAGACCGGTGTGGTCGAAGAGGTACTCAGCACAAACGTGGATGGCTTCGGATACACCGCGTACGTCTTAAATTCGCTCGGCGCACGTATCGTGGTCGAAGATCTTCCGGGCGCAATACCGCAGCGAGTGGGCGATCAGGTCACCTTTGTATCTCAACGCATGGCGAGCCCCAATTCGTCGCAACCCGGGATCCTGAGCTTTGCGCCGAGTGCGCCGGAAGCACCGAAGCAAGAAGACATCAATTTGTCCCTCACTCAGGAAAGCGCGACGGTTGCAGAAGTCCTGACCACGCAAACCGACGGCTATCGATATGTCGCCTATATCGTCAATTGGCACGGTGCGCGCGTCGCGGTTTCCGATGCACTGGCCAGCACGAACTATGCTGTGGGTGACCTAATCAGCTTTCCCGCGTCGCGTGCGAGCTCGCCGAGCGGCCGGCAACTCAGCTTTTTGCTGTTTAACTTCGACAAATCCGTCATGCCGGCAGCACAGGGGAAGTGAGGCAAGACATCGAAGGCAAGTAAGCGCAGACTCGGCTGGATAGCTGGCCAACGTGCGCAGGCAACGCGACGCAGCCGACGGCTAACCTATGTTAGCTAGCGAAATCAGGTACTTGGGACACCGTGATCCCGCCGCTAGAATTGCGGTCAGGCAGAAAGTAAAGCCGTAACCCCGTTGGCGATTTATGTCCTTGCGGGCGCATTTAGAGTCGCAACCCATCGACCGGCGGCGGTTAGCAAAACAACGATGACGGACGACGATATTTCCACGGGATATACCAAGAGCGAGCAAGAGCTTCAGCGCTTCCGGGACATGTTTGCCCAGTCGCCAAGCTTTTCTGCGCTGCTTCAGGGCCCGGAGCACCGCTTCGAAATGGTCAATCCCGCTTATTTGCAGCTCATCGGGCGTCGTGATGTCATTGGGTTAACGGTTCGCGAAGCCATACCCGAGGTCGAAAGCCAGGGATTCATTGAACTGCTCGATACCGTGTTCGCAACCGGAAAGCCCTTCATCGGTAAGGACGTCAAAGTTGTTCTCCGCCGTACGGCAGCCGGAAATCCAGATACCCGGTACATGGATTTTGTATATCAGCCAATTAGGGGCGCATCAGGCGAAGTCACTTCGATCTTCGTTCAAGGATCGGACATCACGGAGCGGCGGGCGACTGAGGAAGCGCTTCGAGTCTCGGAGGGCCGCCTTCGAGAGCTGAACGCGGAACTCGAGCGGCGAGTCATTGAGCGCGCTCAAGCGCGCAGCCTGACCTGGCAGCTCAGCCCCGACCTTCTCGGGGCACTGAACTCCAAGGGATATTTTGAGACCTCGAACCCTGCCTGGCAGACGGTCCTCGGATGGTCGGAAGCTGAAGTTGCGAGTATGTCGATATTCGAGCTGTTGCACCCCGATGATGTCGAACACACGCGCGCCGGCTTTGAGCTGACGCTCGTCGGTCAGCCCGCAATTCGCTTCGCCAACCGCTATCGCCGCAAGGATGGCGCTTATCGGTGGATTTCGTGGGTCGGTATTCAAGAGGACAACTTCGTCTATTGCACCGGTCGCGACATTACCGCCGAGCGAGCGGCCGAGGAAGAGCTGTTGGCGGCGCAAGAAGCGCTGCGCCAGTCTCAAAAAATGGAAGCGATTGGTCAACTCACCGGCGGTATCTCGCACGACTTCAATAACCTATTGACCGGAATTTTAGGCTCGCTCGACCTGGTGCGAAGACGGGTCGAGGCCAATAGATTCGACGACCTCGCTCGCTTCATGGACGCAGCGTCCAACTCCGCGAAAAGTGCGGCGGCGCTCACCCATCGTCTGCTCGCCTTTGCTCGTCGTCAATCGCTCGACATTCGTCCCAACGATTTGAATCGACTCGTGACGAGCATGGAGGATCTGCTCGAGCGAACGCTGGGTGAACGAATCGAGTTGCAGTGCGCCCTCGCCGGAGATCTGTGGACCGCACTCACGGACGCCAACCAAGTCGAAAGTGCCATTTTGAACCTTGCGATCAATGCGCGGGACGCCATGCCGAACGGTGGCCGGTTAACGATCGAAACGGCGAATGTTCAGCTGGACGAGGCGTACACGTCGCTACACGAGGATCTCAAGCCGGGAGATTATGCCGCCATCAGTGTTTCCGATACCGGCGTTGGCATGTCCCCAGAGGTGTTGGCGAAGGCAGTCGATCCATTCTTCACGACAAAACCGCAGGGAGAAGGCACTGGGCTGGGGCTATCGGGAATCTACGGATTCGCCAAGCAAAGCCGCGGACATTTGCGCATTTACAGTGAAGTCGGGCAGGGCACGACGGTTAAGCTATATCTTCCGCGCGCCCTTCAGAACGCGGTCGACCTGGCAGTCGTCGGCAAAACCCCTCCGCGCGGTCAAGGCGAAACCATCCTGGTAGTGGAAGATGACACAACAGTGCGGCTGGTCATCAGCGACTCACTCACGGATCTTGGCTATAAAATCCTCGCCGCATCGGATGCGCGCGATGCGATATCGTTGCTGCGAACCAGTCAGCACATCGATCTATTGATATCCGATGTGGTTATGCCCCATGTCAACGGCAGAAAACTGGCGGAAACCGCACGAGGTTTGCGCCGCAATCTCAAAGTTTTATTTGTCTCAGGTTATGCCGAGAACGCCACAGTCAGGGGGGATTTCCTGGAACCTGGCATGGATATGCTGACCAAGCCGTTCGCCCTCGACGCACTTGCAGCCAAGGTACACGCGATGATCAAGCCCAATTGAGCGCGCGATAGTCGCAAATTAGCGAAATATTGCGGATTTCGCGGCGCGAGTCATACTGAAGCCAAGAAAGCCTTTTGCCGCGAGTGTCAGGGATGAACACGCAGCGCCGATGCGCGAGGGAACGTATATGAACATCTGGTCATACCTGCGATTTCGCAAACTAGCCCCGCCGCGAGGGCCGCCTGACTCCGCGCCCGGCTTGAACCTGTCGCCTTATGTCGGCGAATACCTCGCAGCTCTTGACCGGACTGACTCGTTTGGATTCGAAACGCCGCCGCGGGTCCTCGTGAAAAAGAACTGCGTCGACATGCACACGTTACGACCCGCGTTGCTCGACTGCTTCGAGCACGCTGCGCCGGATTCGATAATCGGCCAAACCGCAGCCAGCTATTTCGCATTGGTGCCACTGCTTTACGACAAGACCGGCATTGCTTTCAATTTGACCATCGGTTGGCTGGTGTACAAAGGCAAACCGATCCATCAGCACGACGAACGAGTCATTCAGCGCTTCATTGAAGGAAATACCGACGCCTGGCTGGAAGAAGGCTGCCCATTCCATCTCTGGCTGACGTCCCCGGCCTGCGAGATCATCGACGTGACCTTCGCAATGAACCTAGGCTGGGCGCAGAACCGCGCAGCGTGCGCCGATCTCATCGTCTACCAATCGGCGCACGAATCACCGGGCGACTCGATTTATCACCCGACGCTGGTCGGGCCGGATTTCTTTCACAAAACAGGTGGAGTGCTGTGAGCTGGTCTTTAGTGCGGGACATTCGGTAGAAAAGTCTCAGCCTCCCCGGTAATTGCGACAAACGCGGGGGATCCCTCACGTACGACACGCAGTAGCAGCGGAGCCTGGCGGGTTGGAACCCGAACTGCCGTCAAGTCCGAAGTGGCGATCAATTGTTTGGTTCCCACATGAGTGATTAAGTCTCCGACCCTCAAGCCCGCCAGCGCGCCGGGGCCGGCGGGCCTAAGCTGTGTCACGATCAGGCCGCTCGGTTCATTGTTGGCTTTGACTGCGTTGCGTATATCGGTGGTCGTATCCGCGACGCCCAATCCCAGCGCGGCCACCCAGCTGTCCTGGCCTCCGGAGGCGGCCGAATCATCCGGTGGATCCGGTAAGCGAGCCACTTTGATGGCCAGCGTCTGTTCTTTCCCGTCCCGAGTGATTCTAACCGTCGCGAGCGAATCGGGCGTCAATCGCGCCGTAATGGTACTCAGCGTCTTGAAGGTGGCGGGGACCGAATTGATGCTCACCAACACATCTCCGATGGCCAATGAGCCTGTCGACGGACCGTGCGGATCCAGCGCCGTAATCAAAGCGTGGCCAGAAGCCTTGACGTGCAATGCCGTGGCCACCTCGGGCGTCAATTCTTGGGCAGAGATTCCCAGATACCCGCGCTCAACCCGGCCGTGTGCCTCGAGTTGCCGGATGACCGCTGACACGGTTTCTGCGGGTATCGCGAACCCCAGGCCAACGGAGCCGCCACTCGGGGAGAAAATGACCGACGTCACTCCAACCACGATGCCGGTGGTCGATAGCAGCGGACCGCCGGAGTTGCCGCGATTGATCGCAGCATCGGTCTGCAGGAAATTGATATAGGGATCGTCCTCCAGGGCGCGTGCGCGAGCCGATACGATACCCGCGCTGACCGATTGACCCAATCCGAAGGGGTTGCCGATCGCAATCACTGCATCGCCGACCGAGACATCCTCGGAAGACCCCAGGCGCAGCGACGGCAGGCTCCCTGCGTGGACTCGCAGCAGTGCAATATCGGTCAATGCATCCGCGCCGACGATCTCCGCAGTGAGATCTCGGCCATCCGGCAGATGCACATGCACCTTGCGAGCCCCGACAATCACGTGCCGATTCGTAACGATCAATCCATCCGCGCGCACGACAAATCCTGATCCCAAGGAGGCGGTGGCCCCATCATCGCGCGTTTGATCACCGCCGCCGAGCCCGGACAGCAGCCGCTGAATCGCGGACTGCATCGAGTCATAATCACGCGCTCGTGCACTTAAAGCCGCCCGCTGCCCGGGACTGACGGCTGCTTCTTCCACGAGAATGGTGACCACACTCGGGGAAACCCGTCTGACGAGCGCGGCATAGCCGCTGGGATCCGCGCTGCTTGGCGTGCAAAAAAGCAGGCCACCGAGTGCAATGGCAGCCGGAATCGATCGCTGAAAGCGACCCTTTATTGCCTGCGGGCAAGACTGACTCAACCACCGGGACACTTCTCGCCCCAATCCACTAGTCATCATCGGTGAACGCTCCCACAATGCGGCATCGCACCCCGTAGGTTACGAAAACCAGCGCGGGGCAAAAGAGTTTATCAAAGGGTCGCCACGGAAGTGCTTTGCCGCATACGATCTCCCGCCTTACCGTACGCGCAGCGCCGTTGGATGGGGCTGGGTAGCGTCTTCCTGACTGCGAGCCGACGGATTCTCCGCTTCGAGTCCGACTGTGGCGATGACGCCATTGGCTTTCTGCAACACTTCGTGGGCATAGTCCCAGTTGATCGCGACTGTTGTATCGCCCACGGCCGCTCGCAGAAGATCGGAGAACTTATCGACGTCAGGTTCGAAGCTCTCTCCCTGTGCGTTGACGGGCGGATGCGCTTCAAGCAGGAACTCACCATCGACCCAAGCTACTTTCACCGGCACATTGATGAGACGCACGGGTGTGCCCACGGGAAGCTGCGGAAATAAGGCGGCGACATCCTCCGGGTACATGCGAATGCAGCCATGAGTGATGGCCAATCCGACAGCCGTGGGGTTGTTGGTTCCGTGAATTTCATAGGTACCATCGCCAAAGCCGAGCCGTATTTTGTAGTCACCCAACGGATTATCCGGTCCAGGCCCCACCACGGCGGGCAAGGGATCACCGGCGTCGGCATGCTCCTTGCGAATCGATGCGGTGGGATACCAGGAGGGATGGACGATCTTGGCGATGACGCGAGTTTGCCCCAGCGGCGTGTTCTTACCCAACTTGCCAATGCTGACTGGGTAAGTGATGACCACTTGCTTTCCGTTCTGTTTCGCCTTGGGAAAATAGTACAAGCGATGCTCAGGAAGGCTCACGACTACGCCCTCGTGCGGCCCAGGCGGCAAAATGCGCCGGCCGGGCAACAATATTTGGGTGCCTTCGCCGGGGATCCACATGTCGATGCCGGGATTCGCGCGGATAATCTCGTCATATCCCAAGCTGTGCTGCCGCGCGATGTCGAGAAGCGTGTCTTGATAGTGAGTGGTGAGGGTGGTGTCAGTTCCAATGACGCCGGATCCATCGGCCGGTAACTCGAAGACAGTCGCATTGCTCTGCGCGCTTCGTAACACAAGACCCGCGCTTGCCAAGACCAGGAAAATGGCTATCCGACGTGATTCGTCGCGCGCTTTGCGATTCAGCCGCTCCATGCTATTTCCCGGGCGGTTGCGCGGGTTGCCTTGCGGTTCCGCGGCAATGGTTGGAATCCCGTCTTCAACCCTCGACGTCCGGCTCCGGACGATCATTTCCCGCAGATTTTTCTTTATGCCAATGACCCTGTTTGTCTTCGTAGGAAATGACAGTCGCCTCGCCAGGCTCAGCCTGTTCTCTGGCCGCCCGCTCCGCGGCCTTGCGCGCGTCGTCATGGGTGCGGAAAGGTTCTGAGAATGTCTCATCAACTTTGTACGCCCAACCTCCATCGTGTCGAACGATTTCATAGATGATCTTCGCCATGCTAACTCCTCATGTATCGGCCGCCTCTGGCTACTATAGCCTTCGATCGATGAGTTGCCTCCATCACTAGAACTTGCCCTGCGTGTTGCACCGCTCGCTAGACTCTGCAGTCCATAGACGATACTGTATATATACACAGTCTCGGTTAAGCGCTATTTTTACGGCCATTTCCTGCATAACACGGCCTCTCGATCATGATGATTGGGCTCGAAAAAGAATTTCCGTTTTGCAGCAATCCCGGCTGCGAGCTCTATGTACGCGCAGGAGATCCGGGGGTGGTGGGTTCCGGCAATTGGGCCGAGCTTCCCGACGGACGCATCGTCGGCCGAGGCATTTATAGCGGCGTCTATCTTTGCGATTCATGCGGACACGAATGGCAGCCGGTGCACGCATTTCGGTCGGAGATTGCCTAATGCCGCGGAGTTCATCTCTGTAGTACGCCTTAGAGACGCCAGATAATTCTCATCCTTCGATTGCAGCTACCGCCTCAATCTCGATCAGCCAGCCTGGTCGCATTAGCCGCGTCACGACGAGGAACGTGCTGGCGGGAGGATTCTCGACATTGATATAGCGATCGCGAATCGGGCGCAGCTTCGGCACGATGGCCTGATCCAGTTCCGCGACGACGTAATAATTCAGCTTGACGATATCCGCCATGGTGCCGCCGGCGGCTTCGACCGCAAGTTTGAGATTGTGAAACACCTGTTCGACCTGCGCTTCAAAATCTCCCTCGCCGATTAGCTTGCCCGAAGGGTCACTAGGCACCTGGCCGGATAGGTAGACGGTCGTCCCTTGATTGACCTTCGCAACATGCGAATACCCTGCGCCTCCAGGCGGAATCAGCGTCTTGGGATTCAGGAATTCCTTCGACGGCTTGGACATGATCTTCTCCGTTTGATTGATTGCATGGTCACGACCACAGGCTCACTTTTAATGCAGCAATCACCGGCATTTCAAGCGTGATGGGAATAAACCGGCCTGTCCCGGAGTCTGCCTTTGTAATGGCCATGTTCTTCACCGTCAAAGCAGGCGCAATCGTGACCTGGATGAACACCGACGATGAGCCGCGCATCGTGTGGAGCGACTGCGGCCCGTCCCGATCTGAAGTCGACACCGATGAGAGCCTCACGTTCATGTTCGACAAACCGGGTACCTATCACTGCACCTGTTCCATTCATCCGCGAATGATCGTGACCATCGTGGTCGAGTAGCGATTACCTTCAGCCGGCGGCCATCTTCTAAACCATGGCGGCGAGCCGCAAGAGACACGCTTCCCTGATCGGCTCTTCGGGCGTACTGTATCGACCCGCACACCTGCTCGGGAGCGATCCGATGCAAGAGCCCCCCGATTTATTGGATGCGCTCATTGCAGCCAGCCTGAAGTCTCGCGTAGAGAATTTGGTGCGCGCCGCACGGCGCCAAAGAATTCTGTCCCGCGTGGCTCTGGGTGGAGCGGCATTGGTGCTCCTGGGGGTGCCCGCGGCACTCCTTGCCGGTGACCGACTGGCTGCATGCATCGTTGCAGCAATCGCCTGCGTAACTCTTGGCTTTACTTACTTCGCCGGCAGGGCCGGTCGCAAGAAAGCACTTGAGTCGCTCCGCCAATTGGGCCAGTCAGCTGAGTAGATCGCTGGATTTAACGTGCCCTAAAGATACGTCGGATTGAAGAACCAAAATGCAAATTGGAGCATCCATCTATGAAAGTCATGGCCGCGACTCTTCTAATAGTGCTTTCCGTGCTCGCCATCCACTTCGCCCTCGGCGCCTCGAGCCCCGATCGGCCCGCCGGTGTTGAGGACCGAGACTGGATTCCCGTCAGCGACAAAATGGGATTTGTGGTGACCACCCCGCACACCTATCCGCTGGCTCCCTTGGACAAGCAGCCGCTCCTGCTAGCGCCGCCGGCGGAAGGCTATTTCATGGTGCACACCGGCAACGTCTGGCAGCGCCTCACCATTAAAGACCCCCTCAAGGGACCGGGCCCGTCGGGCTGATTTTTAGCGGTCAAGCCACCGGCTGCCAGAGCTCTACGCGGTTGCCGTCGCAGTCCTTGATCCAGGCGAACTTTCCATAGCCCTCTTCCTGACGCTTGGGATCGATCCATACCCCAGCGGCGGCGAGCTGGGTGAGCAGCGCGTCGAGGTCGTCGACACGGTAGTTGATCATTGCCTGACGCGGGTTGTCGCCGAAGTACTGGGTGTCGTCAGCAAAGATGGACCATGCGGTCGCGCCGGTTCCGGCGGGAACCTCATCCTTCCACTCGAAGCTCACGCCCCATTCGGTGACAGGCAGCCCGAGGTTCTCGGCATACCAGGCGGTGAGCCGTTTAGGGTCTTTGGAGCGGAGAAAAACGCCGCCGATTCCGGTTACGCGTGCCATCGTTAGCCTCACTTGATATTGGTTGATGGATAAGTCTACAGCTAGGTAAGGGCCGGGTCTGCGGAGGAGTGGCTGGGCGTTGGGCCCTTACGGCGGAGCAGCGCCGCTGAGATTAACGTAATGAGGAGCCCCACCGGTGCAGGTTCCATAAACGTGTAGGCCATATTGACCAGCGGGTTCTGGTAGAGCTGCTGAGAGTGCTGAACGGCGGCGACCCGCGCGGCCGTGGTGACGGGATCGAGGCCGGCGGACTGTAACTTGTGGATTTGTGCGGCGAAGTAGCCGTCCATGAAGTGCGGCATGAAATTGAAGTAGAGAATTTCCCACATAACAACGTAGCAGACGGTGCTGATGAGGGTGATGAGGATGCCGCAAGCGAAGGCGCGGCCGAAGGAGATTTGCCCCGCAAGCATGTTGTCGCGATAGCTGCGGATGCCGAAGTAGATGAGCAGGAACGAAGCCACCATGATGGTGTAGCCCAGGACCATGCTGTTGTGGGAGCCGATTTTGTCGGCCAGGACCAGCGAGCCGCCCATGAGGACGGACATGATGAATCCGGAGATGAGGCCAAAAGTGAGAACGATTTTCTTCATGTGAGGCTCCTGAATGCGAGTGAGGATAGAGTCACAATGCGGTGTGGCAGAGCCGAAAGGCGTCATCCTTTCGGATGATTTTGCAGAAGCGGACCCGAAATCGTACTTTTGGATGAGAGATCATGGCAGCAGGCCGAGTTCTTTGCCGCGCAGCACGGCCTGGGTGCGGCGCGCGGCTCCGAGCTTGTCGAAGGCGCGGGAGCAGTGGGTCTTAACAGTGTTCTCCGAAACGAAGAGCTGAGTTGCGATCTCGCGATTGCTGAGGCCTCGGGCGATGAGGGTGAGAATTTCGAGCTCGCGGTCGGTGATGCCGAGGCTCAGCTGCTGGGCTGCATTGGGGGCGAAAGGTGACTCTGGCTCCGCGCTCCGGCCGGAAGCAGGGCCGGGGACTTCCTTCACCACGATCGTCTCCCGTCTGCGCGTGATCCGCAGGCCGAGCCAGATGCCAAAGGCGGCGAAGAGGATGGCGACGAGGGCGCCGTAGAGCTCTATCGAGTGCTCGATGACCACGAAGCGGTATTCGGTGTATTGGAGGGCGACGATGAGGAGGCCGCCGACAAGACCGAAGATGAGGACGTGCCGCTTCATGGTGGTTGTGGAGAATTGTAATGGAAGGCTGGTTGATGGGCCGGTGAGAAAGCGTCCCGGGAAGTTGGCGCCACACGAGATGTTGCGATAGGACCATAAAAAGACTATATTAAGTCCTCTAATAGTTTTGGAGCAGATGTGCGCTATTCGACGCAAATTAGGCCTATTAGCTACTTGAAAGCGAATGCTGCCGAGGTCCTCCAGGTGCTGGAGGAGCAGCGTAAGCCCATGATCATCACGCAAAATGGCGAAGCCAAGGCGGTAATTCAGGACGTTGCCTCCTACGAGGAAATCCAAGAGACCCTGGCGCTGTTAAAGATTCTTGCGCTCGGCAGCCAACAAGTTGAACGCGGAGAGGTCACGTCAATCGGAGCGGTGGTCGATCGCCTACGCTCGAAGGCTACCAACTCCTGATGCTCTACGAGGTCTCGCTGACAAAGGATGCAGAGCGTGACCTGGAAGATATTTACCTTTACATCGCCGAGCACGATTCCCCAGCAAGCGCTGACCATGTCCCCGATCGGCTCGTTAAGGCGACCGAAGCACTTAGAACCTCTCCTGACCGCGGCTCCTATGTAAATGAGTTGCGCTCTCTTGGCATTTCGGAATATCGACAAATCTACTTTAAGCCCTACCGTCTGATTTATAGGGTGCACTCGAAACTAGTGATCATCTACGTTGTTACTGACGGCCGCCGCGACATGGCGTCTTTGCTGGCACGCAGGCTATTGGGCGCCTAAGTGCAACGATCCGGTCGTGACGGCTAATCGGCTAATCGGGGGATCGCCAGCCCGATAACTTGATTTACCACGGTATAATCGGGCCGATGTGCTATTCCGCCCAAGTCATTCAAATGGCCCGCAAGCTGCATCGCCAGTTAGGCATTCGCTTGGACTACGACGATATCGAGAAGCTTTTCTTTCGCCGGCTCGACGATCCCGGCATCAATATCTCCCGCGGCTTCGAAGCCAATTTCGACGACCCGACGACCGACCAAGAGCGACGCATCAAAGGCGCGATCGACGAACACTGCTCGAGGGTTGCTGCAAAGATGGAGAAGGACCTCTTCACCCAAAAGACGCGTCTCGTGAATGCGCAGCGAAGCCTTCAAGAGAAGGAAACCAAGAAGGCCCGTGAAGACGTGCGCATCGCGACCACCAAAATCGAAACGCTCACCGGCAAGCTCAGCAACTTGCGCAGTTCCGAGCCCAACGAAGAGGATAACCGCATCTTTCCCTTCGTCTACGCAGGCGTGATTGTGAAAAAGGACGGCCAGAACCTCCTCACCCCGATGCGCTACCACTGTCGACCGGCCGGCAAGCCAGTGTTTTATGATCAGAAATTTCCAGGTCTGTATAACGCCAGGCGCGACAATTTAGAGAAATTCTGGGCAGAACAATTCGGCACTCACCACGCAATCCTGGTGGTGGAGAGCTTTTTCGAAAACGTCAAACGCCACACGATGGAACACCGCGATCTCGCCGCAGGCGAGCGAGAAGAAAACGTGGTCCTGCAGTTCAAGCCAGAACCTCGGCAAACCATGTACATCGCCTGCCTCTGGTCACACTGGACCGATCCAAAGGAACCCGACCTGCGCGGCTTCGCGGCCATCACTGACGAACCACCCGCTGATGTGGCGGCCGCCGGTCATGATCGTTGCGTCATTATCCTCAAACCAGAACACGTTGACGCTTGGCTGACGCCGCAAGGTCGATCGGCCGGCGAACTGCAGTCAATACTCTCAGATCGCGCGGCCGCAGTGTTTCAACACGAAATCCTTATTGCGGCCTGACCGACCCCTCATCACATCATCGTCGCTTATCAGGGTGCGGAGGCGAGCACCAAGGACGGCTCGTAGAGTGTCGCGATGTCTGCCGCGAGCGCGTCCGGATTGGAGTCCTGCAAGTTGGTGAGCACGATGACGGTCAAATGCTTGTCCGGAATCGCCATGCACCACGTGGCGGCACCGCCGCCGTAGGATACCGTGGCATGGGGACCGAACGCCCCTCCCGATTTCGTCGCCGTGCTGTTGCCAAACATGCTCATGGGAACACTGGCATAGCTCAGACCCCAAATACCGTCCTTGCCGTCGCTCAGTTTGTACGGGATAGCCATCTCGGCAAGCGCACTCGATTTCAATAGTTTCCCATGCGACAAAGCCGTCTCCCAGCTCACCAGATCTCGAATGCTGCCGTTCAAATATCCCGCCGGCGCCAAATACTCAGGCAAGTACTTCGACCCATAGCGCCGGATCTTGTCGGTCATTACCACAGGGCGACCGTCGCGCATCAAAAGCTTCGTATGATCCGGAGTGATATCGAGTGCGGTGTATAAATCCGCCTCCCCGGGAATGATCGCCCAGCCATCGCCAAAGTGAACCGTCTTCATGCCGGCAGGATTAATCAGGCGGCTTTGCACAAAATCTTGGTAACTCATGCCGCTGATCTTCTCGATGATCATCCCGAGCAGCACATAGCCCGTTTGATTGTAAATAGAGGCCGCGCCCGCCGGTTTCAGGGGTTGTTTCGCCACTTCGGCAAGAGCCGCGTCGCGATCGCCACTCACGGTCGTCGCATTGACATCGTCGGTCAGCACGTCGGGCAATCCTGAAGTGTGCGACAGGCAGTGGCGAACGGTGATCGCAGACCAATGGGGTGGCAGCTGGGGAAGAATCTGGATCACGGGCTCATCCAGTGAAATGCGCCCCTCCTGGACCAATTGCATGATGGCCACCGCGGTGAAAACCTTCGTCATCGACGCGAGTGGATAGGACGTATCCAGCGTTGCCGGCACGTTCAGCTCCAGACTCGCCTTGCCATAGGCGGCTTCCTTGATGACGTGACCGTCGCGAATCACGGCAATGGAGAGGCCGGGAATTTTCTTTTTCTCCATTTGGCGGTGCACATAGTCGTCGGTGGCGTCGGCGCGCGTCACTGCGGGCGCGGTCATGAGGATAAAAGGCGCCAGCCAGAGTGCTGCTGCCATCCGTTTCAAACAATGCGGCCGCCTATGCAGGCTTTCATTTTGCATACGCACTCTTATGTTCTCCCACCGGGTTTGTCATCCGAGATTTCGCACCTTGCATTGGACCCGGCAAAACGCGGTCGCGCCAGCGATTCCCGTGGAACTCGTCCCCCGCATCAACAGTTTCGTCCCTGCTTCCCCGGATCGATGCCAATGTGACACCATGTGTTCGAGGCGAGCCGTCGAGGACCCCGCATGATCGAATTAAAGTCGGTGAGCAAGATATTCCGCACCGACGTCGTCGAGACCTATGCTCTGAGGGAATTCAACTTGGCTGTCAACGCCGGCGAGTTTGTGGCCATTACCGGCCATTCCGGCTCGGGCAAGACTACTCTTCTAAATGTCGCCGGACTATTGGAGGAATTCGACACCGGCAGCTATCGCCTCGACGGCGAAGACGTCAAGGCGCTTTCAGACAATCAACGCTCTCGCATTCGCAATCGGAAAATAGGTTTTGTCTTCCAGGGATTCAACCTAATTCCCAATTTGAATATTTATGACAACGTAGATGCTCCGCTGCATTATCGTCGCATGCCGGCCGGTGAGCGTCGCAAACGTGTCATGGATTCTTTGGAAAAGGTCGGACTCATCTCCCGGATGAGGCACTTTCCCGCGCAACTCTCCGGCGGTCAGCAGCAGCGTGCCGCCATTGCGCGAGCCATCGGCGGTGAACCGCGGGTGATTCTCGCCGACGAGCCAACCGGCAACCTTGACTCGACCATGTCATCTCAGATTATGGACCTGCTCGACTCGATCAATGCTTCGGGTACGACAATTCTCATGGTCACTCACAATAACGAGCTCGCACAACGTACGCATCGCCAAGTCCATATGGTGGACGGAACAACGGCTAACCGCAACGCGCTCCGGGCTGCAGCGGCGGATTCTCAAGGATAGGGCGGCGCTACCGCCCTGTCAGACGGCACGCGTTGCCACAGCTGGCGGAACGGTGGCGCCGCGAAGCGCAGGCATCAATGCGGCAAGCAATCCGGCGACCCAGATGAGGCCCATGCTGCCGACGAGGAATACGACCCGCATGCGAGGCAACTCCAATAGCGTGTGCAACTGCACAGCAAAAGCCAGCGTAATGATCGAGCCGATGACGATTCCCGCCGTGGTAATCAGCCAGTTCTCCACCAGAAACATTTTCACGATGTCCGCGCGTCGGGCGCCCATCGCACGCCGCGTGCCAATCTCCTTATTGCGGCTCGTAACCGCGAATGCCGCGAATCCGAACAGACCTAACATGGTAACGGCCAGCACCAACGAGGACAGGATTGCCAGAATGACGGCATCCCTGCGGTCGGCGACGCGGGCCTGCTTGGCAGTCGCGGCGAGCGTATCCATGCTGTCGACCAAGCGGCCGTGCTGTCGCGGTTCGAGTTCCTTCGAAACTCGGGCCATGGTGGCGTCAAGAAGCCCGGACTTCGTGCGCACGAGGTAAATTGCGTTCGGACCCGGCGGGACTGCTGGTGTCAGCACCACATTATAGACGATATCTGCGGGACCCATCGGCGGCGCTGCCTGCATGCGTTCTACCACGCCCACTACGGTCGCCGAACCGCCATTGAGCAGACTGAAGTACATCGGTTTTCCCACGGCCCGTTCGCCATCGCCGTAAAGTTTGCCGGCGAGATCTTCGGTGATGACTACCTCCATGCCGAAAGTCGGGTGGGAAACATCGGCGTGCTGAGGCGCGGGCACGACACTATCGGCATCGAACATTCTGCCCCGAACGAGATGCAGGCCGAGCACACCGAAAATCGCGTCAGTCGATTGGTACACGAACGCAGACCGTTTGCTGTTTTTGAGATCCTGATTTGGCGAGACCAAGGAACGCAGTTCGGATCGGGTCTGCGGTATTGCATTGCTTACGCACGCTGCGATGACCCCGGGCAGAGATCTCAAATACTCGAGGTCGAACTTGACGGTACTTTTCTGATCGTAGTCCTTTCCCTCGCCATGGCTCCGGACCCAAAATACATTGGCCAAATCCATTCCAGTCGAGCTTTCCGTGGCTTCGAGCCGCGCGTCGATGACGCAGGCGATATTTGCGAAGATCATTAAGCTCAACGCCACCTGAGCCGAGAGCAGCAACGGACCCGCCGGGCTTTGCCATAACGCTCCGAGGATTGTTCTGATCGCCATGCAGTGCTACTGAATCTTTAGGAAGGACGCCGGCGCCAACCGGCCAATGCGCCATGCCGGGTATAACCCGGCGAGTACGCCCGCGAGAAGCGACAGAGCCACGGCAGTGAGGATCATCCGCCCGTCCATGTGTGAGAGCGACTGCGCGATCGTGGTGAAGTCGGGGTTGTCGTGAAATTGAGCGGATCTCATGAGCACAAACATTCGGATCAAACGCAGCCCCATGGCAGCGATGCCAACACCCACGAGTCCCGCGAACATGCCCAGCAGCGTAACCTCGATGAGATGCTGGCGAATGACATCACTGCGCGTGGCACCCAACGCTCTTCGAATTCCCGATAAGGGAGCGGTAGTCATGAATTTCGCCAACAGCAGACCCAAGGTATTCAAGACACAAATGCCGAGAAACATCAGAGCGAGCACGACTTGAATCTTGTTCTGATTTCCGACCACGTCATTCATCTCGAGCCAGGTCGAGACACTCGCCAGCCGGTTGTTCGGCGGCCTCGCAAATCGACCCGCCTGCTGCTGGTCGCGGTGGTAGTTGTCCAGAAACTGAGCGTATTCGCGATATTGGCGTTTGGTCGCTAACTCGGCCCACACCCCGGTCGAATTGCATTCAGATGGGGCCAGGGCTTGAAAAGTATCGAGTATGGTTTTGGTCTGATAGCAGAACCCCTCGTAAAAAAGCCCAGGCACGGACTCAACCCAACGAAACGGAATAAACAGATCATCGGGAGGCCCAAAGTCCCTGGCCTCGTCATAGAAGCGTGGCAATGGAAGCCATTTGGCCAGGATGCCGATGACCGTGAAATGCTGACCGTTCAAGGTCAGGCTGCGACCCAGGTTATTTCCACCGCCGAATAATCGATCGTTGAGATAACTGCTGATGACAACAACCTGGGCGGGACCCGTATCCTCGGCCGCCGTCCATCCTCGGCCGTAGCGAAATGGCACATCGAACATCGAGAAAAATTCTCGGGTGGTCACGCGGACGCTCCGGTGGATGGGCGGACTCCCTGGTCGGAGTGAATCCACCAGGCCGCTGGAGTAAGACATCATTACGCTGCGTGCGGGAATCTTCGATTGGTAGATTGCCAAGGCATCTCGATAAATAAGGGTGAACGGCGGATTCTCCGCGCGCGAAGAGTCCTTCTCCGTCTCGTCCATCGCGGGGCGGTTGTCGATTAGGACACGGAACAGGACATCGTTCTTCCACCAGATGGGATTGCCGGCTTTTGCGTGGTAGAGAGTAATGGCTATTACCGATGTGCCAATGCCAACGGAAATGACCGCGACGATGAGTGCAGCAATAAATGGATTTCGCCGGATGCTCAGCAACGCAAGTCGAATGTCGTGCCACAACATGACGATCCTTTTAGCTGGGTGAGCGGCTCGCGAACGCTCGAATTACTCTACTGATTGGCGGTTGCACTGGCATTCCCAGAAACCGGCTGGCCGGCCATTTCTTCAACGACCGTCCGAGGATGGCGCAGTGCCGCCAGCGCACTGCCATTGGCGCCGGCGCAATTGGCCAGCAAAGTGCGATAGTAGTTCGCCGCGACCGGGCGCTCACCGAGTCCCTCCGCAGCTCGGCCGGCACCCAGAAGCGCGTTGAATCGGTTCGGATCACTCGCGAGCACACCCTGATACTGTTGTAACGCTTCGGCAAACTGCCCGCTGAGAAGCAGCATCTCAGCGAGCATCTCACGTGCCGGCACCTCGATGCCCCCTTCGCCAAGTTTGTCCTGTCGATCCGCGACCGGCTGCAACAAGCCAACAGCCCCAGGTAGGTCGCCCTGTGAAAAACGTACCCACGCGCGAATCTCATCGGGCAAAGCGGCGTTCGGCGAGCCCGCGCGCACCTGCGGATAGGCGGTGACCGAGGCCTCCAGGGCCTCTCCCGCCGCCTTCCCACGCTCAGCATCATGCAAATGCCCAGCCGCGATCGCGTGAGCAAGCAATGCCTGGGCCTGGCTGAACCAATTGGGTCCCTCGAGCTTCAAATCCGCCGCCATCGTCCAATCCTGTGTCTCAATCGCCAAGAGCACGGGATAGCGAGCTTCAACGATTGAATAGTAGTTGGGATAACGCGGATCCACGTCCGATTGTCTTACCGTTTTCGCCTCGGCGGCAATCGCCCGAGCCTGCGAAACTTGACCGCCTTGGAGATAAGCATATTCAAGAAAATCCATCGCATGCAGACGCGACTCCGCACCGACGCGCACGGCCGGATCTTCGGAAGCCGCTTTGGACGCGAGGTTTGAACGGATGTCGTCCTGCCAAAGTCCCAGGCGCATGAAGATATGCGAGGGCATGTGCAGCGCATGGGGAGCCGCCGGCGCGATGGCCGCGTAACGCACCGCGGCTTCAATACCCTCCTGCGCCATTCCCGGATTGTCGCAAGCATGGATGATGTAGTGGGCGATGCCCGGATGGTTCGGGTGCGTGCGGAATAGGGGATACAAAATCGCGACTGCGGCTTTTTCGTTGGCAAGGGCAAGATCCTCACGTTGCCCGGAATTGATCAGCGCGAGCGCATAGAAGACCTGTGCCTCGAGATCGCTGGGATACGCCGCCGCAACTCGAGCCATGGCGTCTGCATATCGCGCTGCGTAGATCTGAAAGTCCTTCTCGGTGAAGCCATCGAAAAAGCTGTGGAGCGCACCGATGTAGGCCGCTTCGCGTGGGTCCTTTTCGCGCGCCGCGCCGGCCTTGGCCAGCGCTTGATTGGCGGCCGCGACTCCCGCCGGGGTGGGCCCACCGTTTACCTGGTTAAAGTTGGCCATTGCCACCCCCCACTGCGCCATGGCGCAGTCAGGATCGCGCTTGGCCACCGCCTTAAAGGTCTTTTCCGCGCCGTCGAGCCAGAAGGAATGCAGCAGGGCAACGGCGCGATTCAACTCCGCCTTGACCTGGCGCTTGCAGGAAGTTTCGAACGAGACTGATCCCAGCACCGCAGGGGTCAGCGCAGCCGATGCGTGAGCCATCTCCGCCATGTGGTGTTCCGAAATCGGATTGCCGATGCAATGAAGTGGAAGCGCGCCCAGGGCGAGAATCACCGGGGTTACGAGCGACCGGGAGGTCCTCATACCTTGAGGTCCAGCAGCAGCTTCGCCGCAACGTTGCCCTTCGGTGCAGTGATTGAATCCAGATTCAGCTTGATCAGGCCAGCCGCCACTTCCATCGGGTAGCTCCTTCATTGGAAAAAAAGAATGCTACCCCAGAATTCAGCGCCGCTCTTCGCGTTGTAAATGGCGCCGAGCGACGTAAAATCCACCCATTCGCCTTATGTCAGGCGATTGTCGGGTCTTTGGCGTGTCCCAAGCTCACGTCCCCATTGCACTATCAGCTCACTCAACCGAGGCGTACCCATGATCGTTCGTAAATTGAGACTGCAGCGGGGCTGGACCCAGGAGCACCTCGCGGAACTGACGGGCTTGAGTGTTCGGAGCATTCAACGCTTGGAGCGGGGCCAGACCGGCAGTCTCGAATCGATGAACGCCTTGGCGGCCGTCTTTGAGGTTGATCGTTCACTGTTCAAATCTGGAGACAATCCCATGCCCAATTCCCCGTCAATCACCGCCGAAGAGGAAAATGCGATTCAATATGTCAAGGGCGTCAAGGAATTTTACGGCCATGTGTTCATGTATGTAATCTTCGTGGCCACCTTTGGTTTCTTCATCGGATTCAAGCACCCCTTGATTCTCTGGGGCTCGATCGGTTGGGGCATAGGTTTGGTGGTGCACGGCCTCAATGTTTTCGAAGTCATCAATTTTTTTGGACCCAACTGGGAAAAGAAGCAGATCGAAAAGCGCTTGGGTCGGCCGCTCTAGACACTCAGCAGCGCCGCCTGCACCCCCAGCTCAAGTGTTCCGTGTGGGAGTCCGGCCAGCGCGTCGGCTCGTGCGCGCGCTCATCGCTGCGACGTAAACCGCGTGCGGTAGCCGCCAAGATCCCGAAAATTGCAGCCACCTTCTATGTCGAGTATGCGCAAAGCCTGTTTTGCTTGGTTAGCGTATTGGTTGTCGGCGCGCCTCTATTTTAGCCCTTTTGTAGCGCCGGACTGATACGAAATTCGGCCCCATCGCGCCTTACACCTTCAAGGCGCCGTAATGCGCAGCCGTTCCCATTCCGGGATTGGTTTTGTCGTATCCGCCATTTAAGGGTTGTCCGCATGGTAAAGTTTTCGGTCAATGACAGATTCGACCGAATCGGATTCGCCGGGAATTACCGCCTTGCTGGAACGTTGGTCAAAGGGCGAAAAGGATGCCTACGACCAGTTGCTGACCCATTTGTATGGCGATATTCACGCCATTGCCGTGCGGCAGTTGCATCGTGAGCACTATCTCACCATCAGGCCCACGGCCCTCGTGCACGAAGTGTACTTGCGTCTCTCCGAGCTTCGTCAGATGCAATGGCAGGACCGCGCTCACTTTTTGTCGATGGCGGCACGGGTCACGCGCCAGGCGCTGGTGGACGAGGCGCGCCGCCGGCGCGCCGAGAAACGCGATGGGGGCCGTGCCGTGACCTTAAGCGATACCAATCTCGGCGTGAGCGAAGCGGCCTACGATGCCCTGGACGTCGATACGCTCCTATCCGAACTGCAGGAATTCGACGCGGTCGCCGCCGACATCGTTTCGCTGCGGGTATTCGGCGGATTGTCGATCGAGGAGGCGGCCGAGGTGTTGAAACTTTCCGTGGCGACCGTCAATCGGCGCTGGGTAACGGGCAAAACATGGCTGGCTCGAGAACTGACTCGAACGGAGTAACCGGCGGCGGCGATCGGGCGCGTGCTTACCAGCTGTTTGCCCAGGCGCTCGATTACGAGGGCGAGTTGCGCGAGCAATTCCTGACTCGCGAGTGTGGCGCCGACTTCAAGTTTCGCGCCGAAGTCGACGCATTGCTGCTGATCGCGACCCGCGATCCCGCGGTCACGGGCAGTCTGCTGGGCTCGGCCGGACACCCAGAGGAATTGGCCGGGCAAACCTACGGACACTTTCGCCTGACGACGCGGATCGGCGAAGGCGGGATGGGCGTCGTATACCGTGCCGATCGCACCGACGGAGTGCAACAGTCGGTGGCCATTAAGCTCATTTCCACCACGGTGGGACACGCCGGTCGAGTCCGCTTCGAGCGCGAGGCACAGTTGCTGGCCCAGATTGAACACCCCGCCGTGGCGCGCCTGGTGGATGCCGGTGTGGAGAACGGCCGTGCCTGGATTGCCATGGAGTTCGTCAACGGCCTGCGCATCGATGACTACTGCCGCGCCAAGAACTTAAACTCCACCGACATCGTCAGACTGCTGGTGCAACTGGCCGGAGCGGTCGCGGCGGCGCATCGCATGCTGGTGGTGCACAACGATATCAAACCGGCCAATGTGCTGGTCACCGCCGAGGGCGTGCCGAAGCTGATCGACTTTGGCATCTCGCGGGCCCTGCAAGAAGCCGGTGCCACGCGCCTAAGCGGACCCGCAACCGTCGGTGTCGGCCGACTGTTCTCGCCGGGATTCGCGGCGCCCGAGCAAATCAATGGCGGCACGGTGACGGTGGCGACCGATGTATTTGGGTTGGGTGCGCTGGCGTACCGATTGCTCACCGGGCGTTCGACCTTCCCGGATGCCGTCGAACCGCTCGATTACATGTTGGCCATCTCGCAACGCGATGTGGAGCTGCCGAGCCGCACCGCGTTGAAAGCGGGTCGCCCGACCGAGGCGCGGCAACTGCGCGGCGACTTGGACGCCATTCTCTGCAAGGCGCTGGAACGCGATCCGAACCGCCGCTACGGCTCCGCCCTTGACATGCAAGAGGACCTGCACAGTTACCTGACGCGCCGTCCGGTGAAGGCGCGCGTGCCCACGTTTCTTTATCGAAGCGGAAAATTCGTCCGCCGTAACGCGCTCGCGGTCAGCCTGGTGAGTTTATTGGTGGTGGGTCTCATCGTGGCGGCAACTTTTATGGAACTGCAGCGCCACCGCACGGAGCAGGCCCGCGATGTGGCCGCGCGCCGCGCTGAGTTTATCGAAAACCTGCTCGCATCCGTCGACCCCACCAGCGACAAACCCAACGTGACCGTCGCGGCCCTGCTCGATTCGGCCGCGCAAGAACTGGATCAGAAGCTCGGCGGTGAGCCCCTGGTCGAGGCCTCGATACTGGGCATGATTGCCAACACCGACGGCGCGATGGCCCGATATCCGGAAGCACTGGCGGCCAGCGATCATCAACTCATCATTCTCCGCGCGCACGGCGCCGGCGCCTTGGAACTGGGCCGCGCGCTCGCGACCCGAGGCGCGCTGCTGCGCGAACTCGGCAAGTGGTCCGACGCCCTGCCGCCGCTCCAACAGGCCGTGGCGTTGCTCAAGCCAGTGGACGCGCCGTCGGATCTATGCAGTGCCATGGATACGCTCGGCGCGGTGCTGGCCAACTCCAATCAAGAGAAAGCAGCCGAGGCGATGTATCACGAGGAAATTGCCATTGAGATGGCCGGCAATGCGCAGCTGCGCGCGCAACGGATGAATCCCTTATTTGGGCTGTCTGTTTTGCTGGCCAATCTGGGTCGCTATCAGGAAGGCGCCGAGTACGGCCGCCAAGCCTTGGCCGCGGCGCGCGAAACCTTGCCGGCGGATAACCCGGCCGTGCTCAACATCGAAACCTCGTATGCCAACGCCCTCACCACCCTGCATCGGACTGCAGAGGCCGAGTCGCTGCTTCGCCACGTCGTGGCCGCACAGACGAAAGTGCTCGGGCCCGATCACAAGCACACGTTGCTCAGCAGACTTGCGCTGGTCGCGAACCTCGCGGATCAACATCGGGACGAGGAGGCGGCCGCCATGGGATTGCCGGTAGCGCGCTCCTTCGAAGCGCTGCTGGGCGCCGATAATCTCTATGCCATGAGCGCGTGGAACTTTTATGGCGGCGCCGCCTGCGGCAGTCATCAAGAGGATCAGGGTCTCGCCGCCCTCAAACGCGTGGCGGCCGCGCGGCAGCGGCTGTATCCGCCCGGAACCTGGGTCATCTCCAGCTCGCAACTGTCGATTGGCGTATGCCAGTTCCACATGCGCCGCTACGGCGAATCCGAAGCCACCCTGCTGGCTGCCGTTGCGGGACTCGAAGCCGCGCGTGGACCCGGTTTCAATCGGACTCAGGACGGCTATCGCGCGCTGTACGATCTGTACTCCGCGATGGGCAAGCCGGACGACGCCGCCCGCTGGAACGCCAAGCTTTCGCACTGACTGCTCTCTGCCGCGATTGTTTCGCGCGCCTGATACGAAATCTCCTCTCAATACGCCTCTCTCCCTAGGGACCGTATTCGCGGCTCCGCAACGTCAAGGCTAGGGAGATATCAATGAAACGCATCTTGGGGCCGCAAGGCACAATCCGATCGCACGCTGGCAAGGCGCTTCTCGCCTTGTTGGTTGGTGCACTGGCGAACGGCATGAGCAGCAACGTGCTGGCGGCCGCAGATCCCACACCCTCAGCGGCGCAGCGTGCCAGCATCGCCGGGCTACCGCTCAACTTCGAGCAGAATCTGGGCCAAGCCCCGCAACAGGTCCAGTATCTGGCGCACGGGCCTGCCTACACGATTGCCATCACGGAGCAAGGCGCCGCGCTGACCGTGGGAAACGAGGCTCGCAACGCGGCGTCGCCGCAGGTCATTCGCTTGCGCGTGCGCGGCGCCAATCACGCTTCGATTCCGACGGCCGAGGATCCTCTGCCGGGACGAGTCAATTATTTTATCGGCAATGATCCTTCCCGGTGGCACACGAATATCGCCACCTACGATAAGGTCCGCTATGCCGGCGTGTACCCAGGAATCGATCTCATCTACTACGGCACGCAGGGGAAACTCGAATACGACTTCGCCGTGGCTCCCGGAGCCGCGCCGAAGACGATTGGCCTCAGCTTCGAGGGTGCCCGAGGCCTTCGCCTGGATGATCAAGGCGATCTTAGGATCCGCACGCGAGATCGTGAGATTGCCTTCCAGCGACCGGTTGCCTACCAGATGAATGAGCAAGGGGAACGCGCTCCGGTGACGGCAAGCTACCGTCTGCATGGCAACGAAGTGCGATTCGAGATCGGCGGGTACGATCATTCCAAGCAACTGATCATCGATCCCGTGCTGTCCTACTTCAGTTATTTGGGCGGCAGCGGTTACGACATCGCGGGTGTCGCGACTCCTACCGGCGCCCCCTTTAATACCTCGGGGCAGGCCGCGGCGATCGATACTGCCGGAGATCTGTACGTCACGGGTTACACCGAGTCTGCGAATTTCCCCGTCAAGGCTGCCTATGAAACGGCGCCGACCAAAGTCCCGGCCGGCACACCGCCATCAGCGTTCGTCACCAAGTTTGCCCCCGACGGCAAGTCTGTGATCTTCTCGACCTACCTCGGCGGCACGGTAGGATCGGATCAGGCATCGAGTATTGCCGTGGACTCGAGCGGCAATGCCATCGTGGTGGGCACCACGGGCTCGAATGATTTTCCGGTCACCTCCGGTGCCTATCAAACCGTCTGCAACCCGAAGTTCACGGCAGGCCCCAATGTGGAAGTGCCGAACTGTCCGGGCGGCAGCGGCATCGCCGCGTTCGTGAGCAAATTCAGTCCGAGCGGCGCACTGCTTTATTCCACCTTTTTGAGCGGTTCCAACACCAACACGACTGCGTACGCGGTTGCCGTGGACACAACCGGGCGGGCATACGTGGCGGGAGTGACTTTTCCCGGTGCGATCGTGCCCGCCGGTATCGGCGCAAACCAGCAGATTCCCTTTCCGACCACGCCCGGCGCGGTATTGACCACGCCGCCTTATTCGACCGGCGGGGGTGGGTATCAAAACGTTTTGAGTGCGCAGCAAGATGCCTTCATCAGTGTGTTCGATCCTACGTTGAGCACGTTGATGTACTCATCACTGTTCGGCGAACCCCAAGTTTCAAACGCCGGCTTAGGCTTCGAGGGCGCCAGTTTCACGATAGGTCAGGCGGTGACCGTCGATGCCGCCGGCAACTTCTACCTGGCCGGGACCTCGGAGGACGCCTCGCTCGAGACCACCGCCGGCGCGTATGAGGCCAGCGCCTCGAGCTGCGGCACGGTGACCAACAACACATTGCTCAACTGTGCTTTCGTGGCTAAGTTTTCTCCTGTGAGCAGTGGCACGCCGAGCCTGATCTACGGCACCTACCTCGGCCACACGGTGGGCGGCGGCTACGGCGACTTGATGACCGGCATCGCAGCCGATGCGGCAGGAGACGCCTACGTGAACGGCTTTACCAACCAAGCCACGTTTCCCACCACCACGGGTGCTTATCAGACCACCTGCGATCAATACGGGGTCAACGGCAACACCGATACTGAGTGTGGGTCTGCGTTCATCGCCAAGTTGAACCCGAGCGGCACCGCGCTTCTGGCGAGCACATATTTCGGCGGCTATTACGCAGGAGCGAATGGTATCCCCGATAACGTCACTTCGATGGGCCCGATCGTGCTGGATGCCTCCGGCAATGTGTACATCGACGGTGTCGCCGCGAACGGGCTGCCGCAAGTCAATTCGCTGGGCACCAATGACGGTACCGGCGGAGCGCAGTCACCCTTCGTCGCAGAGCTGAATCCGACCTTGACGACGCTGATCTTCTCGACGCTGTTCAGCACTGGCGGCCAGTCGCAGCTCGGGGTCGACGGTCTCGCGCTCGACACGAGCGGCAATATCTATATCGCCGGCAGTGTCGGCTCGCCGCCGACCTCTGCCGCAACATCCGGGGCATTTCAATCGGCCTACGGCGGCGGCACTTCGGATGCCTTCGTAGCCAAGATCATGGTGCACACGCCAACCACGACCACCTTGAGCGCCGCGCCCACCTCTGCAGCCGCCGGGACAGCAATTAACCTGACCGCCACGGTGGCGGAAGTGGGCGGCAGCAGCGTACCCACCGGCACGGTGACCTTCAAGGATGGCGCCACGACGCTCGGGTCCATGACCTTGAATGGGACGGGCATTGCGGTCTACACGACGAGCACCCTCGCCGTCGGGGCGCATTCGATCACCGCCGCTTACGGCGGAGACGCCGCCAATGGCACGTCCACCTCGACTTCGGCAAGCGTGACCATCACGGCGGCTGCCGCGCCGACCGTCACGATTGGCGTAGCGCCCACCAGCATCGTGCTCGGCCAGAGCGCGACGCTGACCTGGTCCTCAACGAATGCCACGGCGTGCACGGCCTCCAATGCTTGGACGGGAACCGAAGCAGTCAGCGGTACGCAAGCGGTCACGCCGACCGCTGCGGGTACTTTGAGTTATGTGCTGACTTGCACCGGCGCGGGCGGCAGTGCCAATGGCACGGCCGTGTTGACGGTTACCAATCCATTACCCACCGTCACCATCGCGGTTGCACCGATCTCCATCACGGTCGGCCAAACCGCCAAGCTCACCTGGTCCTCAACCAACACCACTGCTTGCACCGCCTCCAATGCTTGGACTGGATCGCAAGCGGTCAGCGGCACGCAGTCCGTGACACCGACCGCGACGGGTTCTTTGAGCTATGTGCTCACCTGCACCGGTGCCGGCGGCAGTGCCAATGCGACCGCCGTCCTGACCGTGACGGCCGCGACACCGACCGTCACCATCGCTGTGGCACCCACTTCCATCACCGTGGGTCAGAGCGCGACGCTCACCTGGTCGTCCACTAACGCCACGTCCTGTACCGCGAGTGGTTCTTGGAGCGGCACGCAGGCGACCAGTGGCACAACCAGTGTTTCGCCCGCAACCGCTGGAGTCGCGAGCTATGCCTTGGCCTGTACGGGCGCCGGCTCCACGGCGAACGGCACGGCCACGCTGACAGTGAACGCAGTGCCCGGCAAGAGCGGTGGCGGCGGCGGATCGATCGGAATGGTTGAACTGCTCGGCCTCGCACTCTTGGGTCTTGGCGCCGCTCGGCGCCGAGCCATGGCGGCCTTGATACGCGGATGATATTGGCCACGCGACCGCGCCGGATAGGCGCGGTCGCGCTTTTCGATGGAGGGGTGGCGGCCACGACCCTCGTTATTTCTGCGACTCCCCCGCGATCGGCAACAGCACCGTGACGCAAAGACCGCCGCCGTCCCGATTGCTGAGCGTCAGGCGCCCCGCATGCGCATCGACGATTTCCCGGGCCACGGCCAAACCCAATCCGGTTCCGGTGCGTTTCGTTGAATAGAACGGCAGGAACGCATTGGCGAGTACGGCCTCGTTCATCCCGCTGCCCCGATCTCGTACATCGATATTGAATGCGGTGGCCGTCGCGCGAATCTCCAGCTCTACGGACTCCGGTTCACCACCGGACTCGGTCGCATTTTTGATCAGGTTGATCAGTACCTGTTCGATCTGCCCAGGATCGAAATATCCTCGGACCGATGGCAGGGTGCCCACCCGCTTGACGCGCTCGAGCAAAGCCAAGCCTTCCACGAAGGGCGTCCACTCCACATACTCTTTCCGCGGCGTGGGGAGTCTCGCAAACGAGGCGTACCCCTGCACAAACCGTTGCAGGTGCTCGGTCCGATCGCGAATGCCGGCGAATATTTCTGCCATTCGCTGCACTGCGCCCGCGCGCGCGAGTTCCGCGCCGGTGAATGTCAGGGAGGAAATCGGCGCCAATGTGTTGTTCAGCTCGTGCGTCACCACGCGAATGACTTTCTTCCACGTCGCCACTTCGGTTCGCGCCATTTCGCGCGTCACGGGCCTGATGACATGCAGCTTGTGGGCAACTCCCTGCAGCAAGAAGTCTCTCTTGAGCAGCAGCAACGTTTCTTCCGACCCGGCGATGTCCATCGTAAAAATCCCATCCTCGCCGGAGGTAAACGCCTGCCGCATCGCCGGCGGCAGGCGTTGCATGAGAACCCCAAAATCCTCACCCTCGAGCGTGCGCCCGTCACCGATCAGTTGGCGAGCCGTGCCATTTGCATAGGCCACGCGAGAGTGGTTGTCGATCAGCACCAGAGAAACCGGTGAGTTCTCGACGATGGTTTCAAGCATGAGTTCGCGCTGTACCAAATTGCTGCGTTCGGCGCGCAATACCCGGCCGAGTTCATTGTGGACTTGGAGTAGGGGGCGCAGCTCTTCCGGGCCGTCAACAATGAGGGAGTGCCCAAAATTGCCGTCGCTGTAGTTGGCGACCGAGGCCTGCAGCGCGCGAATCGTCCTTTCAATGGGATCGCGCCTCCGAAACGTAAGCCACAGGCTTACCGGCAAGCTCAACAAACACGCCAGCCCAATACCCGCGGCTTGATGATGAATGAGCGCGGCCAGGGCAGCGCCGGCAACGACACCGCCGACCCACACCACCGAGAGTTGGGTGCACCACCTCGCCGAGAGTGTCCGCCACCTCATGGGCGCATGCCCAGCCGATCCATCCGCCGATAAAGAGCTTGACGGGACAACCCCAGCGCCTGTGCGGCGTACAAGATCATGCCGCCGGATGACTCGAGCGCCGCTTCGATCGCTTCCTTGGAGATATCGTCCCCGGCTCGTGTCCTGCGTATGGGGGCCGGCAGCCCGAGATCCTCCGCGGTGACGACGGCCTCCCGGCAGAGCAATTTCGCGCGCTCCAAGACGTTGCGCAACTCTCGGACATTGCCCGGCCAGGGGTAATTTTCCAGCGCCGCTCGGGCGCCTTCGCTTAATTTCATTCCCGGCCCCAACAGCGATTCGGCGATCGGCAAGATATCCGCGCGGCGCTCGGCGAGGCGGGGGATCGCAATTTCAACCACGTTGATGCGATAGTAGAGATCTTCCCGAAATGATCCTTCTCGTATCATGGAGGGTAGGTCTGCATTCGTGGCGCTGATGATGCGCACCTTGGCAGCGCGCGTCGCATTGGACCCCACGCGCTCGAACTTGCCGCTCTCGATCACCCGCAACAGCTTCATTTGCCCGGCGAGCGGCAAATTGCCGATCTCGTCGAGAAATATCGTGCCGCCGTTGGCGGCCTCGAACCGGCCCACGCGCGTCCGATGCGCGCCGGTAAAAGCGCCGGCCTCGACGCCAAACAGCTCCGCTTCAATCAGTTCCGCCGGCAGCGCGCCGCAATTCACCGCGACCCAGGGCCCGTTTTTGACGTCTGAGTTGGCATGCAGGATTTCAGCGATTCGCTCCTTGCCGCAGCCGTTGGGGCCGGTAATCAGAACCGGCGCCTCGGCGCGCGACACGCGACAGGCCAATTCGACCACACGCTGCATCATGTCGGAGACAAAAATCAAGCCACCGAGGGCATATCGTTCAGTGAGTTCTTTGCGGCGGCGCAGGTCCTCTCGTTGTCGCTCAGCCTGGGCGGCCGCCATCTCGGCCAGCTCAAGTAAATTCTCGACACTCGCAAGCAGTTTTGCGTCGTCCCACGGTTTGGTCACGTAGTCGGCGGCGCCGGCCTTGACCAGGCTCACCGCGGACTCGAAATCGCCCCAGCCGGTCAGAAGGATGATGGGTAGATCCGGGTATCGGTCGCGGATCGCCCGAAACAGAACCACCCCTTCCGCGCCCGAGGTGGTATCGGCGGTGAAATTCATATCGGCGATCACCAAATCGACTGCGCTCACCGCCAGCGAGTCAAGGCCGGCCTGCGGGCTGTTGGCGCCGAGCGTTTGAATGTCCCGGAGTTCGAATAGCAGACGCAGTGCCGACACGATGGCGGCATCATCGTCAATTACCAGCACCGTGCGCATGTACACGCCCCTTAACGCGATGGGAAAGCGGGCCTAAGGTTATCAGAGAGCGCGCGTCGCCCTGGCCGGCGGAATGGACGCCGCGCGTCGCGCCGGCCACAGAACGGCAAGTTGTCCCAGAATGAGCACAATGGCCGCGCCGGCAATGGCGTACTGCACGCCCATCCTCGGCAGGGCCATCTTCTGCACCATCCAGAGATTGGTGGCCGCCGCAAGTGCAAGGCCGACAGCGGCGCCGCATCCGACAATCAACCCATTCTCGATCTGAAAGTAGCGCACGATGTCGATGCGACGCGCACCCAGAGCGCGCCGGATTCCAATCGGAGAGCGGCGCAGCCCCACCCAATAACTGGCGAGACCGACTATTCCCAGTCCCGTAACCAAGAGCAGCAGCGCGCAAACCAACGACAGCAATGATGCCAATGAGCGGTCCGTCTTGTAGCTCTCGGCACGAATGGCGGGGAAGGTGTGAACCAGATCGATCCCGCGGGCGCGATCGTGTTGCGCCAACAGCCGTTGACTCGCGAGCAGCGCTGCGTCTCGCTGGCCAGGCTGGGCTCGAATCACATACAGGTAGCTGTCTTCGACCAATAGTCCCGGAACGAGGATGGAGTTTTCAAAAAAGCTGTCCATGACCGGAGCCGGGACTCCGTAGAGCAACGGCGTCACCAAACGCTCGACGATTCCTATTATCGTGCTTGGGTTCTTGCCGACATAGATCGAGCTACCCAGCGCGTGACCCGCGGGAAAGAGTTTCGTCGCCAAGGCTCGAGTAATGATCACAATCGACGGCCCGTCTCCCATCGAGTCATTTGTCTCCGCGATGTCGCCGGGCGCAAACCATCGGCCCTCCGTGAGCCGAATGCCGAGCGTCTTCATCGCGTGATCATCGACGATGTATTCGGCGGCATACGCGGAAGCCGTGTCTTGATTCGGCTTCGTACCCACCCCGCCGGCGCCGCCTCCTACGTAGAGTGGCGCGCCGTTTGTTGCATACGCATCCGCCACACCAGGAGCCGACCGCAATACTGCGAGATCACCCTGAATCCGCGCTTTCAGGTCACCGTGTGGGGCTAACCACTCGTTGCGAAACATCGCAAAATCGGCCTCGTCGATGCCCGTAGGCCGATCGATTCTCACCAAGCGGTCATGGACGACGAACAACGCATTGCTCACGATGCACAGTGTCAGCGCCACTTGCAGAGCAATGAGCGCGCTCGTCGCCTTGTGTCGTCTCAAACCGGTCACGATCGATAACAGTTCCATCAGACGTCGTTTCCTATCTGCGCATGTGGGTCTTAAGTTTTGGATTGCACGGCGGGCTCCACGATGCTGCCGCGCCACGAGGGGTAGAGGCCGGCACAGACGGTGGCAAAGACCGCCAGCCCGAAGGTCATTCCGATCACCGCTGGACTGAGCGCGGTGACTCGAGCCATTTCTTGGGGCAACATGCTCTTCTCAATGGCGAGACCGACAGCGGTCAGACCCAGTCCCAAAAGGCCGGCGAGCGCGCCGATGACGCCGGCCTCGACCAGAAACTGCGAAAAAACGTCCCGGCGCGTGGCACCCAAGGCGCGCCGAATGGCCGTCTCCCGATTTCGGCTCAAGAACTTCGCCATCATCAGAACCACGCCGTTGACCAGACACACCGTCAAAAACCCGAATGCGAGAATCAACGACAGACGTGTCTCGGTCGGCACAATATTCTTCTCCTCCAGCCAATCGCGCGCATTGGACAGACTGGCTGAGGGGAGCCACGAGAAGCGGCCGAGCCGCTGTTGCTCCAGCGAGTAATTAGCGAGGAAATCGCGGTAATGCTGCGCATCGCTCGGCGTAGTAGCCTCGACCCAGAAGAGAATCCACGTGCAAACCGCGCCGAGTCGTTCACTCCATGCATTCGAGCAGCTGGTAAACCCGCGAGGGGCGATTTTATGCTCGACCGCGGTGTTGAACGGAATAAAGAAGTCTTCCGAGTCTCCATAAGGAGAATTCAACAAGTTATAAAGTCGCGGCTGCGGATTCCAGTCCTGGATGACGCCGACGACACGATAGTGGGTTCCGTCCAGGTTCAACGACTGACCTACCGCATCCTTTCCTGCGAACAACCGGTCATTGAGCCGCTTGCCGATCACCACGACATCGCTGCGGTCATCACCGCTCTCCACTGTCCACGGCGATCCATAGCGAAACGGTACGTCGAAAAGGTGAAAAAAATCCCGGTCCACCGCGACTCCGACCACATGCAGCGGCAGAAGATTGATGTCCTCCGGGATGAGGTGCAGCGCGAGGGTATAAAGGGGCGTTTGCCGCGCTACGATTTTCGCGCGCCGCAATGCCATGACATCTTGATACGACAACAAATCCGGGACGCCGTCTCGGCGCTTATCGGGCGGCCGCGTATCGATGCGTGGCACAAATAGTTGCGCGGATTTCCAGGGAATGGGATCCCCCGACATGGTGCGAAAAACGCTGAACACGGTCATGGAAGCACCAATGCCGAATGCGATCGCCACGATGATGAGTGCCGTCAAGATTCGATTGCGGAACAGGCTTTTGGTCGCCGATCGCAGGTAGTAAGTGATCATGCCGGGCTACGCCAACGCGACAATCTGGCCGTCAACGATGTGGATCTGGCGCTGCGCGCGCGCAGCGATTTGCGGATCGTGCGTCACCAAGACAATGGTGCCACCCTGCCGGTGTAAATCTTCAATCAACCCCATGACCCCGCGCGCGGTCTGAGAATCCAGATTTCCCGTGGGCTCGTCAGCCAGCAGAATGCGGGGATGTCCGGCGAGAGCTCGCGCAATCGCGACGCGTTGCTGTTGTCCCCCGGAAAGCTCTCCCGGGTAGTGTTTGGCACGTGCTGACAGACCCACCCGGCGCAAGGCATCGGTCACCCGCGCCTTGCGCTCCGCGGCCGAGATGCGCCGGTAGTGCAGCGGCAGCTCCACATTGGCGAAGACACTCAGGTCAAGAATCAGGTTGAATGCCTGGAAGATGAACCCAATTTTCTCGTTGCGCAGCCGTGAGCGCTCATCGTCGCTCATAGTGTGCACATTGACGCCGTCCAGCAGATACTCGCCGCTGCTGAACTGTTCGAGAATGCCGGCGACGTTGAGAAAGGTTGTCTTCCCAGAGCCGGACGGCCCGGTGATCGCGACGAACTCTCCTTCTTTGACGTGGATCGAGAAATCCCTGAGCGCGAAGGTTTCCAAGAACTCCGTTCGAAACACCTTCGATAGACCGGACATTACCAACATAGACGTACCGCAGCGTTGCGCGAAGTTCTGTTCATGGTGAGAGCCGAAATACAAGTCTCGTGCCAAGCCTCACACCAGCTCAACTCCTTGATTCCCAAGACTCCCATTAATCTGAAGGACCATTTTCGTGTCCGCGGACACATTTTGGACACGAGTTGGACACGAAATCCCCAACAGGCGACGGACGTCCACACCTATTTCCCGACTCCTGTTTCCCTAAGGCAAACTTCCTGTTGTCCTACCCGCAAGCGCGGATTCTTGGCTATGCGAAACGAGCCCCGAAACGCGCATTTTGACGTTTCAGCATTGGAAGTCCTACGGAGATCCGTATGAAGCAAGTCGCAGCCTTGATTTTACTGGTTCCCTTCGCCGCATTTTCCGCGGAGATCCCCGACGCAAAGTTTTATCGCGACGCGGCGGAAGGCGGCATGGCCGAAGTGGCCATGGGTAACTTGGCGCAGCAAAAGGCCCAAAGCCCGAGCGTCAAGGATTACGGCGCGCAAATGGTCAGGGACCATGCCGCGGCCAACGAAAAACTGAAAGCGCTCGCGCAGTCAAAGAACATTACCTTGCCCGCCAACCCGAGCGTTGCCGAGATCGAGGCGAAGTCCAAGCTCGAAGCGCTTTCCGGCCAATCATTCGACAAGTCCTACATCAAGGGAATGATCCAAGATCATGAAGAGGATATCGCCGAATTCAAGAAGGAGGCGGCATCCGGCCACGACCCCGACGCGAGAGCATTCGCCAGCGCGACGTTACCGACACTGGAAGCCCACCTGAAGAAGATTCAAGCGATCGCCGCCAGCGCGGGAGTCAGTCCCGGCGGATAGGCTTGGCGCCAGCCGGCATCGATTTTTCTCTATAGAGGAGTGCATTATGAATGCGACCAGATCTACGCTTGCCATCATCGCGCTGAGCGCGATCGCGGCGGCTTGTGCACAACACACGCCGAGCTCGCCCACATCGCCGTCGATGCCCAATTCGTCGCCGGAAGTGCCCCCACCGTCATCGAATCCAACGCCGCCGAATACGCCGGACAGCAATCCGAACGTGCCGCCGGCATCTCCGACACAACCGAGTCCGCCGCCGCCGAAAGACTAGGTCGCCGCTCTGAATCCTGGATGAGAGAAGGGTGGCGCGCGGGACCGTAGCCCCGCGCGCCACAGCTTGGGGCCGCCGTTAAGCTTGGTCCCGCCGCTAAGCGTTCGCGGCTGCCGCCTTGCGCCGCGTTTCGCGGCTCAAGATCCAGAGTGCACCCGGGAGCGCGGTGAAGTCGGCAATCAATGCCAGCACGAAGGCGGAGGCGGACACCACGCCGAACTGGCGCATCGGCGGCAGATCCGAGAGCGTGAGCGCCAAAAAGCCGCTGGTGTTGATGAGCGTCGCGAAAATAATCGGCCGCCCGGCGGTGAGCATCGCATGCTTGAGCGCGCCGGTCGTGGTGCCGCTCGCGCGGCCTTCCTGAAGGTGATAGAAAAAGTGCACCTGATCATTCTCGGTTGCGCCCAGCACGGTCGAGCCGATGAGAATGGTGGCGATGTTGAGCGGAATGCCCGTCAAGCGCATCACGATGAAGACCGACAGGATCGCGAAAAAGGAGGGAATCATCGTCATGAGGCGCGCCGACGGGCTGCGGAATACCACCAGGAAGGCGAGAAAAATGACGCTCGCGGTGATCGCGAAACTCTGCGTCAGCGTCGGCAGCAGGCGCTCGGTGATGATCGCGGACAACACGCCGTTGCCCGCCATCTGGCCGCGCACGGATTTAAAATTCGGATCGCTCGCCTGCGCCTCATTCCAGGTCTGCAGAATGAATTTTCGCATGGCACCGGAAGGGCCGAAAACCTCCGCGCGGCCGCGGATGCTCAAGCGCACGCTCGACAAGTCGGCAACATCGACATAACTGCGCGCGCTCGGTTCAGTCAAGAGAATCTGCTCGAGGTCAGCGGCGAGCTTCGGCCAGGCGTCGGGCGCGGTGGGTAACTCATCGGAGCCCGATTGGATATAACGCGCCCAGCGCAGCAGCGTCGTGGGTCCATCGACGGCATTGATCCCGGGGTGTTGTTCCAGGCGCTGTACCAGCAAATCCACACTGCGCAGGAATTGCGGGTCCAAGGCGTGGCCGGGCTCGGTCTGCAGCCACAAATCCTGCACGTCCAATCCATTCACCTGCACGAATTGGCGCGTGTCCTGCGCCACGGGTTCGCGGGGATTGACGTACGTCAGTGCATCGGTTTCCAGCTGCAGCGGCGCAAGCTTGCCGGGAATACCGAAGAGCGCCGTCGCACCGCACAACATGATCAGCACGGCGCCGGCTACCAGGAACCAGCGATAACGGCGCGTGGCCGGAACCAGCACGTCGACAAATTTGGCGAACCACTTGTCGTCCTGCGTGGCACTCAAGCGCCGCGGAGCACGCAACACCGACTGCAGTGCCGGAAACAGCGTGAAGCACCCCACCCATGCCCCGATCAATCCGCACGCCGTCCACAATCCCATCTCACGCACCGGGCGAATGTCGGACACCGCCAAGGCTGCAAAGCCCACCGACGTGGCGAACATCGATGCCGTACAGGGCAGGAATTTATTGGCGAGCGCGCGGGCATGATGCTCGAGAGGCGGGGATCCATCCGGCTCCATGTATCTCGAATGAATGTAGACCAGGGTGGCGGTGGTGGTGACCATGACGGTCAAGGGCACCAAGGTCGACACCACACTGTTTGAGAATCCGAGCAGCTCGCCGAATCCGACCGCAATCGCGACCACCGCGCCGAGGGTGAGAATAATGGCCGCGAGGGCCCGCCAGGATCGGTACACGATGAACACCAGCGTCAGCAGAAAGATGCCGAACAACGGCATAAACTTTTTTGTCGCAGCGCCGGTTTGCTTCTCCAGCCACGCATCGAGCCAGGGCGAGCCCACGCGTCGAACGGCCGTGAAAGGGTGGCCGGTGGCGTCGATGGACAGAACCTTGGCGTCGATGGCGGCCAAAACCTGGTCGCGTTCGGCGGGTGAATTCACCTTGAGCTCGAGCCCGATGCCGAGATAATGATCGCCCATCAGTCCGGCACGGCGGACCAGCGAAGTCCCCGAGGCAAAGGTTCGCAACTTCGCGGCTTCCGTGGCGTCGATGGTGGCGGGCGGACTGGATCGAAAATACAGAGTGAGCAGGCTGTGCGCCGCGACTTTGGGAATCTGGTCGAGTTGACGCTCGAGTTGGTCGACGCCTTGCAGGGACGCCGGGCTTAAGGGGTCCGGTGCTTCGAGCACGATGAGGGCTTGTTCGCCTTCCGGAAACACCCGCTCGAACTCGCTGGTCGCCTGGGCCACCGGGTCGCTGGCGACGATCAAGCGGTCGATCGAGCTGTCCGTGGGTATGCGCAGGGCGCCGTAGATACCCGCGATGGTTAGGAGAGCGAATACCCCCAAAATCAGCTGCCGCGTCCGCAATACTCCCAAAAAGAGCTGCAACAGGCGGGGTGAGACGAACATCGTCCGATAGTCACTCATCGTGCCCTAATGATAGCCTGTCGCCATGAGCACACTCACCTTGGCTGCATTGGCGACCCTGGTTTTTTGCGCCCCGGGCTACCCCGGCGGAGCCGGCGATGGTCAGCCCTACGTGGACCAGTTCGCCAAGGCAGCCATCGCGTCCGCGGGCTGGAAGCCCGACAGTCTTGCCGCCATTTACGACCCCAGCGACCAGGGCAGCCTGGCAAAACTGGGCGACCCGGACTCGGTTCTGGCGTTCATGCCTTACGCTTTCTATATCCAGCACGCCGCAGAGCTGCACTTGGCGCCGCTCGCCCAGGCCGACGTCGTGGGCGTCGGCACCCAGGAGCGCTGGACCCTGGTCGGGAAGGCCGGTGGCCCGGTCAGCGGTCCGGCATCGATGACGGGCTATACGATTTTGAGCGGCGCCGGATACGCGCCTGAGTTTGTAAAACATTCAGCCCTTGCCGCCTGGGCTCCGCTCCCGGCGGACCTCAAGATCGAGGCGACCGGACAAATCTTGAGCGCCTTGCGGCGGGTCGCGTCCGGAGAGCCCGTCTTGGCGCTGCTCGACCAGACACAGGCCGCGGCGCTGTCGACTCTGCCGTTCGCCGCGCAATTGAAAACACTGACGCAATCCGCGCCGCTGCCCGTCGCGCTCATTGCGACGGTCGATTCGCGCTTGCCTGACCCGCGTGCCAAGGCATTTCAGACTGCGCTCATCAAGTTGAATTCTTCGAGCGGCGGCGCGGAGATGTTGGCATCGCTCAAGCTGAAGGGATTTGTTTTGCCGCAGTTGCCCGGCAACGCCGGCAAGCCGTGAAGCGCTGCTTCGGCGCCGCTGTCGCAGCCGTCGCTCTAGCGGGATGCACCGCGCCGCTGACTCGGCCCGCCGCACCCCCATCGTCAATGAGCGTCGAACAGCTGGCGGCGGCCGTCGCCGCGGATGCACAGCGCAGCGATCTCGAGACGGATGCCAGAACCCGCGATCAACTTGCCGCGGACGCCGTTCAAAATGCGCAAGCCTGCCTTGAACGCGCACCGCAGGCTGCCGCGTGCTTATATTATGACGGCGTCGCTTTGGGTCTGAAGGCTCGGGCGCATCCCTTGCAGGCGAACGAGGCGCTGAAGTCGATGCTCGAGGCGTTGAGCCGCGCTGAAGCAGCCGATGCCGCGTATGACCAAGCGGGTCCTGCACGCGTGCAGGCGCTGGTCCTGATTAAAGCGCCCGCGTGGCCTCTGGGACCCGGCGATGCGGAGTCAGGATTGGCGGCGGCACGGCGCGCGGTCGCCCTGCGGCCCGACTATCCGCCGAATGTGTTGGCTCTCGCAGAGGCACTGGCGAAGACCGGTGACACCCAGGGTGCGGTGGATAGTTATCGGCGCGCGCGCGCGCTGATCCAGGCACTCCCGCCGAGCCGTGATCGAGACGACTGGCAGCACGAAGCGGATCAAGCGCTGAGCAAACTGTCGGCGCTACGTTAGAAGGGTACGAGTCATGCAGCACAGAAATCGCCAAATTCTCAGTGCCGCTGTCGCCCGCCGCCTCGTGAGCGAGCCGCGGGCGCAGGATGAAGTCGCGATCGCCCGTTGAGGTCTTGCAGGCGTCCCTGCAACTCGGCCTCACATCCTTCGGCGGGCCGATCGCACACCTCGGCTACTTCAATCGCGAGTACGTTCAGAAGCGGCGCTGGTTGAGCGCCGAGGAATACGCTGCCTTCGTCTCGCTGTGCCAGCTTCTTCCCGGTCCCACGAGCAGCCAGGTGGGCTTTCTCATCGGCCTGCACCGCGCGGGGATCGTCGGCGCGTTGGCGGCCTGGGTCGGCTTCACGCTTCCCTCGGCAGTTTTGTTGTACGCCTTTGCGATTTTTGCGCCGCATACGCCCGGACCGCTCATGCAAGCACTCTTGCATGGACTCACGCTCACGGCGGTCACGGTGGTTTCCGAGGCGCTCTGGAGCATGGCCCGTAGTTTGTGCCCGGATTGGCAGCGCGCGGCCATCGCACTCGGCGCCGCGGCACTCCTTGCAATGAACAGCAGCACGCTGCTGCAGTTCTTGGCGCTGGCCGGCGGCGCCATCGCCGGCAGCATCGCTTGCAGAAGAGTCCGCTACGCAGGCATCGAACTGCCGGCAGTCGCGCACCGTCGGACGGCATGGATCGGGCTGGCAATTTTCTGCACGCTGTTGCTTGCGCTGCCGGTCTGGAGTGCGTTCGCGCCGCACGGACCCATTGCGCTGGCGAGTCTATTTTACCGGGCGGGTGCGCTCGTTTTTGGCGGCGGTCATGTCGTGTTGCCGCTGTTGCAGGACGCGCTCGTGCCCGGCCGGTGGCTGACGAATGAAGGGTTTCTTGCCGGTTATGGTTTTGCCCAGGCGATGCCCGGGCCCCTGTTCGCGGTCGCGGCGTATTTCGGTGCGGCAAGCGCGCCCGCGGGGGTCTCCTTGCTGTGGGCCGTCATTGCCCTGCTGGCGATTTTTTTGCCCGGGCTGCTCTTGAGCTTGGTGGGGCTCTCGCTTTGGTCGCGGTTCGCACGCGCGCCGACCGCGCTTGCCATGCTCGCCGGCATCAACGCCGCCGTGGTGGGCTTGCTGGCCGCCGCCCTCTACAATCCGATCGCCCTTACCGCGATTCATGGCGCTTTCGACGCGGGCGTCGCGCTCACGGGATTCGGGTTGCTGCACTGGCGTCGCGTCCCTCCCATTCTCGTGGCCGCCCTGTGCATCGCGGCCAGTCTCGTCGCGCAGCGTCTTGCCTGACATCGCACCCGCCGCGTCGGGAACTCCTCCGCCGCTTGAGCGTCTATCGAAATACGCCCGTTGAACTGGATGCGATGAATGAACCACCCTCGCGCGATCGTTATTCTCCCGCTTCTGTGCGGCGCGCTCTGTGGCTGTGCCGTGACGCAAGAATGCAAAGTTGCCGGTTGTGCGCAGGATTCGCAGATCACGGCGGATATTCAATCGTTGTTCGATCAGCGCGCCGAGTTCAAGCCGCCCAATTATGTCTACGTCAAGACCGTCAACCACGTGGTGTATTTGACCGGTCAGGTCAACACCGATTTGGTGCGCGAGAACGCGGAATCAATTGTCCGCGATGCGGCGGACGGCACGCGCGTCGTGAATTCCATTGCCCTGACCTATCCTTAGAGGCGGCACCTCAGGGCGCCGAACTGCTCAACGTTCGGCGGAACGCGGCGATGATCGCCGGCTGCGGCCGGCGGATCGCGGGAATGTTTTGGTAACCCTGCCATCCGCCCCCGAGACTCTTATACAGCTGAACGAATTGCTCGCCCTGGGTGACTTGCGCCGCGGCGTACTGCTCCTGAAGATCATAGAACTGGCGCTCGGCATCGACGACATTGAGGAAGTCGGTGAGACCGCGGTTGTAGCGTTCGTTGGCCAGATCGACCGCACGCTGCGCCGCAACCATGGCATCACCCAAATATTTCAAGCGATCCTGTTGGGCGGTGTATCCATCGAGCGCCGCGTCCACTTGCTGAACGGCGCTCAATATCGTTTTCCGATAGGTCACCAAACTCGCGTGCGCCTCCAAGTGAGCGATGTTCACTTCGGCATCGAGCGCCCCGAAGTCGAGCAGCGGCCACACGGCGCCGGGTCCAAAGGACCAAATATGCTTGGAGATGTTCGGCACGGTTCCCAGGCCCTGCGACTGAGATCCGATCGAGGCCACCAGCGCGACCTGTGGAAACAAATTCGCCGTGGCCACGCCGATGCGCGCGGTCGCCGACGCCAATTCGCGTTCCGCTTGTTGAATGTCAGGCCGGCGCTTCAAAAGATCCAGCGGCGCGCCGGGCGCCACGGGCGCAGGCATCGACGGGATCAGGGTTGCGGTCGATAGTTCGTGAACCATGCTTTCGGGGTATTCGCCCAACAGCACCGCGAGCGTGTACTCACTGGCGTTCACTTCCGCGTCCACGGGTGCGATTTGCGCTTCGAGCGTGTCCAGTTCGCGGGTGGCGAGTTGCACATCGAGTTCGTTGGTGATTCCCCGCTCATAGCGGATGTTCACGATGCGCAGCGATTCGCGCAGCACCGTGCTGGCGCTGCGCAGAACGCCGGCGCTGATCTGCAAACCGCGAAGATCGATGTACGCGCGCACCACGTCGGCGATGAGCGAGGTGATGACGGCGGAGCGCGCCGCGGCGGCCGCCTGGGCATCGTAACGCGCGGCCTCGAACTCGCGCCGGTACTTGCCGAATAGATCGAGCTCCCACACCGCGTCGAATCCGGCGATGGTATTGATGTGTTGCAAACCGCTGGAGTCATCCGCTGATCTTAAGCCCTGGTCGGCGCGGCCCTTCGTCAGGTCGTTGCCCGTGCCTTTGGCGGCCGCGGCGCTGGCATCCACATCGGGCAACGCATGGCCCAAGACGACGGCCTCGTAGTTGCGGGCTTGCTGCAGCCGGGTCAAGGCAATCTCGAGATCCGGATTGGACTTGATGGCGCGTTCCACGAGCGAATCCAATTCCGGATCGTTGAGCGCGTGCCACCACGTGGCAAGATCGGGTGCGCTCGCGCTCGCGGTCGCCGTCGCTCCCGCGGCATTCGCAGGAGCGCTCGCCACGAACTCAGGCGGTGTGTCGGGCTTCGGGGTGTGGTAGTTGGGTCCCGCGGCGCAGCCGCCCAAGGCGACAGCGAAGCCGGTGAGAAGCCCCAACAGCGCCTTTAGTGCGGCGGCACTTCTCGTCGCCTCGCCGTACATCGTTTTGCGTCTCATCGATTCGCGCTCATCGCTTCGCGTCGAGGGGTCGACTGGGCGCCGCGTCGCTGTCATTCGGCGTGACGCTCTGGCCCTCGGCAATCTGACTGCTGATGTTCAAGACCAGGCGGTCGCCCGGCTTGACGCCCGAGCCGAGTTCGACCAGCGTGCCGTTATCGCGGGCGATCGTGACGTCCTGAAAGTCGATTTTGCTGTGCGCATCGACGCGCGCGACTTGCGTCGCCTTGGGGCGGAAAATCAGCGCGGCCGCCGGCACTTCGACCAGGCCGCGCGGTTGCAGCTTGAACGCGACATTGACGTATGTGCCCGGCAGCAAGGAGTGATTGGCATTCGGCATGTCGACCTCGACACGCATGGTGCGCGCCTGCGCGTCGAGCGATTCCGCCGAGCGCGTAATGGCGCCCGAAAAAACGCCGCCGGCAGGTCCGGTGGCGCGGATCTCGGCGGGCACCCCGGGTTTCATGAGTTCAACGGCTGAGTTTTGCGGCACATCCACGAAAATGCGCAACGGATCCGTTTGCGCCATCCGGTAAAGCGATGTTGTCGTCGAACCGCTGCCGGCGGTGACCAGATTGCCGATGTCGATCTTGCGTTCGGTGACGGTGCCGTCAAACGGCGCCACCACCTGCTTGAATTGCGCGAGCGCGGTGTATTGATCGACCTTGGACTTATCGAGTGCGACTTGGGCATTGGCCGCGAACAAGCGCGCATTCGCGCTTTCATAGTCGGCCTTCTTGGATTCGCGCTCCTGCTCCGATACCACGCCCTTGGGTGAGTCGCGCCAGCGCTCATTGGTGGTCTTGCTGAAGTCGGCCTCGGCCTGTCGCGCGGCCACTTGCGCTTCGGAGGCTTTCAGCTGCGCGCGCGCGGCGGCAAGTTCGGCGTCGAGTTCGGGAGTCTCGATGAGCGCCATGACCTGGCCCTTTTTCACATGATCGCCGATGTCCACCATCCACTTTGCGACGTAGCCGCTGACCCGCGCGTAAATCGTGGTTTCGTACCAGGCTGCCGTCTGGCCGGGCAGCACCAGATCCTGGCCGACCGAGGCGGGTTGGGCCGTGATGACATCGACGGGGGGTGCGGCCGAGTAAGCCGCTTCGGCTCCCTTGCGCAGCGAGTGCGCTTCGACCAGGCGAATCAGCATCACCACGCAGAAACAGAACACCAAGATGCCGGCCGCGATACCGGCGCCAATCTTCAAGGTCCTGCCGGTGCCGGGTTGAAAGGCGGTGGAGACCGCGCCTCCCTCGGTTCGGGAGGTGTCGTCCGGCAGGGGTTGTGGGTCAGGCGGTTGCATTGACTCTACCTATTTCATTCGAATCAACAACGGCGGCCGGCCGGCGGCGCAGCAACCGGTACATCGTGGGAACGAAAATCAGCGTCGCGAAGGTCGCGAACAATAATCCACCGATGACCGCGCGGCCGAGCGGCGCGTTTTGCTCGCCGCCTTCGCCGATGCCCAAGGCCATGGGCACCATGCCGAGAATCATGGCGCTGGCCGTCATCAGCACGGGGCGCAGGCGCGTATAGCCGGCGGAGGCCGCGGCGTGCAGGGGATCGTCGCCCGCGGCCATGCGTTGGTTGGCAAAGCTCACCACCAAAATGCTGTTGGCCGTGGTCAGACCGATGCACATCAGCGTCCCCATGAGCGCCGGAACGCTCATGGGTGTCTGCGACAAGAACAGCATCCACAGCACGCCGCCCAGCGCAAAGGGCACGGCCAACAGCACGATCAACGGATCGATCCAACTCTGGAAATTCATGACCAAAAACAAATAGACCAGGATGATGGCCAGCGCGATCCCGGTGAACAAACCCGTATAGCTTTCGCGCATGGTATCCACCTGACCGCTCAGCGTGACGGTGAGCGCTTTGGAGGCGTCCGGCCGGTTCGCCGCCAATACCCCATCGATGTCGTGCGCGGCTGAATACAGATCGCGCCCCTGCACATCGGCATGCACGTCGAACACCGGCCGGATATTCAGCTGCGACGCGACCAAGGGAATGGCGTCACGGCCAAATGCCGCGAGATTAACCAAAAGTTGGCCCTGGCCGTTGCCCGACGCCACCGGCATGGTTTCCAGGTCCTGCTCCGTGCCGATGCGATAAGGCGGCACCTGCACCACCAAGGGGTAGCTGACGCTGTTGCGCGGATCGACCCAGAAATTCGGCGCCGATTGCGCACTCGAGTTGGTGGCGACCAGCACATTGTTCGCGGCCTCTTGTTGGCTCACGCCGGTCTGCGTGGCCAGTGCGCGGTCCAAATCCACTGTCAGTGCCGGTGCGTCGGGGACTTGAAACACGTGCGAGTCGACCACGCCCGGCACTTTGGTCAGGTCGCGCGCGATCTTCGAAGCCAGGCTGAATGCTTCCGTCTGATCCGGCCCGGAGATCCGGACATCGATGGGCGCGGGCTGCCCGAAATTGAGCACCTGATCCACGATGTCGGCCGGCTGGAAGAAAAATTGCAGCTGCGCGAAATGCGCCGGCAACGCCCGGCGCAATTTGGCGATGATTTGCGCCGTCGGCTGGTGCTTCTCATTCAGGGAGATCAGGATCTCGCCATCCATCGGGCCCACCGTGGCCGAATCGCTCAAAGCGATATTGATGCCGCTGTATGGCAGGCCGATATTATCGAGCATCACATTGATTTGATCGTTGCCGATCAAACGTCGGATCTCTCCCTCGACGTCCGCGAAATATTGCTGCGTTCTCTCGAGGCGCGTTCCGGGCGGCGCCCGCACGTGCAATCGCATCTGGCCGGCATCGACCTGCGGGAAGAAATCGCGGCCCAACAGCGGAAACAGGCAGATGGAACCGACGATCAAGAGGGCAAATGCCGCGACGGTCGCGACCGACTCGGACAGCGTCCAGGCCAGCGCGTTTCGATATTTGTCCCGGAAGGACTCGAAACCGCGCTCGAAGGCCGCCTGAAAGCGCGCGAGCGGATTGCGCGGCGCGGCGTGTTCACCCACCGGCCGGTGCTCGTCTTCGGCGCGAAAAGCGTGCACCGAGCGGCGCATGAGCATGTTGAAGAGCACCGGTACCATGGTGAATGACAACGCCAGACTGGCGAGCAGGGCCCCGATCACGGACAGCGACAGCGGCGAGAACAAATATTTTGCCGTGCCTTGCAGCAGAAACACCGGCACGAACACGATGCAAATGCATAAGGTCGACAAGAATGTCGGCACGGCGACCTCGCTTGCGCCGACGACGATCGACTGGCGCAGCGGTTCGTTCAGGGCGACGTGCCGCTCGATGTTTTCGATCACCACCGTGCCGTTGTCGACCAGAATGCCGATCGCCAGCGCGAAGCCGCCGAGCGTCATGGTGTTGAGCGTTTGACCCGTCAGATCGATGAATAGTACGGCGGTGATGATCGACAGGGGAATCGCGGCCAGAATGATCAGCGACAAGCGCATGTTGCCGAGAAACATGATGATGACCAGGGCGGTCAATCCGGCGGCCAAGGCGGCGCTCAAGCCGACGCTGTTCAGCGCCGCTTTCACGAACACCGATTGATCGAACAGCGGTTGAATGGCGACGTCCGGCGGCAGAACCTTCTTGATGTCGGTGAGTGCCGCGCGAACGCCGTCGATCACCGCGAGCGTCGACACGCCGCCGGTCTTGCGGATCGTCATCAATGCGCCCGGCGTGCCGTTGACCGAAACCGAGTTGGTCTGCACCTGAAACCCGTCATGGACGTGGGCGACATCGCGCATGAAGATGGTGCGCCCATCGATTTCCTTGATCGGAAATGCGTTGATGGTGTCGATGAGATTCGGCGAGTTATTCATCGCCAACGCATAATCCTTGTCGCCGATCTTCACGTCGCCCGACGGCAAGATGACATTCTGGCGTTGCAGCGCCGCGCTGACATCGGCGGCCGACAGCCCCCGTGCCTGCAGGGCCTGCGAGTCCAAATCCGCCATGATGACGCGCGGCTTTCCGCCGTACGGGTAGGGCACTTCCGCCCCATGTACCACCGCCAAGGCAGGACGGATGATGTTCTGGCCCAAGTCGTTGAGCTTGGTGTCCGGCAAGGACTTGCTGGACAGACTCAGCTGAATGATGGGGACGTCGGTCGCGCCATAGCGCAACACCAGCGGCGGCGTGATGTTGGGGGGCATGTACTTGAGCACCACCAGTGCACTGCTCGCCAATTGAGAGATCGCGCGGGTTACGTCGGCGCCCTCGTGCAAATACACCTTCTCGACGCCGACGCCTTGGTAGCTCACGGCCTCGATTCGCGAGATGTCATCGACGAGCGAGGCGAGCTGGCGCTCGTGCAGCGTCAAAATGCGGTTTTGGATGTCCTGCGCGCTCATGCCGTTGTAGGTCCACACCACGGCGACGACCGGGATGTCGATTTCCGGGAAAATATCGATGGGCATGCGCAGTGCGGCCCCGATCCCCATCAAGGAAATCAAGATAAGCGTCGCCACGACGGTGTAGGGACGTTTTAGCGCAATTTCGACAACTGACATTCAGAATCCTCTAAATGCCAATCTAGACCCGCGGGCAGGGGAAGTCAGGGGTCGGAAGTCATGACTTTGAGTGACTTTAGTCACTTTCATGATGGCCGAAGTCATTTCTACTCCGCTTGCCGCTGGCGTTGCGACAGCATGGCGAGTTCCGTCCGGGTGCTGGCATGCAGCTTGTCCATGATGCGGCTCACGTAGTTTTTGACGGTCCCCTCGGCGAGAAAGAGTGCACTGCCGATCTGTCGATTGCTCATGCCCTCGGCGATGAGCTCGAGAACCTTTTCTTCCTTTTCGTTCAGCGCCTCGGCCGCGAGCGGTGCCGTCGCGAGCCCCGCAGGCAATGATTCGGATTGACCGGATTGCGCGAGGCGGCGGAACTGATCCATAACTTTTCGTGCGATTTGCGGGGTGAGACGCGATTCGCCGCGTTTCAGCGCTCGGATGGTTTCGAGGAGTTCGTTTTCGGACGCGTCCTTGAGCAAATAGGCCTGCGCTCCCGCGCGTACGGCTTCAAACACGGTCTCATCGTCGTCCAGCGTGGTCAAAACGAGCACCTGAGTCTGCGGCAGCGCACGCGTAATTTCGCGGGTTGCCAGCACGCCTCCTTTGAGAGGCATATGCAAATCCATCAGCACGACATCCGGGTGTAAAAGCTGAGTCAGCTCGACCGCCTCCACGCCATTGCAGGCCTGACCGACAACCTCCATATCCGATTCCATCGATAGCAGCAACGCGGCGCCGCGGCGTACCAGTGCCTGGTCGTCGGCGATGACGATACGAATTGCCGGCTGGGGAGCTTCTGCGGGGCTCGTCATGCCAAGAATCATGCGTCGCGCGCGCCGCGAATTGGAAGTGACTTTAGTCACTTGTTAAGTCACTTCCCGCTGCGTGATTACATGATCGACGCTCTGGGAAGTGCAATGCGCACTCGAAGACCGGTTGGCACGCGGTCTTCGAGATCGATCGATCCGCCATGACTCAAGATGATCGAACGCGCGATCGGCAGGCCGAGCCCCATGCCGGGCTGATTTGTGCTCACTGTCCACGACGACCGGTAGAAGGGCTCAAACACCCTGGCCTTCTCGGCCTGCGCAATACCGCGGCCCTCGTCTTCGACCGTGATGATGACGGCCAAGGGATCGTCGGTCGTGAGCGCAACCCGGGCGCGGTCTGCATGTTTGACGGCGTTCGTGATGACGTTGGTGAGCGCGCGCATCAGCGCGTACGGCCGGCAGCGGTAGCGGCAAGGCGGCGCGGGCGGGAACGTTACTTCGCCGCCCAGATCGCTGACCGTGTCGCAGACCGTCTGGATCAACGAAGCGAGATCGACCAGCTCTTGCGGCTCTGTGTCATCGACGCCGCGAACGTAGGCGAGCGTGGAATCGAGCATGTATTCCATGGCCTCGATGTCCTCGAGCATTTTTCGCTTTTCACTGAGGGCGCGCTCGGTGTCGATGCGCAGACGCAGCCGCGTCAAGGGTGTGCGCAATTCGTGGCTGATCGCGCCGAGCATGGAGGTGCGATCCAAGAGGAATGTCTGCAGGCGCCGGTGCATGTCGTTGAGCGCCCGGATGACCCGTTGCAGTTGCGCGGGCCCCTGCTGCGCCAAAGGCGGCGACTGAATATCCAATCCGACCTGCTCGGCGCCCCGCGCGACACGCGCCAGCGGTGCGTTGACCATCCATGTGAGCCACGCCCAGAGACCGCCGATCGCGCACAGAATAAAAATGGCCAGTCCAACCTGTTCGACCAGGCCGAGACGGTGTTCCAGGCCGATGGCCATGTCGATTTCCAGCGCGCCACCGCCGTCCAGCAAGATTTGCACCCGTTTAGAATCCAAATCGCCGTTTCCGGCCGCGGGTTTCACCAACACGCGCTCGAGCGGCACCTTCAACGCAGCTGCCAGCTTGCGCGACAGCAATTCATCGTCGGCGCTCATGCTGCGGTTGGCCGCGATCACCGGGACACCCGGCTGGTAGCTGACGTTGAAATCGACCTCGCTCAATGAGCGCGCAATGCCCGGCCGCTGGTCGGGCGCGGTGATTTCCATGACGCGGCCGACCGTGGCGATCCGCACTAGCGCCGAATCAGGTCTCTCCACGCGCTGCCAGCGGGGCAGCAAACCGATGTAGAGTCCCGCCGCGATGAACTGCGATAGCAGCAGGCCTGACAGCAGAATGACGGCGACTTGACCGCGCAGGTCCGCGGAAACCATCCACGATAGCCGATCCTTCACACCCGACTGACGGTGGGTGTGAATAGGTAGCCGCCCGATCGGACCGTCTCAATCAACGCCGGATGCCGCGGGTCTTTTTCGATCTTGCGACGCAGCCTGCTGACGTAGACGTCGATGCTGCGCTCGAACGACATGGCCAGCTTCTCATGCGATGAGTCGATGAACTGCTCGCGCGTCAACACGCGATTCGGGTGCTCGCAGAAAAACACCAGCAATTCAAATTCGCTCGAAGTGAGCGGCACGCGCAACCCGTCATTCGAGCAAAGCTTGCGAGTCGCCAAGTCCAATCTCCAGTGGGCGAAACTGAACACGGTGCGCCGTCCGTCGCGCCGCGCCGGCTCCGCGACTTGCGATCGGCGCAACACGGCGCGAATGCGCGCCAATAATTCGTGGCTGCTGAACGGTTTGCACAGATAATCGTCGGCGCCCATTTCCAATCCGACGATCCGGTCCACTTCCTGTCCCCGAGCGGTGAGCATGATGATCGGCATGCTGCCGGCCGCGCGTACCCGCCGGCACAGGCTCAGGCCATCCTCGCCCGGCAACATGATGTCGAGAAGCAAGAGGTCGACGGCGCTGACGCTCAGGAGCTGATCCATTTCACCGCCGTCGCGCGCAACACTCGCACGTAAACCGTTTTGCCGCAGAAATGTCGCGACCAATTCGCGGATTTCCACATCATCTTCGACCAGTAATATATGCGCAACATCGCTCATCGGCCGCCATGGGGTGGACGCGCGGATTTGCAAGTTTGCGGAAGCTGCCGAGTGGATTTGCATAAATATTTCCTGACGACAGGTGAGGGAGTTCGCAGTCTAGCCGGGTCTGTGAAGAATTGGTAACGACGCGTCGTGGCGCCGCGACAGCCGCGGGTGGCCACGAGTCGCCGTGAGCTGCGCGTGCCAGCGCGCACGCCGCCGCCGCTGCGGCGTTCGGTGAGAGTGTCTTCTCGCACAGTGGCGCGATGTTGCTCCGCGCATGCGCGCTTACAGATGTAGCAATTCGAAACAATCGGGAAATATTTCGAAAACAAAATTCGGCGCGCCAAAAATTTCGCTCGCGCGCAACGCAAACGCGCCGCGGAGCCGCGCTAGAACAATAAAAAAATTGTGATATATGTACGCGCCGCTACTGAGTACGTTGATCCATTCAACCGTCAAACGCGGGAGTATATTTTGTGAATCACCTGAATTTAATTTCGGAAAAGCCTGCGGCGCATTGTCGCGACAAGCGCGCCGCGCGCTCGCTCAAGTGCGGCTTGCTGCTCGGCGTGCTGTCGATTGCCGCAAACGTCGCGCACTCGCAAAGCGCGCCGGGACCGACAGACGATAGCCTGACCTATCATGGCATCACCTTGTACGGGATCGTCGACCTGGGCTTGCAATACCAGACGCATGGCGCGCCGCTCAGCGATTACTTTCCGGCCGGCAGCTCGGATATCGTGCAGCCGAACAGCAATCACTCGACGCTCGGCGTCACGCCGAGCAACCTGTCGCAGTCGCGAATCGGCCTGCAGGGCGTCGAGCCCTTGTATGCCGATTGGTCCGCGGTCTTCAAGTTGGAGACATTCTTCAATCCGCAATCCGGCGAGATCAGCGATGGTTTGAAGTCGCTGGTGCAAAATAACGGACGAGCCACGGCGCAGAAAACCACCGGTCTCGATACCAGCGTGGCCGGTCAGGCTTTCCAGCAGTCCTATGTGGGGTTGTCGCACAAGGAGTTTGGCACCCTGACCTTTGGCCGGCAGAACACGCTGCTTGCGGATGGCATCGCGAAGTATGACCCGAACTACGCCTCACAGGCCTTCTCGGTGATCGGCCTGTCGGGCACCGCGGCAGGCGGCGGCGATACCCAGGATCGGCGGCTCGATTCATCCTTGAAATACGTCGCGAACTACGCGCAGTTCGTGCATTTCGGCGCGCAATACAAATTTAGCGGCGCCACCGGCAGCGCCAACACGGTGGTCGAGGCTAACCTGGGCGTAGACGTGGCGGGTGCATCGATCGACGCGTATTACGAGAATGCGAAGGATGCCATTTCCGCTGCCTCGCTGAGTGCCGCGCAGGTTGCGCTGTTACCGGGGCTGGGCTTCTCGGTGGACAATTCGCTGGCAGCGACCGTGTCGGACAACACCACGTTCAGCATCATGGGCTTGTACAATTTCGGCGCGCCGAAGATTTTCGCAGGATACGAGCACATTCGTTTTGCCAATCCCTCCACGCCGCTCGCGGCGGGCTTCGACGACATCGGCGGTTACAAACTCGCCTTCGTCAACAACACCGCCTTTCCCACCGACAAGATACTTCAGGTGTATTGGGCCGGCATCAGGTATTCGCTCACTGAGGCGCTCGATCTGGTGGGAGCCTACTATGGCTATCATCAAAACAGTTACGGCGTCGGGGCCACCGCCGGGTGCTCCACCAGCATTGCCGGGACCTGCAGCGGCACGCTGGAAGGATTCTCGTTTGATGCGGACTATCGCTTGAGCAAACGCTTCGATACCTATGCCGGCATTATGTACACCGGCGTCCAGAATGGACTCGCCAACGGCTACATTCATTCCACCAACATGAATCCCACTATCGGCGTGCGCTACAAATTCTAGAAGCGCTGCGGCAAGTGTTCTCAGCGATCTCATGGCCGGCGAAAGGCCATGGGATCGCCCGGCAGGGCGCGGCGACCCGCCGCGGCACGCGTTTTCGCGTGCGCACGTGATTTTAATGTTCATCTAACGCCATTCCAATCCTCGCGAGATTTACTGGCTGACGTCCGGTATCCGTCTCGAAGCGAAGGAGGGCGTATGTTTCGTGAGCAAACAGTAAGGATAGAATCGTCCGCGCTGACGGGCGCGCTGATCGCGCTGGGTCTCCTGTCGGGGTGTACAACATTCAGTGCCGGCCAAAAATGTAGTTCCGCCGACTGCGGCGCCGATGCGCGTCTGACCGCGGCCGTCCAAACCTCATTGGATCAGCACCCGGAATTGGGACCATCCGGTCAGCTGCAGGTGGCGACGCTCAATCGCGTGGTCTACTTATACGGCAGCGTCGCCAACGACTTGCAACTCGCGGTTGCCGGGTCGGCTGCATCGGAGGCCAGTGGCGACGCGAAAATCGTAAACTCGATTGTCGTAAGCGAAAAGTAGCGGCATCCGGGTCGGGGCTTGGGAGCGGCAGGGGGCGGCCGAGTACCCGTGGACCACGGCGTTCCAGGCGCCGTGCCGCGGTCTTGCACGCCCTCCGCCGTGGTATCCCGCCATTCGCCGCGGCAATTCCATGAAGGATTGCCGTTTTCTAAGCACTTTCTAATCTTGATCGGGTCCAATACGTGGCTCAGGAGGCGCGGATGCGAATATTGCTCGTCGAGGACGATCGCAAGCTGGCGGAGTTCGTGGCGCGCGGACTGCGCGCGGAACGCTTTGCAGTCGATCTGGCGGCCAACGGCCGGGACGGCGAACAATATGTCCTCGCCTATGATTACGATTTGCTGGTCCTCGATCTCATGCTGCCGCAGATGAGTGGCACCGAGCTTTTGCGCAGCGTACGCCGCTCGCATCCGGCACTCCCGGTCTTGGTGCTCACGGCGCGGGATGAAATCGACAGCAAAGTGATGCATTTCGAAGCCGGCGCGGATGACTATCTGACCAAGCCCTTCGATTTCGCGGAGCTGTTGGTGCGAATAAAAGCTCAGTTGCGCCGCGCGCCTGCGGAGCGCCACGATGTGCTGCGCGTGGCCGATTTGGAAATGGACCGTGCTACGCAACAGGTGCGGCGCAATGGCAAGCAAATTGAACTTACTGCGAAGGAATATGCTCTGCTCGAGTATCTCATGTGCAGTCCGGAGCGGGTGTTCTCGCGCACCATGATATTGAATCATGTGTGGGATCAGAGTTTTGAAGGCGTCACGAATATCGTGGATGTCTACGTGCGCTATGTCCGCAAAAAAGTTGATGAACCATTTCCATTGAAATTGATTCACACCGTGCGCGGCGTGGGCTATTGCATTCGCACCGCTGAAGCCAAATACCAGCCGGTTCCGGAATGAATCCGCGTTCCCTCGCATTTCGCCTCACCGCCTGGTACACGCTATTGCTCGGTGCGACCTTCATTTTGGTGGCGGCCGTAACGTTCTATGGTCTGCAGCATTACTTGCGTTCCAACGCGCAAGACTCCCTGAGGCGGCGTGTGACGGAGGTGGAGCAAATTCTGCGGCGCGCACCCGTAACCACAGCAGACGACGCCATCGCTCAAGAAGTCGAGCTGCACCTGGCGCCGGAGGCCAATAATCGATTCGTGCGGGTCACACGTTTTCCGGGAAAGGTGGTCTATCTCTCGGGGCCGCCCTCGGACGGCAGCTTCAACCGTTTTGATGTTGCGGGGCGGCTGCCTGCCGGCAGCACCAAGACGGCGGCCGAGTTCGTTTCCACCCTGCTTCCCGATCAACATCTGATCGTCGGTGCGACTTCTATCGACACGGTTTCGGGACGTTATGTGCTCGAGATCGGCTCCTCCATGCTGGCCATTGAAACAGCGCTCGCGCGCTTGATCGACCTGCTGGGCGTGCTGTTGCCAACCCTGATCGGTTGTGCGGCGGTGGGCGCCTATTTGTTGGTGACTTGGGCGCTGCGCCCGGTCGATCGGCTATCGCAGACCGCCGAACAGATCAGCCTTCAAAACCTGTCATTGCGCCTGCCCGTGGTCGCCACCGGCGACGCGCTCGAGCGGCTATCGATCTCTCTGAATAACATGTTGGGACGATTGCGCGACTCGGTGCAAAGTTCGCGGCGGTTTTTGGCCGACGCCTCGCACGAACTTCGAACCCCGCTCACCGTGATCAAGGGGGAGCTGCAAGAACTTTCGAGCGAAGCCGGTTTGACCGGCGATGCCATGCGTGAACGTGTCGGCAGCGTGCTGGAAGAAGTGGCGCGCCTCGAGCACCTGGTGTCGGGTCTGCTGATGTTGTCGCGTCTCGACGCGGGCGAAACGCAGCGCGAACGCACCGAGCTGGATTTGGCCGAGCTGGCGCGAAGCACCGCCGAGCAAATGCGTTTAATGGCCGAGGATCGGGGAATTTCCATCGAGTTGTCGGGTCTGCTGCCTACCGTCATCCAAGGCGACCGGTCGCGCATCAAACAAATCATCGTCAACCTGCTGGACAACGCCATCCGCTTCACCCCGGCGCGGGGCAGCGTCATATTGCGTACCACTGAGGATGCCGGCTACGCGCTGCTGGAGGTGATGGATACGGGCATCGGCATACCGAAAGCTTCATTGCCGCACGTGTTCGAGCGCTTCTATCGCGCCGACGAGGCACGCTCTCGCGACGACGGCGGCGCCGGACTGGGTCTATCGATCGTCAGGTCCATCTGTTCGATGCATGGGGCGGACATCGAGGTGTCCAGCCGGCTTGGAGAGGGCAGCTGCTTTCGCGTCCGATTTCCACGACGCCCGGTCTCGCTTTGCGAAGCGCGTCCGGCTGCCGGTTCCGAAGGGCTGCAGCCATCATCGGCCGAGCAAATTCTCGGCGCGCAATGCGTCTGAACGCCGGGCGCTGCGACGCTCTCTAATGTGACCTTCGCGGAATTCTAATCTTCGCCGCTCAATATGCAGACGACGCACATGCGCCGGTGTAATGTATCTATATATATGCCGCAACAAACGCATCAGAATCCCGTGGTTCGTCGCCTGCCGCTGCTGGCGTTCGGGATATTGATTTCGCTGAATTTTTTGAACATAGCTAACGCGCATGCCGGCGGTGGCGGTGGCGGCGGTAGCCACGGCGGCGGTGGCGGCCACTTTAGCGGTGCGGGCCACGTCGCCGGCGGCCACGTCGGCGGCGGTTACGGGCGTTACGGCGGAGGCTACGGCGGGCGTTATGGCGGCGGATGGCGTGGGTATCGTGGTGGCTACGGCTACGGCTACGGCTACGGCTGGGGATTCGGCGCCGGCCTCGGGCTCGGCCTGTATTTCTCCACGCTACCGTTCTATTACTCTACCTATTGGTGGGGCGGCATTCCCTATTACTACGCCGATGACACCTACTACACCTGGGATGGATCGGCTGGTCAGTACCAAACAGTTGAGCCGCCGCCCGAGGTAGAGCAACAGGCACAAGCGCAGGAGAGCACCGAGCTGATTGCCTATCCCAAGAACGGACAATCCGAGCAGCTGCAGGCCAAAGACAAGTCGGAGTGCCGGCAGTGGGCCGTGGGGCAATCGGGATACGATCCGGCCGCGGCGGCCAAGACCGCTGATGTCAATCGCAGCAATTATCTGCGCGCGCAAGCCGCCTGTCTCGACGCCCGCGGTTACAGCGTCCGGTAGAATCACGGCCGAGGGTAGAGCGCGGCGTATTCCTTCGCGTAGGGTGCGTAGGTCTCTTTCATCGTGGCAAGATTCAGCAGCATGGCCGCCACCTTGCGTTCCGAGCCGCTCGCATACAGCGTGGAGCGGACCCACACACTTTCGGTACGCCGGCTGCCCGTGAGGGCGACCACCTGTCGTTCGATATCGTAAGGCTCCCCGACCAGGACCGGACCGTCGATCAGGCGGATCTCCTGATCGGCGAACAATCCCACGGCAGGCCCGCGGGTTTTGAAGCTGTTCTCGCGCGCACTGTATTGCATCAGGACACTGACCATTTCAAGCGGCACGATCGGCCGACGCCAGACATGGCTGGAGCTGCTGTAGAAAGCCGACGGTTCGGTGATTCGCGTCAGTTTCTGCGCGAGACTGAAAGGGTAGAGCGCGCCCATATGCTGGTCCGCATCCATCCGAACGGGCGTGCGGGCTGAACGCATGCCGGCTTTGACATCGGCGAGGATGACAGGATCGGTCAGCGGCGCGAGGGTGCTCAAGCGCTCATCGAGCGCTGACGGTGGAAAGTCGGGGCCGACCGCGGCGGAACCGCGCAGGATTTCGTCGCCATTGGCGCGCAACATCCAGATCTCGCTCTGCACGCCGCCCTGTTCCGGACGCCGCATGAAGGCTTTGACCTCCTCGCCTTCGTACACCGGTGCGCGGTAATGCGCAGAGATGCAGCCGCGGCGCAGCCACAGCTCGCCCCAGAGAGCAAAACCGAGCGGTGCGAACTGACTGAAGTGCGTCGGTCCCTCGATCGTCGCACCCTTGAAACCCAGCTTTTGCGCGGTAGCGTTGTCGTGGATCGAGGTGTGGCCGTCGTACTCCTGCTGCGCGAGCATTTGCTTCGGCGCGCGCCACGGCCCCGAGAGTACGCCCTCTTGTTCGGTGATCTCCGTATCAAATCCCGCCATACGGCTATTCTCTCACGCCGACTGTAGAGAAGTAATCTCGACCTCGTCGGTCCAAACCCGGAACACTTGAAGAAGATTTGGCCCGAACGCGGTGCTAATGGCGACATCCGCGGCGTCGCGGCCGCGCGCGATTAATATTCTGCCGATGCGGCGCTGATTATTGCGCGGATCAAAAGTGTGCCACGCGCCGCCGATGTAGGCTTCCAGCCAGCCCGAATAATCCATCGGCGCGTCGGGTATGGGCACGCCGATATCTCCGAGATAGCCGGTGCAGTAGCGCGCCGGAATATTCAGGCAGCGCAGCAGTGTAATCGCCAGTTGCGCATAATCGCGGCACACTCCCTGCCGCTCGCAATATACTTCCCACGCCGTCTTGGTCGGGCACGCGAACTGGTAGCCGAATTCAATGTGCCGATGCGCGAAATCACACACCGCTTGAACTCTCGACCAGCCGGGCGGGATGTGACCGAATAGCCTCCACGCATCATCCATTAGCCGCTGCGTTTCGCAGTATCGGCTGCCGAGCAGATAAATCAGAGTGTCATGCGGCAACTCCTCAACGGGATGCTCCTGCGCCTCCAAAAACGCTGGCTCCGGCAGGCCGCTATCTCGGATCAAGCCGTCTGCCGTGAAGCGCGTCTCACCGGCGGGCGCCACGACTCGCGTGCAGGTATTGCCGAACACATCGACATAGGTGTCGGGCACGAGATGTGGCTGCGTGGTCATCCGATCGGGGCGCAGCAGGTCAGCCGCCCGGCTTGAATGAACGTGCAGCATCAGGATCATCGGCACGGGCTGCGGACAGGAGTACACCAATTCGTAGCCAAAGCGGATTTTCAAGCAAAGTCCTCCTCGGCTGATAAAGTAAGTTTCATCCCGTTGCTGTTTATGGCACGCGCGCAGGAGCATTCCCGTAGGAATTCGCTTCGATCGCGCGTAGGCGCCGTGCGCCTCGAATTTTCTGTACTATCGCAGCGCGATGAAAACCTTCCACTGCACGCATTGCCAAAATCTGGTTTTCTTCGAGAACGTGCGCTGCCTGAACTGCGGCCATTCGCTCGCCTTCCTGCCGGATTTAGGATTTATGGGTGCGCTCAGCGAGCGTTCTGACGGCCTGTGGCGGGCCGAGCTGGACGCCGCCGACTCGCGCGGCTACCGCCTGTGCGCGAATTACGATCAAGTCAGCGTGTGCAATTGGGTCGTTCCGGCCGACGACTCCGGCGCCTTTTGCGGATCCTGCCGGCTGAATCGCGTGATTCCGGACCTGTCGAGCGAACGTAATCGGGTGGCATGGTTTCGGCTCGAGGTGGCCAAGCGGCGCTTGCTTTACACCTTGCTCGGCTTATGGCTGCCCATTGAGCCGAAGGTCGCCGCCCCCGATTCGGGTCTGGCGTTCGAGTTCCTGGAGGATTCAAGCGATGGTGATGCCAAGCGGGTATTGACCGGACACGACAATGGATTGATCACCATCAACATTGCGGAGGCGGACGATGTGCATCGCGAGAAGGAGCGCGCACTGCAGAAGGAACCCTATCGCACCGTTTTGGGGCATTTTCGCCATGAGATTGGCCACTATTTTTGGGATCGGCTGATTTCGGGCGGCCCCAAACTGGCCGCCTTCCGCGGGCTATTCGGCGATGAGCGCGCGGACTATCAGAAGGCGTTGGAGCGGCACTACGGCGAAGGACCGCCGGCGCGTTGGGAGCAGGATTTCATCAGCGCCTACGCGACCATGCATCCGTGGGAGGATTGGGCCGAGACCTGGGCTCACTACCTGCACATGGTCGACGCGCTCGAGACAGCGGGTGCCGCGGGCCTCGCACTGCGGCCAAAACGCAGCGACGAGCCGCGCATGCAGCCGCCGCCCGATCCGCTCAACCCGCACTCCCGCGACTTCGACGCGATGATCGAGTCGTGGCTGTCGCTCACGTATGTGCTCAACAACTTGAGCCGGGGCTTGGGACTGCCCGACAGCTATCCTTTTATCCTGTCGGCGCCCGCCATCCGCAAGTTGCGCTTCATCCACACCACCATCGATGAGTATCGCGGCGCCTGCGGCCGGTCCGCGTAGAATGCCGCAGACTTGCCTGGGAGAGTTTTAAGTGTCGGTGCACGTAGCGCTCAATCACATCATGCATTACCGCTACGATCGGCCGGTCACTTTGGGGCCGCAGATCATTCGCTTGCGGCCCGCGCCGCACTGCCGAACTCGCATCCTGTCCTATTCGCTGAAGATCACCCCCGCCGAGCATTTCATCAACTGGCAGCAGGATCCGCTCTCGAATTACCAGGCCCGCGTGGTGTTTTCGAAGCCCGCTCCAGAACTGAAGATTGAGGTGGATTTAACCGCGGAAATGGCGGTGCAGAATCCCTTCGACTTTTTCTTGGAGCCCTACGCGCAGCAATTCCCGTTTGAGTACGAGGCGATCGAAGCGCGTGAACTTGCGCCGTTCTTATTGCCGGGGCCTGCGACGCCGCTGTTTGCCCGCTATCTCGACGCCATCCCGCGCACGCCGCGCGCCACCATCGATTTTTTGGTGGAGGTGAACGGCCGTCTCGCGGCCGATGTGCGCTACGTCATTCGCATGGAACCCGGCGTGCAGCGGCCTGAACAGACCCTCGAGAAGCGCTCCGGCTCTTGCCGCGACTCGGCCGAACTGCTGGTCCAACTGCTGCGGCATCTGGGACTCGCCGCGCGCTTCGTGTCGGGTTACCTCATTCAGCTGGTGGCCGATACGAAACCCATCGAGGGTCCGGCGGGTCCGAGCCATGATTTCACGGATCTGCACGCCTGGTGCGAGGTCTACTTGCCGGGAGCGGGCTGGATCGGATTGGATCCGACCTCGGGCCTCCTGACCGGCGAGGGCCATATCCCATTGTCGTGTACGCCCGATCCGCAGTCGGCGGCGCCGCTGTCCGGTGCCGTGGAGGAATGCCAGACCAGTTTCGAATATGCGATGAAAGTCGAGCGTGCGTGGCAGGAGCCGCGCGTCACCAAACCCTATTCGGAACCTCAGTGGGGCGCCATCGATTCGCTGGGAAAGCAGATCGATGCGACGCTGCGCAGCGAGGATGTGCGTCTGACCATGGGCGGCGAACCCACCTTTGTCTCAGGCGCGAATGCGCGCGCGCCGGAATGGAACACCGAGGCGCTCGGCGAGAACAAACGAAAAATCGCGGCGGATCTGTTCCGCACGCTCAAGCAGCGCTACGCGCCTCTTGGGCTTGCGCATTTCGGTCAGGGCAAGTGGTATCCGGGTGAACAGTTACCGCGTTGGTCGTTGAATTGCTTTTGGCGCAAGGACGGCGAGCCCATTTGGAGCGATGGCGCTCTGCTAGCCGATGAGACGCGTCGCTATCCCGAGGCTGCTGCAAACGCACCGCGGCTGTTGCAGGAAGTGGCGCGGCGCTTGAGTTTATCCGCCGACTCGGTATTTGCCGCTTATGAGGATGTGTTTTACTACTTGCTGCGCGAGCGCAAGCTGCCTGCGAATGTCGATCCTCTGAATTCGCAACTCGCGGATCCCCTCGAGCGCGCGCGTCTGAGCCGTGTATTCGGCGGCGAGCTGGGCGATCCGATCGGCTATGTCCTGCCGCTTGCACGTCCCCACGACGCTGCGCCCTGGCGCAGCAGCCGCTGGTACCTGCGCGGCGAGCGCTGCTATCTGATTCCGGGCGATTCACCGATCGGCTATCGGCTGCCGCTGGATTCGCTGCCGGCGGTCAGCCCCGGCGACTTTCCGCACATCCACCCGCCGGATCCCACCCAGGAGTTCGGCGCGCTCGCGCCGCATGGAAAATTACTCGAGCAGCACACCGCAGACACGGTCGCGCGCTCGCCCCCGGGCGCGTCCGCCACGCCCGCCGGTGCTGCGAGCCCCGCCGCCGCGGCGCCGCCCGAAGCCGCCGCCCAGGTCATCCGAACTTCGCTGTGCGCCGAGCAGCGCAACGGCGTGCTCTACGTCTTCATGCCGCCGACACGCACGCTCGACGACTACCTGCAGATCGTCGCCGCGGTCGAGGTGAGTGCGAAGATGCTTGGCCAACCGCTGATTCTGGAGGGTTACGAACCGCCGCAGGATCCGCGTTTGATGAACTTCAAAGTGACGCCCGATCCCGGCGTAATCGAAGTGAATGTGCAGCCGAGCGCGAGCTGGGATGAGCTGTCGGCGCTTACCACGCACCTGTACGATACGGCGCGCGACTGCGGTCTGCGCTCTGAGAAATTCATGATCGACGGGCGCCATGTGGGAACCGGTGGCGGCAATCATATTGTGATGGGCGCGGCCACGCCGAAGGATTCGCCGTTTCTGCGGCGGCCGGATCTGCTGCGAAGCCTCATTTCCTACTGGCACAATCATCCGTCGCTGTCGTACTTGTTTTCGGGACTCTTCATCGGTCCAACCTCGCAGGCGCCGCGAGTGGACGAAGCGCGCGACGACTCGCTGTACGAGCTCGAGATCGCCTTCCAACAATTCCCCAAGCCAGGCGTCGAGGTGCCGCCATGGCTTGTCGACAGGCTTCTGCGAAATCTCTTGATTGATGTCACCGGCAACACCCATCGCGCGGAATTTTGCATCGACAAGCTGTATTCGCCCGACACTTCCAGCGGCCGGCTCGGATTACTCGAGATGCGCGCCTTCGAAATGCCGCCCCACGCGCGAATGAGCCTCGTGCAGCAACTGCTGCTGCGCTCGTTGGTTGCGCGTTTCTGGCGCGAGCCCTATGCGCCGGCGCGCTTGACGCGTTGGGGTACCCAACTGCATGACCGATTTCTGCTACCGCATTTCATTCTCGAGGATTTTGCGCACGTCATCGAGGAGCAAAATCAAGCCGGCTTCGACATGAGTCTCGACTGGTTCGCACCGCACTTCGAATTTCGCTTCCCCAAGCTCGGCGACCTCGCGGTGCGAGGTGCGTTGCTCGAATTGCGGCAGGCACTCGAACCGTGGCATGTGATGGGCGAAGAGGGCGCGCCCGGCGGTACGACGCGTTATGTCGATTCCTCGTTGGAGCGCGTCGAGGTCAAGGCGAGCGGCCTGCCCCCCGATCGGTATGTGGTGGCTTGCAATGGCCGGGCTATCCCGATGCGGTCAACGGGTCGCACAGGCGAATTCGTTGGTGGAGTGCGCTACCGCGCCTGGCAGCCATGGTCGGCGTTGCACCCGACAATCGGTGTTCATTCGCCGCTGACATTCGATATAGTCGACACCTGGATGAATCGATCGGCAGGTGGATTTCGATATCATGTGGTGCATCCGGGTGGCCGTAGCCACGAAACCTTTCCCGTCAACGCATTCGAGGCGGAGAGCAGACGGCTCGCGCGATTTTTCCGCATCGGCCACACCCCGGGCCGCATGAACATCGAGCCGGTCCCCTCGAGCGCGGAGTTTCCCTTCACGCTGGACCTGCGCAATCATCGATAAGGATCCGCGACTGCAGCATTACCGCAGCGACCCGCATCGCTACGACGAGCTTTTGGACGCGGATGGCCGTGTCCGCGGCCATTGGCATTCCTTGGTCGAAAGCATTTTTGAAGACGACGCACGCGCCGCCCGGCTGGCCACGGAATTCACGCGACGCATGATCGTGGAGAACGGCATCACCTACAATGTGTATGCCGATCGGCAGGGCCGCGACCGCCCATGGATTCTCGATCCGCTGCCTTATCTCATTTCCGCCCCAGAATGGCAGACGATTGAAGCCGGCGTTGCGCAGCGCGCACGGCTCCTGAACGCGGTGTTGG